>Ga0136554_1001123_pt1 | contig 10662 bp, 13 predicted proteins | sample AntRauTorckE5431_FD_104637 | JGI IMG/M metagenome (GOLD analysis project Ga0136554, IMG submission 104637) | Saline lake microbial communities from Rauer Islands, Antarctica - Metagenome Torckler E5 #431 | ecosystem: Environmental > Aquatic > Non-marine Saline and Alkaline > Saline | place...
GAACTAACAGCCTTACAAGAAGCCCTAAAGGTTGCCAAGGAAGAAGGCCAAAGCAGTGACGCCACCTCCGCGTCTTTGCAGGAACAATTAGAAGAGTCACAGCAATCGCACCGGTAATTTATATTTTGCACATGGGGCATTGTTGTTATACTTGTGTACTTCACAAATTCTTACGGATGATATCGCAAATGCAAAAAGATATAAATCATCTGCACTCCCTTGTGGTAAATGACGTGCCGCCTCTCTATTGCTCTCAGGGAAGCGGAAGATGCAACTGCTGAAGCACTTCGTGAAGTGGCGCAGCTAGAAGGGCAGCTGCAGCAGGCACGCACACTAGGTGAAGAATTAAGTGAAACCACGGCAGCGCTGACTAGACGCCTCGAAGAAGAACAAGTGAGTGCTCATAGACGGCAAAAGGGGCTTCAAGGATATGGTGCATGTCGATGTGCAATATCGAATTTCAGATTTCTGTCATCGTTGCACAACGTCAATTTTGGAGCTATCTGAATTTTCCGTTGGTACGTTTGCTGATGCCTTTATATTCCACTCCATTTTAGGCGGCTCTGCTGGAAGCAAAGGACGAAGGGCGTTTGCTGCGGTCTCAGCTCGAGCGCACCTTGGCAGATCTGGCTCGTGCGGAAGACGACGCCGAGAATGCACGTGCATCGACCAAAAAGGTGAAGTAACAACTGTTCTTTTATGTGGCTATCAAAGACTTCAGCTGCAGGCTCAGCCCTGGAATCCCATTTCACTACACTCAGACACCATAATTACCCTGTTCATCTTGCCTTTCTGTTTGGAAGGTGGAAGCGCAGCGAGTGCAGCTTCGCAGCGAATTGGACCTCGCCGAAGCGTCGGTGGAAACTTCCGAGGCAAAAGCCCGAGACGCGCTACGGGCTTCCCGTAAGTTGGAAAGCGAAGTCAAGCACGTTGCTCTCGATTTGACGGAATCCCGGACCCAAGGCAATGCCTTATCCAAACGACTAGAAGAGGCCAACGCCGCGCTGGCTACAACGCAGCAAAGCGCCTTGGTGGAGAGGGCGGAGCACCAGGCCACGCATGAGAAGCTCAACGACACTATAGTGGCGTTGGAAGCAGCGCAGAAGACGCAAGCGCTCAGTACTGAAGCAAGCGATGCAGCGCATGGAGTGGCACAGCAGCAGCGGCTGAGGTACGAAAAAGTATAGGGTCTTCGAGGAAACAGATCTAAGAATAAAGAAGTCAAAAAAAATCGTGAATTTATACACGACGTTTCCATTTACATCACTCTCTTTACCGCCCTCGGCCCTCTTATGATCAGGTGTGCAATTCGCCTCGGCATCAACGCCATCGGCACTCGTAAGCGCTGGCACCAGTGGACTGCTTACACCGTTGCTCAACGCGTGCACGCTCATGTGACTGCTCGCCTGTCTGCGGCCAGCGCCGAAGCTCTGCAAGCACTGCAAGATTCCTGCGATACGACAGTGAGTGCCGAAGTTTCTTTTGATAACAAAGTGCCATACTTACGCTCCTGAATGTGCATGTGGATTTTTGGGACTGTAAGATGATACTTATTTTCTATTTGTGTACTAGTTTTGACTATTTCTATGCATAGGTTGCGTCACTACGCAGCGAACACGCAGATGCTCAATCTGCTCTCGAGACTCAACACCAAGCACTGCTTCAAGAACATCGCAACAAGGCCGAGGAAGAATTACAAGCCCTGACCACTGAGCTCGACCAAGTACGTCGTTGCTACGAAGAAGAATCCGCGAAAGTTGCCACAGCCAACCAACAACTCGTGAAACAGGCTGCAGCTGCGCGCACTTGTGTCGGGTGGGCAATTTTGAGCCAGGGTCTGCATACGTCTGCAGCTACGGCCCAAGAATTAAACGGCAACTTTGATGAGTCTACGAATCAAATGCGCGCGGAACACGCTGCTGAGGTACGCGCACACTTCTTGTATTTTCACATGCTCCATAACCTTAGGTCCCCGTGTGAAACGCATGCGTGCATTTTTCACGACTGATACGCACTTAATTGCTGAGCGTGGACTTTAATCAATGTAAATTTCTTGGAATCAAGTCTTTGATTGCGCGTGATTTAGTGTGTAAATCTCAAAGTTTGGTTGGCTGTGCGTGTATGGGACAACAGGTTGCTGCAACAGCAACAGCCCATGCGCAAGCCCTTCAAACGGCTGCAGCCTCCGCCGACGCTCGCCTCAAGGCCTTACAGGAGCAGGTTACCACAGCCGAGCAGGCCACGGTGGCCGCGTCCACTGGACAAGCCATGGCCAGAGCCCACGCGCGAGACGCTGAAGCGGAGACCAAAGCAGCCCAGGCGCGCGCGCACGAGGCCATGGAAACGCTGGAGGTAAAGCGTAAAAGAAGCTATTTTTTTCGATGGGCCGAGATAGACAGGCAGAAGGCGTACATGTATGTCCCTCGCAGGTTCTGCAGTGCCTCCTTGTACTCGACTTTATTCGTGCATGAATGTGCTGCTTTCTTTCCTCTCCTCTTTTTACCAGACTTGTGAACTCGAGCTCGACTCGTTTCGCGCCAAGAACGCGACCCTCATGACGCACTTGGGCGAAATTCAGCGGCGCCTTCTCACCTGGGGCTTGAACCCAAAGGTGAGCATCATTTCATACCCAGTATTGGAGAGCACATAAAGACCTAGAATGTTGGTGCCAAAGCACTCGAATGTAAGAATGCAAACTGCACTATCATAAATTTTTCGTTTTCAAAACTGCATTCATCTTTAAGTACGATGTATATTCTTTTTGTAGGCATTTTTGGGCAAGTCAGAAAGCCTTCTAAATGCTGCTGCTTCGGAGGCTGCAACAACAACTTCTACGCCTGCGCGAAAGTCCAGAGAATCTTCTCGGTTACTGACCTCAAGCGCTCATAAGATGGGCACGAGGGGAGGAGAAGATGGCAATGGTAGCAAGACCCACAACGACGGCGATCCCTACGACATGTCCTCTCCTCCTTTTCAAGGCAAGAAAGGCAAACAGGGCAGTCAAGTAACGACACCCCTCCACTTCCACGAAGGCCCCGGGTCCACCGACGGCCACACCGGCAACTGTCGCCGAAATCATCATCGCCAACGCTCGCCGTCTGGCACTCATGACGTTGCCAGGGGCTCTTCTTCCTCCTTCTCGGCCACTCCGCACAAGCATCACAGTGATGGTGGTCGCAATCCACAATCACTTCCACCGCCACCGAATACTTCAAGCCCTCGGCAGCAACACCGCAGCAGCAGCAGTGCCCATGCACCTCACTCAAGTTCAAAGGAGCACACACAGAGACGCAGTCTCTTGTCCCTAGAACCACCGCCACTACCTTCAGAAAAAGCCACAAGTGGTATACTCTCCTTGACTCCGAAAACGCATCGTTCCTCGTCCGCTGCGGCCCCTACCCCTCGTGATCGCCAATACTCTTCCACCACCACACCACATAGAAGCAGCCAACAGCGAAGCCCGGAGCGCTACAGCTATTCTTCGTTGGGCCATTCGAAACGAACGCAAAGAACTCGAACTAATACAAACCCAAATGACACAGAAGCCAATGCTGCGAAACGAGCGCAAAGAAACCATCGCAATCAAGACACGCACTATTATTGATGCCGTGCATGGCTTTTACTCCCGAAATATAATTAGGCCTATCAGCTACCAGATCTACGAAGAAGAACCAATTCGCGCACAGCCTTCAACGACATTATAACCTAACTCTCGACAGTTGGCAGTTCGCAGTGCAAAAAGGGGAAAGAAAAGCGAATGGCACCTAAGGACTAGGAAGCTATAGTAGTTGTACGAATCCTCATTTTGAACTGGGCGTGCGTAAGGCCAAGGCCAAGGCCGACTGCGCATTAAGTAATTGCTTGGTAATTTTGGTGTCATCTTCTAAATTTTAAATCATATTTCTTTTATTTTTGTTAATTGAATTAGTGGTTAGTGGCTTGTCACTACAAATTGAGATCTAGTTATTAGTTACGAGGTATGATGTGATACTTATATGACTAGCATATGACAAAAACAAATCCAGCGAGTTCCATCAAAGCCAAAGTCCACACGGTCCTCTTTTGGTTGCTTGTTTCATAATTGCTGTTGCGGGGTTGGTTCGGCTACTTCGCTTGCTCCCTTTCGAAAATGGATAACCAATTTCAAAGGGGAGCAAAAGGAAGTTGCGTCATGATTCGCCGCAGCGCTTGAATGAGCAGGTTGATTTTAAAAGAGAGCCGCACGAGGCATTCTCAACTTCTTTAGGAATATCTCTCTGGGGGCTGGGCTAACTAAAGGGCGGACACTACGAGAATCCTTTAAAGGATTTCTTCGAGGTCTGCCAGCATTTGCTCCACGCACGAAAACTTGGGGTCGCTGTCGCCTGCGGGGTCGCCCTCGGCCTCCGACAAGTTGCACACCTTGATGATGCCTTCCTCGACGTACATGGAAAACCTGAAAACCATGCAGGTACCAAGATGTCATGATGTATCAAAAACAGGAATGGGTTAGGGTTTGAAGGCATGGCGCTGTAAAAAAAAAACGTGGAGATTGAAAGAACACGTGGGGAAGAATCAATGAATGTGCAACGAAATCCAAGGGAAAATGCAAAAGCTGAACAGAATAATGAAGGCTACGCGCGCGAATAAACTCCCTTCCTAAAATGTGCTCTCACTAACCGCTTGCAGCGGCCGCCGCCGAGTACGCCGCACACGCCCGGGTGGGTGATTTCCATGCCGAGGGCCTTGGTGAGGGCGCCGCTGGTGTCGGCCATGAACGTGATGATGCCCTTCTTGTCGATGCCCTGGCTGTCCGCCCACGCTTTCATCACCGCTGCGTCGTTCACGCAGAAGACAATGATCTCGTCAATGCCTTTTTCAGCCAGTGCCATTTGCTCCCGCTTGAAGCCCGGCACTGAATGGAAAGAGAGAACGAGCGAGAAAACAGGAGTCATGAGTTCATGGCAGATAGTAAGAATATTCAAACGAGACCCAAAGAGTTGATTGAGCTAGACTTCGTTTTCGAACTTAACATTCATCGACCAACATATGAGTTTTTAGTGACTCATACGAGAAACAGTGAGTCACTCCTGTAAGAACTCGAAAGAGGAAAGTCAACAGAGATTCTTTTCGCACGCTCGAAGGCTCTATTCTATATTCCTCACCCTGGCACGTGGATCAGGTGGGCGTGAACGCGCCGGGAAGGCCAACCATGATGACCTTCTTGCCCGCGCATCGCTTGGCGAGGTCGACGTCGTCACCAACGCCGAACTCGAGGTCCAACTGACACGAAACGAAAGGCAGAGCGCAAATTATTGAAAAGGTGCCGAGGAGTGCAGATAGTATCGTATCAAGTAGAGACCATATAATTGAAAAGACGACTTTTTGCACGAATGCAGATGTTAGTACTGCGTATTTGATGGATTTTTAGTGCGAGCGTCGCCAAGTTGTGCTCGTTACGTGGGATGCGTGTTGAGAAGACTTAAAGGAGCGGTGTGGTGAAAGAGCATCTGGCGTGGCTGAGTTCTTTACATTAATAGCATTCAAATATTTACCTTGACGTCGGGGATAGGCTTGCCGATGAGCTCAGTTACAACAGGCATAGTGTTCGAATCAGGTGAACGACGCAAACGAAATTAGTCATGCACCAAGAATGACGAATGCTGGCAACGTCACTGAACGACTTCGCACTTCTTGTGCAAGTGAAACCTGGTTCTTGACTTTTGCCGCCGGAGTTATGAAAGAGTACCCGTAGTTTTTACTTGTCGTAACCCTCACAATCCACATATGAAGAGATAGTCCCGGCGTATTTGATATCGCTGCTGCCTACGTAGTTCTCCGAATGCACCGTGCATCGAGTGCCATTGCTGGGTGTCTTCGAGGAGCCCCATTAAGCAACGGGCACATACCGTGTATATGATTGTGTGAGGAGTTGAATTCCTCCTAGATAGTACCTTAAAAATACGTCTTTTATCGTTTCGTTGTTTCATTGAACCCACAGAAAAAGAGGACGAGACGAAGAAGACGTCATTCGTCATTTGAAAGTGTGTACTTGGGGCTCATCGATTGTGCGTAGCTGCAAGATGCACTTCATCCTTCGGAGCGCATTGCTGCTGCCAGCATTTTCGCTAGCATGTGCAGCATTTCGAGGCTGGTAATACATGTTTACTTTCTCCTATTTCCCTCTAAGCGTCTTGGATTGTGTTGTGTGACTGTGGATATGCAACCGTGACACCTGTAATCTTGCTGTGGTGTTTCAACTCTCGTGAATGCAGGACGATTCCACGCGATGTTTCGAAAGGTAAACGAGGTGAGCCATGCTTCTTCTGAACTATTCTCTGAATTTCTGGCCGTGTACATTTATCGCTTAGCTATCGCTTCTCTTGTTTTTCTACCATGTCGTCATCATCATCAGTTCTACATACATCTCCTGTTTCAATTCAAAACAAACGAACAGGTTTCCATAACGTATTCGCAGCTGCGGCCGCCACCGAGGCACCATCTTGCCCCTCCGCTGCCGAGGTACTAGGCGAAAACCAAGTTCTGTTTTCGGAATCGCAGACGGCCCTGGTGGGCACTCTGCTGCAGTTGTCGCAGGACCATTTGTTCAAGGACTGGCCGCCGCTCGGCTCGGACGACGACAAAAAGGTGAGCCTGCTAAGAACGGAGTTTTCGCACACATTGAGTGCCTTCTTTCTTTAGTGTTCGTACCTACTTGAAGGGTTCTTCTGGCGTTGAGAGTGGTCTGCATCTGCCACCTTGAGAGCAAAAGCAAAGAAGAGAAAATAAAAAGAAAGCGAAAGAAACAAAGTCACGTTGAACGCGAATGAATGAAATCAATCTCCCCTACAGGTGAGCTTGGTCGAGCAGCTGGCAGCGACCAATGCGGCATACCCGGGCGGTCTCGAGGCGTACGTCCTGAAAGCACGCACTTTGCTCGCCGACTCCGCCGCGGGCACCAACCCCTTTGATGGGTACACGCCCTCGGTGCCTTCCGGCGAAGACCTGCTGTACGGGGACGAGGAATACAAGGGGATGGAAGCCCTAGGCGCTGAGAGCGCGGCCCGGCTAGGGTTTGTCCTGGTGGCCGGTGGCCTAGGGGAGCGACTAGGCTACAGTGGGATCAAAGTGGAGTTGCCCGTGGAACTGGCGACGGGGAAACCTTTCCTGCACATGTACGCGGAGTGGCTGCTCGCGCTCCAGCACCGTTGCCGCAAAACCACGGGTGATTCTCAGCTGCAGGTGCCTCTGGCCATTATGACGTCGGGTGACACCGATGCCCCAACGCGCGCTCTCCTGGAGAAACACAATTACTTTGGCCTCGACCCAAAACAGGTGATGATGATGATTGCTTCCTTCAATGAAACGTCGTGCTAATTGTCTGCCATTCTGCGGCAGTCGAATCACTGCCTGTTAGTAGTCTTACACACTCTCGTTCTAAAGTGGTATATCAAGCACGACATGTTGAGTCTTCTGTTAGTGCTCAAACATGAGCCCGCGTGTGCAATTCTGTCTTCCCTTGTCGATGTGCAACAACCTTCCAGGTGTCAGTCCTGATGCAGGACAAGGTGCCCGCGCTGTCGGACTCGATGGGCCGCATGGTGACCAAAGGGCCCTGGAAGCTGGAAACCAAACCGCACGGCCACGGCGACGTGCACCACCTTTTGCAGGTATCACAACTAGAGTAGACTAGACCACAGTAGTTTATGGTTACAGTCACATACCTCGCATGATATCGTTGCGTCTACAACTGAATATCTTACACTCTTCTTGCCATCACTGGCCGACGTAACGCTCATGTATCGTAATTTTTGCGAAACGTGTGTGTTATTTTCAGTCTACATTCCTCATTTGATGTTCTATCTTGCACTTTCGTCTTTTCTTTGGTGTTCATTTCCCTCTTTGCAGCGGTCAGGCGTGGCCAAGAAGTGGGCAGCCGACGGCAAAGAATGGGTGTTTTTCTTCCAGGACACCAACCCCCTCGTGGTGCATGCCCTGGTGCCCATGCTGGGCGTGTCGGTAGACCGCCACTACGACATGAACTCGCTCTGCGTGCCCCGTCGCGCGGGGGAAGCTGCGGGGGCCATCACCAGGCTGGTAGGAGAGAGACGACTTGACCTGACTTGATTGATAGACATGCACACATCCGCATTTACGTACACCATGTGCACATTTGCGTACACCACATACACATTTACGTACACCATATGCACATTTACGTACACCATATGCACATTTACGTACACCATATGCACATTTCCTGCGTGCGTCTGTATGCACAATGCGGACCATCTCACGACTGAGTACGAGCTGATTACTGTTTATGCCATATAAACATCTCCCTCTTGTTCCCCGGTCTGCTCTACAGGTGCATTCGGACGGCCACGAAATTACCATCAACGTGGAATACAACCAGCTTGACCCTCTGCTCCGGGCGACGCCAGGTGATAAAAAGACACGAGCCCCTTGTGCTGAGAATGTGCTTTCACTATCAAGCGCTCAAAAGCCTCTTTGACGCTTTACCTCCTTCCTTTTTTGAAAAAAAATATTTATGGAGTTATGTTTTTCCTGAAAAAGTTTTGATCCTCTCTCTTTCTCTCTTTTCCAGCAAGTTCATCCTCCATACAGGTATTCTTACCAACTTGTACGTCACTGCCATACAATTCTATTCATTTAGGTTACGAGTCCGGCGACGTGGACGACCCTGCCAGCTCCTTCTCGCCTTTCCCCGGCAACGTGAATAACTTGCTAGTGTACTTGCCCAATTACGCCAAAGCCATTTCGGGTGCCGATCAGGGCGTGGTGGAAGAGTTCGTGAACCCCAAGTAAGAAGAAAGGAGGCTTTGTCTCTTTAGGACATTTTGCTCAGTGGCATGCTTAGAACAGGCATCATATTCCTAGTTCTGTTGTCTTCTTTTTGTTTTTCGTGGTTATTCTTGCATTTGCTGTTTGATGCCCTCATTGCTTCGTCTGTTTCCGTCTATTTCAATGCATCAAGGTACGCTGACGAGACACGCACCACTTTCAAGAAGCCTACGAGGCTGGAGTGCATGATGCAAGACTTGCCCAAACTGCTGGTGAAAGAACTCAAGGGCGCGGCTAAGGTAGGTGCAATATTCCTTTTTGCGCTCGTATTAACGACGGCCAGTACAGATCAGTTTCCTTTTGTACTCCCTCCCACCCGTGCTGTACTTAATTGCTACGACATCGTCCCAAATTTCATCTATTTCGTCCCTCGGTCCTAAGCTCCCCTTTTTTATCTCGCTTGTCTGATTGTTCCTTTTTTTTTCGCTCAGGTGGGCTTTACCACGATGGAACGGTGGCTCACTTTTTCTCCCGCCAAAAACGACCCAGAATCGGGTGCAGCTGCGGCGGCCAAGGGCAGCCCTTCCGGCGCTCCAGCTTCCTCAGAAGCGGACTTTTATGCGGCCTACCGCCACACTCTTGCTAAAGCCACGGGCTGCACCATTGAAGCGGGGGAAAAGCAAACCTTTGCGGGCATGGAGGTACCGCTTATTAATTTGAGTATTATTTTTATCATTATTTTCTTTTCTTTTTTTCTTTTAAAGAACTCTGAAAAGAGTGTAGTAGTAGTACTTAGATGGCTTCGTGCTTACAATTAAGATTGAAAAGAAAAGCAAATAAGTACGGTCGCACTTGATTTGGCAAGAAACTCAACCTGAAGCTCTGTTGATTGAACCACGCCATATATGTGTTCGGCTTCTCTTCACTTCTCTTCACCTTCTCCTTGAACTTGAACTTGAGCAGGTGGAGCTGCAGCCCGCAGTGGTGCTCGAGCCCAGTTTTGCCACCACTTCCACCGAGCTGGCCCAGCGGTTCAACGGACAAGGCGCCACCATCAGCGGCCGCTCCAGTTTGGTAATATCTATAGTTGTTTGTATGTCGGCTTCGTCTTACGGCCGGTCGTCTTGGTCTCTACGCATTCCTTTAAGACCCGATCGACGTACAGTTTTGCCTACTATCCTCCTGTGAGGCATAACACCCTTGCCACTCACAAAATATCACTCACCCACTTATTCCTTACAATTTAGGTTGTGGGCGGCGACGTGACCGTTGGCGAAGGCTTGGAGCTGGACGGGGCCCTGGTCCTGCGGGCCATGCCAGGCGCGAGCTTGCGGGTTGAAGCTAATCTCAAGGTACGAGAAAGCCCTTTTACAAAAGAAAAGAAAGAACCATTTCAACAAAAAAGAAGATGAAGGAATGGGCTGTGTGAATTAGTCGAAAATGAAGTGGAATATGAAAGCATTTCCAGCATGAGCCTGCCAATCATTTGGCTTTTTCTTGTGCGCTGCTGCTTCTGGTACTAGGTCACCAACGAAGGCTGGTCGTTTGTGCCCGTGGACATCAAAGCAGCTGAAGTGCCCGAAGTGTTAAGAATTCGTGGTTTTGACCTCGAAAAACGCAAAACCAAGGAAGTAGTGGTCACCAACGGCAAATGGGTGCTTCGAAAGGACGGAACTCTCGAGGAGGAGGCAATTAGCGCGTAGCCAATTGCCATGTACTTCTTGATGAAGTTTTTCTATCAAGGAACTCTCGAACTCGAAAGACTAGTAATACAAACCCAAATGACACAGAAGCCAGTTCTGCGGGCAGAGGTGTACGCGCGTGCGTTGCGCGCAAGTCAAAATCGCAAAGGGGATAGTGTGTAGAGGGCGGGATGAA
>Ga0136554_1001124_pt1 | contig 10649 bp, 10 predicted proteins | sample AntRauTorckE5431_FD_104637 | JGI IMG/M metagenome (GOLD analysis project Ga0136554, IMG submission 104637) | Saline lake microbial communities from Rauer Islands, Antarctica - Metagenome Torckler E5 #431 | ecosystem: Environmental > Aquatic > Non-marine Saline and Alkaline > Saline | place...
ATTCAGCTTCACAATTGAATAGAAACATAACCAGCTGAACGTAACCGCTCGATTGGCACCGCCTGCCTGAGCGTGGCGCGATGATCTAAGACACGTCGCTAAAGACGTCGTTAACGACGTGTCTTATGCGGGGTTGTCTATGCGGGGTGAAATTCTTGGGTTGGAGCGGCGGCGTTTCTGGCGTGACGAGGATAAGCTGGAGATTGTCATGTCGGTCGGGATTTGCGGTGCGACGGTGACACAGGTGGCGCAGCGCCATGAGGTGACCCGGCAGCAGATTTACACATGGCGACATGACCTCAAGAAGAAGGGCCTGTGGTCGCCAGACGGCGGGGCGCTGTTCTTCCCTCTGGATATGCCAGTAGAGACCGGAGTTCCAGTGGCGCAGGCACTGGCCGCAGAAGTGCCACCGCCGGTTGCCATCGAACTGCGGCTGTGTGGCGGGCGTAGCCTGCATTTTGAAAGCACGATTGATCCGGCTGCGCTGTCGGTGCTGATCCGCGCGGTGGACGAGGCATGATCGGTCCCGGCACTGGCGTTCGGGTGTATCTGGCATGCGGGGTGACGGATATGCGTAAGGGGATCGCGGGGTTGGCGGCGCTGACCCAAGACGTGTTGCGGCAAAAGCCTGCCAATGGCGCGGTGTTTGCGTTTCGAGGCCGCCGGGGTGACCGGATCAAACTTCTGTTCTGGGATGGGCAAGGGTTTTGCCTCTACTACAAGGTGCTTGAGCGGGGCCGCTTTGTGTGGCCGAGCGCGCAAGATGGCGCGGTGCGGCTGACCTCGGCGCAACTGGCGATGTTGTGGGAAGGGATCGATTGGCGGCGTCCGGATTGGGGTGCTCCGCCTGCACGGGTGGGGTGATTTAGTGATCTGATTTGCGTTGTTTCTATGGTGCTCTGACCTAATTTTTGGTAGTTAAGAGGATGTCAAAGCTCGCCAAAAATCTGCCTGATGATCCCACTGCATTGCGCGCGATGATCGCCGATTTGCAGGCGGATAACGCCCGGATCACGGCAGAAAACGCTAAGATATCTGCCACGCTGCGGGTCCATGACCAGCTTGTTCAGGCGTTACGCCTGCGGATCGCCAAATTGCAGAAACTGGCCTTTGGAAAATCCTCGGAAAAGATCGAACGCGAGATCGAGCAGCTGGAACTGGCGCTCGAAGACCTGCTGGTCGCGGTGGCTGAAGACGATGAGGCGCTCATCGACGAAGGGCAGAATGAGCCGTCACCAAAGGCTACCGATGCGCCTACTTTGCGGCGTCGGCCACGTGTCTCGGAAGCGACCCCGCGCGAGCGCCGCGAACTTGATCCCGGTGCTTGCTGCCCTGATTGCGGTGGTGATCTACGTGTGGTGGGTGAAGATGTCAGCGAGTTGCTGGACATGATCGCGGCGCAGATGAAGGTAATCCAGATCGCCCGGATCAAGAAATCCTGCCGCCGCTGCGAGCGGATGGTACAGGAGCCAGCCCCCAGCCGTCCGATCCCGGGCAGCATGGCGGGTCCGAACCTGTTGGCGCATATCTTGGTCTCGAAGTTCGACGATCACCTTCCTTTGTATCGCCAGCACGAGATCTTTGCCCGCATGGGGGCGGATATCCCCGAAAGCACGCTTGTGGGCTGGTGCGGACGGGCCATGAAGACCCTGCAGCCGCTGATCGAGAGGATTGAGACCGACATCATGGCCAGCGATCTGCTGCATGCGGACGACACGCCGATCCGGGTGCTGGATCGCAGCCTGCGTGACAAGGGGCTGGGAAAAGGTGTCAGGCAAGGCCGGATCTGGGCCTATGTGCGTGACCAGCGGCCATGGGCGGGGGCATCGTCTCCGGGTGCTGTCTATCGCTTTGCGCCAGATTGGAAGGAGGAGCATGTCCTTAGCCATCTGGCTAACGCCCGTGGCATCCTCCAAGCGGACGGTTACAAAGGCTATGGCAAGCTCTACGCGGCTGAACCCGATGGTACGCGGCGTTTGCGTGAGGCAGCCTGTTGGGCGCATTTGCGGCGTGACTTCCACGACTTTTGGACCTCAACCAAGTCCGAGATCGCGCGCGAGGCGCTCGACCGGATCGGAAAGCTCTACGACATTGAGCGCGACATCAATGGCCAACCTGCGGACGCCCGACATGCGGCGCGTCAAAAGCTGAGCCATCCAAAGGTCACGGCCTACTTCGCTTGGTCCGAACAGCAGCTTCTGCGCATCCCCGGCAAGAGTGATCTGGCCAAAGCCTTCCGCTATGGCCTCGCGCGGCAGGAGGCCTTCAGCCTGTTCCTGAGCGACGGGCGTGTGGCGATCGATAACAACCCAGCCGAACGCGCCCTGCGCCCAATTGGAATAGGACGGAAAAACTGGCTCTTCGCCGGCGCCGATACTGGTGCAGAAACCCTCGCACGTGCGATGACAGTCATTGAAACGGCAAAACTCAACGGCCTCGATCCGCAGGCCTATCTCGCCGACATCCTCGACCGCATCCATGATCACAAGATCAACAGGCTCGACGAATTGTTGCCGTGGAATTGGGCACCGTTGGCCGCTGCTGAAAACAGTCAAGCCGCGTAAGCTGCGGTATCAATGGCGCGGTTACAGCTGAACTCACTCAACTAGTTTTAAATCGGGCTCTTAGGGAAATGGTTCCCTTTGAAATGAATCGCCACGGTTAGGTGCTCGCTTTCAAAACAAAGACGCACACCCAGCACTCGCGAGCCAGTCTAACCAAACGCGCAAACTTCGCGACAGAACCAGCGGGACAGGTCCATGTCGAAATTTAGTTGTGAAGTTGCGCAGGGCAGTTACACTTGGTTTCTTTGCTAGAAACGCCCAGCTGAGTTCAGGCTCAAAATCTGCGATCCTGACAGCCGGAATATCAAACACGGACAATGGCAGAAAATCTCGAAAGTTGTATAAGTTCGCGTTAGATAGGTAACTATCTTATTAGATAAGCTTGGCAAATTTATAAGCGATACTCTATAAATAGATTTATGAAAGAAAAAAGATATTATGAGGCTATTAATAAGAACACCAGTGGGCTGAAAGTCTCGCAGATCACATCTGTTCTCATTGTCGACGATCATCTTCTCATCGCAGAGACAATCGCAGCAGTTCTGACGGCCCAGAAAAACTTCGAGGTCGACGTAGCCAGAGATGTTGAGACAGCAACCCAGATGGTTCGGCAAGCCGAGCATTACGACGTGATCCTGCTAGACTATAACGTGCCGGGAATGGACACGCTGAAGGGAATGCACCAGCTTATCGAAGCCAATGGAAGCGGCGTTACGCTGTTCTCTGGCATGGTAAGCTTCACAAGTGTAGAGCGCGCCATTAATCAGGGAGCCAGCGGCTTTATACCGAAGACCCTACCTCTGAAAGTCTTGAGCCACGCTATTCAGATAATTGCTGGGGGGGAGACTTATCTCCCGACAGAATGGCTTCTATGGACCAAGAAGGGAGACGACGCTGTTTTCGGGTTTAAACCTCGTGAGATGAAAGTGTTTACGTTACTGTGCGAAGGCCTCCAGAATAAAGAAATCGCCTTTGAACTCAATATCACGGAACCACTCGTTAAAATGGACGTTAAGGTGATATGTCGCAAACTCGGCGTGCGTAATCGAACGCAGGCGGTGATCGCCGCCCACAAAAAGGGAATACTCGAAATGTAGATGTCCGTTGTCATATTTTCTGGAACCAATGACCGGTTAAACTAGCAGAGTTTTTGGCTCATCTGATTTCTCTGATTGTGCGGCGCGGCGTACGTTATGCAATCTCCGCCTTTCGATGTTCTTTCGTTTAATTCTTTCCCTTTCTTGTCAAATGGCTTTGCACGTCCGAAGTTGCGTCAGTGGGTATGACGTTGTTTGTAAGCCTGCGCCGATCACACGGTTTTGGTGTAATTCCGGGGTAGCAGCTGCTCGAAATCGTTCTGCTTGTGCCCCGCGGGGATGGCTGTGAGCACGCCGCAGAGATAAGCGTGTGGCTCGATGCCATTGAGTTTACTGAACCGCCCCAAGTTTGTCGTAGACTATCAACCTAAGGTAACCGCACCATTGATCTTGCAATTACCCACAAGTTTGGTGTGACGAATTGATTCACCCATCAGTCTTGTTCTTGCTCAGGCAGACCCGATCATGCGTAACCGCCCCATTGGCACCGCCTGCCTGAGCTTGGGGCTTTGATCTAAGACACGTGTTTAATGACGTCATTAGTGACGTCTCTTAAGCGGGGTGTGTGATGCGGGGCGAAATTCTTGGGGCGGAGCGGCGACGCTTCTGGCATGATGATGACAAGCTGGAGATCGTGATGTCGGTTGGTGTCGGCGGGGCGAGCGTGACCCAGGTGGCGCAGCGCCATGAGATTAGGCGGCAACAGATTTATGCGTGGCGGCATGACCTGAAGAAGAAAGGGCTTTGGTCGCCTGACGGTGGCGCCCTTTTCTATCCGATGGATATTGCTGTCACGGTCGGGGTGCCGATGGCGCAACTGCCTGTCCCCGAATTGCCACCACCGACCGTCGTTGAATTGCGTCTGCGCGGTGGTCGCTGTTTGCATTTTGACAGCACGATGGATCCGACCGCACTGACGTCTTTGATCCGCGCGGTTGAAACGGCATGATGGGTCCGGGCACCGGCGTTCGTGTGTATCTGGCCTGTGGAGTAACGGATATGCGCATGGGGATCGCGGGGCTGGCGGCATTGGCACAAGATGTTTTACGTCAGAAACCCACCAGTGGCGCAGTGTTTGCCTTTCGGGGGCGCAGAGGCGATAGGATCAAGCTCCTGTTCTGGGATGGTCAGGGCTTTTGCCTCTATTACAAAGTGCTTGAACGGGGTCGGTTTCCTTGGCCCACAGCAACAGAAGGTGCGGCGCGGCTGACCTCCGCGCAACTTGCGATGTTGTGGGAGGGTATGGATTGGCGCAGGCCAGATTGGGGCGCGCCTCCAGCTCGCGTCGGCTGATTTGGCGTCCGACTTTACGTTATTTATATGGTGCTTGAGCTTCGTTTTTGGTAGTCCGGCGCATGTCGAAATCCACCGAAACCTTGCCAGATGATCCCGCTGTTTTGAAGGCGATGATCGCGGCTTTGCAGGCAGAAAACGCAAAAATATCCGCAACATTGAGTGTCCACTATCAGCTGGTTCAGGCGCTGCGCTTACGGATTGCGAAGTTACAGAAACTGGCTTTTGGCAAGTCCTCGGAAAAGATCGAGCGCGAGATTGAACAGTTGGAACTGGCTCTGGAAGACCTGTTGGTCGCGGTGGCAGAAGACGATGACGCTCCCATTGACGAAGGGCGGAATGAACCGATCCCAGAGGCTGCCGATGCGCCTGCCTTGCGCCGTCGGCCACGTGTCTCGGATGAGACCCCGCGCGAGCGCCGTGAGCTTGATCCCGGCACCTGCTGCCCCGACTGTGGTGGCTATCTGCGCGTGGTGGGTGCGGACGTCAGCGAGCTTCTTGATATGATCGCGGCGCAGATGAAGGTGATCCAGATTGCCCGGATCAAGAAATCCTGCCGCCGCTGCGAGCGGATGGTGCAGGAGCCCGCACCCAGCCGTCCAATTCCGGGCAGCATGGCAGGGCCAAACCTGCTTGCGCATATTCTGGTCTCCAAGTTTGACGATCACCTTCCGCTCTATCGCCAACATGAGATCTTCGCGCGTATGGGGGCCGACATCCCCGAAAGCACGCTGGTCGGCTGGTGCGGCCGCGCCATGAAAACCCTTTCGCCGCTGATCGAGAGGATTGAGGCCGACATCATGGCCAGCGATCTGCTGCATGCAGATGATACGCCGATCCGGGTGCTAGATCGCTCTTTGCGCGACAAAGGGCTTGGCAAAGGGGTCAGACAAGGCCGGATCTGGGCCTATGTGCGGGACCAACGGCCATGGGCGGGAATTGCACCACCCGGTGCTGTCTATCGGTTCGCACCCGACTGGAAGGAAGAGCATGTCCTGAGCCATCTGGCCAATGCCCGCGGCATCCTGCAAGCGGACGGTTACAAGGGCTACGCCAAGCTTTACCAGCCTGAACCCGATGGCGTGCTCCGTTTGCGCGAAGCGGCCTGTTGGGCGCATCTGCGGCGCGACTTCCACGACTTCTGGGCAACGACCAAGTCCGAGATCGCCCGCGAGGCGCTCGACCGGATCGGCAAGCTCTACGACATCGAGCGCGACATCAACGGCCAGCCCGCTGACATCCGCCATGCGGCGCGTCAAAAGCTAAGCCAGCCTAAGGTTGCAGCCTTCTTTGCCTGGTCCGAACAGCAGCTCCTTCGCATTCCGGGCAAGAGTGAACTGGCAAAGGCGTTCCGCTATGGCCTGAGCCGTCGGGACGCATTCAGCCTTTTCCTGACGGACGGTCGTGTGGCAATCGACAACAATCCAGCCGAGCGCGCACTGCGTCCAATTGGAATAGGGCGAAAGAATTGGCTATTTGCAGGGGCGGACACTGGTGCGGAAACCCTCGCGCGCGCTATGACCATCATTGAAACGGCCAAGCTCAACGGCCTCGACCCGCAGGCCTACCTTGCTGACATTCTCGACCGCATCCATGATCACAAAATCAACTGGCTCGATGAATTACTACCGTGGAATTGGGCACCGCTGGCATCCACAACGGACAGTCAAGCCGCATAACCTGCGGTATCAATCAGGCGCTTACGATCATGCTTCGTCATGTGGTACCGAATAAATGAGGTGCAGATATGGGACAAAATTGGGTGGAAACGGAAACTGCCAGATGCGATTTGGGAGATGTTCGGTTGAACCGGCGGCTCGAAGCAATGCTCGCGGCCCTTGGTGATCGTCCGGGAAAATCGTTGCCCACGGCGTTCCAAGACTGGTCGAACACCAAGGCGGCGTACCGTGTCTTTTCAAATGGGAATGTCAGCGAAGACAAGATCCTTGAGGGTCATTTTGCCGCCTCTGCCTGCGCCTCCAGGCCACCGACGATCCCATCCTGATCTTGCAGGACACCACGGAATTTACCTTCAAGCGGTCGGCTCCGGAAAAGGTCAGGTTCACCATGGTCTTGTCGCGCTTACGTTCCGACCTCTCAACTTACTTATGCGGCCTTTCGCTCGAAAGCCAAGGGGGTTTTGCCGCCGAGCAATGAGTGGCGACGGCGCCGGTTATAAAAGCCGTTAATGTACTGGAATATCGCGCCCTCGGCCTGACGGCGTGTTTCCCAGCGGTTCCGCCAGATCAGCTCAGCCTTAATGGTTTTGAAGACCGTTTCCACCATGGAATTGTCGTAACAATTGCCTTTGCCACTCATCGAGACCTTGAAGCCATACTTGGAAAGACGGGTAATGTCCCAGGACGTGGTGTAAATTGTTCGCCGGCTGGACGTTGAGATGCAAGGGCAATAGACGTGATGATGATCAAAGCACGCCGCAGCCAGAACACCCCGTGGTATTGCCAGGACAGACGTAGTCCGGCAACTTGATAGGGACCTGGCACGCGGACTTCATCAGGGCCAGCGGCCAACAGTGCCGCGTAGAAAGGCCGGACACATGACCGAAACCCGCGATGATCACTGCGTCAAAAAAACCTTGCTAAACAGGAACCGTACACACATGGCAATACCGTCAGATAGCTTCAGGGTCGTCACTCACGAAAAAATTTGGGTTTTGGCGTAAGCACGGTATAATGTTATCTATCGCTTTCGGAAAAGACGACCACTTGGCTAAAAGTTCCAACAGCTATCTGAGTAGGAGTAGTGTTCTCTGTGTCTACTGGCACACCAATACCCTCAGCTGTAATATACCCACTTTTACCAGAGAGTTCCGAACCAGAAGGACCTGCACCTAAAGAAATACTAATGGAACGTAAATCGTCCGCTTCCTTCAAAATAATTAATTCAATTCTTATAACGTCTGAATTAGTCGTAAGTTCTCTATTAATCGATTGATTACTTGGCGATGGTTCAGCCCAAGAGGATACAGAAGTGCTCACTAATATCAAAGATACCACCGCGAACGTAGTGTAAGATGTTCTAATTAAAAGACAATTTTGCATAAGGTAATTTTCCCAAGTTTGTTGTTTAGCGTTTGATTGCTCTCAAAAATGGTACTGAAAGGAAGCCTGAAATGTGTTTTCAGTTACAGACTGACCTTGTCCAAATGCATCATCACCTAAGTTATACTTCACCTTTGCAAATTGACCTTGGAACACTGGCGAGCCACTTATTGAAGTTAGTGGAATTTTCAGACCAACTCCAGCTACAACATATGCGTCGAGTTCCGAATATGGAGTTATTTGAATAGAAATTTGTGTCTGATCTGATAAAGGGAAGGTAGCACCAACAGAAACGCTTCGCTCCAATGGACCTTTGCGAATACCGCTTGCTTTTGCGCGTGCAATTAATGCACCCCAATCTGCTTTGTAGCTTCCATGCATTTCAATCCGGTCACTTCCATTGGAAACTGCCGCGAGGCTTGGTATTAAAGATGGGCGGTCGAACTCAACCTTTCCGGAGAGACCGACAGCCAAAACATCTCCTTTACCCACTGCAAACGAACGAGACACATCCGCTTCGGCCATGCTGTAGTAATCATAGTTAGGATTTGAGTAGTTAACCGCGCCAACGCTCAATTTTACACCATTGTCAGAAACGTAAGAATAGTCGGCGCCAAAGTAAAAGTTTGAATCGCTGGGGTCCAAAGCTCCCGCGTAATAGCGCAAAACAGAATTCCCATTCGTACGGTTGCCGCTGAGAGACAAGTGCGGAACATATGCGAATGTGGAAACCTGAGTTTGAATAGTTTTACTGATTGCGGGTTGTTCTGTAACTTCCAAGCCAGCCTGTACATAAACATCGACGATTTCCCCGATGTTGAAGGAATCAATTTCATTGGCTAGGATGTCGATGATAGAAATCTGCCCAGTTACATCCTCAAGTGATCCGAATGTCCCACCTTCTTTGTAATTCCCAGAGATGACTGTTCGCTTCCCAACTCGAGTAAGAGCCGTGGAAACTGTCTGTCTTACTGTTCGGACAGGTGAAACGCCAAGCCAGAAACTGTTGTAAAAAGCGGTTGGCGTTTCCTTTGCAAATCGTACAGGCACACTGGAATGTTTCACATAACCTGCACCAGTTTGAAACATCGTTAAGCTATCTTTCGGTAATCTCAAGTTGTTTGATGCAAAAAACAGATTATTGCTAATATCGTTGCGGGGATGTGAACCTTCATCGGAATTTATCTTACCATTCCACTTAGGCAGGACAAACGCTGCAAGCTGCGCAGCAAATGTGTATGAATCCCACTCTTTTGGTTCCAGAAAAACAAGTCCGCGAACGGTGCGGTCAAGAGAAGCGCGCGTATCGCTACTGCGTACAGTCTGATCAACACGCGAAAGCGTCAATATTGGCCTATTGACACCACTTTCTGTCCGATCAGCGCTCACTTGTCGCATCCGTGAGGGGTCGACGACATCACCACTGTTTGGAATCCGAAGTGAAATTCCTACTGGTTCATCAGCGACGCCTCGTTGAAATCCGGGAAGTCTCAATGCGTCTGATGTGCTTTGACTGATTGTACTCCCGAAGTCAGCGTCAAAACGGAAACTGTTTGGAACGAGCGTCTCTGTATCTATGTCTGTGTCAGCAACCGAAATCCCCGGAGTGTATGTACACAAATCACTTGCGTCAGTGCCAGCATTTGGAATCACGCAATTACCAGTTACAGTAAGATCAAGATTGTATCCGAGCAGAGTTACTGGAGTCTCACGCTCCCACTGAACAGTGCTCTCGCGCTTAAAACTCTTTAGTTGAGCGTACCAGCCTAATTGACGCCGAACACCAACGCCGTCGATGACGCTTGATTCTATGTCCACTTTGAATGGCACGGAGATTTCGCCAGTAGGCAACGTGTTTCGTTTCTCGCCACTTTGAAATCCGAGTGTTCCAGACGCCAAGCTACCAGCGTCAAAAACAGTCCCGTTAAGGCTAAAACGTGTTGTGAGAGAACTACTATCCGTTCTTTGCGGACGAAGTTCTTCAATAATCCCGTCCGGAAACGAACCAACGACGGCATTCTGGTTCTTTTCTTGCTCTACTGCCTGTGAATTTGCCACTCCAGTTAGCAGAAAGGCGCTTACTATGAAGGCTGCAGAGAAGATAGTAGTTTTGTTCTCAAACGAGATTTTGTAGTCTTGTAAATTACATCTCATTCTGTGCTTCCGTCCGCAGGGCCTTCGGTTTAACTAAGATTCCCACGTATTATGTTTTCGATTTAAGTAAACGCAGGCAAATTTTATGTTTTCGATTTAAGTAAACACAGGCAAATTTGATACATTTCTTGAATATAAAATATTTCTAAAAGTGCTGACCAGTAAAGGTCAGCACCGGTTATCATGCCCAACGTGTCGAACAAGTAGCCACGGCAACTTAACCATCAACGAAGAAAAGGATATCGGACGTATATCCGTTTGCATCGCCAGTCAAGTCTTGCTCTGAAGTCAAAAGGTTACCACCACCTGCGTTAGAGAGGGACGCTTGACCAGCGTCTAAATCTCCAGATGCGGAATTCGCTGCGGCATTTGTTCCAAGGGCTGCAGCGACAGCGATCGTTGTTGGAACATCAACAATGAAAGTGTCGGCATCTGAGTAATTAAATGCTAATTGACCATCGTTATTTGTAAATGTAGCG
>Ga0136554_1001125_pt1 | contig 10642 bp, 6 predicted proteins | sample AntRauTorckE5431_FD_104637 | JGI IMG/M metagenome (GOLD analysis project Ga0136554, IMG submission 104637) | Saline lake microbial communities from Rauer Islands, Antarctica - Metagenome Torckler E5 #431 | ecosystem: Environmental > Aquatic > Non-marine Saline and Alkaline > Saline | place...
CATAAGAGGCCATATCAGAACCCAAATACACACAAGCATTAGCAATATCTTCCCCGCTGCCAATGCGTTTCAATGGGATACCTTTCATCCACTCGCTAAGTTTATCTTCGTTTAACTCTCCCGTCATTTCAGTTTCGATAAATCCCGGAGCAATCGCATTACAGCGGATATTCCGTGAACCCAACTCTTTCGCTACCGATTTTGTAAACCCGATTAATCCAGCTTTTGAGGCAGCATAATTAGCTTGTCCAGCATTTCCCATAATTCCCACAATGGAAGTTATATTAATAATAGAACCTGCACGAGCACGCATCATTGGTTTTGTGACAGCTTTCACTAGATTAAACGCTGACTTAAGGTTGATTCGCATAATATCGTCCCAATGGTCTTCGGTCATCCGCATGATAAGTGTATCGCGGGTGATACCTGCATTATTAATCAGGACATCAATATTTCCAAAATCAGCAACCACACTAGTTACTAGCTCATCGGCAGCTTTGAAGTCAGAGGCATCAGATTGATAGCCTTTTACAATAGTACCAGTAGCAGCTAATTCTTCTTCCAGTGCTTTTCCTTTTTCAACGCTCGAAAGGAACGTGAAAGCTACGTTTGCTCCCTGAGCAGCTAGACTTTTAGCAATGGCTTTGCCAATACCACGGGATGCACCCGTAATCAGTACAACTTTATTTTCGAGTAATTTCATCAAAATGGTTAGTAATATGTATGGTTTTAAGAAGCTTGGTTGTCACTTTTGTTCGGTTTTTCAAACCCACCAACAACGATAACAATCTCACCTTTAACCGAACGATCGGCAAAATTAGCCAAAATTTCGGACAATGTTCCCCTTACGCTCTCTTCGTAAATCTTGCTAAGCTCCCGACAAACGCACGCTTTGCGTTCACTGCCAAAGTATTCGATGAATTGAGTCAGCGTTTTTATCAATCGATGGGGCGACTCGTAGAAGATCATAGTACGTTCTTCTTCTACCAATGCCTGAATACGGGTCTGCCTTCCTTTCTTATGCGGCAAAAAACCTTCAAAGGTAAAACGATCCGCAGGTAAACCAGAATTCACCAGAGCAGGAACAAACGCAGTAGCACCCGGAAGACAACTCACTTCAATCCCTGCCTGTATTGCTTCCCGAACCAACAAGAAACCCGGGTCTGATATAGCTGGAGTACCGGCATCTGACACTAACGCAATACATTGACCATCTTTTAACAATCCGATTATTCGTTCAACAGTACGGTGCTCATTATGGGCATGATAGCTCTGAAGCGGCTTTGCCAACTCCAAGTGCTTTAATAAAATACCCGTTTTTCGGGTATCTTCGGCAAGAACTAAATCTACTTCTGAGAGCACTTTAATGGCTCTCAGGGTAATATCCTCCAAATTACCTATGGGTGTAGGTACAACAATTAGCGACATTTATACACAAGTGATTGGTTGACAGATAAATAGCAAAAAAAGAAAAAATATTTTTCCGCTCTTGCATCATTCTTGTACAAACATACGTGAATAAAATCAAAAATCTTATGTTTCTATTGTCAATAGCCTGCATAGCAATAGGTGGCTTCTTAGCTTCCAAAATCGACGACAAACAGGACGAATATGCTCCTAAAAGTTATATGAGGAGTCTAATGGCACGCCCCAAAAGTGCGTATCGCTATTGAGCTACTATTTGCACTTAAAGTGTCGAATCAACGAGTTTTACGAAAATGTAGAAGCTCGTAAATTATATTGCACTCGCCTTATCCTTATCCATAAGGAATTTTTTGTGTTCTTAGCGAAAAGGTAATCGCTTGACCTGAGCTATTTATATCACATGAGCGGACCCCATTTATCTTACGCCATATTTGTATTGCTATTGATGTTTTAGTGGGTAGAATGGACTTTCAAGCTGCCTTATCAAGATAGATAGTAACCCGATCTTTAGCTGACCAATTCCATTATCACCCTTCGGAATCTAATCATAAGGGATATCGGGTATCTAGTATTCAAGATTTGTCGACTACTTGAGTAGGTATATTTGGATCATCCTTACTCTTTAAACGCCTACGAGACATTTTCCACCCATATTTAAAGCTTTTAGAAAACACTGGAGGGTACTTTCTAGATAGTCTACTTCCTAATTTACCCGTGACCTGACTTGTTACCTTAGTCAAGTTTCAGCTCTCGTTTTCGATTAATTCCTTTACTAACAGTACCTGCCGAAAGGTTACTTACTGTGCCTAATTTAGGCTTCTGGCCACAGCCTGATCTAAGTTTAAAACCCGACATTTCCACCTAAACAGCAGACTTTTTCCGTGGGAATAGCTCCGTTATTGCACCCCACAAAACAAAAATAATAAGTATGTCCGGCACTTATTACTTACCAATAATAGGTAGCTTAGGACACAACCTGACAATTCAGGATAATTATGTCCAACTATATATTCATTACTACGTTTTACGGAAGATTTTTATTGAATTTTGGCTATTTATTAAAAAATAGTTATAGTTTCATTGTATGATAGCTGTAATAAGCTGTCGAACCATCATACCTTACGTGCACAAAAATTAATAATCATGTTCTTACTATCATTAGTGTGTATCATTCTAGGCGGAAGTATGGCTTTTAAGTTGAAAGGAAAAAGAGACTTATACGCTCCCAAGAGCTACCTCACTTCTCTGATGTCCCGTCCAAAAAGCGTTTACGCTTACTAACTTTGTCCCCCATTTAGCTTCTACAGGCTACAGGCTCTGAAATATCAGATACCTTTGCCACGCCTTCGTTAGGTTCCTTCCTTCGTCTTCAGACAATACCTCTGTCAAACCAACATTTTATATTCCTCCGAAATACTCTCTGTAAATCTCGTCGGTGGGGCAAAATGAGAGAATATTCCTATATATCTGGTTATCAATCATTTACGCTGCTACTGAAAACTCACTTTAGGATTCAAAACGACTATTCTTACCCTATTAAGTATATAACTATTCTGATAATATCCTAACACCTATATTTATATTATTAGTTGATGATGAATTAAGTACACTTAACCTTCTATGAGATTAAGTGTACTTTTCTAAGAAATAAGCTTATACTAAACGCTCTGAGATTCTTCTACTTTAAATGTACTCGTACAATCATTCGCAAAACAGGAATTATTTTTCCCAATTTGCGATATTAAGTTTGCAGGACTCGTTAAAACCGTCTAACTTATCAATTTTCGACATATTGCATACAATATAAATAACTCATTTTACGACTTTATCGATAGCGGATGCTAGTTTCCGATCTTTTTCCGTGATGGTGTTACCTTCGTCGTGCGTAGTGAGGTTGATCATCACAGTATTGTAAACATTCGACCAATTTGGGTGGTGCCCGTGTTTCTCCGCTAAAAATGCCACCCGCATCATAAAAGCGAATGCTTCGGTAAAATCTCCAAATTTGAATTCCCGGCTAAGTTGATTATTTTCTTCTTTCCACATAGTTATAGTTGTTTAGTTGTTTAGTTGTTTAGTTGTTTAGTTGAGAAGGTATTTTGAAAGGAAGTAGTTCAGTGTTTGAGTAGAAAGAACATGATATACCTTTACGCATGTATGATCCGTAACGGACATAACTCCTCCACTCCTGAAAACTATATGAATTCAAAGACTCTACTATTTTATTAATCCCATTTCCAGTACTTGATCAAAGAATGCCCCCGAGTTCAATTGTGCCCATCCACGGTTAAACAGAATTCACAAATTATCTACGAGATTAAGCTTCGCTACCAACTGAATAAAATCGTTTGAATTTTACCTTAACTGCGACTTTAATTCGATTGCATCTTATTTATACAATGATATCTATGATAGCGCTAGTTCTACCAAAAATAAAGATGTCCATATTACAGGTTTCAAGAGTAGCAGTAGAATAGAGCAGGAATTGTAAAATAGAATTACGCACATAAGCTAACTATCAATAAAGTTTTGAATGCAACTGGAAAAGGAAATATTGCCTTTTTAGGTCATAGTATGGGTGGTTTAGTAATCAGAGAATACTTACAAAGTTCATCAAATTGACAGTCTGACAAAATATCATATTGCCAGACTAATAAGTGCTTCTTATTAATAAATTCACTTTTAACTGATTGAAAATCATCTACTTAAATTCTTAAAATATAGCATCAAATAATATAAGGTGCTTAACTACCGAAACTACTCACCATAGGAAGTAATTCTTCTAGTAGCTTTTTATCTATATTTATAAGCAAAGGTGAAAATTCAGAATCAGTAAGAGGTTTAAGTAAGTATTACTTTCATACCAACTGTACACGTGACAGATAAGCAATTTATTATCCTAGTGTATATCTCTAGGGTGATTAAGAAATACATGATTGGATAAAACCAATCCACTCAGGGAGATAGACTTTACAATCTTGATGTAAATTATAAAGGCATTATTGGTGAGAGAATAAACGGTTTGAACCAAAATCAATAGGAACTGATGTGGGTTTTGCCTGTGTAATTAATGAACCTACTTTCAGCAACAGAATTGAAGGCCTAAATATAATTTAGGCCAAATTCAACAGATTTTTTCTATTGGGATTTCAACAATTCAGTTGATTGAATGTATCATACGTAATGACTTGGATAAGCATTCATTGAAATGTTTCTTAATAAGTCCGATGAGTAACTGCAATATTGATAATATATAATTGCTTTACTCCGTTGCAAAAGGGACAATTACAATCAAGGAAAGAAATTTCCTTACTACACGTGGCTAATATTTCTGACATTTTAATCACGAGTAAGTTTATTGGAAACAGCTCTTCAATGTATGTAAATCTAGGCAAGTTTGTTTTAGCTTCGAGCAACTTCGGAAACAATCAATAGTATTTAAATAAGGTAATTTCAACGAATTCCACTGAACAATACATCCATAACATGGAGGGAAATTATCCAATCCGTGTAACCGTAAATGGATATTCATCAGAATCATCTGATGAATAGGTTACCTCTTCCTCTGAAATAAGTTTGAAAAGTTTTCTAATTAAGCTTTAGCCATACCTCAATGATGGCATTTTTGACTCAGATTTCATCATCCAACTAAGAATTACTCAATAGGTATTTTTGATATGAAGAGTAAACAAATTTTCTACAAATCAAATTATGGTTATTAGATAGGGAGAGAAGTGAGCACAAGAATACAAATGGCAATTACATTTTGAGAATTGTAATTAGAAATGTAACTCAAAGTGTGAGACTTGTTGAAGCTACAAACAAAAAATCCCCTTCAAAAATTGAAGGGGATTCAGTAGAGGAGGAGGGATTCGAACCCCCGGTACCTCGCGGTACAACAGTTTTCAAGACTGCCGCATTCGACCACTCTGCCACTCCTCTGTTTGGTCTTATATCAAATCGGAGTGCAAAAATACGAGTACATTTTCCATTTGTCAAGCATTCTACAATATAAATTTTTAATTCTATATTAATGTCTTTTCCAAAGACGAAAGAATACCTATAAAGTACGTGTACCAACTAAATTTATACTTCTACCCAAACATTTACTCACTATCTTTAAAATAGCTTCCATTAGAAGTATTTAGTAATGCATCGAGTGGGATGTCCTCTTGCTTTATAAATCCTTTATTGGGAAGCTTTCCGTCGGCTACCATTTCTACCACGGCGGCGATAGATGCGGCTGTTGTCCAAGATATTGCTCTCCAACTAACTCCATTAAGCTCGATCGGTGTATAGGCACGGTAAAATTCTTCCCGCTTTATCCGACCTTTTATCCAACCTTCTACTACGGCGTAGACGTACACCACATCTTCCTGCACGGGCGGTTTGGCTTGAGTTAATATTTCTTCTAATTGATCTCGACGATTTTTCATGATTAGTTCGTAAATCAAAAACCGCATCAACTGAGCGTGACCGGGATATCGCATCGTTTTGTAATTTAGCGTATCCACTTTTCCCTCGAAGGTTTCGCACATAGTTCCTAAACCACCCGAAGTACTAAACGCTTCGAATTGCTCCCCACCAATATATATTTTTTCAATTCCATCAAGTGCCGAAACCATTTTACGTTCACCGTTTTGAATAACTTCGCAATCATTGATATATTCGTTTATCACTCCAGCGGGCGACCACGTGAAAGAGTAACCCAGCTGTCCGTTCGGAAATTGGGGCAACGCTCCCACTCTAAGTTCAATATCTCGTAATTTATCAAAACGCTTAGTCAGGTCTGAACCCACAATCCCAATAAAGCCAGGAGCAAGTCCACACTGCGGAGCCATAACCGCGGTGGATGTTTCCGCCATTTTACGAATAGCATTTGTAGTAGGTACGTCTTCCGTAAGATCAAAATAATGGATACTTTCTTTGTGACAAATGTCTGCAATTGGCAGATTGAGGTCATAGGGCATGCACGAAACCACAGCTTCGTATTTAGGCAATTCTGTTTGGAGGAATTCTACGTTTGTAACATCGCCTTTAATAGTGGGAATTGGCAACTCAAATGTATAATGCGGATCGTTTTTATCTAACCCAACCACCTCAAATCTTTTGCTCAATAAAACGCCGACTAATGAGCCAACCTTCCCCATTCCAATTACTAGTATTTTCATCTTGTATATATTTTAGTGTACTCATTTCTACAAGTTAAACAAATCTATTATTTTTTAAACTGATTGCACGAATAAGTAATGTTGTATGTTAAATTTAAAAGCGAATTTACGTACCACCTACATACTACATGATCGATTATAACTTCTTTGAATTGCCAAACGGCTTAAAAGTATATGTTCACGAAGACCACTCCACTCCCATGGCAGCGGTGAATATTTTGTACAATGTTGGCTCTCGGGATGAAGACGAGAGCAAAACAGGTTTTGCCCATTTATTTGAGCATCTGATGTTTGGGGGTTCGGAAAATATTGAATCTTACGACGAACCTTTACAAAAAGTAGGCGGCGAGAATAACGCGTTCACTTCTCCCGATATTACCAATTACTACGTTACACTTCCAGCAACTAATATCGAAACTGCCTTCTGGTTAGAATCTGACCGAATGAAAAGTCTGTCCTTCGATCCGAAAGTTTTAGAGGTTCAGCGAAAGGTAGTTATTGAAGAATTCAAGCAACGTTACCTAAGTCAGCCTTACGGCGATGTCTGGCTGAAACTTCGTCCGCTCGCTTACGAAAACCACCCTTACAAGTGGGCAACGATTGGTAAAGAAATCAGTCATATAGAAGACGCCACATTACAGGATGTAAAAGATTTTTTCTTCAAATATTACTTACCAAATAATGCGGTAATGGTAGTAGCAGGAAATGTATCAACCACTGATATTGAGAAACTAAGTAATAAGTGGTTTGGTGATATTCCAGCGGGAGAGGCTTACAACCGCAATTTGCCCAAAGAGCCTAAACAAGTAAAGAACCGCGAGCTATACACCGAAGCCAATGTACCGCTTGATGCTTTATATAAAACGTATCATATTCCAGGTCGTTACGAAGCCGGATATTTTGAAGCAGATTTATTAAGTGACATACTCGGTCTCTGCAAATCGTCTCGGTTATACAGTAAACTTGTTATTCAAAAGCAAATCTTTGGTAGTATCTCTGCGTACGTTACAGGATCGCTAGAGCCAGGTTTATTGGTTATTAACGGAAATCTCAATAAAGGCGTTTCGTTGGAAGAAGCCGATAGTGCTATAGCAGAAATTGTTGAAGAACTTCGCTCTCAGATTTTTGACGAAACCGAATTAACGAAAGTCAAAAATCAGTCAGAAACTGCAATGGTATTTTCTGAGATTGAATTACTGAACCGTGCGATGAGTATCGCCTTTGCTGCTAACGCTGGAAATGCAGAATGGTGTAATCAGGATATTAGTAAACTGAGAGCCGTCACAACTAAATCAATGTTTAGTTCGGCTCAGGAGATTCTTGCAGCTACAAACTGCTCAACGCTTTTTTATAAAGCAGTCTGAAGTAACACGGTTAATCTGAATGACAGAAAATTCTCACCTTCACGTTTGAGTAAATAATCACTGAATTTTATAACTCTGTATTACATGAAAAGTAAATTCACCCATTTCTCATTCTTTCTTTTAGTAGCTTTTATGAGTAACGGTCAATCCACAAAAATTCTTACTGCATCCGATTACCAGAAAGCTGTTAATATGCTAGATGGTAACTTGGACAAATATATTGATAACGATATTCGCCCCCGTTGGACGTCAGACGGTCGGATCATATACGCTTCCAAAGTAAACGGAACGGAGACTTACAAGCTCTTTAACCCTGATACGAAGGAGTTTATCACAGCCACTACGACCGCTGGTTTATATAGCAAGGCTTCGATTCCTGCTGAACGCGATGAACTTTCTAACCGAAACGAGATTACTTCTCCCGATGGGAAATACGTTGCATTCATAAGAGATTGGAATTTATGGACTCGTGAGATTGCGACCAGAAAAGAAAAGGCTTTGACAACAGACGGTATTAAAAATTTTGGCTACGCAACCGATAACGCTGGATGGAAACACAGCGACCGTCCGATTCTTAGCTGGTCTCCTGATTCTAAGAAGATCTCAACATTCCAACAAGACCAACGTCATGTAAAAGATATGTACTTGGTGAAAACTACAGTTGGTGCTCCTGAACTACAAGCCTGGAAATACCCGCTACCAGGTGACGAAGACATCATTCGGATTCACCGCGTAATTATTGATGTAAATGCAACACCGAAAACTACTCGTTTGAAAATGGCACCCGATGCTCGTCGCGGAACACTTTGCGACGATATTTCGTGCGAAGGCGGTTTTGACGATAATGTCTGGAGTACTGATTCCAAAAAACTCGTATTTGTTTCCACGTCACGTGACCATAAAGAAGCAAACGTACGAATGGCAAATGCAGAAACTGGAGAAGTTACCGATATTTTTGAAGAGAAAGTAACCACACAATTTGAATCAGGTCAGGGAGCTATCAATTGGAATTACTTTTCTGAAAGAAACGAGATAATCTGGTACTCAGAGCGAAGTGACTGGGGACATCTATATATGTACGATGCTACTACGGGTAAAGTGAAAAATAATATTACCACGGGCGATTATGTTGTTCTCAAAGTAATTTATACAGATACTAAAAGCCGAACCCTTTATTTTATGGGTGCAGGAAAAGAAAACGATAATCCGTATTTTGAATATTTGTACCGAGTGGATTTTGACGGCAAAAACTTACAACTACTCACTCCCGCCAAGGGAAACCATTCACCCAAATTATCGCCTGATAAGAAATACTTTATCGATTCATATTCACAGCCAAATGTACCACCAGTACATGAGGTACGGGATATGAGCGGAAAATTAATTACGGAGTTAGAGAAAGCAGATATTTCCCGTTTGAAAGCAACCGGATGGCAACCCACAACTTCTTTCACTGTAAAGTCTGCTGATAACCGTTGGGATTTATACGGGCTAATGTACACGCCAACCAACTTGGATAAGACTAAAAAATATCCAGTAATAGTCTATATTTATCCCGGACCGCAAGGCGGAAGTGTAGGTTCGTGGAATTTTTACGCTGGTAGAAGAGATAATCAAGCTCTTGCAGAATTAGGCTTTGTAGTAGTAGTACTCGAAGGAAGCTGTAACCCTGGGCGCTCAAAATCTTTTCACGATGCGTGTTACGGAGATATGGCGTCTAATACATTACCCGATCAAATTTCGGGCCTGAAACAGTTGAAGCAGGAACATGACTATTTAAATTTAGACCGAGTTGGAATTTGGGGACATTCAGGCGGTGGGTTTGCGACCGCGGCTGCGATGTTCAAGTATCCGGATTTCTTTAAGGTCGGGATTGCGGAATCGGGAAACCACGAGAATAGAAATTACGAAGATGATTGGGGCGAGCGTTACAACGGCTTGGAAGAGATAAGCGAGGCCGGAATATCTAATTACGAACAACAAGCAAACCAAACTTTTGCAAAAAACTTAGAAGGTAAACTAATGCTTATTCATGGAGGTTTAGACGACAATGTTCCTCCTTATAATACTTACCTCGTAGTTGACGAGTTGATAAAAAATAACAAAGATTTTGACTTGATTATTCTACCAAACGCCCGACACGGTTATGGTAGTGATCGTAATTATATTATGCGTCGGAGATGGGATTATTTTGTCCAGCATTTAATGGGTGCTACTCCACCTAAGGAATTTGAAATTGAAAACTGATAAAATAAAAATGCCTTCAACAAGTAACGTTGAGGGCATTTTTATAGGACAAGAACTTCTTTACTTCACATCGTAAACGGATTATTCTTTTTTTCGTAACCAATTGTTGTAGGCTCCATGTGTCCAGCATACACAATGTACTCATCTGGTAAGGTGTAAAATCTCGTTTTTATACTATTCATTAATTCTTCGTGACTACAGAGCGGGAAGTCAGTTCTGCCAACACTGTCTTTAAACAGACAATCTCCCCCAATCACGTACTTATCGAACGTGTTTATAAATGCAATATGTCCTGGAGCGTGACCAGGAACGTGAACGATTTCAAGAGTTGTATTTCCGAATTTAAACTGCCCGCCTTCTTCCAAAAACTCATCAGCTTCTACAGGTTCGTACCCAGCTATACCCCATGTCTTACACCTTATTTCCACATCAGAC
>Ga0136554_1001126_pt1 | contig 10639 bp, 11 predicted proteins | sample AntRauTorckE5431_FD_104637 | JGI IMG/M metagenome (GOLD analysis project Ga0136554, IMG submission 104637) | Saline lake microbial communities from Rauer Islands, Antarctica - Metagenome Torckler E5 #431 | ecosystem: Environmental > Aquatic > Non-marine Saline and Alkaline > Saline | place...
GAAAATTGGACCAAAACGAGTCGCCATAGTCCACCTATAGTCGCACATGTGTATGGTGTGATCAATAAGTTCGACGGCGTAACAACAAATGACTATACGCATGGCATTTTACTCTCTTGCCCACTTCGAAGTCTTTTCTTTTTTTAAAATACTCCCCCCCCTTTTTTTTTTCATATTCCCAATCCACGACATACAAGTACACATACCGTCAGTGGCTCGCCCTTTGCGATGTGTCTCAACGCTACTACGAACACGTGAGGCCAGCCATTCACTTTCACTGCGGTGTAGCAGCAGTTGGGCAAAGGCAAGCTTTCTTTCCTCGCTTGGCGGCGGTCGGGGCCACAGAAATCATTGATTAAGCCCATGGGGTTGGTCAAAGAGGGGAAAATGGAAAATTGATAGCCGGCGAAGTCAGAGAGGGAGTACCTGCCACACGCACATTCGAAATTGTACAGTTTGCAAGCAAGGATTGGAGAGAAAGTGAGAAAACTGAAATCACAGCATGGTGACACATTGAAGCAATTCACGAAGATTCGTTTTTTTTTAAAAAGCAGTTTGTCATTCGTGCTATAATTTTCCTGTTGTGCTCAAAGATAATGACCTAAGTTTGCTCTACTTCAACAATTCGTAGTGTGTACTTGTAGGTCGTATCATTACCAGAAGTGGAGCACATCGAGGAGATGCCTTGGCGAGCTCAGTACATCGACAATTTCTTTGTCTTGCAACACTAAACCCGAATAAGGTCCTACAGCACCTGGAGGAATGTCACACGCGGCTACTACCTGTTCGAGTGGTCGCAGCAAAAAACACACCATTTACGCAAGATGAAGATTGATTAAGCTTTCAATTGTGGGCACGCTTCATTCATCAGAACATCTTAATTTTCAACACAATATCATCCCTCTCTCCTTCTCCTGTCTTATCAAGTGAATACACATGTCTAATTTCGCACCTCTCGTTCGCCGAACATTGCTTTGGCACGTGAGGCTCGACCTTCCAGTAAACTTGATGCGTCGACACTTGCACAAGTGCTAAAATCTTCTTCTTGTTGAACCTTGTGGCCTGCTTGAGAAAGCTCTTTGGGTCTTGTAACCTTTGAAGACACGCTTTCATTTACACTTTCTGTCGCCTCTGGACGGTTAAGTACCTTCTTGTCACCAGAGAAACCAGCCTTTTGTCGGCCAGCCAAAATGCGTTTCCGTACTTCAATCCGTGCACTCTTTTCGTCGTCGTCAATTGTTCTGCTCTTCTTTTGGCCGTTCCCACGGTCGAGGCTTGTCTTAGCAGCAGATCTACCAACGGAAGCTGCTGCTGCTTCCACAGCTGCTCCTTTTGTTGTTGAGTTTTGAGACCTGCGAGGTACCACAATGTCGTTGTCGTTTCCATTGTCATCTTCCACGTCATTCACGGACGAGACGCCGAGGGTGCGCTCGGTGACTAAGCCACGAAGGTCGTGAGCAGCACAAGGTGACACAATGCATCGTCGAAGCATCGCCATGTCAATTTTCACCTATCATTGCATTAGTTGGGGATAAAGCGTGAAAGAAAAAGGGGGAAGAGCACACTTCAAGCAACGGTAATGACATAAAGTGAAGACAAAAGACAAAAGCGGCAAAATACAAACATGCGTCAGATATACCCAAGGGGATAATGTAAAATTGGACAAATGGCGAAAAAGAGAGTTGCAGACACGTATGACAAGGGACAAGGCACCAGCCTGCACGCACGCTTACTTCACTTGGAGGGTCTACGAGGTCGATTTCGGGGTGGCGGCTGTCGAGGTGCTCGCCCCTCGCCGTGCGCCGCGTCTTCTCAGCTTGGCTCCCCGACAAAAACGACAAAAGTTCCGTGGACCCGTCGGGCGCGTACCTATGATACCAAAAAGATGACCAAAGTAAAGACAACATGCTGCGTATACGCTTAGAACTTTCACATTTGATTTTTTTTTGTAAAGCTGTGAACCAAACAAACGATTACATTTTCCAAGAAAATAACAAGGCAAAAACTTGTCTTCAAGAGAGGCCAAACACTACAAAGCACAGGAACACTCATCAGAGCACGTGGCTACACACTTTATTTTCATACATTGATTTTGTCGTATTGTCTAAAGAGCACTTACTGCACGTGCGACTCTACGCTGTCCGTGTTCTCTGCAAGGCCTGCGAAAGCATTATCCAAGCGCTTCAACAGCGGACGCCGCACGCTCGTCAGGTTCTGGGCGTGCAGTGGCAACGCTGCTCTTCGCCGGGCTCTTGAGTCATGATTGAGGTACTTGCTGCGGCTGCTGCTGCTGCTGCTGCTTATACTACTATTGCCGCCATGATTACTCCTTGATGCGCCCATGTTACTCTTGCGTCGCTGCAAAGGAGGCACAAAAACTCCTGGCTCTTTGTCTATTTTCATAGGGCTGCGACCTCCGAGCCCAGATTGCCCATTGGAAGTTGACAATGACGACGACGATGATGAAGAAGAAGATGACGATGAAGAAGAAACATGCTGGAGGTGAGCATTGTTTGAGGAGCTACGGGAAGTCCTAGCAGCAGCCTTCTCAGAGCTGGCAGCACAAGATTCAGTTGCTTCGTTGCCTTCATCACTAGCCTCAGGGAGGTTCGCATTGTCCGGCGAATCGCTGTTGTCTGCCAGCGTGGCCGCAGCAGCGCGGGCGAGAATCTCGCGGTTGGCGGGAGTTTCTGGCAGTTGCTTGCCCGAGGTCACGCACCTGGGACACAGCACATATTTATGAACGTGAGCACACAAAGGCGTTATTGAAAACCGCCTGCGCGCAGACATATTGTTGAGGAACATTCATTCATCTACTTTTTTTTTTTTGAAAAATTAACCAGGAAAAAGCTGCTGGAAACAAAGCCAAAACGCGAAGAGTAGAAATGAAGTGGATACGCTAGGTTCTTGGAGGTTACTCTTGAGAGATTCTCAACTCAAATCTTCACAGTCACTAATTTGTTTAAACTCTCAGCCCCCTTAACAACGCACCTAATCGCAGTCAAAAGACCTTCCATGTCTTCCAGTGCAGCCAGACCTTTCGCCAACCATTTTCGCGCTTTGGCGTCCAGTTTGGCGTCCCATTGGGCTCGTCTCACAGCTCGAAAGTGCCGCCGTTGCCGCCGGGCCCGGGTGCGCTCGGCCAGAGACTTTCCCTCTACTTTCTCAGGCGCTTCAACAGAGGGATCCTGGGAATTTGGAGCAGCAGAAGCACTATCGCTAAGAAGAGTAGCCGTCTGTACACCATCTACAGCAGCAGCAGTGGAGGCAGCATCAGCGTCAGCAGTGCTGCTTGGCACGCCACGAGGAGCCAAACAGCTATCAAGGATTGGGTCATGAGGCGGGGCTTTGAGCGGCTGCTCAGGCATCGCAGCCATCGCGTCTTCAAACACTTCTCGCAACACAGCGCACTGCGCAGCAAACGAAAGCCCGCGCGCTCCTAGAGGCTTGTCCGGGTCGAGACCAGGCTGCCCACCCACACCACCGCGCTGCACGAAACCATCGAGAAGGGAACTGCTACTGCCGCTGCCGCTGCTGCTCGAGGCCGCGTTCACTACGCTTGCGCTGCGTTGATTGCCAGCCCCTCCTCCTCCTCGGCTATTGCTATGGATGCTCGTTCTATTGTCGCTCCCTGCCTCCGCTGCACCCGTGGCAGAGGCCATTTCCGAGTAGCGCCGTTGCAGCACTTCCCACCGGACCGCAGGAGGCAGCTCAAAGTCGCGATGGGTCACGTCGTCGCTGATGTCTTTGCTCGCAGACGAAGTGGCATCGTCGGAAGCTGCATGAGCACGAGTGCTTCGCGTGGCAGTTCTCCTTTGCTGCGGTTCATGGTGCCCGGGTGCGTGGGTATTCCCATCGTCTACGTCGTTGTTATCGCTGTTGTTATCGTCGTTGTTATCTGAGGTGCCTCTGTCTGAGGTGCCTCTGAGCAGCGTGCGACGCAGCGGTGCTTCATTCCCGGTGCTGCTCTCTGACCCAACGCCAAAATGATCAAAGCTTTGCTCAGGCAGCTCTTTCCACTCTTCGGGCGGCGGCCAGAGCGCGCGTGGAGACATGGCTTCCCCGTCGGCGCCGTAAACAAGAAGGTTCCGCGCCAAGCTCGTGAGAAGCCCACCCCAGCCACTATCAGGGTCACAATCAATTTCGTCCTCTTCTCCGCCGCCCTTAACCTCATCTGCATCCTCGCTATTCTTCGACAAACCACCGTCGACAACGTCGCCACTATCGCACTCCTTGGTGCTTTCGTGGTCAGCACCGTGTGCAACCCCGGCCTCAGGCTCGCCAATGGCCTTGTCTTCGTCGCTCGTCAACGAAGCCTCATCTACATTAGAAATAGGCGCTATTGGGAGCAGTGGTACTGGGAGCAACGGTGGAGGCGCCACGACGTATGCTGCCACGCACATGCTGCAATAGTACAATAAGTCGCCCACAGCGCCGCCGCTGGTCTCCGACGATCCCACGCTGCTAACTCCGAAGCTAACGAAGTCGCTTTCGAGGCCACAACACGCGGGATGAAAGTAACCGTTGCAGCCACTGATACCTGCAGCACATCGAACCATCTCGCCGCGGCGTTCGCCACACAGGCAATACTGCGCGCGGCGAGATGGATGGCCAGTATCTTTCGACATTTTCGATGATTTTCAAAATTGCATCCTACTTATCATCAACTCATCAACTCAACCAAACACGTACCCACCGCTTTGCTACAGGGTTGAGTAAATCTACTACATTAGTGCACCACGAGAACAAAAGCGCAACGCTACAGATAATGCCCTGATATCCCGATGCCTCTTTCATATATTTCCTCTGGCACCTCGGAAACATTGCGAGAGAATTTACCCCCCCCCCTCTATATTCTTCCTACTTTAGGGCTGGCCGGAGATTTCTCTGGTTTCGCCTTTAATTGGGCATCTCAGCTCCCTCGCCCTCCAACTGCAGGTTGGTACGTCCAGTGGGGCGCTTCTTCTTTCGGGCTGCGGTGGGGCATTACGACACCACCTAGCCTCTAAATTGGTCCTTCTCGGCCTCCTTGTACTTCGAGATCTGCAGTGCGGGTGGCAAACCACCTCAACAGCACAACAAGACAACAAGGGAAACCGGACCCCATGAAGGGGGAAAGGTGAGTCAGAATTCAGAGGCATACATACAGTCGTCTGTAGTTGTAAGTACTTACCTGGAGGATTTTTTTCAGAAATGAAGAAGTGACAGATTGATGCCACCTGCTTCTGCACTTCAGCACGCACGGTTGGATCCGAAGTTTGATTGCTGACTTGCTGACGGATCCATCAAGACACCAGGACCTGCCCTATTCAATGGCGCCACTGCGTGCCTTCAACCTCCTTTTGCTTCTCCTAGCAGCCCCAGTCTTTGGATTTTCTCCTGCGAAGCGAATTCCTCCAGCTCGAGTCCGTACCCTCTTCTCGTCATCCCAAAAAGAAAGCAGTCTTCCGATCATTGTTACGGTGCGAATTCCAGCGCAAACTCAATTTTGTCCACAACACCTCGCATAAGTTTGCCATCGTTTAAAATGCCACGTGTTACGTTGTTTCACTAATGCTGCCACATCTGCTCTGGATTCCTCCTGCATGCGTGTCACCACCTAGGGAAACAATGTCGAGTTGACTTCTTCTTTGACAGACTACACCAACAAACGCGTCGGGAACGTCATTTCTAAGTTCCGCGAGGTACTCATCGAACATTTCATCCCTTGTCATTTGTTCTTTTTTTGTGCTAATTTGATTTTCCTCCACTCTGTCTTTTTATTCGGTGCATTTGCATCGTAGAATAATTTCATAACGCCCTTGAGGATATCATTTTGAAACTATTTGTGATTGCTCTCGCGTCTCTGGATTACACTGTCCTCTATCATTGCCTAACACCTCCTCTGTCTTTTGCCACTACTTCTTGCAGTATTGCACGAAGGTGGAGGTTCACTTGACGGCAGGTCGCAACCCTTCAGTGCCAGATAGCCAAACGGTGACGGCGACTGTAGCTGTGAAGGGCGGCGTTGTGCGCGACTCGCACAGCTCCTCGGACATGTACGCCGCAGTGGACGCGGTCTCCCACGGGCTAGCTGGCAAGCTGGCCAAGTACAAGGACCGCCGCCGCGACATGAGCGGCGTCGAGAGCGCCTTCCGCGGCGCAGCCGTCGATGAAATGGACGAAGACCTCGAGGAAGAGGAAGAGGACACTTACGCGGCGGCTTCGGTGGCGTACGGCGGCATCGACGAATTTGACTACAACGTCGTGAAGACCAAGACATTTCCAATGCAGGCCATGACGGTGAAGGAAGCTGCATTTTGCCTCGAATTCATCGACCACTCGTTTTACGTGTTCCGCAATTCGGAGACCAACGAAGTGAACGTGCTGTACAAGCGCACCAGCGGTGGCCTCGGCCTCATCGGACCGGAAGCCTAAGACTGAGTTGGCGCCTGGAAATAAATACCCGGCGAGATGCTCTCGGATATCTTACTTCTTATGAGTCGTGTGCACAACTCACGCCCACACGCAGGGCTCCGCCACAAGTATTGTCAATGTGCATGAAGCGTGGACTTCAGCACTACAGCACAGTCGGACATTCATGGAGCGGCAGCATGGGGCTCACATTTCCACAGGGGCTGTGTGTCTCTGCAATTAAATTTAAGAATTGCATTAGACTTGACCTCAATTCGACAGTCAGCCCAGGCAGACTTGTTCTGGAATACTACTTACCTATCTGCATGGATGCTTCGTGCTTCGGAATGTTTCTATTTACTGTTTCTGTTTCCATGTTTCCAGCTGGGATTTCCAGTTTCCATGTTTGTCGGCGTTTCTGGTCGGATAGAGGGCAACTAACATATTTCTGCGCTATGCGTGTACTGAAGTCAAATTTATGAATCCAAGGTAAGGCGGCTGTCCGGTCTGTCTGATTCGTGAAGTCTTGTAGTGAAGTGGAAGTGGTCAAAGAAACTGAAGAAACAAGAACAAGAATGAAGAATGTTGAGTGGAAAGTCGGAATTCTCATCCTTCTATTCTAGATCTCAGGGTCAGACTAGCAAATCCGTAAATGGCACGCCCGAACTAATCGTCGTTCAATCATCTTTGGTACGGCCGCGTTCGACATTAAGGCACTCCCGTTGATTTCAAGGAAATGAACGTCGAATCAGGAGAAGAAGTTACTGACAAACTGCCAGACGCAATGGAAGAAGATGAAAAGATTTGCCGGTAAGCCCGAATGTTCGTGAAGTCGAGTGTAGTCAGAGCGCGTGTCATGATTATTCTGATGGCAGAAGCAACTCGCCGATGACTTCGACATTTAAGCATCGCTGATGTCGCGTATTTACAAGTAACATTTCTACGATTATTTCAACCAGGTATTGCTTTGAGGACGAGGACGAAGGCGGACCCTTGATCTCGCCTTGCGCGTGCTGCGGCGGCCAGAAGTTCGTGCACCTGGCGTGCTTGCGGCGATGGCAGCGCATGGTCCTCGTCTCGCAGCCCACTCACCCAGCTTTCTACTCCGATGACGCGCGGCACCACGAATGCAATGTTTGCAAGGTTGACCTGAGGGGGTTGGGGTGCCCATAGAGATTCTGTGTGCACGTGTGCTTTGCTCGTCTATTTCATTTCAACCAATTCTCGAAGGATAACCCTGAACAACGAACAATTGCGTTGATGCCTCCTTTCTTCTATTCTCTGGTGATTACGTACTTCATGTGCATTACAGGCTGCTTTTACATGTGCGCCACCAACACGACACGAGCTGATGGAGACGTTTACCGGACCAGAGCTGGCTGCCCTCATCGAGCCCGCCTGCATCATTGGCTCCAACGAGGTGCTTCATACGACAAGTCTATAAAATTGATATCTCCATCTATGTTCTTGACGTTACCCTAGAGGTCAGCATGTAGATCATTTCGCGCCCTTATGATTTATTTTTTTATCCTTGCTTGCTTCTTTTTCTTTTCTTCTCATTCGCCAGGTCTTTGACGCTGAACTCGAGCAGCAGCTGGCAGGAATGCCGCCTCACTACAGGGCCATGTCGTCTTACGGCCACTGGATTCGCGGCGCTTACCTTATTACGACGGTGAGGCTTCAGCGCGCGCTCATCACTGTATTTTCACCGAAGTGTTCTTTTCGCGTGCTCTGCTTGATATTTGCGTTCGTGCTTTCACTTGCGCATCTATACATACCAGCGTGCTTGCACTCTTCTAATACGAACAAAAAATAGGTGGATGCTGACGACGGGCTCGTGACTTTTCCCGTGCGAGAATTGTCCGTCCTCCAAGCCATGCGCCACGTGTTGCTGACGTCAGCTGCCACGGCTTCCGCTGGTGCTGACGCCCCACCGCTCACGTTTGAACTCCGTGGCGACACCCTCACGCTGGTTGCTATCCACAACGGCACCAGTACCAGCACCACCAGCAATAATGGTGCGCTGCGCCGGAGTCTAGAACTGCAGACGACGGTCCCCTGTCAGTTAGTGTTCAAAAACTGCGAAACGGCTCCAAGCATTGGAAATGACCACGTAAGGAGGGGAGAAGGAAAGAAATTATTTACACGACGCAGTAGCAATATCTCAAGTTGCAATGTACCTCCCAGTTCATGCTCAGACTTTTTCTTTCTTTGCTTTCTGATCATAGTTCACTCCTTTTTCTTTACAGCACTTGTTTTTCGCCCTAACACGTGCCTCGAAATACAAGTTCCACCACCACCACCACAGGTGGTCGCTGTCAACTTGACGCGCCCACTAGCCGCTCCCCCGCGGGAGGTGGTGGTCGAAGAAGCACGCATGGCGGCCGCCGAAAAGCTCCGCTCAACATCCAGCAACCATGGGTCCTCACCGTCCTCCTCGCCGAATCGGAGCAGCAGCAGAAACGGCAACAAGTCATCTCCAAGTGCCAAAGAAGCTCGAACCAACAGCAAGAGCTGCAGCCCCGGGAACGGAAGCAGCAGCAGCCGCCCCGTTAGTAGCCCTAGTAGCAGCCATAAAGTTAGCGGCAACCACAGTGATGGAGGAGGAGGAGGAGGCAGCGTGTCTCTGGCCGCGCTGCGAGCCGTCGAAGTAACCCACTATTGCGGGGGCCCCTGTGACGAAGACGAGATTGTGTGCTGTTTGGTGCCCGGAGGCCGAGGCCAGGGTTGGACGATAGTCAACGCTGAAAAATTGCTAGCCAAACGCCCAGGTTCAAAATTAAGACCCATAGAGGAAGAAGTTGAAGGGATTTGGGCGTACGGGTGTGTGGGCAGGTTGCATTCGTTATATTTCATTTGGAAACGCTGTCCCTCCATTGTGCTAATCTTCCCGATTGAAGTTTTGCTTTACTATTTATTCTGTTCTATGAAATGGTACATGCAGGGGCTAGTTACGACGGCGCGTCCATTCTCGCTGAAGCTCTTCGCCTAGCTGCTAGTCGAGCAGCCAAAGCAGCCAAAACCGCCACCTCTACTGGTGACAGCAGCAATGGGAAGGTTACTGGTGGCAGCAGCAGCAGCAGTGGTGGCAAGAGGGCTGCTGCAGCAGCAGCAGAGGAGGAAATGGCAGCAGCAGCGGCTGCAGACGAAGACGACGACGATAGAGGCAGAGGCAGAGGCATGAAGCCTCAGATTAATGGCAGCAGCAGCAGCAGCAGTGGTGCTCGTGCCAGTGGAAAAAGCAGTGGTGACAACGTTTCCAAAGAGGCAGCAGCTGATGATGATGATGCTAGCGCAGTACCTTCTGGTGCGCTCCTTTGTTCGGGCGCTAGCGTGCGTTTGGTAGGGCTTCAAGCTAGGCCCGACCTCAACGGTCATTTAGCAGTTTGCCTGGCCTGGAGCCCGAGTGCAGGTCGCTGGATGGTAAGAGATGGAACTAGGAGAGAGTGCACGCACACAAGTTTTGAATGTGTTGTTCTTGCTCTCACACTAGCATGCATCCTGTACGTGTGCTTGCGTTGTTTGCCCCAAATGTCGTACGGGCGTGTTTTTCGCATTCTCCCCTTCTGTGCCGTAGCCAAAAAACACTCACGAGGTAAACTTTCTCTGTTTTACCTCATCACACGCAGGTGCGGTTGGGCGATGGGAGTGGCAAGCACGTGAAACCAGCTAACCTCGAGCTCGCGGACACCCTGGCTGCTTTGAACGCTACCTCTTCGCCACCCTCTTCACCTGGTAGTAGTGGCGGCGGCGGCGGTGGTGCCGCTGCTGTGCCGCTGGTGCCACCTCCGCCGCGAGTTGCGGCTTTTTGGGGCGATGCCCGGTGGTCTCGCACCCAGCTCCTGGGGGAAATCTCCAAAGGCCACTGGGGCTTGTGCAAGGCCAGCGTGGCTGACGTGGTGACCACGCCCCCACAACAGCGGTACAATGGGTTGAGCGGTAGGTTGGCGTTTGCGCCCGTGACCGAAATGACCGAAGACTTCATGCGAGCGGGGCAACTCGCAATGGATTCGTACAGGCAAACCCGACTAGCTCAGAGCGAAAACGTGCACAGTGATGAGGAAGACGACGATGACGACGAATTGGATGACATACGCGAGCGCAGGAACGCTGAAGCACCTGCGTGAGATAGGAGAGAAAGGGGGGGGTTGTATAGGTAAGACGGTAAGAGGTCGCCTGTTTGGAATAGGAAGAACTGGCAGAGTCAGAGTTGGGACAGCATATTCGACCTCGCGTCGTCGTTGCC
>Ga0136554_1001128_pt1 | contig 10627 bp, 9 predicted proteins | sample AntRauTorckE5431_FD_104637 | JGI IMG/M metagenome (GOLD analysis project Ga0136554, IMG submission 104637) | Saline lake microbial communities from Rauer Islands, Antarctica - Metagenome Torckler E5 #431 | ecosystem: Environmental > Aquatic > Non-marine Saline and Alkaline > Saline | place...
AAGTTATTAGAGGATGACGGAACATGGGCCTGTATTTATTGTATCCCTACAAAAATGTTAGACGCGATGAGAGCATTCTTGAAATTAGACAGCGAGAATGGTAGCGTATCTTCTCAGATAATAGATGAGGGTGCAGACAAGATAACGACAAGCCAAGATAAAGACGTGAAACTTGCGGAACTCTTTGAAGAACTTTCGGCGCTTGAAGAGGAACTCAACGAAACATCAAGTATGCTGGAATATGATGGTTTGAAGAAAAAACTTCTCGAACTAAAACAAAAAAGACCTCAACACTTGGAAGCTGACATAGAGAGCGAATTAAATCGTTGGACGCAAGAAACACGCGATAGACACCATCGTTGCTCTGATGCAATTGGAATCATACAGGATGACCTTGGTAAGTACAATGCTTATATATCACCTTTTTTTCAATATGCATCTTGTCTCCTCACTTCATTAAACTCAATCGTTACAGATTACGCGGGCATTAATCTAATGGCTTTCTACAAAGATCGAGAACAAAATAATGGTACCATGCTAGAGGAAACTGTTGATGCTAGGAAAATTGCAGCTGACGAAGAACTAGATAAGCGCGATATGAACCTTGGTTTGGCGAAGGGGGCTGACAGGGGTGCTAGCGGATGGTCTGGCAGAGAGACCAACTATAGAGAGGTTGATGAACTAACTTCGTCCGAGCTGAATGAAATTGAGGACATCAACACTACTGAGAAAGCTCTGAAGCAACTTGAACAAATTGTACAAAGAAAGTTGAATGGGATGAGTGGTCAAGAAGGATCCGTCTTTGATGCAAAAACTATCAGTAACTTCAAGAAGAATATCTCGCGTGACGACAGAGAGTTGAAAGAACTTAAGGTTAGGGTAAAACGAAAAAGTGAACAAGGAGATAAAAGAAGAGAAACTTTGCAACTCAAGAGTGATTGTCGTATCATCAGTACAAAGAACGCAGCTACAATGAGGGTTGTGTCTAGAAGCTCGAAGCGTCTTGTTGAAAAGAGGGTGGGGAATAAACACAAGAAAGCCACCATCGATTTTATCAAACGCCGAACCAATCCCTCAAATCGAATATTAGACCAACAAGTCGACCAAGAGTGTGGCAGTGGAGATACTGTATTCGTGAATTCGACTTGTGTGTTGGCTTCACCTACTCCTACGCATCCATCAGCTCATAGCCAGAATGATGATGTTGCTGTTGCAGCTCCACTCGCAAAGCTACTCAAACCACACCAAATAGATGGAGTCAAATTTATGTGGGAAACTGCCTTCGGAGATTTGCGGTCGTCTCTTAGTCCAGGCAGTATAATGAATGGTATGACCGTCCGAGGATGTATACTGGGTAAGTCATCTCTTCATTTCTGTGAATTTGTTGTTGTTTCAAAAGAAATTACCATTCACTTACATTTTACTTATCAATCATCATATAGCACACAATATGGGACTTGGAAAGTCTCTGCAGGTTGTGACTCTCATACATACTTTGTTGACTCACCCACGGCTTCTTAATCGAAGCACTTGTGTAAACGTGCGTGCTCGCATCATCGATAAGATTTTGCTCATCGTCCCTGTGAATACTTTACAGAATTGGAAGGCTGAATTTACTAAGTGGTTAATCCATATCCCAAAGATAATTGTTTATGATTTTTCATCCACAAAGATTAACGCACGAACCGAGTTAACTAAACGTTGGGAGAAATCAGGAGGGGTAATGCTTGTGACACAAGATACATTCAGCAGAATTGACTTTCGAAAGGACGAGGCCACATCTATTTATTTTAAGCAAATGTTTCTCAGTCCAGGACCAGAGGCTGTATTTATTGACGAAGGGCATCTTATGTTGAAGAGCAAGAACACTAAAATCAGTAAGGTTCTATTCTCCATGGAGACGCCGAGAAGAGTAGTATTAACGGGAACTCCCTTGCAAAACAACCTCAATGAATTCTACTACATGACCAATTGGATCAAACCAGGATGTTTGGGCACGGAAGCGCAATTTGAGAAGAAATTTGTGTCAAAGATCATGCCAAGCCTGATGGTAAGCACTTGTCTTCTGATATGTGAATATATTCTCATTGCGTCTCTCATTTATCAACACTTTTGGAACTTGTACATGGGGTTCAGTCTGATGCCGTCATCGAAGAGCAAGAACTCGGTACCAAGCTATTGAAAGATCTCTTCGTTACGCTTTCACCATTTATACAGCGGCTGGATTCTTCAGTTCTTGAGCGCGATTTGCCTCCCATCCAACAAACAGTCATTCACGTGAGGCAAACGAAAACCCAAGCACTTCTTTATCGTGCCTTCAAGAAGTATCAACAGCAATCCGAGTCCAATAATTTTCTGGAACAATATTCTAAATTATTTCTTGTGAACAATCATCCTGGCTCTTTGCTTTGTCGTAGATCTTCCAAAAGTAAAAGACGCAAAGAATCCCTTGAATTACAAGATGCTGATAAAACAAATTCTCCAGCATTAAAGCAGGAGTCGTCTCCAATTGTTGCTGCTGTGCCGATTGAAAAAGATCAAACAGTGTTTGATAACTCCCAAGGTTCAGTTGAGGTCATTGTAATCGATGATAGCGACGAAGAAGATGACGACACAGCCGAATACGCTTGTTTGACAACAGGAGCCAACATCGATGGAGAAGGTATTGAGCTCAATGCCTCAAAGATGGAATTGCATCAAGACGACTATATAAATGACTCCTCGGACAAGAATAAAGAAGAGTGGTGGGAGAGGGTGTATAGGAAACATCCTAACATGGGCGCAATTCAAAATGGAGGAAAGGCAATGTTACTTTTGCAGATACTCGCGCATTCAGAATCTATAGGTAAGTTGAAAAATCTCATTGTTGTTTCTCTTAATTCCTTATATTGCCCACTAAATCTTGTGGTAACGAAAGGCGACAAAGTAGTTGTCTTCTCTCAGTGCCTGAAAACCCTGGATTACATTGAATCAATAATCAATACCCCCAATTGGGAAAGTAAGCTGCCAGGCTTGAAACGCTTCAACAAAAAAGGTGACCACATCGGGGGCTGGGAAAATGGAAGTGATTATCTCCGTATCGATGGCAGTGTTTCTGCATCTGAGAGGGGTATTCTCATTAACCAATTCAACGGAGACAAACCATTGGCAATACCCTCAGCATCTCTAGTTGACAAGAAGGTGGAAGAAAGAGCAAAGGCATTTCTCATCTCATCAAAAGCTGGCAGTGTGGGGTGAGTGTTGACATTTCTATTGAACCACAAACAGTTGGATGTATTCTTTGCTGATCACATGTTTTTCTTTTACAGAATCAACCTGGTTGCCGCAAATAGAGTTGTTATCTTTGATAGTGCATGGTATGTAGTCCATGTTTTTGTTAACTTGCATTCCTTTTGCTCCATTGTTCTAATTATGCTGCACTATATCTATAATACTGTCTTCAGGAACCCTGTTCTTGACCAGCAAGCTATTTATAGATGCTACCGTTATGGACAGGACAAACCTGTTTATGCTTATCGCTTCCTTACTGAAGGGACAATGGAAGAAAAGGTTTATTCGAGGAGCGTCAACAAGACAAACTTGGCAGCAAGGGTAATCGATCAGAAAGACCCGAAGCGCAATTTCTCCGAACGAGAACTGAACGACATCATGTCAATTGATAATTGGGTGAGACCTCAATCTTAATGACGCATTTGGACCAACTTCTAATCTGCTCCTTTACTCACAGTTTCACTTCAACAAACAAACAGGTTCAATGCGATACCTGTGAAAAGTGGCGAATGCTTCCTCCTTCTCTCAGCGAATCAGATTTGCAACTTCCTGATAATTGGTTCTGTGAAATGAACCATTTCGACAAATGTAGGTCAAAATGCAATGCAATAGAAAGAAACGCGACATACATGCACAAATTCTTTCAGGAACAAGCCTCTAGGCAGGCCATGGGCAAATCCACAACCCAAAACTCTCAACCTGAAAACAGTCAAGGATTGAACGTGCCCCCTACCCCTCCTAGGGAATCTGTTGATACTAAAACACCCGAGGACGACGAGCACGCCACAAAAACCAATAGAGATGAAGTGCTTGTCGGCCTTTTGAAAGCGCAGACTCCAAAGATGCGGAAGAAAAAAGATAACGAATACCACCAGTCATCATTGATTGCCAAACACTATTTTCATGATACTCTCATGAGGGAAGCAAACGCAGCTCCAATTGATACATAGGATTCCAGATTGCCCCCCATTGCGTTGCTCTTGAAGTTTTTGCAACTTCACAAAATCTGTCACTCGCCATTTTATCTCTGTGCATTATGGGAAAATGCACCGTGCTAACTAATGAAGCGTCATGTAAATCTAATAAAATACATCATCTGTGAAATTTTGTACTCATCATAGCTCATCATGACTCTGAAACGCAATATCTGTAACATTATTATTTGTACATGTTTGTAATACTGTATTATAAAGCTGTCATCCATGTTTCCTTTTGGAGGGATACAAGCGCTACGCATTTCTTCTACGACCACGAACAGTGCTTTGCTATCCACTTTATGGCAACCAATTCCACTTCTTACTCCTCGTGGTAATCCTCGCCAGCTCCGTCTGCAAGAACTTCCTTCACTTCAACCTTAATTTCGCTTGCATCATCTCCTCTTAGGGTGTCTCTCACAAATTCACACTCAACCTTTAAATTGACTTGTTCCAATGCTCCTCTTATGACCCCGCAGTAGATATTGCTGTATTTCAATTTGCTCCAATCGGGTCCATGAGAAGATGAGCCATCTCCACTGTCTTCATTCTGAGGCAATTCTACAAAAATGCTGAGAGGATTTTCACTTAGAAACAAGCTGAAGCCCTTATCTGTTAGTTTCCCTACATCACAACTCATTCCCAGAAACATTCGAAAACCGATCTTTGCAACTACCTCTGCCGTATCCCTCAAGTCCTTACATGTTGGAATATGCACTCCATTCACTTCGCTCTTGGCGAGAAGTTCATCGATGCAACGGACACCAATCGAATACCCAATGCGTTCTAGCTGTGAATTAATTTCCGGAATATCCTGATCGTAATCGCGAAGAAGTTCGGTGATGAGGGATCCGTAGGTTAGTGCGAAGAGTTCAGTGTTTGCCTTGGGCACTTTTGCCCATAGACTGTGGCCCGCTGCTGAAATAATGGATTGTTTCGACATTTTTCTTCGATTTTAATTAGCTAATGCTGCGGATAAAATTGATCCTTTCTTGAAGAGCCTCTTTGGGGAGCAAGAGATGATCTATTGAGAAGTGCTACTTGAGGACTGATGAGGAGTTGAGATTAGACGGGGAGGGTTGAGGTCGTGTGTCCGGTGCATGTGTTATTAAATAGTTGTGTGTTGTGTGTATTTTTATGTGTCTTTTTTGCGGTCAATTTTTGGTTTTTTTATTTTTCGGGAAAAAGCAGGAAAAAGATGAAAAAAACAAAAAAGGAAAAAACCGTGTGAACGGAAATTGAAAAATTGACAATGCACATACACACATAAATGCGTCCCAACTAAACTAATAATTGTTCACTCACACTAACACTCTTGATCTTGATCTGAGGCAACATAACTACTCATCTACACGTCACTCACAAAAGGAGCAGGTAATAGAAGATAAAAATGGCTGAGGGGTCCGATCGATCAACTATCGAGATCAAAACCCTCTTGCACAAACTGAATCCGAGAGCAAATCACAAAGATCGTGTTCGTGCCTTAACTCGATTCCGAAACTATGTCTCCGGCACATCATCCAAGAAGACAACAACAACACCTGAATTGTTCGATGATGATCTTCCTCTTCTCTTCCTAGGCTCTGCAGCACCCATTGCTTTGTACGATGATGAACAATATGGTGATTTATCAGCTTATTATGGATTGTTACAAGCGTGTTCGACGCCATCTACTGATCATCAGGGAGGACTAAAGCGCAGCGCGAGAAATGCAATGCATCTAGTCAAATATCTAGCGTGTGATCATATTGATTTAGCGGATGGAGAGCATGTTGCACTAGGCATTGATCAATCCGGTCAACCGGAACTGAATCCATTTGCATATGCTTTGTGTAGCATGAAACCCGCTCAACTAAAACTTGCAAACTTTGATGTGCATTTGAAGGATGGAAGGTCTAATTCTACCGATGGAAATGCAAGGAGTGGAGCAAAAAGCGAAGCATGTCAGATTCTCATTCTTTTGTTTTCTAGACATTTTGATCCGCTCGCACCAGAAGGATCTGCACCATCTTCTCCCACCCTCTATATGGAAGATCTACTTCCTAGTCAGGCCGCAAAGCAATCTTTTGAAAACTGGATGGTGCAGAACGTTTCCAAAGATGTGCAGAATACTGTTCGTAGTAGAGCGATGAAGTCTATCCTTGTGACAAATCCTTTGATTCCCAATGGAAACAATGCCGCAAATCCTTTTGCCGATGAACAGATTGAAGTGGATATTGATGTCATTGATGCATTCAAGAAACGAGATATGACTCCAACTCAAAAGCAGGCCATGGCGGAAGCAGAAGCTCATGCCGATGAGCAGCTCGATGGGCTTGGAATAAAATTGTACAAGAAAGATGACCTCTTGTTCGATTCCACTAGGAATGAGCCACCGACGACATGGGGAGATTCGAAACTTGCAAAGAAACAGGTTCAGCTCTCATCAGCGGACAGCAGATCTGTTCGAGATGGAGGTTCTGGAACGGACGATGACATAAATACTAAGGACGAAGAAAAACTAAAGAAGCAGAATGAAGAGCGGCAGAAAATGATTGGTAAGGACCCATTGGGCATCAGGCCAGAACATTTCGATCTCAACAATGTTCAGGAGAGAGCGATAGAAATGTTCGAAGACGCAATCCAAGATTTGGCAGAAGAAATTGAGGATTACGAACCACGCGAGAAAGCTATGGAAAGCGCCCGTAGGAAGAAGAAGAAAAAGGACCGTCACGCGTATTCTGTAGACCAACTCATATCGCTTGGTTCGCAAAAGAATGCGCTCGAAGCAATTTTTTCAGGGGAGCAAGATGAACAGAAACAAGGAGATGGCGTGATAAAGGTCAGCACTGCCGCTAAGGATCTTTCCATCTTGCCGACGGACGCAAACTTCAATGCAATGTTCTTTTTGACTCTCGTCCATCGTAATGGTGGATACGAACAACTTAAAGAGAGCATCCTACGTCTCGACAGTAAGTCATGAATCTCGCATAGTCATGCTTACTCACCCGGTATTTATAACAATATCTATTTCTATTACTACACATAGTAACACATTTTATCTCATTTTCATGAAACAGATCAAAGTGACGATCAAATGCAGCGCATCCAAGAACGTGTTCGAGAAAACTTTGAACTATATATCAGATGCGCAGATGGAATCGACCTATTTTCAGATAAAGCAGGAAAGATGAAGAGTCACAACGGACCTGGAGTCCACACGCGGATTGATAGACTAGAAGAACTTGCTGGATCTTGTGCAGTGAAGGCCAAGAAAAGTTTTAAGCCGCTGCTAGATAATACCAACGAAGTCAGAAAGGTACAGTCTGCGTTGGCGGTGCTGTCAAGAGTCGGCCCTCTTCTTCAGGTTCCTAGTCTGATGCGTCAGCACATTGAGAATGGGAGATTTAGTGCCGCAGTAAAAGCCTATCGCCGTGCGCTTATCATAGATGATAAAAACAAAATTGATTTGTTGACAAACGTGAAGATTAGATCAGCAGATGCAGCAAGAGATGCACGAGATGATTTGGAGTGCCGCCTTGCAAATCCATCATTACCATTACAGAGTATCCTTGATTCAATTCGAGATTTACATGAATTGAACGAACTTGACATACCTGATAGCACAAACGGCGCAGATGGGAAAGAAGAAACATTGACAAATGCAAAGCGAGGATCTATACCAAGAGTAGAAGTGTTGGGTGCAGGTAACATATCAGTTGGAGATACGAAAATAAATGTGCGAGAATTCCCCCCTGGTCTAGCATGTTTAATGTTGCAAGCTGCGCATTTCACCCAGCTTGTTAACGAGGTAGTAATACAAACTGAGTCCTCAATCCAGCGCATTTATAATGGCGAATCTTTGGCGACAGTGACCGAAGAGAGTAGCAAACCCGAAGACGAGGAAACAGTAGACAGCATTCCTCCTGCCGATCTTCAATCGAACGCTGGTATAGATAAACTAGAAAGAGATCGCTGGAAGTATGATGTTTTGGAATCACGTGTTATCTCCACTATCCAAACTGTAGACATTGCCCGAACTTGGCTGCCTAGACTTCTAAGCATCGCCGATGCTGCACGGCAAGCTGAAAAGAGACGAGCTGCACGCACCAAAAGCAGTGAAGATCTTGGAGAAAATGCTGGAATCATGAAGGCGTTCGAAGTCTTTATCACAAACATTAGTCCTTCTATTAATATGTTGCTTGAGCATGGTGCGTTTTGTGCGTTGGGTTGCTTCAATGGAGACGAAGGGCAAGAATTAAACGCTACCTATGGAAAGGACTCTGTAGATCGGTTGCAAAAGATCATCCAGTCGCCATTACCAGCCCTCCAAACATCCAAGTGCGCAACAGAACTTGCTGAACTTGCTGATATTGTGCATTCAGTTTCTAATTCTGCCATTGTTCTTCAGCCCACTGAGAGTGATTACTACAATGGGTTTGCAAGGTCGTCTCAATATAAACGACCGGATATAGAATCTTCGCTTGAAAAGGTTGCGCTGCTTGTAGAGGAACTTGTAGTAACCATTGAGCGTCGCAAATGTATTTATGCTTTTGATCAGTGCGCGAGAAATAATGCACAACGAGCATCCGGAAGCGGAATATTTGATGGAAGTGAGATTATTTCTTGTGTCCAAAAATTATCTGAAGAACTCACCAGGCCCGAGAGTTGTGCAGCTGAAGTTGAAAAAGGGTGTGAACTAGCTGTTCACAAGAGTTGTGAAGGATTGTCAAGTTATGTGAGAGATAGAGGCGATAGCGCAAGACTTCGTGCCGTCTCGGAGTGCGCATCAGCTCTATCTAGAAGCATTGACGATATAGTCCGTGAGGTAGCATATCTTACCAATACCCAGGGTTCAAACCTGGAGGACTGTCTCGTGGATGATGTGCTGGCCCTAGAGGCTATGATGTTTGATGAATTCCTAGAAAGTATTAGAAGGAATATGTCACTTTACTGCAAGCTAGGCCCCATGACAAAAACTGATGTTGAGCCAGACGAGTTTGCGCTAGGAAAAAAGAAATCTGAAGCGCAATTTCCACCCCATTTATCTGCTTCACTTCTCGCAATTGTCAGATGCAGGGCACAGGTTGAGAAAGCTCTAGGTGAAAACACAATCCGCAAGTGCCAAGCACCTTCAACTTATCTCATTCTTGCCATGTCTACAGCGGCAGATAGTGTCGTTGACGGCATCTGTTACGAGATCAATCAACGATTAGCAAGAATGATAGGTTCTCAAGCTGACCAATATTTGAATGAACTACAATTTCTCGTGAGCACACTCAAGAAGTATCTTAGTGATCAGGTTCTTTACGCTGTCGATGTATGCAAGAACAAACTCTTGTCGAAAACTGGTGGTGGCGTACGTGGACAGGGTCCCGATGGTCTCAAGGCCATCGAACATTTGGAAAGATTAGGGCGTGTTTTTGTAATGTGCCTGGGAGAATGAACACACGTTGGTACTCGCGAGCAACAGTTCGTTGTGTGTTACATAAAACTAATTGGTTGTCTTGCATGAAGGTAGCAGTATGAATTTAATATGTACAAATTGAGATACCATGTTCTGAGTTGTTATTATTTTTTATGCATCATCAAGCTCATAGGAAATCGATGAAAGCTTACATAGACCACAAGCAACCACAGTGGGCTTGTTTTTAGTATTCAAGCTCCGAATTTATGCTCGTTTTAAATAGCTGATATCCATTGTAAATATAAACGTAACTTCCCATTTTCCTACTTCGTCAGTGATTGCCACATTTCCATTTTTCAATCGCCACGGAGTGGTCTTGGGTCATGGGTCATCTCTTAGAATCGGCACTGCATCTGTATTAAAACGCAGCCACGCGCATCCAATCTGAAGTGTTCAGAGAAAGCTAAAGACATGAAATCCATGTAGATAGTATGCCCACATCCCCTAGCGTTGATAGGATCAATTGGATGCTGGCGAAGATGATAGATATCAACGGAATAGTGTTGGTTATCAGTAAAGAAGATGCGAGTTCAGGTGCAATGGGGAAAGGGAATCAACTTCTCCAAAGAAGAAGTGCTTCTGGTCTTTTACGAGATAATAATTACAAGAAGAGAAAGAGGAGCGAAGTTTCCACTTCTAGAGAAAACGACGCAGGCGCTGCAAGCGAAAACCCTAATGAAAGACTAATAAATCGTTTGTTGAAGCGACAGAGAGCTGAAACTTCTGATATTTCACCTTTGAGATCTACGTAACGAGATGCAGGAGGTGAAGGTGGCGTGTCAGGCTCGATCGAAGGATTTTCATCCGTGGCTGATGCACTGGCAAGAGGTGCCCTGTCGATATGAGATCGGGATGATAGAGGAGAACAGTCTGAAAGAGGCACAGTGTCAAGGCTGTTATCGCCCTCGCTGAGAAGGTTTCTTGGTGGAGATGACGA
>Ga0136554_1001132_pt1 | contig 10607 bp, 11 predicted proteins | sample AntRauTorckE5431_FD_104637 | JGI IMG/M metagenome (GOLD analysis project Ga0136554, IMG submission 104637) | Saline lake microbial communities from Rauer Islands, Antarctica - Metagenome Torckler E5 #431 | ecosystem: Environmental > Aquatic > Non-marine Saline and Alkaline > Saline | place...
ATGAAATTATATGCTCCATTCATCAGGGAGGCCACCCTGCGAGTCACCATGACCCTCCGGTCGGAGGGCCATGGTGGGGATCCTTCGCCAAAACTACAGGGAGGGAGAGCTAAGTAGTTGCAATATTATGGTTCGGATTCTATATAGGGCCAGTAGCTAAATTGGGGAAGGTCCGATCAGGACTATAAAACGAGCCAGAGACCACTCTTGGTGCTGGCATTCCACTGAAAAATCGCGTGCAAAACCAGCCAAGCGCCACTTTCAACAGCAAGGTGTGGTCTGCGCCAGCTGGCAGTGTAGCGCCATCACAGCCCTGTCTTCATTTCAGCAGTGGCCACTGCTGCCATTGCCGCTTCCGCAGCGGCCCACGCCGCAGCTGCAAGGGTGGCATCACTGGCGGAAGATGAAGAAGACAAAGGGTACTCCGCATCATCAAACTCATCCGAATACGAAGATTGCTCTGACGACTCGCTCATGCTGTGACCGCTGCTGCTGTAGTTGGCATCCTCTTCGGCTGTTGGGTAACCTTCAGGTACGCCACTACTAGAGAGCAATTGACTGCTTTGAAGTTCGTGGTGTGACCATAGAGCACCTTGCTGCTGTTGCTGTTGCTGTTGCTGCTGCTTTTGCTGCTGCTGAGAGCTTGGAGAACTTTTATTAATGGCTCGCTTGTCATCAAACGGTGGTGGTGATACTTCCAATGGTTGCGCTGCAGCCGACGTCGGTGTAAGTGATGAGGAGTGCCGAGGCTCTGATTGTGGTAATGGAGACGATAGAGGAGCATTCAACGATTCCGTTGGTATATCTGCTTTACCAGTGGCTAAGGGCTTAAAAAGCACCGATGAATCAATGGAAGGAGGCAATGCCGCTCTCAAAGTGGGCGGTGAGATAGGAGATGTCGTTACTGTTGTTGTGGGCAGTGACGACGGGTGTGTTGTTGGCGAAGCTGCTGAAGGCGACGGAGAAGGAGTTGAAGATGAAGGCAAAGGCGACGAATGAGACAAGGGCTGCTGCAGCAGGTGCCTGATTTCTTGCTGGCGGCGCATTAAAGCTCCAAGTTTGTCCGCAACGGGACTTGCGCTACTAGAAGAGTCAACGGTGGGGTTAGGTATAGGATGGTTTGTCTCCTCTTGAGAGACCGTCTGTGCATCTGACGGAGACTCTGCTGTATGAGCATTAACCGACGTTGTTGTCATTGGTTCTGTTGCATTTTTGCCTGGACCTCCTACTCCAACTGATATCGAGGCCTCTGTGGTAGAAGCGTCAGCTGTGCCCTGTAACGGTGAAGTGTTGGAGCTTGCCGATTGTTCAGGCTCAGTGTCGATAGGCGCAACACCGCCAGGCTCTCTTGTAACAGATTCTGAACCTTGGTCATCGATTGATGCAACACTTGAAGGATTCACGGCTGCAGGAGCAAAAGTGAACCCACCACCACCAGGGTTTGGCACTAGCATCATGGTTGAGTTAGGCAGCTGTGTCTGGGATTGGGATGAGCTTTCACTCTCGGGTCCGGTATTAGATGTCAAGATTGAACCTCTGTCGCTCAGAGGATTCAAGCTAGGTGGTGGAGGTGGTGGTGGTCGCAAATCGTTCGCAAGCATCATTGCATCTTCAGATGACGAATTCTGATCCTCTGCTGGGAGACGAAGATATTTACTACCATTGTCTTCATCGAATTCCTGAAATGATGCTGGTGTAGCCGTAGTAGCGGCTGATATACAAGTGGCGCTGACAACATCCACCCGCGGATGATTTGGTACCTCCAATGAAATTTGTCCTATACGCTCAGAAGTCGCCGTCGATTCATTCGACGCAAAATTCTCTTGGGCGCCAATACCTTCAACGGTAGAGGCAGTACTTGCAGAAGCGAAATCAGCACCTGTTGACGATCCAGCAGGTGTCGCTGTATCGGCTGTGGCTTGCGATACAGCAGAGCGCAATTCTTTCAACTCAGCCATGATCTCGATGAGAGAAGCTGTGTCTTCTGCGCTAAGAGAGGCAATATTCTTTCGAGGTGAAGGTGCTTCCACAATAGCTGCGCTATCTGTGAGGTCATTTGTGCTCTGGCTCGAAGCATTATCATCCTCGGAATCGCTAGACTCAACCAGCCCACTGCTGAAGACATCTACTTCTTGCTGAAACCCTTCAACTAAATTATCCTCGGCACTATTACCGCTGGCTGCAATGACCGTAGAAGCAACAGGCTGTGAGGCATAATCTTCAGATGTTGGCTTCGTTTCGTGTGCCATTTGCTTCCTGAAACCATTTTCATCACAACTACGCTCCCAACGCGCACAACTGCCTGCCAGTTCATCGTCTGCTCTGCTCGCACCACTCCTGTGAGTCACTGCATCGAAGGGTCCAGTCTGAACCATTGGGGCTTCCTGGAGCGACGTAGTGCTTGACGCTATCAAGCCGTCGCTCCAGGCAGCTTGGTTTGCAACGGACAAATTTGGATCGGCGCTGCGAGCTTCAGATGTTTCGACTGCACCTGTTTCCGTTGCTGCTGATGCCTTCGTTGTTGCAGTGCTAGTCTGGTTCTGGGAACTTTCCTGGCTACATGCTGCGAGCTTTGCTTCGAGTGAGGCTATAGTAGCGCGCAGATTGCGAGATTCTTGTTCGGCCAGGACTCTCGCCTGTACGCATTTTGTCAATGGGAGAAGTCAAATAATCGAATTAGACCCATGAAAACCGATCCTTCGTATTCTCATGACTTTGGCCCTCTCATATGCTACCACACAGAACTCTTGGGGAAACAAATATGTACCTCACAGCGTACCTGTCGCGCAGCATCCAGTTCAGCTTCAAAACTTCGTTCTTGGACACTGGATATATGGCCCTCGTTTCCCACCTTCTTCCCTTCTCGCTGCACTTCTCTCCCTTCTCCCGTTTCCATATCCACTCCAGCAGTTCCCGCAGCTGTAGTCATTGTATCTTCAGCTGGAATATCTAAGCAACTGCTACCTAGAGTAGTGGTGTCAGCCCGGAAGAGATTGGGAAAGCCTGGAGCAGCTGAAGATCCGAGAAGGGAGCTGGCCAAAGAAGCGATGTACACGTCACCTAAGTCCACGCCCCTGATGAAAAACAAGAATGAAAAAGTGAAATCGAGTGAAATATGGAGCGAAGATTGAAAAGAGTATACCTTTCCATTAGGAGTACAAGTATAATTCAAGTCATGAGAAAATGAATGAATGCACACCACGTCTCTAACTCACTGTCAACAGGCACATCAACGTTTCATCAGAAGCAATATCTGACACTTTGCTTACTTGGCGCCTAGTTGTGCCCACGCAGCTTGCAGAGTACGATTAGCAGCTGCAAGCGCAGCCCATTCCTCAGCACCCCACGCAAGCATTGCCGAGGCAGCTGCCGCCAGTTGTCCAGCCACCTGAGCTGCGGCTCCAGGAGTCATGGTTTTACTACAGGTATCTGTGGGAGGCGAGGCGTGAGCCATGACAGCAGCAGCGGCTGCAGCCACCTCGACTGCGCCAGGCATTGCAGGAGGTTGCTTGTGCGTTGTACCGTTTCCGTTCTGCGTCGATTGATGCGGTCGCAATGGCGCCTCGTTTTGGTCACGAAGGTGATCTGCACTACTGTTGCGGTTTCGGGTTACAGCTGTACTTTTAGTACCCGAGAAATAATTTGCACGGGCCGTACCATTAGACCTAGTGCTTTCCGCAAACTGAACTGCTGTGGGTGGTCGAGAAGGCGCCTCATTTTGGATGTTGCTGTAGCTTCGATTCATACTGTCGTTGCGGCTGCTACTCTTAGTACTCCTGCTGGCGCTACCTTTGTCGCTGCCATTCATGCGATGATACTGTCGTGGCGGAGACGTGGATAGAGTTGATCGATAGCTGTTGGCCGGAGCGGTGTTGCTCGTGCTATCGCCATCATAGGAACTAGCCGCCCTGTCTAGGCTACGACGCTGCCACGAATTCCACACATTCTCTTCTGAACGCTGTGAGAGCAGGCAAAAAATATTTTTTGAGTTAGAGTGGTGAAATTAGACGGAATTGTATAGAAAAAATACCGCCCACCCTTACCTGTAACCGTTGTAACACGCGGTACTTTTGCACCATCGCACAATTTGCATCGGCGCGGCGGATGGCATGCTGCACCTGAGCAGAATTCATAGCATCTTTTTCCATACTATTCCTAGGTTACTCTGACACAAAATACGCTTCGCTGAGAATAATTTGGCGTTCGTTCAGTGGCTCTAGCTAGCAAGCTACGCCCATCTATCGTCATGGTTTCTTCGCAACTCACTCCAAGACTCCAACCGCTCCCGAGCTCAAATACAGGGGTCTCATTCATACCCAGTACAGACCCACGATCTTTTGCCGAGAAGCCGAGAAGTCACCAAGGAGCTCTGTAAAAAGCTACTCTAAATACTTAAAAAATCTTGGAGTGCGAAGGCTAGAAGCGCGGCTCGAAGACTACAGCAGAGTAGCAGACGACTACTGCAGCACCGCAGTCATTTTGATAACAATTTTTGTATGCTTCCTAAGTCACTTATTTCTACCAAACGTAAACTTGAGGAAGAGCTGGCTCACACGACATACAGAATATGACTACCGTCAGTAGCACGGATTCCAAGAACGATGAAGCTTCACGCCCTTCACTATCTGAAGCGGCTGACCATCTTCTTTCAAAACAAGAGGGGGAATTCAAGCCGAAGTTCAAGGTTGCGCCTATTCAAGCAGCGTGCCGAGCAGCGTTGGTAAAAAGTCCTGCAGCGTCTCGTGCAGCTCTCCAGAAGCACCATGCATCCATCGAACCTGCCCTCGCAAGGCTCCTGGGAATCGTTGGTAGCTACGCAGATGAGGTTGCCTCCACTGAAATATCGACATGTTTAATAATCTCTTTCTGGTGAAATTACTACTTTATTCACGCACCCTCAATTGGCCGTGTTCGTGTTTGTGATTCGACAAGGTGCTCATTCTACTATGCTAGTATGAATAAGAGTTGTTGTACGCTCTGCCTGTTCGCAGGAAATCCATTCACCGCTTTACGAGTCATTGATTCGGGGAGATGCGCCAACAGTCGAATATCTCATTGCAGCTGGCGCATACACAGGCCCCTGGGACAAGGTAAATGTCGGGCAGATTCAAGTGCGGTTGATAGATTATGTGTTCGTACGTTCATGCTTCTTTAGGACAGCACGCTTCTGGTCTCTAATGCAACTTAACCCAGCCTTACGTTTGCCCATTTACTAGACTGATGGTAGACTTCTTGATCTCGCTGCCAATGCCTCTTGTCGTGCAATCGTTAAGAAGTACATGGCCACCTGCTCCACCCTTCAAGAAAATCCGACTGTCGTAACATTGGCCGCGGCTGAGCACTGCGTAAACCTCAGTGAACACGATAAGTCAATGCCTTTGAAGGTACCAAACGTGTTTCAAGACATGATTGGTCTCTCTTTCCTTTGGGTTCCTCATGTTGCTCGGTCCGTATTGTTCGTCTGGGCTCAAGAAGCATTCGCAGTCCATGTTGCAGCTACCACTGAAGCTTTCGAAGACTTGCCATATTACTGCGCTGGCGACGTCTTGGAGTTCCTCGACTTGACAACAATGGCCCGTGCAGAAATGCTTGGTGTACTGGCACACCGCGGATCGCCCAGCGTGAAAGAATGGGTGCACGAATTGACTGCAGCGGCGGTTGCAGTAAGTACAGTAGCAATCATAAAAATCAATGCATGCTAATAATACAGACACAGGCGGATTCACGGGTACTACTTTGGAGTTTAATTCAGTCAATATCGGAGTTACCTTTCTTTCCGTCCTTTTGTTCACCACGTGATGTAGAAGAGAATTTATTCTAAAGCGCTTCTAGACGCCACTTCTGAAGGTGACACGGACGCCGTGGAAATTCTTCTTCAAGCCGGCGCAGACAAAGACCACAGAAATATTGACGACGAGGTGAATCTGATCTGTTGTATCTCAACGCTTTTAGCATACACGATGTGATTGACTTTTGTCACGTTAATCTTACAACTCTCGGAAGTCTTTAAAGATTTGTTTCTTCAATTCGCCAGGCCGGACTCAGCCCATAGTACCCGATCTTCCTTATCTTGATTTCCATTCCTTCGTGGCGCAGGACGGCAACACTGCGCTTTTAATGGCTGCAAAACACGGCCACGCCGACGTATTAAAGCTTCTCCTTGAAGCTGGAGCTGACGCGAATATCGAGAATGAGGTGAGCGTTCGCCTGTCTAATTATTACAGTGTAGTACGTTCATGACGTACGAGTTCTACCATATCATTCTCGCCATATTCGCCGTCTCTATTCACCACATTAATATGGCGAAGAAAAAAATAATGATCATAGGTCAGGTATACATTTTTACACTGCCTCCTTGTTTCTCTCGCTTGGTTTTTCTTTATATGGCAGTACGACTACACAGCGCTCACCATGGCCTCCCAGAATAGATACCCCGATATCGTCGAGCTCTTACTTCAAGCAGGCGCGAACAAGGACCATAAGGACTCGGTGAGTGTGCAATCACCCCTTTTCAATTTCTCGAAAGTGTAAATTGAATGACAAATTAATGTAATTTCCGTGTGAAGTACTTTCCCACTTACAGCTCTCAATCCTTTTACCGATTACAAGCTCGTCTTCCCTTCATCCCCTGATATGAATCCAATTGGGTCTTGGTACGTTCTGGTAGAACGGCTACACAGCGCTCATTTACGCCGCAGAATCCAATTGTGCCGTCATTGCGCAGCTTCTCCTGGAAGCCGGCGCGAATACTGATGCACAAGATGTGGTGAGATCTCAATTCAACCTCTCTCTCTCTCGACATATTCTCGTATATATATAATGATATCGCATCATTTATTAACCTAGACCTTGGTGACTCGTGCCTTTCTGCATTGGTTGGCAGCATGGTGAGACTGCGCTCATGAAAGCTTCGCGCGTAGCTTCGCGCGTTGGTGACACCGTGATTTTGGATCTCCTTCTGAAAGCAGGCGCATTCAAACATGCAGTGAATTCGGTGCGTTGACCTCACGTACACACCGCATTTATGCTCATGTGGACTGGGGATCGCTGGGCGCTTGCTTTCTTTCACTCAAATCGCATAATACCTATCTGCATACATATTCCTGTCTCGCTTACCTAATGCCTATTACCTATAGTCCCCCTCTCCCTCCCTGTATCTATCCTTTGCTCCCTCCCACATACTTCTGCGCATCTATGATTTTTCTTGCCTTTCTGCTGTCTGTGCTCATTCTCGACTACATTGTTCTTGCTGCCTTGCTCAATATTTTGTTCTGGGTGCTTCTCTGCGCACCGCTGGTGCTACAGAAAGGCAGCACAGCCCTAGCCATCGCCAAAAGGTACAGCCGTCGTTCGGAAGTTATTGCCCTCCTCGAGCCCCGAACTCGAACTCGAACACGAACAGGTCCTAGGTGTGCCCTGCAGTGATTGCTACAGGTACAATCGATTATTCAAAAGTGTAAAATGCATTAAAAAATGTGCCGTTCTGGGTATATGTTGAATTTTAAGAGTAGCTGGCTGGCTGGTGCTATCTTATCCAAACGCAAGCGCCAATCGGGCTCCCATCGGCTTTTTTTGGCAAGTTATCTGTGATGACGCTGTTCTCAGCATAGACAACACCTATGCAAATATGTCGGAATAGTGAATTATTAAATAATAACGAAGAACTGGATGATTTAATAAGTAAGAAGCATGATCGCGTGAACGCTGGAGAAATCGCATGGAAACACACAAGGTGCTTCATGCTTCGAACCATAAAAAAAAAACTAACACAGGAGCACAGCAGATGAAAAAAGCACCAAATGAACATACAATACCACAAAAAGAAACGAACCCGGGGCTGCAGCATTGTGGTTATTGACGCTGATCAAGGGGTCTTCTGGATGAATGGCCCCGCGCACGATCCACTCCGCTTTGTACCTGCTTATCATGAAAGGGTGAACACACACATGAGCGCGAACTATCAATATATAGAGAAACCAGGCGAGATAAAGAAGGCAACCTACGACAAATGAAACAAAGAAATAGAACTCGTACACGAATTGCATGAGCTAATGAAAGGCAATCAAGGCAAACAAGGAGGAATAATTGGAATGATAGGAGTAGGAGTAGGAGAAAAAAAAAGAAGAGAAAAAAGAAAGGGATGAACATTTTGAACTCAGAATTTGTGCCACGCTTACGGCATGCGGCTGGCAGACGACGCTTTGATGCTCGACATGGCGGGGTTGCCGTATTGATACACCGTCACTTTGTCGCAGACTAACCATTGGGCCAAGTCCGTAGTGGCAAACAAGTACTCGTTCTGGTCGTTGTGTGAAGCAACCATAACCGCCGCCATAACCGCCGCCATAACCGCCATGAATGAAGGAACCCACAGGATAGACACACACAGACAGCACGTAGATAGCACAAGAAAGATTTTGAGAGTTAAGAAGAGAGAATGAGAAAATGAGAGCTTAATAATTCAGAAAGCCACTGCAAGCAAAGAAGAAAGCATGCACACAATAATGAACAATGCTAATATAACAGGGGGAAGCAGGTCAGGTTAGCAGCGTAATTCATACTTAAGCAAAGAACAGATTTTAAAAAAATGACGAATAGATGAATAACCACGAAATTACTGTCTGTCTAAAAGCTGAAAAGCTTTGCATGTGATCATATGTTACCGTGGTTAGCACGTCCCAAGGGATGCTGAACGTGGTGTCACTGAGGTAGCTCGCTACGTAATTGCCGTACGAATCGGTGCCCAGCAAGCCATCCGAAGCCGGGTGCCACGTCGATCGATGCGAGCCCACGCAACGCACCACCTGCGCGATGATAGCACAAAGGGAAACGAAGGTGACTCGGTAATTGTGCGTTATTAGCGGGAGCGTGCGCGTGTGGGAAGGAATTGTTCAAACTAAAAAAGAGACACGTTAGAATAGGAAACCCTCAGTGCAAGTAGGCCCGTCTTAGTACCTTCCAGCCGCCTCCGTACAACCCGGGGTCTTCTCGGTCGAACAAACTAGGCGCTGGCGATGGCGATCCTCGGGTTTCCCAGCCATTGATAACGCTACTGCTACTGCTGCTACTACTAGAGCTGCTAGAGCTGCTACTGCTGCTATCCTGCTTTTTTGGCGGAGGGGTACCTCGAGTTAAAGATTTATCGTCATCTTGGAGAGGCATTGCAAACCAGCCCATGGAGCCTATGAGCCAGACAATCAAGGCAAAGCACAGCCAAAGGGAGGCGCACGCCGCCACGGCAAAAGCTAAAGTTTGGTAGCGCCCACAGCGCCGCCGCCGTGGCCGCTGACGGTTTAGTTGCAGACCATAAAAATCGTCCTCCTCTTGGAGTGGCAATTCTTTGCTACCGGTAGGCCATGTTTTATCAAAATAAGAGTCGTCGTCGTTGGTGCTGGGACTGGCAAACGGGTTGAGATGATTCCACGAGGAAGAGAGCGACGACGTTGCAGGAATCGCTCTATGCGTGGGAAGCAACGCTACGTCATCGCCTCCGTTGTCGACGAATGAGTCGATTTCCATGTCGAGCGCCTGCATATTTCTGCGAGCTGCTCAGGAGCTTCACTGAGAGATAATAATGATCAATGTCGAAGCTTGATGGAGTAGAATCGCAGACTTTCGCCAAAAGGCGGGACCTGGTTGTCAATTTATACGCAGGATTGTCAACTTTTGTCTAGCTTTTGAATCGATTGTGGTTAATGGGTACTCGTGCTGGAGCTTTCACTTTGAGGGGGCTCAACTAGTGCCCTTATGCGGCACATGGAGCATGCGTGAAATAAATCTTTCACTAGGTAGTGGTTCTAGAAACAAACATCCGGTATGCACAAGATTAGCCAAAAATTCACATACCTTGAACTCAAAAACAATTGACACGCACGTGCAATTCTTGTGAAGTCTACTACGGCTTCAATTCAAGAGATATGACAGTACAAACATAATTCTACTGTAGCTCAAGAGTGGCTCGAGTCTTTTGCAACCAAAGGTGAGGTACATTGCGATTTGAGTGTCCAAAAGCAAACTAAAATAATCAGCAATGTAAATGCCAGCTACTCCTAAGCTCGTAAACTTTGGGTCGCTGCTCCTTTCTTGTTGTGCGAGAAGCTTTTCAAAGTTATCATTCCTGTATCTGCATCTCGTTCGTAGTTCGTAACTTAGCTCGTAGCAGGGCCTTTCATCCTTTATATTAGGGACAACTTCAAGACAGTCCCTATTTTTCATCGAAAAATCAAAACGGTCGTCACAATTTCAAAATAATCAAGATGGTCGTTTTGATGTACGAAATAATCAAGACGGTCGTGTTGCTTCTCTTTTAATCAAGACGGCCGTCACAGTTCTACTAATTATCAAGACGGTCGTTCGAACAAATTCATTTAATCAAGACGGTCGTAAACGTTCCAGGATGAGGGTGAAAACCCCCCACCAAACTCGGATACATGTGAGTCTGAGCCTGAACACAATCGGATCTTTGTTCGACCTCGCTAAGTACTGCTTCTGGAGCGGAGAAGCTACTCCTGGTGTTCGTAGGCCTGTGTTCATTCGTGTTCGCACAGCCTACAGCATTGCAGCCACGTGATCCATCCTTCGTTAGCAAGAAAGAGGACAGGCGATGC
>Ga0136554_1001136_pt1 | contig 10597 bp, 4 predicted proteins | sample AntRauTorckE5431_FD_104637 | JGI IMG/M metagenome (GOLD analysis project Ga0136554, IMG submission 104637) | Saline lake microbial communities from Rauer Islands, Antarctica - Metagenome Torckler E5 #431 | ecosystem: Environmental > Aquatic > Non-marine Saline and Alkaline > Saline | place...
CGCTGGGCACTGTATCGGCTGCTCAGAAAGACCTGTTAAAAGATGGAAGACGCGACGATCAAGCCGCTAAAGTTTTACCTCTGGATGGGCCGTGCTCTGACCATGTTTCCCCTTCAGCTTACCCCATGAGTGAGTACATGACTCAGATTCAAAGCTTGCAAAGCGAACACCATTCGACGCTTTCGAGCCTTCGATTTCAGCATGAAGTTGACTTGGATAAACTTAGAGGCGAAATTCGTGAATTGAAATCACGCGAGAGTGATGCTACTGAATTGAAGGACACAATAAAGTCATTGACATCAAATCACGAGGACATCACTAATTTGAACAATAAGATGATCGGCGCGCTCAAAAATAAAATCTGCGTTATGTTGGAACATTTTGAAAAGACGCTGGATTCGCAACGAAAGAAAAGTAGCGATAAAGTCATCCGATTTGAAAAGAAACTATCGAAATTACACTCAGAACTCAGCATCGAGAAGGCGCGCGTCATTGAACTAGAACGCTTGCTTTCAGAACATGCCACTGACACTTCCAATTCGAGCTCAACCTCTTTAAATGACAAGGAGGTATCTTCAATCTTTCAATCCAAGTTAGATGATCTTGCTGAAGATTTTGCCGATCTCGAAAGATCAATCGATGAAGCACGTGAAGATGTGGAAGCTAATCGTGCCAACGCACCACATTTAGAATTCCAGGCCACTGTTCTTGGACAAGAATCATCCACTGACTTTGTACACTCTCGTTTAGAGGATCCCACCGAAAATGCCGCAATGGAACCCTGTTCGGTCGAGATTGATAATGCTGTAACTAAGGTGGAGAATTCATCTGACAGCCAAAGTCATACTGTTGTGCTCCTAAAAAAGTCTTTTGAGGATTTAAAAGTGCAATTTGAGGCTGCATCGCAGCATCAGCAGTTTGAGTTGGTGCAGCAAAAAGCTGCTCGCGCAGAACTCGAAGCACGCGTGTCTCAAAGCACGCAAGAACAGGCAGCACTCGTGGCATTGAACGGTTCATTGGTTGCCAAGTACGCAAATCTTGATGCCCTGCAAGTTAAAAATGCTGCACTTATTGCTCAGCTTCAAAGTGACAATGAAGCGTGGAGCGCATCTCACGAGGCCCTCCGGGCTAGAATTGTTGCCCTGAAAGCCCAATTTGAGAAAGACCAAGCAGACACCCTTGAATTGCAGTCTCAACGGCATATAAGCGAAGAGAAATGTGTTGATGTGCCCGTTGGCGGAGAAGGCCAGCACATTCAAGATGATGCGCAAGTGAAATTCGATAATGCGCGTCGTCAGGGTGACATTTTGGTCAACTTGGCTGCACTTTTGAGGCAGCTTGACAGCGCGTCGGATAACTTGGCAACGAGCACTACTTTTGACGTGCTGGCTGATGCAAGAGTGGCCCACACCGGAACTACTCAAACTTTGGCTACCCAGCTTGCTGCGGCACATGCCGCCCTTGCTGCACTGGCGGCCAAGTCCGCCGCAGAGGCGCCAATAAGCCAGCATGTGTATGCAGAAGCTGGAGCCGCAGCCGGCCGAGCTGCCGCCGAGTATGCAGTGCAAGTGGCAGAGACTTGGGCTGAAGAATGGGCTTCTGCGACAGCCGACAAGGATGACTTTTCTAAGCGTCTAGACCTTGGCGCTCTGGCGCTGAGTGTTGCCACTGCTGTAACGGATGTCCTTAACTTACACCGAGTGGAAATTGACTCATATGAATCAGAACGTACGCAGGCTGAAAGTTCTCTTGCAGCTGTTGCCAAACAAGTGATTGCACAAGCTCGTGTTCTTGAGTATGAAATGGCTGCTCTGGTGTCATCGCATGCCGCCGACCTTGACCTAAAGCTTGAACACGCTCTCGCTGAAGCTGCCATGCAACACAGTGTTGTCCTTGCAGAAGCCACAGCTTCGCACCTGGAGCGCATCGAAAGAGAATCCGCAGCTTACGAAGAAGCTGCACGATTGGTACAGGTTGCGCACGCTGATGAAATTGCACGCCTGGAGAAGAAGATTCATGACCATGTTGAGGATGTTGATTACCAGAAACGGCTTCTGGCAATGGCGGCTGCGACCCACAATGAGGCGGAGCTTCACCGCGTGCAACTGATCACAGCGCTCGAGCATGAGCTGGAAGCAGTCCAACAGGCACGAGCACAGGAAGCACATACTCTTGCGGAAGCACGCGACAGCGCTTTGGCAAAGGTGGCACAGGCGGATGCCCGTGTTGCAAGCATCGAAGCGCAGCAGGTGGAGCTTTCAAATGCGGCACAAGCCCGCCAGGCCTTCACTGCAGCCGAGCACCGAAACGTGGTGCGCCGCCTGGAAGAAGACCTCCGCTCAAGCGTCGTGAAATCAGAGGCTTTCAAGCGGGAAGCAGAGGCTGCTGAGGCCAGCGCTCGTGGCGCTCGTGATGCTGCTGCGGCAGCGCAGGCAGCCGCTGCCTCGGGTGAAGCGATATCAGCACAGCAAGCAACGCAATTGGAACAACTCGAGACGGCCCTCGCAGGTGTTCGCGCTGAGCTGGTGACAGCAAATGCGAAGACAGACGACGCACAACGCTTTGCAGCTGACGCGCAATCAGCACTGGCTGCATCACAACAAGCTAGCATGGAAGCAGCCGCTAAGGTGGCTGCCGAAGTTGATGCAGCTGTGGAGGCTGCAAAAAGCGCTGTTGCTGCAGAAAGGGAGGCTGCTGCAGAAGCTGGTGCGGCTCCCGCACTTCCTGCTGCTGCTGCTGCTGCTGCTGGCTTGTCAGAGGCGCCGCCGTCGCCTGCACCTGGCACCCTGAGCCGTTTCCGCGCCCGAAGCATGCGGCGCCTGACGCGCAGCTTGCCCCGCGGGTGGGCGGCCGCGCTAGACCTCGAAACCCAGCGGCCTTTCTTCGTGCACGCTGCGTCGGGCACTACCCAGTGGCAACTTCCGGGCGCTCGGCATGGCGACGACAACAACAACAACCATGACGTCGAAAGCGACGGAAGTGAAAGTACCCGCGGCGACAGCCAGGTGCGTGCTCCTGTTATCAGTGGCGCAACCACCGCTGCGGTGGCGGCCGAAAGTGCACGCGAGCCATTGGCAACGACTTCTGTGACGGACACTGACGCTACCGCTGCAATGGAGGTTGCTGTTGCGAAGGCCTCGACAGCTCACCGGGGTGCCAGCCCAGGCCGGAAGCTCATGCTTGACACATTTACTGAAGACAACGTTGGTGCACCCGAGTTTCTCGAAAGTTCTCAGCCTTTCGTTCCGTCGGCGACTTCAGCACGAGTAACCCCTGACAATGCTTCGTCCGCAACGCCTGGGACAGCAGCTTCGCCTGTCGCTGCAACCTCTTTGCCATTTCCCCGAACCACGACTCATTTTGGCGATGCATCGCCATCAACCCCAGCTGCGCATCATTCTTCAGCAGCTATTTCCGGTGCAACCTCACATCCCACGCAAGATAACAAAGCGGGTGCTCAAGGTGATCAGAGCACGGCGCAGGAAGACAAGGACCGAGTGGCACAGTTGGACGCCGAAGTCTTAGAAACGAAGCGTGCGCTCACGGCAGCGCGGAGCGAAATCGAGCGCCGCGACATTCTCATTCGCCGCTTGCGTGAAGGAGTGGGCCCGCGGCTGCCACGACCATCTTCGTCCTCTTCTGCAGCCGTCGAGAGCTCACCAACCTCCCTTCCACGAGACGGCGGTTCTCATGATAGAGCAAACATTGACGACGACGACGATGATGACGACGCATATCGAGTGCGGCGGCTGCCTACAGCGAGTTCTCCGCGGCGAGGCAGCTCACCAAGGGCAGCTCCAGCTTGGGCTTCCATTGCTGGTAGTACGAGTGCCGTAGCAGCGGGGGGCTGGAGCTCCCTGGAGCGCAGAAGCGATTACGGCAGCAATTCACGAGGCAACACAACAGAGCGGGACGACGCGTCCAGAGAGCCGGCTCTTTTGCAGTTGCGGTTAGCAAATAACCGAGGCAGCTCCTTGACCCGTGACGCATCGTATGGGCGGAGCTCGTCAAGAGGCCGAACTGCCAGCAGCAGCGGCTTCGACTCACGAGACTCGTCAAGAGCGAGATCATCCCTGGCCCGGCCTTGGGGTTCCGAAGTGGGCCCCTTGTCTGATTTAGAAGGCAGCGAGCTCGGAGACGATGGCGACGGAAACTTCAACCACCACAATGAGAACCACGATGGCGGTGTGTTGTTTGGCGGACATGTAGAAGTTGGCACTGAGGCGAACGGTGATCGGCCACCGCTGGTTGGCACGCGCTGGGAGCACCGGGGTGGCAGCGGCGTGGACGGATTTGAAGACAGTGGCATGGACTTTTTCAACCTCCCCGATCGAGCTCATAACAAGGCCAGTCCTAGCTCCGAACCTCCCGCCGAAAGCCTCATAAGCCGCCTCGCAGCGCACTCGAATGCCATTACTCACTCATCGTCTCCTTCACTACCTGGTGCCATCAAAGGCGAACCCAAAGACAGCTCCTTACCAAGTGCTGGCGAAAGTACGGCGGGTGGCAAAAACAACTTTGCTGCGCGAATCGCTGCAGCGCTGAGCGGCAACAGCAGGAAGAGCAGCAGCTTAAGCCGCGTCGACTCACGACCAAATAGTGATGCGTCCGCCCATCATTCCGCAGATCGCAGTGGCAGCGTAGACCGGCCTGGCACAAACGCAACCAGCAACAACCGCAACGGCACTCAAGGCTTCGGTTTAGTGGTGCGGACCCCCAATGACATTAACCGGGGTGATGTACTTGCAAAGAGAGGGAGCTTCCGCAACAGCGAGGACGGCGGACAACTTGAAGAAGAGAGCGAGAAGAGTTCGTCAAGGTCTCAGAGCAAGAGCTTTGAATTAAGCGGCATTAGCAGCAGCAAAATCAGTAGCAGCAGTAGCCACGCTGAGAGGGCAACCAAGAAAGGGGCTCGTGCTGCTCGAGCGTCCTCCAAGCAGCAAATGGCGCGCATCAATGGCATGCGTGCGCGTGAAGCGCCTGCTGCTGCAAGCATCGTGCGCAACTTTGCCACTGCAATTGAACCACGTGCTGATGCCAAACCTTCTTCAAAAGTGAACGAGGGCACCACAGCTGAGGGTGGAAAGTATTCGCTGCCGCCACCGCTTTTGCCACTCCAGCCTGGGCAGAATGCCACGAACACGAGCGGCCGTAGCGACAAGAGTGCCACACTAAGCTACTCTACGTCTGAAGCAACGGCATCAGACGGAAGTTTGCCACGCGTGGTCGTGGGCCATTGGGGCATGGTCAATTCAGAGGAGCTTGCAAATGCAACGGAGGCTGTGACTAGTGAAGCACCTAACGGCACCCTTGTCAATGACAACATCAGCAACACCAATGACGATGAAGAGGTTGACCCGGTCACCCAGTGGACGCGCCGCGAAGTATTGGCATGGAACACGGCCGTGGTGGACCTCGACGCTCTGCGGAGTGAAGCGACCACATGCCTGGCAGCTCTCAAGCAAGCGCGCGCCGCCAGTCTGTCTGGAGTCGCTGCGCACGCTCATTTGAGCCACGCTTGCGTGCGCACCGCTCACCGCGCTGGCTTGCGGGGCAATGCTGCGCTATCTGCAGCTGCTGCGCCAGAGCCTGCGTCACCAAGAGTTGCCACTGCTGCTGCTGCTGCCTCTACTCCAGCAGCGAATGCAAGGACCTCAGCACAGGCCACCTCGGTTGTTGTGGAAACACCCGCGGAAGGTCGCGCTGGGATAACCAATATGGAAAACGACCGCGAGTTGGACAACAAGGCAAGCTTAGTTGCAGCTCTGTTCCCTTCACCCGGCTGGGACTCTGCTTCGGCGGGCCTCATTGTCGGGAGCGGTGGGCATGGCGAATTTCCGTCGCCCCTGCCGATTTCACCCAGTGCCGATCACGGCGACGCGGCCTTAAACAACCCTCTCGGCATGGGAGCAGCAGCGGGTTTGGGCGCAGTGGACTTATCAGCCGTGTCCCTCAACGTGTCTGGCGAAGATTCTGCTTCCTCTTTCCGCCAAGCTCGCGGCCTAGGCAGTGGCTTCAGCAGCGGTCAGTTCTTAGGTGCACGCGGCGGGAGCGGGAGCCGAGAGCGCGCGTACGACTTGGAAGTTTCAGGCAGCAGCGAGCTCTTCAATTCGTCGAGGTCGCCTACCACACTAGCCCGGGCAAGCAGCAACGCTGGTCACTACCAAAACAACAGCGATGGAGGCTTGTCCGAAGCTGCGGAAAAGGCGCAAGGGGCTGTAACAGCGCTGGCCGCTCGGTTTGAAGCTAAAACTCCCACGGGCTGCGCCGCTGCTAGAACTGTTGCGACAACTGCGTGGGCAGCAGAGACACCTCCTGTCGGTGTTGGCGGTGTCAAGTCCACGCCACTGCCTCCGCCCAAAGACGAGAACGACAATAGCAGTGTGAGTTCGTACGACCCTTTGCGCGATGGGAACCTTTTGACGTCTCCCCCTGCGGAAGCCGTCAACACCTCTTTAGATTCCCTCGACTACTCCCGCTCTCCAGCTGGCCTCGTTATGCTCACGCCCAAGGAACCTCAAGACGAGAATTGCGGCATCAATGCTGTTGGTGGCAAGGCCCCAGAAGGGAGTAAAGTCCTCATGCTTCCTCAAACACCGGGCGGTGCGCGACGGCCGCTCAGTGGCTACGACATCAACTGTAGTACTTACAAAGAGGAGAAGAAGCCGAATGCGGCCTACGAAGGATCTCATGCTGCAAGAGGAAACTTGGTTTCTTCTCCGCCTACTGATGGTGCAATTGGGGCGGCCTCTGTTTCGAAGGAGTCACAGGTAGAGCATGGAGCTTTGGCATCAGCAGATGCGTACTTTGCCGCTATGGCCAGTGTTCTTCAGTGCGTTGAAGCAGGCAATCACGAAGCCACTGAAACGAGTAATTCCTCGCTGGCGGTGGCTTTTGACACATTGGACGCACAGTGTGAGGCAGTGCGTCAAGTAGTGGAGGACCTAGAGGCAGCGGCGTCTGCCGTAGAAGCTTGCGACAACGTGCGGCTTGAACTCGCGCACTACACTTACAAGGTAAGTGGAATAACGAAGTTTATGTCTATTTGAAACTTCTGTCTATGCATTATTGAATACCTCGAAGTACTTATGAGAATATCCAATCTGTCTCTCTTTTCTTTACACTTCTATTGTTTGCTTGCCCCTGCTCGCCGCCCCACAACCACACACCCCTGTTATGTTGCAATATTTGAAGTTGCACACACTTCGGTCCCAAAGCATAGCGCGCCGCAGCTTGCAGCCTTCCGCAGCGAATGTGTCCACGGTTAGTGGCGCTGGGCCACAGTCGCCTGTCGTGCCACCATCAGCCGCTCTCACACGCAATGAAGCAAAATGGAGCTCTTTGGTAAGAAGGCCGTTGACATTTCGTTTGTTGATTGGCTGTTATTAAACGTTATATTTAAATGTTGGTGACCCGCGCCCCTTTTTAATTCTTACTTCACTCTGTTGCTTTAATTTTTTTGTATGCCTTGTTCACTAGAAACTTAATGTCTCACCTGCCTGCTGATATATTTTTCCTTTTCATCTTAATCTTATCTTCCCAATTAATTTTTCAGGTGGACAAGTTTGCCGAAGCATCAGCAGTTGCTACCCGTGCTTTAGCGGCCCTTAACTTGCCTAGCGCGCCTCGCCGCCGACTCTTAGCTGCTGCGCTGCCGCACCCTTCGAACAGCCCTGAGTTGCAACTCCATGCTTGCCTGTCAGCTGCTGGTGGTGGTGATTTTGCTTCATCTGCGGACGCTTCAAATCTTGACAACTTACGGATGCGCAAATCTGAGCCAATGGACTCATCAGTAAGTGCTAATCCTGAGGCTGCGACGAATGGGGTCGCATCAATTGAGGAAAGAAATAGATCACAATCGCCGGACCAAATTAAAGCAGCACCTACGACGCCGCAACAAAAAATTGAGTTCAAGGACCGCTATCTACTAGGGCCTTCGACTTGCTAGACCAGGGAAACTTTGCGCTAATCAATTCATTAAATTATTCATACCTTACCGCTGCTAGAACCAGAATTCGTTGTTGCAACTGAGATCGAGGCGCACTTCTGTCTTCTATGCTACATCTGAAATCGATGCGCATATCATATATAGTAGCGGGTATTGCCGAGGCAGAACACCTGGCTTGTATGCAGTAACACGCAGCACGGTTTTCTATCATTCTGGGGCGATAATCATAGTTCACGGCAAGCGCAAGCGACTTGCGACCAGTGGCCCCATAACCTACTTCTACTTACCGAAACTCATTAATAAACACTTATCCAGGAATTCAAATTCAATCTGAGAAAACATCAATAAAGAGATATGATCACAGCCGGCTTAAAAACCTCGGAGGATCTCGTTATCAATGCTCAATAGTGGCTTTGTGGGCATGATAAAAAAATGAACAGAAAATAGTATTCGGAAAAAGTGTGCCCGTGGACTATCAGATTTAGGCTTCCATGAATCAACTTGAGCAAGAAGCAATAGTTATCTACGTCTTAATCGCGTATATCTTCTTCTTCGTCTTCGTCGAGTAGTTGAGTTGCCTGCAGTTGCATTTTCGACTGTATGATCAGTAACATCTATGAATGGCTTGCTGTGGTCGCACTTGGCACGTTGTTCACAATCTGCCAAAGGACTGTCGTTCGAGATAGCAGGAAAATTCTTTCCACCAAAAGTCGCAGAATATGACTTCATGCCCTTGCCTCTTTCATCAATTGCAGATTTTAAGGCATCCATAATAGCGTATAATATTATAGAATCGCCAAAATTATCATACCGTTGCTCTTGGATTCGGGCCATTGCCAATGGCTCAATGTTCAACGCGCGCAATGAAAAATCTTGAAGAATTCTCAACATATCGTCTCGATAAACTGGGTCAATTTCATCGGTCATGAATAAAATCAATGGGAATGTGCCATTGTAGCCACCAATAGTGCAATTCAAGTACGCATGAAGCCGAGTAAGGTATGAATCGCAACTATCTGATGCATTGGTTGCGTCTGCGTGGTGAATACTTAGAAGTAACACAGTCTTTTCTTCGACGTCGCTAAGGATACCATCTGCCATCCGCTCAACAACTCGTGCATGCTTCACAGCGGCGGAATTGCTGGGGAAGCCAGGAACATAATTGAAATGATCCAACTTGCTCAAGTTGCACGGTGTACTCCTCGGAACAAGTGCCTGAGTATCCATTGTGTGCACAAAAGGCTTTCCTTCAAGGAACAACTGAAACATAGCCGGTATGCTAGGAGCTGACATGCGCCCGCTGTTGAGAGCCAGGTGACGCAAAGTTTCAAGGTCAGACCTTTTAGCGCTAGCCAAAGATCTGTAGTCGACATCTGAGCCAGAGCAGTACGCGGCATTTGATTCGTCTTTCGCACCGAGAGCAAGTGGTAACACGTCTTTCCAGTTAGAGACAACTGGAGAAAGCTTGTCCCAATCCCAATAACGTGACCACTGCCACGAACAGTTCAAAGGACGACGATTCTGGTGAGAATTAAGCACCATAAACGGAGGAGGGTAAAGAATGCGAGCGCAAAGGCGGCTAGCATACTTCAAAGTTTCGTTCAATGCCTTTGACAAGTCGAGGAGACTTGTTCCGTGGCTTCCGTCCTTCTCGTACACTATAATGACATTGCGAGGCGACGCCAGATTACAGGGCGTGGGTCGAATAGCAGACGTGAGAGTCGTAGACCAATTCGAGCATGCCAAATGATTGAACAGATTCGATGCACTCGAGTAATCCGTTGAAGGAGCAGCGTTATTTGCCCCATTTGGACGATTTCGTTGCACCTGCTGTAGAACCTCTTGCTGCTGCAGCGGCGTGAGGCTCAACCATGCAGCCTCGCCTTCTTGAGCTTGGTGCGACCCTCGTGACGAAAGATTGTCATCATGAGGCTGAGCTGGTATAGGTGGTGTAGGCGACAGTGTAGGCAATGGTTGAGGCTGTGGCGACAGCTTTGATATTGGCCGAAGCGGAGCTGGTGCTGGATTCTTGTGGGCTTCGAGTTGCTCCTTCCACCAAGCCGCTGGGTGCCGTATCTAAGTTGAGCAAAGGAACACTGATTAGAATAGATACAAGCAAGCAGGATACTCAATGCATTCGTTCGGCAATTCTTACCGGTTGAGTTACTGGCTGCACGGTTGGTGCAGGTGTCTTGGAGGCACTGTCAGGGATGAAAAATCCGTTCGAATGTAGCTGTCGAGACGCTACTGCAATGAGCCCAAATAGTAGTACTACGATAGCGCATGCCGTGGGGCGTAAGATTATTACACGATTGAGGCTAGTCACAGCAGTCTTGAAAGCTCGTGAAAAACTCGCGCAAGCCGCATCAACAATCCACCAAGGTCCTTCGCAATCCTCGCACCAGCTTGTATTTTGAGGACTTGCGGGAGCCTGAACAACTTCTTGCTCATAATCATCGGATGGTACAAAATTGGACAGGAGATGTTCATCTTTCTCTGAGTCGTCATCTTGCACATAAGGGCCAGTAGTCGGCGGCCTTCGAGGCATTGAGATGGTTTTCAACTGTGGGAAGAAATTTCCAATGCCACGCGAGATAGAGAGGATTGCTTCAGTATATCCCTACTCTAGATCAAGTCACTACCCTATAC
>Ga0136554_1001140_pt1 | contig 10591 bp, 8 predicted proteins | sample AntRauTorckE5431_FD_104637 | JGI IMG/M metagenome (GOLD analysis project Ga0136554, IMG submission 104637) | Saline lake microbial communities from Rauer Islands, Antarctica - Metagenome Torckler E5 #431 | ecosystem: Environmental > Aquatic > Non-marine Saline and Alkaline > Saline | place...
GCCCATGCTCGATCTCGCGGACTACCCCGCCGTCCTGCGCGTGCCCGGCGCCAGTTTCATAACCCTTGAAAAGGCAGGCCGCCTGCGCGGCTGCATCGGCAGCCTGGAGGCGCACCGGCCACTGATCCAGGATGTGGCGGCAAACGCCTATGCGGCGGCCTTCAAGGACCCCCGCTTCCCGCCCGTGACGGTGGGGGAGCGTGCGGCTATCACCTGCGCCCTATCGCTGCTATCCCCACCAGAGGCGATCCGCGATGTCGAGAGCGAGGCCGACCTGCTGGCAACCTTACGCCCCGGCATTGATGGCCTGATCCTGGCCGATGGCACCCACCGCGCCACCTTCCTGCCGCAGGTCTGGGCGCAATTGCCCGACCCGGCTGACTTCGTGGCGCACCTTAAAACCAAGGCCGGTCTGTCCGCCGACCATTGGTCTAAAACTATCAAACTTTGGCGCTATGAGGTGGTGAAGCTCGTTTAATCCAACGCTTTCAAGCAGGCTTCAAACGCCCTGAAATCCCAGTATAAATCATCTTCAGATAACATCTCTGGCATGTGAATACCGCCAGCCTCCGTGACCGCCCCTTCCAGCATCAGATTATCCGCCATCCCGAAGTCTTCGATCGCAAGGCCGGTGGCATCGCGCCCTGCCTCATCGCCCGACACGATCCGCGCCGCCAACAGGCCCGGCATATTGGAATAGGCCAGACAGGTTTTGGCCTGCGCGCGCATATAGCCCAGTTCAAACGCGGTGCCCGGGTCCGCGTGCGGGCCCCGGAAGGGTGTCACATTGGCGATGATCACGTCACACGCCTCCATCATCGCAACATCGGCGCGATAGATCGCCAAGCCGTGGTCATGGGGCATCAGATCCGTGCCATCGACACCCGCATCCAGCGGGAACAGCCCTTCGTGGCCATATTGCTGGCACAAGGACGCCTTCGCCTTGCCGATGGCCTCCGCCTCCCGGTGAAAGACTTCCGGTCCTGCCAGATAAATTTTCATGGTCGAAGCCCACCCCAGGCGACGAAGTGTGGGTTTTCGAAGATCGCATTCTTCGCGTAGGTGAAGGGCGTGCCGTCGGTTTGGGTGACCATGCCCCCGGCGGCTTCCAGCACCGCATGGCCGGCCGCCGTATCCCATTCCATGGTGCGCCCGAAGCGGGGGTAGATATCGGCTTCCCCCGCGGCCAGCTTGCAGAATTTTAAGCTGCTACCGGCATTGGTGATGTCGGCGATGGTGCGACCTTTGAGGTACGCCGAAATCTCATCCGGGTCGCCGTGGCGGCGGCTGGCAATGACGCTGACGCCCGCTTCCGGGGGCGGGCGCACGGTGATCTCAAAAGGCTGTTCGGTGCCGATCCGGCAGCGCGCGCCTGCCCCCACCACGCCCGCATAGAGCGTTTTCAGGGCCGGCGCATAGACCACGCCTAACGCGGGTTTATGGTCTATTATCAAGGCGATATTGACCGTGAATTCACCGTTTTTATTAAGAAATTCTTTGGTGCCGTCCAACGGATCAACCAGCCAGAACGGGCCGTCACCCACCTCTGGGATATTGCCAGCGGACGCCGCCTCCTCCGCCACCACGGGGATGGAGGGGGTGATGCGGGACAGGTGGGGAAGGATGATCGCCTCCGCCTCCTCGTCCGCGTCGGTGACGGGGGAGCCGTCTTGCTTCTCACGCGCTTCAAAATCGGTTTCATAGATTTTCATGATCGCGGCCCCTGCCTGCTCGGCGACCATGATCACGTTGAACAAAAGCGCCTTGGGGTCGGGCGTGGTGTAATCGGTCATTCTGCGGCCTGCTTTCCGGCCTGACCACCGCGGATAAGGCGCCAAATCTTCTCCGCCGTGGCCGGCATATCCAGATGGTCCACACCGAAGGGGCGCAGCGCATCGACGATTGCGTTAATTGAGGCAGGCGGCGCGCCGATCGCCCCGGCTTCCCCCGCCCCCTTGATGCCAAGCGGGTTGGTGGTGCACGGCGCATCTTCGAAATAGTGGAAATCGACGAAGGGCAGATCATCCGCGCGCGGCATCGTGTAATCCATGAAGGAGCCGGTCAAAAGTTGGCCCGATTCCGGATCATAGCCGGTATATTCCATCAAGGATTGCCCCAGCCCCTGCGCCACGCCGCCATGGACTTGGCCGGCCAGCATCATCGGGTTCAACACCGTGCCGAAATCATCCACCACCGTGTGGCGCACGACCGCAACCGTGCCGGTATCGCGGTCAATCTCCACCTCGCAGACATGGCAGCCGTTGGGGAAGGTTTGCACCGGGGCCTTATAATCCGCCTGCCCGTCCAGGCCGGGCGCCATACCGTCTGGCAGCTTTGTGGGGTCTTTAGCGGCTGCCGCCACCTGTTTGAAGGAAACCGTGCGGTCGGTCCCGGCCACGGTGAAGACGCCGTCGGCGAAATCCAGGTCGCCTGCCGATGCTTCCATCAGGATACCGGCGATCTGCTTACCCTTTTCGATCAGATTATCGCCCGCATCGCGCACCGCCACGCCCCCTTCGGGGATGGATCGTGACCCGCCGGTCCCGCCCCCCTTTTGGATGCGGTCGGTATCCCCCTGCACCACATCGATGTCGGCGATGTCTAGGCCTAGGCCTTCCGCGATGATCTGTTTATAGGCGGTTTCATGGCCCTGCCCGTTGGATTGCGTGCCGATGAATAGGGTAACCCGGCCATCGGCGTCGGCGCGCATGGTGGCCTGTTCGCCGGGGCCCGCGCCGCAGCATTCGATATAATAGGCGCTGCCCATGCCGCGCAGCTTGCCCTCAGCCTCAGCCTTCTTTTGCCGCGCGGGGAAGCCCGCAGCGTCCGCTAGCTCCAGCGCACGGTCCATGTTGCGCGCGAACAGGCCGCTGTCGTAGGTCGTGCCAAGCGGCGTGTCATAGGGCATTTGATCAGGTGCTATAAAGTTGCGCCGCCGAAGTTCGTTCGCCTCTACGCCCAAATCGCTGGCGGCCTTATCAACCAGGCGCTCCAACAGATAGGCGGCCTCCGGTCGGCCTGCCCCGCGATAGGCATCGACGGGCACCGTGTTGGTGAAAAGGCCTTGAACCTCCACATGGATCGCAGGGGTTCTATAAACCCCGACCAGCATTTTCGAACAGGCCGCCGTCGGCACGAACACCCCGAAATTGGACAGATAGGCGCCCAAATTCGCCTTGGTGCGCACCTTCAGCGCCGTGAAGTTCAAATCGGCATCCAGCCCCAATTCCACGCGGGACAGATGATCGCGCCCCTGGCTGTCGGACACGAACCCGTCGGAGGACCGGTCAGCGGCCCATTTCACCGGCCGGCCAACGCGCTTTGCCGCCAGCATCACCAGCGCCTGTTCGGGATAGAGGAATATCTTCATGCCAAAGCCGCCGCCCACATCGGGGGTGACGACGCGGATCTGGCTTTTCTCAACCTTGAAAATCTTCGTCGCCAGTTGGTTTTGCAGGTTATGAACGCCCTGCGTCCCGGTATAGAGGCTGTATTTGCCATCTTTATAGTCACCGATGGCCCCGCGCCCTTCCATCGAATTCACGATCAGGCGGTTATTGACCAGCGTCAGATGGACGACATGCGCCGCCTCGCCCAGCGCTTTGTCCGTCGCGTCCTCATCGCCTAAATCCCAGGTGATGGCGGTATTGTTGGGCGCCTCGTCCCAGATTTGCGCGGCCTCACTCGAATCGGCTGAATCCAGATCAATCTGGGCCGGCAAATCGTCGTAATCGACCATCACCATTTCGGCGGCATCGCGGGCTTGATCCAGCGTTTCGGCGACGACGAAGGCCACCGCATCGCCCACATGACGCACGCGGTCGGTGGGTAGGATCGCGCGCGGGGGCTCGTTGATCGGGCTGCTGTCTTTATTCTTCAGCGGCACCAGATTGGGGATGGTGCCAAGGCCGGCTTCCGCCACATCATGGCCGGTGATGATATCCAAGACGCCGGGGGCTTGGCGGGCCTCATCGCAATCAATCGCGCTGATCGTTGCGTGGGCGACGGGGGCGCGCACCACCACCGCATAGGCCTGGCCGGGCAAATCGATATCGTCGGTATAGGTGCCCGCCCCGGTCAGAAGACGCTGATCCTCAGTGCGGGTGACCGACTGGCCGATGCCGAATTGACCCATGATGCTGATGCTCCCTCATGCGCAGGCGGTTGCGTGCTTGCGAAAAATTGTTCGATTGCGAATGTAGCGAGCGCGCCTAGGAGGTCAATCTTTGCCCGCCCCCCCCTCACCGGCGCAGCGACCAATGGTGATGGCGGTGAAATCACGCGATGAAAGGAATCTTGCTGATTTTCTCTTAGGTCCATAGGCTTGGTAGATAACGATTTAAGGGCGGGGCATTCTGCGGCGAATCCCGGCAGAGGCCATGAGCGACGATTTCGATCCTGACGATTTTTTGAACGCGACGCTCGCCGATGAGGATGAGGGGTCTTCCGACAAGAAGTCGGGCAAAGACCGCGATCCCTTTGCGGCGGCGCGCAAGGTGACGGCGGCCAAGAATGCCTTGGCCGATAGCACCACTGCGACCGCATTGGTCGCCGCAGCGCGCAAACGATCCCCCGAAGCGCGTGGGCTTCTGGTGCAGGGCTTGAACGAATTGTGTCTGAAATCCGGGATGCAGCTATCCGACGGCGAAAAGCAGATGGTCTTTGAGATCTTCGACCGGCTGCTGCAAACCGTCCAGTCGGATGTGCGCGGCACCCTGTCGGAGCATTTGGCAGACCGCGACGATGCCCCAAAGGATCTGATCACCCGCCTTGCCCGCGATGCGATTGAAGTTGCCGCCCCGATTTTAAGCCGCTCCATCCTGCTGGGCGATGAGGATTTGGTATCCATCGTCCAGGATGAGGCGGAGGGCCACCAACTGGCCGTGACCCGCCGGGAAACCCTGTCCGGGGTCCTGACCGAAGCGCTGGCCCAAGATGGCAGCGATATCGTCCTGATCGCGATGTTGGAAAATGAAGGGGCGGTCCTGCATGAAGAAGTCATGCTGCGCATCACCGAAAGCGCGATCGACCGCCCAGCGCTCCACGGCCCCCTGGTGCGGCGCCCCGACCTGCCGATGCGCGCAGCCCGTCGGCTTTACAGCGTGGTCGACCCGGCGCTGAAAGAGACCATCGAACAGCATATGAAGGCGCTGGAAGATCGCCCGGCCGATGGGTCAAGAGGGGATGGGGACAGCCTAAGTGCTGCCATGGCCGATGCCGGCAAACGCTTTGATGCGCGCGAGCGTGGCGATGCGGATGCGGGCCCCGCTGGCAAGTCAGGCGGCGGTGTCGCCGCCCCGTCCGATCCGGGCACCGATCCCGATGACCTGATGGATATGAGCCGCCTGCCGAGCGACCTTGGCGCCAACCGCCCGCACCCCCGCCTGCTGGTCAAAGCCCTGATGGATGGCGACTATGAGGAGTTCGAGCGGCTGTTCGGTGAATTCGCGGAATTGAATAGCGGCGGCGTCGACCGCATCCTAAACCGCGCCGGGCCAGAAGCGCTCGCCATCGCCTGCAAGGCGGGCGGCATGGATAAGCAAGCCTTCGGGGAGGTTTTGGCCCGCGTGATGGACCAGGACAAGCCGGGGGAAGCCGCCCGGACGCCCGCCTACCGCAAGACCATCACCTATTTCGATCGGATAGACTCGTCCGGTGCCGCGCGGGTGCTGCAAGCTTGGCGCTAACGGAGACCTCATGACCCAATCCAAGCTGGAAGCGGCGATCGGTGCGGAAATTCGCCGCCAACGCAAACGCCAAGACATGACCATCGCGATGCTGGCGGAGGCCGCCCACCTATCGCAGAGCATGCTGTCCAAGATCGAAACCGGCCAAACTAGCCCGTCGCTGACCACCCTGGAAAGTGTGGCAGAGGCCTTGGGCGTGCCGCTATCGTCCTTTTTCAGCGCGACCGAACATAGCCGCGATGTTTCCTACGTGCCGGCAGGCGAGGGCATCCGCATCGACCGGCGCGGCACACGCGTTGGCCACAGCTATCAACTGCTGGGTCATTCGGTGCGCGGACCGTTGGAGGTCGACCCCTATCTGATTACCCTGGATGAGGGCTCCGAGCCTTACGACGAGTTCCGCCATGAGGGGATGGAATTCATCCACGTCCTATCGGGCCGCATGAATTACCGCCATGGGGAACGCTTTTTTACGCTGAACCCCGGCGATTCCCTGTTCTTCGATGCGATGTCGCCGCATGGGCCGGCGGAATTGCTGGAATTGCCCGCCGTGTACCTCTCCATCATTTCCAATGCGGAAGACACCGGCGAAACCTAATTATATTCCCTTGAATAACTAATATTTCATGATATTCATATCGTCGCACCCCATCTGACGCGGAGGAAAAGGCGCCCATGTGCGGGATCGTCGGACTTTATTTAAAGGATTCAAGCTTGCGCGGGCGCCTTGGCAGCCTGTTCGGGCCGATGTTGGCGGAAATGACCGACCGGGGCCCGGATAGCGCCGGCTTCGCCGTCTATCGGGGCGCGGCTGAGGGCCAACATCAGGAGGCGAAAGCCAGCCTTTATGATCCGGATGACGCTTACGATTGGGCCAGCCTAGCCGACGCCATGGGCCACGACCTTGGCATCACTATCGATTGGGACAGGGTATCCACCCACGCCATCCTGCGCGGACCAGCGGGTGCGGGCGCAATGCGCGAGTGGCTGGTGAAAAACCGGCCGGAAGCACGGGTGATGAGCACCGGATCATCGCTTGAGATTTACAAGGAAACCGGCCTGCCGAGGGATGTGATGAGCCGCTTTGGCGTGCCGCAAATGACCGGCAGCCACATGATCGGCCACACCCGCATGGCCACCGAAAGCGCGGTCACGACCGAAGGCGCACACCCCTTCAACACGGGCGATGACCTGTGCCTGGTCCATAACGGCAGCCTGTCCAACCACGAAAGCCTAAAGCGCATGCTGAGGCGCGAAGGGCTGGTCTTCCAAACCGAGAATGATTCGGAAGTCGCCGCCGGCTATCTGGCCTGGCGCTTATCGCAAGGGGCCAGCCTGGAAGAGGCGCTGGAGGCGGGTTTGAAGGATTTCGACGGCTTCTACACCTTCACGGTCGGCACCAAAAATGGCTTTGCCGTGCTGCGCGACCCCATCGCCTGCAAGCCTGCCGTGATGGCGGAAACGGACCAGTGGGTGGCGATGGCCTCCGAATTCCGCTCGCTGGCGCGCCTGCCTGGCGTGGAGGATGCCACCGTTTGGGAGCCCAAGCCCGCCACTATCTATAGCTGGGGGCAGGCCTGAACCATGACCAAAACTATTGATCTAAGCGAACAGGACCTGCGCCACGCCAACCGCTGCCTGCAACGGCGCGACGACGGCACGCAAACAGAATTCGATGTCTTAAACCCCATGGGGGCGCACGCGCTGGCCGCCGGTCTGCAAGAAGCGGTGACGGTCACCATCCACGGTCATGTCGGCTATTACTGCGCGGGCATGAACCAAAAGGCGACGGTCACGGTCCACGGCAATGCCGGCGTCGGTGTGGCAGAGAATATGATGAGCGGCCATGTCCATGTGACCGGGGATGCCAGCCAATCCGCCGGCGCCACCGGGCATGGCGGGCTGTTGGTGATTGAGGGCAATGCCTCCTCACGCTGCGGGATTTCGATGAAGGGCATCGATATCGTGGTCAAGGGATCGGTCGGGCATAATTCCGCCTTCATGGCGCAGGCAGGTCATTTGGTGATCTGCGGGGACGCCGATGATGGGTTGGGCGATTCTATCTACGAAACGGTGATTTATTTAAGGGGTGAGGCCAAAGGCCTGGGCGCGGATTGCGTGGAAAAACAGATGGATGACGCGCACCGCGCGACGCTGCAATCGCTGCTGACCAAGGCGGGTGTTGATGCCGATCCGAAGGATTTCCGCCGCTACGGCTCGGCTAGAGCGCTCTACAACTTCAAAATCGACAATGTCGGGGCCTACTAGACAATGTCGGGGCCTACTAAGGGTCGGGGCCTATTAAGGGGCATCAGATGACGCAAGATACCGAACGGCTTCGCGAATCCAGCCTTTTTGACCGGGCCACCATCGCGGATATCCAACGCGCCGCCGACCAGGGCATCTATAAAATCCGGGGCTTTGGCGCCAAGCGCAAGGTTCCGCATTTCGATGATCTGGTCTTCTTAGGGGCCAGCGTCTCGCGCTATCCGCTGGAAGGCTATCGGGAAGCCTGCGGCACCGATGTTACCTTGGGCACGCGGCACGCGGAAAAGCCGCTGAAAATCGATATCCCGATCACCATTGCGGGCATGAGCTTCGGGTCCCTTTCCGCCCAGGCGAAAGAGGCCCTGGGCCGCGGTGCCAGCGAGGTTGGCACCAGCACCACCACCGGCGACGGCGGCATGACAAAAGAGGAACGCGGCCATTCAACCAAGCTGGTCTATCAATATCTGCCCAGCCGTTACGGCATGAACCCGGACGATTTGCGCCAAGCGGATGCCATCGAAGTCGTGATCGGCCAGGGCGCGAAGCCCGGCGGCGGCGGCATGTTGCTGGGTCAAAAGATTTCCGATCGCGTGGCCGACATGCGCACCCTGCCCAAAGACATTGATCAGCGCAGCGCCTGCCGTCACCCCGATTGGACCGGCCCGGATGATCTGGAAATAAAAATCCGCGAATTGCGCGAAATCACCGATTGGCAGGTGCCGATCTATGTGAAGGTCGGCGCGACACGCACCTATTACGACACCATGTTGGCCGTGAAGTCCGGCGCGGACGTCGTCGTGGTCGACGGCATGCAGGGCGGCACCGGGGCGACGCAGGAATGTTTCATCGAACATGTCGGCATCCCCACCCTGCCCGCCGTTCGCTTGGCCGCCGAAGCGTTGCAAGAATTGGGGCTGCACCGCACGGGCGTGCAATTGATCGTATCCGGCGGGATACGATCCGGCGCGGATGTGGCCAAGGCGATCGCCCTTGGCGCAGACGCGGTGTCGATCGGCACGGCAGCGCTGATAGCGCTTGGCGATAACCGGCCCGATTTGGCGGCGGAATATGAAAAACTGGGCAGCGCGCCGGGTTTCTATGAGGATTGGCAGGCGGGCCAAGACCCCGCCGGGATCACCACGCAAGATCCGGAACTGGCCAAGCGCCTGGACCCGGAAAAGGCCGGCCACCGGCTTGCCAATTACTTGCGCGTGCTGACACTGGAAGCGCAAACTTTGGCCCGGGCTTGCGGCAAAAGCCACGTGCATAATCTGGAGCCGGAAGATCTTCAGGCGCTGACAATCGAAGCGGCCGCGATGGCCAAGGTGCCGTTGGCCGGAACGGGCTGGATACCGGGGCAAAATTTCTAAGGGCTGAAAAAGGGGAACTGAGTTATGGCAAGCAAGCTGGAAGCCTTCGCGAAGAAGAACGGCATCAAATATTTTTTGGTGAATTTCACCGATTTAAACGGCATCCAACGCTCGAAGCTCGTTCCCACGCCGGCGATTGCGGGCATGGAGGAGGACGGCGCCGGTTTTGCGGGCTTTGCCACCTATCTGGACATGACGCCGGCCTATCCGGACATGTTCGCCCTGCCCGATCCGGATAGCGTGATCCAACTGCCCTGGAAGCCGGAAGTCGCTTGGGTTGCCAGCGACCTGATGATGGACGGCAAACTGGTGGAGCAAGCCCCGCGCGTCGTGCTGAAACGCCAGCTGGAAGCCGCGAAAAATTTGGGCTACAGCTTCAAAACCGGGGTTGAGGCCGAATTCCACCTGATCACGCCCGAAGGCGACGCGATTTCGGACACCCATGATGTCGCGATCAAGCCCTGCTACGACCAGCAGGCGGTGATGCGGCGCTATGATGTGATTGCGGAAATCTGTGATGCGATGATCGGCTTAGGCTGGGCACCCTATCAAAACGACCATGAAGACGCGAACGGCCAGTTTGAAATGAACTGGGATTACGCCGACGCGCTGGTCACCGCCGATCGCCATGCCTTCTTCAAATTCATGGTGAAGTCGGTGGCGGAAAAGCACGGGCTGCGCGCGACCTTCATGCCCAAACCCTTCATGAGCCTGACCGGCAATGGCTGCCATATCCATCTGTCGCTATGGGATAGCGCCGGTTGCGTCTTTGACGACAAAAAGGGCGAACTTGGCATGTCCAAGCTGGCCTATCACTTCCTGGGCGGCATGATGACCCATGCGCAGGGGCTGTGCGCCATCACCAACCCGACGGTCAACAGCTATAAGCGCATCAATGCGCCGGTCACCAGCTCCGGCGCGACTTGGTCGCCCAATATGATCAGCTACGGCGGCAATAACCGCACCCATATGGTGCGCATCCCCGATCCGGGCCGGTTCGAATTGCGCTTGGCGGACGGTGCGGCCAACCCCTATCTGATGCCGGCTGCCGTTCTGGCGGCGGGCCTGGACGGGATGGCCAAGAAAACCGATCCGGGCAAGCGCCTGGACATCGACATGTATAGTGAACCCCACAAGGCCAAGGGCGTTAAAAAGCTGCCGATCTATCTGCTGGACGCGATCCGGTTGTTCGAAAAGAACAAAACCCTGCGCGCGGCCCTTGGCGAAGATTTCTCCAAAGCCTTCCTGCGGATTAAGGGAGAGGAA
>Ga0136554_1001141_pt1 | contig 10590 bp, 7 predicted proteins | sample AntRauTorckE5431_FD_104637 | JGI IMG/M metagenome (GOLD analysis project Ga0136554, IMG submission 104637) | Saline lake microbial communities from Rauer Islands, Antarctica - Metagenome Torckler E5 #431 | ecosystem: Environmental > Aquatic > Non-marine Saline and Alkaline > Saline | place...
CTTACCTCACTAAGTTTGAGATCCCGGTTGCACTCGAAGCGTTTATAGCTTCGAAGGAGGTGCTGGTCCGCCGCCCAGCACCTCCCGGCATTCGCCCATTTTTGGAAATAAACGGTCAGTACAAACCTCGAACTTACTTTTAACTTTTACCTCATTAGTTATTAGTTATAAAAGCCCCCTTTGGGCTACGGCTGCGCTGTGGGCTATGGGTGAAATATATAAGACTTAAAACAAGTGCAGGCATTCGCATCCAACTCCCGAGGGGCGCTTCATTTGAAAAAAGGCCTATTGATTCAGATATACATCCAGATCAGCGCTGAGCAACTCCGCTAATTAAACCCTATCTCCTGCTCTTCCAATGCACCCGCTTCCAAGAACCCAAGAACCTGCTTCACCTCCGACTGCAGTGCTGGTTTCTCTGCAGCTATCGCCGACAGCGCCTCTTTCAGAGACAAATACGAAGCCGGTTGCGAGTCCACTGTACTGCTGGCGGTGGCCGCGCTATCGTTGCCACTGTTCTGCAGTTGAGTGATAGCCGGTGGTGCCAGCGTGAAAATCTCAGCAAGTGTGCGCGGTGGCGTGGACGTCAACAGGTCAGCGAGTCTCTGCCGACGCCCCCACGAGGGCACCAGTTCAGCAGCTGCAGTGCTAGTACTATCCGTTGAGGTAGGCGCACGCTTGCCCAGTTGGGAGGCTGGTCCTGTGGCAGGTGGCGGCGGTGCTCGAAGCGCGGTGGCGTCAGCAGTCACGTGCCGAGCAACCATTTGCCACAAAAAGGACACAGAAGAGCTGGACGGTACTTCAGTCGCCAGGCCAGCAGCTGTGGCGGCTGCGGAGGGCGACGACGTCGCAATCAAGCGCCGGTGGCCCAGGCTACTCACTGCTTTGCCATAAGCACGCAACAAGTCCGGGTCTTGGTCTGGCGGCTCCAAAAAGGCTCGCGCACCGCCCAGAGTCTTCGCTGTGGCGCTTCCTGTTTCGTCTTCTACTTCCAAGCGCCAGTTTTCGGCGAGCAAATGCAGCACTTGCCGCTGGGCCAGGCCCCGCATGACCGCACTGCGCACGCTGCTCGACACGTCGGTCCGCAGAAAGCTCCGCAAGGCGCGCCGAACGGTGCTGTTGACGTTGGCCTCGTCGTCGTCGTCGTCGTCTTCGGCAGCTGCAGTTGCTGGGTGATCAGGGTGGTGACCACCGCCAGGCGTCGACGAGGACGGTGGTGTAGTCGTTTGCTGGCGGTGAAGCAGCAGAGGCGGGGGGTGGTCTGCGAATCGATGCACGAGGTGACGGGCGGTGCGTTCCAAGCAGCGATTGGACAAAGGGCTCCCAACGTCCACCGTCAACGTGCCGCTGTGCGAGGAGGTGTTGCTACAGGCCGATGCAGCGAGTGCTTCGATGCGGTCCATAGGGCTCGGTGGGGTGATGGCCTCGGCCGCGGCCGCCAGCTGCGCCCCAAACCCAAGACCAAGCTTCGTGGACTCGGCAGAGAAAGGTTCCGTCTGAGATGCTTTAGTGACCTGCAGTGCTTGAGCCACCCATGCATCAAAGAGCGCTGAGACATCACGGCCAAAGGCCACACGCGTAGGAGCTGGCGCGAAAGCACCGCTTCGAATGCTTCCATCCTCCGACCTGCTCGAGTCGTCTTCGACCTCATCCCCTTCTTCTCCTTCGTCGTCGTCGTCACCACCGTCAAACACGAGGAGCTGCAGCAGAGAAGCTACTTTGTGCGCGGGTGGCACACATCCCAAGTGGCTAGTGGTCAACTGTGGCTTTGAGCCAGGCGGGCGGCTTGGTTGAACTTCGTTGATCGTCGAAGCTTCGAGGCCTCGGGCTAGTGCTACAGAAGCCCAAAGGGCATCGGCCGAGCACCCACCAGGCACCTCTGTCTCGCGGCGGCGGCGGTGGCTGCTCTTGCTGGTGTTACTGCTGCTGGCGCCTTCGCCATCGCCACGAGATGGGAGGGATCGAGGCGCGGGACGGCTGAGGAAAGGCAACAGTGCCCAATGGGGCGGCAGAGGCAGTTGCGCGGACAGGGGAGGCGGTGGCGGTGGCGGCAGAGGTTTAGTAGGCGTTGGACCTCCTCCAGGGGGCATTCCCGCTGCAGCTTGCTGGGCCGCAGCTTCTTCTTGCTGTTGCTGCTGTTGCCGCGCGTGGTGCGCTGCTAGAGCAGCTGCCAGCACAGCGGCCACGGCGATTTGCTGCCTTTGGCCGTGGCGCAAGAGCTGCAGCGACTCGCGCGCAAGGGGCGCGCCGCACAGCGACAGCGAGCTTCCTACAGGGTTGGCCCCCAACAAATGGAACGAGTGACGCGCGTCTTGGGCTAATGGCTCCAAAGAAAGCTCGAGGGCATTAGTTAAGGGAATCAGAGGGTTGTCATCGGATCCTGCGCTGCTTGCAGCAGCTGCAGCCGTGGTAGCGACACTAGTGGCAGAGGCTTGAGGCCGCACTTGAGCATACAGCTGCAGAGCGTGAGAAGCTTCCATCTCATGCCCGGCTTCAAACAAAGGCACAACCAAAGCAATCCATTCCGCTGCACACCCTAAGAGTGGTGCCGCAGATGCAACTGCCGCAGCAGCAGCAGTCGCTTCACCACCAGCACCAGCAGCAGCAGTAGCACTAGACAACACAGCAGTTACCTCAGCACGCACCAGAGCCGCTGCACTCATGAGCAGCGCCCTTACTGCGGCTCGGTGCCGGCAAGACGACGCACTTCCACCAGCGGCACCGTGGCGGTACGCGAGCGGCGCACAATACGCCAACGAGCTTGAGGTTGTCGAAGCTACAGTAGGCTGATGGTGGTCAAGGTCCAGGAGGTATCTCAAGAAACGGTCCCAGCGACGCACCAACACTTCCAAAGTGGCCAAGCCAAGCCGTCCAGGGATGGCATTAACAGCAGCAGTGGTCGAAAGAGGAGTTTGCTGCGGCCAAAGGCAGAGCCAAAGGCGGCACAGCGACGCAGCACGGTCCGCGAGTGCACTTGCTTCCTCGCGCCAAGCTTCGTAGTTGGCGTAGGCATGCACAGCGGTGGCCACGGGCGCACGCGCAGCAGCGAGAGCGGATGCATTCGCCACTATGGTGGACTCGGCCGAAAGGTGAGACTCCACCACGGGTTGATTCCGGCAGAATTGTTCCAGGCTGTCTGAGGAGGCCCCCAGGAGTGTACCCACTGCGTTTGCGACTTCTACTCGGGCTTCGTTGGCTGTCTTGTCGCCAATACCAGTGCCGTCCCCGCTGCCGCCGCCGCTACCGTTTCCAACCACGTCCTCGTCTTGCGACGGCGGTGGCGGCACGAAAAAAGCCGCAGCCGACGCAGGGTGAAGTGCTGCCAGCCGCGCGCGCTGAGACGCTCTCGCCAAGCCGACCGCGGTAAACGTGGACGCAAAGGAGGCCAAGGCACTGCACGTTCTCAGGCCAGCCAATTGCGACGCTCCTTTGGTAGGCAGGAGGGGGCCGCTCATGAAGCTCGCAGCACTTGACGTTGAAGACGCCAAGAGGCAAGCTCGCACGGCGGTGGCCACTTCCTTGAGGGCCGTGCCACAGGCCGCCAGAGTAGTCGCAGGCACCGCCACGCCGCTCATCGCCGCCGCAGCCCGCGCCTGCCTCGCCCTCCTCTCGTGCAAGCCACCATCATTGATGTCATCGTCTTCATTGTCGCCATTGTTTCCGTGTAAATTGGCGGCGCGTTGCGCATCCATGGCGGCTTCTTGACCTGCCACGGCACGTGCGTCATCGCTGTCGGCGTCGCCTTGCCGGGCGTCGAGGGCATGCCACGCCAAGCACGCTTCCTCCAAGCACCAAAACAAGCCGGCCATCAAGGGGTCCACTGCAGCGTCTCCTGCTGCTAACATCCCTGACCCACCTAATTGGTTGGCCACAGTCTCAGCACTGCCGCCCCAGACAGACGCTAGTCGAGCGGCAACCGGCACAGCTACGGCTACCGTGGCACCGAAGGAAGGACCTGCAAAGTAGCCACTACTGCTGCTACCGCGGGCACTGCCTTCCCCATCGTCGTCGCCGTCATCGTATTCGCCACTGCCTCCACTGCCATGCTTCGAAAAAGAAAGGTTTCGTGCATGTTGCAAAGAGTGCTCTAATGGCGGTGCAAGCTGCAGCACCAAAGGCAGTGACTCGAGGTCAATGCCGTAAGCAAGCGCTACCCGCCACAGCCGCAAACTTTCCAAGCAAGCCAATCTAAGCTGTTGGCTCGCCGCATAGGCGTCACTAGCTCCGCAAGGACGAAACGAAAAAGAAGAAGAAAAAGAAGAAGAAGAAGGTGGCTTCAAAGCAAGAAAGCCCTTGGCAGCTTGTAGGGTGCCATCTGCAGCTAGGGCTAAACACACTTGCCGAGACCCCACACAAAGCACGCGCAAGAGCCTCAGCGCTGCTGCGGAATGCCACCACCAGCACGTAGTCGATGCGCTGTTGCTGGTACTCCTGTTTTTACTCGAGTCGCCTGCTTTTTTTGTCGAGGCTTCGCCTTGCTCTTGAGATTCGGTGGCTGTGCTGCTGTTGGGTTCAAGGAAGCGATGGCGTAATCCATCCAAGAGACCCGGATGCCGGGCTACCCGCTCGCTCGCTGCCTGGGACTGAGACGCTATGCCCGCGAAGGCGCCGAGCGCGGCTGCAACTGCCGAGGCCGGCAAGCAGTCACGGCTGCCATTATCATCACCATTCCTGTAGTCGTTGTGGCCCTTGTTGGGCAACAGCACGGCTGTAAGCCGGCCAATCAAATCGTTGCTGCAGCTGCTATCGTTGTCACCTTCGCTCGTGCCCACTTCAGCCGCAACTAGCAGCTTGGTGGGATGCCGAAACGCAACCAATCGCTGTGCCGCGGCTGATCCAAGCACACTGCCACTCGGAGACGGCTGGTTTCCACCACTGCTACTGCGGCTGTTGTCGCCTACATGGTTTAACACTCGGCGCATGACTCGCCCAGCTACTTCCACCTCATTCTGGTTACCAGGGCTAGCACTGCTGAAGTTGCTGTCGTCATCATCGTGCATGCTGGAGGATTGCTCGACCACTTCTTCTGCCAACGCCACCTGTTGCATGGACAAAAATAAAAAATGTACGAGGAAACATGCAAAGTGGGACGAAAAAACAGGCGCTAGGAGCTATACAAGTTCGACTGTCAAAAAGAGGCAGATCTCTTCAGTACAGTGATGGAAACAGGACCAGAACACTATCAAAAGAAAAAAAGAGCAAGCGCGCTGTTGCACACACACACACGATATAACGCACCAGCCGCGCGTGTTCGTCAGAGTCGTCGTCGCCTTCTTCGTCGTCCAGCCGCTGGGGGTGCTCCCACGCCAACCGCCGCAAGTTGGTCGCCGCCTGTTGGGCCAACACCGCTTGCCCGCTCACCAGCTTCCGCCAAGGGCTCAGCGGCGGCCCCGTAACCCCCAAGTGAGTGCGCCAAGCTTCCAGGCCAGGTTCGGGCACTGCTGTCCACGCACTAGCACTGGTAGCACTGCTGCTGCTGCTGCTGCTGCTGCCACCACCGAGGGCCACATTCTCAGAGGACGACGACGACAGGGACGACGAGGAGGAGGAAAGAGAAGAACTAGTACTAGGCCAGGCACTTGCACCAGCCACCAAACCGCCAGCATCAGCGTCAAAGAGGGCGTTGGCGAGGAGGCAAGCCGCAGCGCGCACCGCAACGCTGACGTCACTCAGCAGCTGGCAGCACAACGACGGCAACTGTACCGGCACGCGGAGCGGCCGCAGCTGCCGCAATAATGCTTCATTAGCACCTCCGACACCATTACTACTACTGCTGCTACCGCTGCCGTGGCGGCCGTTGAAAACCTGGGATCGCGCATGCGCAGCGGAAGTGGCGCGGAGCACGCGCACGGTGGTGGCGAGGGCGCGGGCTAAGGCGTTGGCTGCGAGGCGCGCTGAGGGCTGTTCAAGGAGCGGCTGAGCAGGCACAGCTCGTCGATGGTGTAGCCCGGGTGGCTGGGCTCTTGACCGTGGTGGTGCAAGCCCAAGTGCAGCGGCACGTCGCCTCCTGCTTCGTTTTCGTCTTCCGTAGCGGCCGTTTCCTTTGCGCCGGCAGCGCTGCTGGTGCTCTTTGAGGCCTTCGTGGTTGCTTCTCCTCCTACTGCAGTGGTCTTTGCTGCCACCGTGGGGAACAAGAGCGGCCAGCCGTTCAAATCAAAGCGCTGGCCGCCGGCGTCGCTGGTTCCTGGACCATCGTCTAGCAAAGTGCCCGCCAAATGAGGTGACGACGACAATGACGACGATGACGAGGAGGAGGATGGTCCTGTGGCTTTAGCTGCTGTGGGGCTTTTGCTGACAGTGCTGCTCGAGGCAGCGTCCAGATCAGCCATCCAGCCATGCTTCGCGCGCTCATAAGTTGGCATGGAAGCAACCGCAGCATGCAGCGAGGGTTCGTCAGCCACTCCACTGGCAAGCTCTGAGACTTCCTGAGCTGACATGGCCGCAGGCCGAGGAGTAGGTCTCGCTGAAGACGTCGTATCACCGCTGGCTTCTGTAGTTGTGGTTGCTCGCGAAGTGCTGCCAGCACACCCTTGTGCACTTCTACTGCTGCTGCTGGCACCGCCCTTTTTGCGGTTACGAAAGAAGTCGAGCGACTTGTCCGAGAAGAGTCCTTTCAGTTCACCGAGTGCGTCCGCCACTTCCTCTGGGCTCATGCTTGCTACTAGGGCTGCGTTAGCCGCGTCGGCACTATCGTCGATTGAATCAAGATAACCGCTGCAACCGCTGGTGCTACTCAGGTCCTTCTTTGACCGCCCAGGGCTGGCAAGTGAGCCGTTGCTCTGCTTGCTGCTGCCGCTAAATTCTGTAGGTTTCTTCAAATCTTCTTGGGCTGGTGATGCTTGAGACGGTGCAGGGCGGGGTCGAGCGAAAGATGGCCCACCGAGCGAGCGATGTTGAACGACTGGCGAACCAGAGATCTGACCGTTGCCCCTCTCTCGTTCCCGAAATGTACTAACGCTCTTGCCACTGGTGTTGAGGTCGCGACCCAGTCCAACGCCAGCGCCACCAGTACGCATGGGCATTGGTTTAAGCATAGGCATGGGCTTCAGGGACGATTTTAAGCCAGTGCCAGTGCCGCGGTCCACCATCTCACGGCTGCAAAACACGCTCGCGCCAGGTGGCTCTTCTTCGGTTGTTTCTGGCTCGCCAGCAGCATCGGCGTGAGTACCCGTAGACTCCGGAACAAAAGGCGGCGCAGCGGCAGGCGAGGCAGAGGCGGCCCCGGTGGAATTCGTAGTAGCAGTAGCATGATCTTGCCGCTTCCGCAGTCCGCCAGGATGAAGGTTGTCACCTGCATAGCCATCGCCATACCCTACCCCACTGCTGTTGACATCGACAGCTGATGCTCCACGACTGACTCGAGGCGCAGGTCCTCGGAAGGCTCGGGCACTCTGCCGCTCTCGCTCCTCTTTGGCGCCGAGTGCGAGAAAGCGCTCCTACAAAGCAAACACGTAGATTTGTCACTTAAGGCGAACAATTGTACGAGATAATATGCGTCTATACTTTCCGTCCGGAATTAATTTGCTTTACCTGCTCTTCTAAAAGCGCTTCCCAATCTTGCTCATGCGACTGCATTCTTAAGAGCTCAAGCCAACAGAAGCTCGCTAAAATAGTGCACCGCGGATAACTCTTCGAAAAGGATTCCTGTAGTCCAGACGAGTTATTAGAAGCCGCGAGGCTAGAAGCGAGAGAAAGCTAGCAGATAGCAGATGTAAGTACTAAAATATAAGCGATGCAGCAGAGGGAGGCTGCTGCAGCGATGGCACAGAAAACAAAGAAGTCATCGAGATTGACCTATCCCTGTAGACTTTGCGTTCGACCAATCACGTGTGCGTTCTGCTTGGACCGGCTGTGGTACATAAGTTACATAAGTACCGTGACAGTACCGTAGTAGAATTCGGCTTTTCGGTATTTCATCGGACAAGTCAGGCGTCAGGCACGGCATTGGATGGCCCTACTCGGCGCGATGTTCATACGCGTGGCGCTCTTGGCGACGTTCGCCAGCGTGGCGCACGCAGGACCAGCATGCGCGACGACGACAGATATTACGACTGCTCTCACCGCACTGTACCAGGCAACGAATGGTCCGAGTTGGCCTACCACAACGAAGGAGGGCTGGCTGACCGGGGATCCGTGCCAAAATAGTGCGTACACGCACCGCCACGTGGGAACTAGTCCTCTTGGGCACCCGCAGCTTTCTAAATGCGTTCAAAGCTAACCAGTTTTATGCTTCAACTATGAATCTCTCAGCGTGGCCTGGTATCTTCATTGACAAAAACAAGTTTGCCGGGGTCAACTTGAATGGGCTGACCGGCACCGCAGGAGGCAGCCTGCCCTCAGAAATCGGCCTGCTCACCGAGATCGTGTCATTTCAGATCAACGTTAACACCCTCATTTGTAAGATCAGTTTCGTTGCCTTTCGGGCTGTTAACTGTCCGAATCTGCTTGAAAACTAACACTGACAATGTGTTGGCATGTTGTGTGAACTTTGTGAACAGCGACCATCCCAACGGAAATGGGCTTGATGGCCTCACTCGACACCATAAACTTTAACTCGGGCAGCCTTACGGGAAATTTGCCCAGCGAACTCGGCCAGCTGGGGTCGTTGACTTACTTGGACGTGTGCGTGAGATTCAATAAGACAACAAGACTTTTTTTTTTTACTTTCTTTCCCACACTTTTTTCTCCTTGACTTTCTCCTCCTTGTCTTCATCCTCCTCCTCCTCCTGAACCCCTCTTGTTCTCGGACACTACCAACTAGTCGAAAGTTAGTACACTGATATTTGCTACGTTTTTTCTCTATTCTTCTATCGTGTTCAGGCGTGCGAATGCCATGTGCGGCACCATCGCGGCTGAAATCCAAGCCCTGCCCTTGACTAGTTTCTTCTACTCTGGCAACACGGGCGGCCACGACGGGCTCGGGTCTTCGTGTGAGACGCTGCCGCCTACGCCCAAACCTACTAAACTCCCAATCCCTTCTCCTTCCAAGATACCAGTGCCTGCGCCGTCCAAGGAGCCGAGCCCGCTGCCCACGCCCGTCCCCACGCACTCGCCCACGGTAAAGTGCTTTTCAGTCTTGTCTACTGGTGTGTTGTCCCTCGGAACGTCGGAGACCTTGCCGAAAGTTCGTCCGTTGTATCTGTGAGCATTTTTCTTTGTAGATTCTAGCCAGTATGATTTTCTTCGTACACCAAACGTGCGGTATTTTCGTCGGCAAATTTCATCCTTTTCTTCTTTCTCTTGATGTGTTTTTGTTGTTTTTGTTGTTTTTGTTCTGTTGTTGTTTGAAATTGCTACAGTATTTGCCTACGCGGTACCCCACGCCGCTGCCGACGTTGCCTCCTACCTTCAAGCCTACGGCCGTGCCTACCCTGCCGCCCTCGCATTCCCCCACCACCACCAAACCCTAACCCCATTACCTTTACTGCGCGGCCCACTTTCCCGCCAACGGTGCCCCCCACGCCGTTCCCCAGCTTCTTGCCAACGCTGTCCCCCACCATGAGCGCCATGCCCACCTCTTTGCCAACCCCTCGCCCCACCCACGTGCCCACCTACGCCCCCACGGTGATCTGCAGCAACGGCACCTACTTCATTCACCCGGGCACTTGCGAACCGTGTGGCATTGGCCGTTTTTCGTCGTACGCCATCACCTTCGAGAAGAAAGAGCAGGCGCCCCCGTGGCCCGAGGAATGCACCCTGTGCCCCCCCGGCCAGTACCAGATCGCCGAAGGCACCACCAGTTGCAACAACTGCGCGCCGGGGAAGCTGAGCGCCGCAGACCGAGCGAGTTGCACCAATTGCCAGGTTCGTGCTCGTCATGGGTTTGGAGTTTTGTACGATTGTTTGTTTTGTTCGTTTGTAATTCTTTGGTGTGCTTCGCCGATAGCTCGTGCTGCTGCTATGGTGATGCAAAAAGTTCATATTTATTGCCTTCATCTTTTCCCTTCTTTTCTTTTCTGTCCACGCAATGTGCGCTTTCTTGTGCGCTTTCTCTTGTTTTTGCCTTTGATCAGGCGGGAGAATACAGTTTGAATGCGGCATCCTGCGAAAAGTGCGAACTCGGCAGGTACGCGCCCACTGCCCAAGAAAACGAGTGCTTGATATGTGGCGCCGGCGACCACACCAACAACGCGACCGCCGCCACGGCCTGCACGGCGTGCGACGCTGGGAAGTACAGCGAAGGCGAAGTCGTGACCTGCACCTCCTGCCCGGTGGCCAAGTTTTCCCTGTCTCGCCAGTCGAGCTGCGACGTGTGCGCCCCGGGCACGTACAACAACGTAATTGGCGCCGGCGCGTGCTTGCTGTGCGCCGCGGGCTCTTACCAGCCCCTGAGCGGGTCTCTGGAGTGTGAGTTCTGCCCAAAAGGGAAGAGCCAAGCCCAAACTGGCTTGACCTCGTGCGACTTGTGCAACACCGGTAAGATGTGGTTTAGTCTGATGATGATGTTAGGGTGTTGAGTTGCGTGTCTTCCTGCAATTCTTCTGCTTCTTCTTTTTTAATCTATGTGCGCGCACTGCATTTCTCTTTTCTTTCATTTTTTGCGTGTGGCCATTCTTCTTTTCCCCCCCCCCCCCCCCCCCCCCCACAAAC
>Ga0136554_1001142_pt1 | contig 10585 bp, 8 predicted proteins | sample AntRauTorckE5431_FD_104637 | JGI IMG/M metagenome (GOLD analysis project Ga0136554, IMG submission 104637) | Saline lake microbial communities from Rauer Islands, Antarctica - Metagenome Torckler E5 #431 | ecosystem: Environmental > Aquatic > Non-marine Saline and Alkaline > Saline | place...
CGGTAGAAGTAATAAAATGCACTTCCCGAACGCCCGTTCCGTTTACGACGTCGTGCTCGGAAGCCGTTCCAGTATTGTAAAACATGAATAAACGTCCGTTTGGAAAACGGGTATCTTGTAGATCTAACACGGGGGCGGGGTTTCCAGCTTGTAGATTTCCGTAATCAACAACGGATTTCATTTTTGACCATGTTTTACCATCGTCGGTGCTTTTTTTATAAACAATATCCACATCTCCGAAATCTGAGCAAGAGCTTCTTCTGCCCTCCGCGAAGGCAATCAGTAATCCTTTTTTTGCTTCAATAATTGCGGGAATGCGATAACATTGATAGCCATCTTCGCCAGCTTTAAAAACGGTGGTTTGGGCGTTGGAAAGTATTGGCAATAAACAAAGTAGAAGTAGGAAATTTTTCATTGATTCAATTCAAATATTTTATCCATTAATTGCCATTTTTCGCCTTTGGGTGAGTTTGGTAACGCTTGTTGGTATTTCCACATGAGTTCTTCCCATTTTTGCACTTTTGGGTTTTCGCTGTCAGTCTTAGATTTCTGCTTAAACGAAAAATCGTCGGCTGTTTCCACAATCATAAACAAGCGGTTTTGAATACGGTAAATCTCCATGTTCAAAATTCCCGAATCCAAAATGCTCATTTTTATTTCGGGCCAAACGTCTTGATGATACGTCTCATACTCAGTAATAAGTTTTTCGTCAGGTACTAAATCAAGGGCGAGGCAATAGCGTTTCATTTTTTAGATATGAGATAAGAGAAGTAGGCAGCCCTACTTTTTTAAGGCTACCTAATTCTCAAATTATAAATTCCCTTTTTTCATTTCTTTCATGGCGTAATCTGCGGCACGAGCCGTAAGTGCCATATAAGTCAATGATGGATTCTGGGTAGAAGTAGAAGTCATGCAGGCTCCGTCGGTTACGAAAACGTTTTTGCAGGAGTGCAGTTGATTCCATTCGTTAAGCAGCGATGTTTTTGGGTCTTTTCCCATGCGTACGCCGCCCATTTCGTGAATATCATTTCCTGGAACACGTCCGTTTTCGCTTGCCTTAATATTCGTGAATCCTGCTTTTTCGTACATTTCGGTAAACTGCTCCTTGAAATCCTGAATCATCTTTTCGTCGTTATCGTCGTATTTGACATTGATGCTCAGTTGCGGAATTCCGTATTTATCAACCAAACCTTGATCAAGACGAACGTAGCTTTCTTCCTTCGGAATTGTTTCGCCCATCATGTGTGAGCCAACTCGCCACGGTCCCCAAATCTCCTGAGCGAGGTTATTTTTTAAATCTTTTCCTACGCCCTCGTAATTACTTTGTGAATTTCGTGATGCTTGAAAACCTGCCGCGTAACCACGAAGGAAATCGGTTTCTTGTTTGTAAACGTTGCGAAAACGCGGAACATAACTACTATTCGGACGCTTTCCGGCGGTCTTTTTATCCATGAAGCCTTCGTATTCGGCATTGATTACCGCTCGGTAATTATGAAAGGCAACGTATTTCCCCATCAAGCCATTATCATTGCCCAAACCTTCGGGAAAACGATCGGATTTCGAATTCAATAAAATGTGATTTGTAGCCAATGCAGAAGCATTCATGAAAATTACATCGGCGAAGTATTCCGTCATTTCCATGGATTCGGAATCAATTACGCGGACTCCAACCGCTTTTTGTTTTTTATCATCATAGATGAGTGAGTGCACCACTGAATTTGGCATTAATGTGGCATTACCCGTTTTTAACGCCCACGGAATAGTGGATGAATTGGCGGCAAAATATCCGCCAAACGGACAGCCCCGCTCGCAAATAGTGCGGTGCTGACACTTTGCCCGTCCTTGGTCGTAGTGAATCTGACGAGGCTCGGTGATGTGGGCACAACGTCCGATAATGATATGGCGGTCGTCGAAGTTTTTACTGACCGAATCTGTAAAGTGTTTTTCAACGCAATTCTGCTCGTGTGGCGGAAGGAAGTCGCCGTCTGGTAAACTGTCGAGTCCGTCTTTATTTCCTGAAATTCCGACAAAGTTCTCTACGTAATCGTACCACGGAGCGATGTCGTCGTACCCAATTGGCCATTCCACGGCGAACCCGTCGCGAGCCGGACCTTCGAAATCGTATTTACTCCAACGTTGTGTTTGGCGTGCCCAGAGTAATGACTTTCCCCCGACTTGATTGGGTCGAATCCATTGAAACGGACTTTCTTGCACGTAAGGCTGTTCGGTATCTTTCATAAAAAAGTGGGCGGCTCCTTCGTGAAAGTTATAGCAACTTGCCGCGATTGGGTTTTCCTCCCGAACTTTATCAGGCATGCGTCCGCGGTGTTCGAGTTCCCACGGCTGGAGGTTTGTGGTGGGGTAATCTATGATGTGTTCGGCTTTCTTGCCGCGTTCTAAAATGAGTGTTTTGAAGCCTTTATCGGCAAATTCTTTCGCCGCCCAGCCGCCGCTCATTCCCGAGCCAACGATAATAGCATCGAATTTGCGTTTCTTTACTGAATTTATGTTTAGGTAGGTCATTTTCTCTTGTGAATCAGGTTGATAGAAGATAAGCTTTGAATTATGAATGATAGAATTAGCGAATGGAAAACTTATTTTAGCTCTTAACCAAATCTACGCAACCGTTGTAAAAACCGGGGGCGAATTGGAAGCCGTTTTCGTACATTATGTATTCGGAAGATTGATAACCTTGCACGGTGTAGCGTTTTAGTGTTCCGAAGAATGACCTCCAACTAGGGGCTTCATTCATGCTAATCATGCTAATGCATTCTGTTTTTTTCTCTGCTGAAAGTTCAGCGAAAGACTCGTTATATTTTTCCATTGAAAACTTATCAACTAAGCCGAGTTGCGTTGTGAAAGTGCTCCGTTGATTATCTGGCGTACAGTCATTTACCATCGCCATCACGAATTTATCAACTTCCATTTCTCCTGCTCCGGGAGCCGCTGCTCCGGGAGCCGCTGCTCCGGGCGTATCAGTTTTGGGAATAAGTGCTTCTACGAGCATGTTCAATAACTTGGCATTCTCAGTCGAAATATTTTTGATTTCAGGTAGTGATTCTGGTGTCCAGGCATTTGCCCAAGCGGGAATGCTCACCACGCTTCCGACAGTTAACGCTACATTTCTTAATGCTTTTCTTCTGTTCATATATATTATTGGTTGGGGCGAATACTATGCTATCGGGCGAATAATGATTCGCTTTTACTTACTTTATTAATCCTTTATTGTTCTCATTTGGTTTTAATGGGTCCCATAAACTTCCGTATAAATATTCAAAGACGGTAACTATTCCGTAATTAAACTCTTGTAGTCACAGTGTGAAGTAAATGTTTCGTTCGGTTAATTTGTTATAGCCTCGTTGAAAATAATCGGCAAAGGAAATAGGAAAATTCATCTGCCTGCTTGGTTTCCAATACTTTGGGCTCGCTCTTCGTTTGTGGTTTTGCTAATAGTAAGGAGCATTTCTTGGCATCATTTGGAGCAACAACCATCCAACGTTTTCATCGCTCAACTTTATGTCTTCCAACAAAACGAAATCTAGTTTGTTTATGCAACAGTCAATGGCTTCGCCGTAATCTTTTACTGCTAACGCGATGTGGGTAATTCTTCGGGGTATATGTATTAATTGGGTTGGGACGAATGTATTGGTGAAAAATCTTTCGCCTTCCTCGTTGGTTGGAACGATGACTCACTATCGGACGATGCCGTTTTATCGGGCGAATTTTTATTCGCCCCTACGATGCCGACGGTTTCGAATAATTCAATGATGCCGTGGATGTGGGTTAGCATAGCGACGTATTTGCATAATGTGGCATTCGGGAAATGGCTTGCGATATTTAATCAATATTGTTTAGCAATTTTCTTGGCATCATTCAATACCATTCGGGCGTGAAAATCCTTATTCACCTCCATGACTTCTCTAAATAAATATGCCTTACCTTGATAACATATCGTAATAAAATATAAACCCGCCAATGAATAATTGTAGCCTTGCAGCTGAATTGACTTTCTGTGGATTATATTCTAGTTCGGTGTTCATTATTATTGCGTTATCATCACTTTTCCACCGAAGAAAGACCCATCTCTTCTCCCGCTTTTACCATAAATTTAAATCCGGCTTCATACTCGTTCGGAATGATGCCATCGAGAATAGCCTCGCGAATGATTAACTTCAGTTCTCCTACTTCTTTGGAGGGATGAATTCTGAAGGTTTCCATAATAATCTCTCCTGTGATTACAGGTTGGAAGTTACGGAGTTTATCGCGTTCTTCTAATTCGATGAGCATCTGTTCTACTTTATCAAAATTACCTAAGTAACGCTTTACTCGGTTTGGGTCTTTTGACGTAATATCGGCTCGGCAGAGCATCATCAAATGCTCTAAATCGTCTCCGGCATCCACTAATAAACGTCGCAGGGCGGAATCTGTAATTTCGTCTTTTGCCAGTGCAATGGGGCGGAGGTGCAATTTGACGAGGTTCGTGACCGAACGCATTTTGGCATCAAGCGGCAGTTTCATTCGCTTGAAAATTCCTTTTACCCAACGTGCCCCGAGGTCTTCGTGGCCGTGGAATGTCCAACCTACTTTCGGGAAAAACCGCTTCGTGGCGGGTTTGGCAATATCGTGTAAAATTGCTGCCCAGCGTAACCATAAATCGTTTGAAACACTTGCTGTGTTATCAAGTACTTGAAGCGTATGGTAAAAATTATCTTTGTGCTTTTTACCTTGTATCACTTCTACGCCGTAAAGCTTTACCATTTCGGGGAAAATGATTTTTAATAAACCTGATTGGAATAGTAAATTGAAGCCGTAAGAAGGAACGGGGGAGAGAATTATCTTATTTAACTCATCGGTAATTCGTTCTTGTGAAACGATTTCAATGCGTTTTGCCATGTCAGAAATGGCATCGAAGGTATCAGGGGCAATGTCAAAGTTGAGTTGCGAAGCAAACCGAATGGCACGCATCATACGAAGTGGATCGTCAGAAAAGGTGATTCCTGGCTCCAACGGTGTGCGGATAACTTTGCGGCTAATACTTTTGATGCCGTCAAACGGGTCTACTAACTCGCCAAATGTTTTACTATTTAGCGATATTCCGAGGGCGTTTATTGTGAAATCTCGGCGGTTTTGGTCATCTTCGAGCGTGCCGTCTTCCACGATTGGTTTGCGAGAATCGCTACGATATGACTCTTTACGGGCACCTACGAATTCAATTTCAATATCTTCGTAACGTACCTGAGCGGTTCCGAAATTTTTAAAAACATTTACATGGACGTTTTCTCCAAGGTTTTCTGCTAATGCCTGAGCCAACGCAATTCCACTGCCAACGCACACTACGTCAATGTCTTTGCTTTCCCTTCCGATGATTAAATCTCGGACATACCCGCCAATAACGTAGCATTCTACACCAAGTTTATCGGCAGCTTTGGATATTTCTGAAAATATGGGGGAGGTAAGTTTGTCTTTGAAATTCAAGAATGTAAACGGCTTTGTTTCCACAAAAATAGTGATTTTAGCCGGAGCCTGATTACTAATTAGTAATCGATGTTATTTTCGGTCGTAGAAATCAATAAAAGAGGACCCTATAAAAAGAGAATTTTATAAACGGAAAGGCTTTCAATAGACTTGAAGAAGAAACTAATTCGCCCTTAATTCTAATGCGATTTTAAGTAGTTAACCAGAACAAATTTATCGAGTACGTGGTTTTGTTAGAGATTTTATCTATAATGTTAAGTGCATTATAGTGTACAGCGCCTTTTAACTAACCATAAAATTTTAGAACTATGTTACTTAGACAATTAGAATACATTTTAGCAGTTGAGCACTTTCAAAGTTTTACTAAAGCGGCAGACTATTGCTGTGTTACTCAGCCTACACTAAGTCAGCAGATTCGTACACTTGAAAGTTACTTGGGCATTGAGGTTTTTGATCGTAGTAGTTTACCTATTGTACCTACCAAGAAGGGAAACCTTATTTTAGAAAAGGCAAAGAGTGTAGTAAAACAAGCTCACGAATTGGAAAGCTTTGCCAAGGAACTAGCGAAGTCCGCTAAAAACTCAGAATTAGTTTATTAGATTATTCCGGCACTTCAACTACCTCCGTGTTTTCAAGATATACCAATTGTGTTCTGACTTTATTATAACCCATCTGGCGATAAAGTTTTCCGTAGCGTTTGATTTGTTGCTTGTGAGATTCTTTTGGAGTGCCGGTTTTAAAATCAAGCACATAAACTGCTTCGTCAGTAAAGACCACTCGGTCAGGACGAAGTACGTCTTGCCCACGCATCAGAATATCTTTTTCGTTGATGACCTTTACCCCTGCGGCGAATAAAGGGGTCATTTCGGGTAAATCAATTACCCGTTCAATACTCTCTTTTATCTCTTCTCCCTCCACGCCATTGATAACACCTTCAAAACTAAGCTGACGAATCGCTTCATTTATATCGTTGCGGCTCTTTATCAACGCAAAGGCAGCGTGCACTTTATTTCCACGATCTTTATTCTTTTCGAGTGTCTCTGGATCAAATATTTTTTCGGAAGTACGACGTAAGCGTAGCCGGTCGCCCCGGTCTTCGCTGATTACTTTTGGTAGAATAATGGTTAGTTTTTCTGCCTTTTTAGTTGCTTTCTTAAGGATTTTCCCTTTGTACAATACTGCTCGTTCAACTTCTTCGGGTGTATTCAGTGGTTTGCCTACGGTATTTAAATGATTCTCTATCAGTTTAGCAACGCCTGCTGTCTTTTTGAAGTGATTTCGACTCGCGTAAATATATAGCTTATCGGTTGGCCGAGTAAACGCCACGTAGAGCATATTCAAATTTTCGATGAATAAAGCTTCTTCTTCTAACTGATATTGCTCGGCTATCTCGGTTTTTAATAAGCTACTTTTTGCGGTAACTGATGCGGCACGTAAGCGTAATGGCTCCTTATTCTTACTTGAGATAAGTTCTTCATAATCTACTTTTTCCAAATCTATCCATAAGCGGCTTCCCGTTCTGAATCCAGTCGGCCAGTTCGCAAACGGTACAATTACGATTGGGTATTCCAAGCCTTTAGAACGGTGAATGGTAGTTATTGTAACGGCGTCGGCATCGCTCGCGGTTGCAATAGATTTTTTACTTTTCTTCTCTTCCCAATAAATAAGGAAATCGTGTAAATGGTTGCTTTGTTTCGTGCCAAAATCAAGCGTTAAGTCCAGAAAAGCAAAAAGATAAGGAAGTTCGGCAGTTTGTTCAAATAAATTTAGCGTTCGGATAATCTGTTCGGTGATAGCGTACAGACCAGACTTCTGTAATTTGAAGGCATCAAAATGAAAACCCCGTTCAGAAAAGAAGGTATAAAAATCGTTTGCATCCGTTGATTCAACCGCCGCCGAAATGAGCGAGTTAACGGCTACGTCAGGGATTTTGCGTAAACGGAATTGGTAAAATAAGTAAGCTGCTTCGTACTTCGCTAATTGATTATCTGGTTGGTCAATGACTCTCAGGAAAGAAACTGTCAGCCGAATCGCCCCCGAATGATTTAGCAACAGTGAATCCTGTGAAATTACCTGAATATTATGGTCATTCAAATACTGAGCAATCAACGATGAATGATAAACCCGCCGAGTCAAAATGGCAATATCACGTAGGTCATAACCGTCATCCAATGATTTACGAACCGTTTCTATGATTTCTTGTAATACTAATTCTTCGTTGTTCTCGTAAGGAAAAATACCGACTTCAACGTGGCCACCTGTTGGTGCATTTTCTCTCGCAGTTTGTTCAAAAGTCTGATAGGCTTCCGCTAATAATGGGAACGCATCCTTATTTTCATCTGTCGCTTGTCGGAAAAAGTTATTATTAAATTCAACTATTTCAAACGCACTACGGTAGTTGGTTGTCAAAGAAACCGGATCTAAAAACCGATTGGCGGTCATTAACTGATCTACCTGAAAAACGGATAGCAACGGGTTATCTAGTAGTCTGCCTAAATTTCTGTTGAAAAGGTGTACAATCAACTCCATTTTGCCACCTCGCCATCTGTAAATCGACTGCTTAGCGTCGCCTACTACGAGGTTGAAGTGATTTCCCGCCAATGCGTTTTCAATCAACGGTAGTAAGTTGTAAAATTGCATATCCGATGTATCCTGAAATTCATCAATCAGGATGTGGTTGAACTTCTCGCCCAAGCGTTCATAAATAAAAGGAACGGGCTCGGACAAGACAATCTGCAAAATCAAACGGTTGAACTCCGCTAGATAAACCTGATTATTTTCGGCGAGTACGGCGTCAAACTCTTCCTTTACTTTTTTGAGTAAAGCGAGTTTATACATATCACCTGAGAGAATTTCTAGTAAAGTATATTTTGCAGAATGCTTCTCCCGTAATTCTTCTAGCTCATTAATCGCTGAAATAACCTGCGATTTTATGCTGTCAAAACGCTCAATTATTGGTTTTGGGGCAGTTTTTGTGAACCACTTGTCTTGTTCTACTGCTGCCTTAATCCGGCTGCCGTAATCCTTTGTAATGTCGTTTTGCAAACCACCAATGTAGGAAGCAACGCCACTTGCTTTGCCATAAGAAAAGTCTAAAATAGAAATTCCCTGTTTTTCAATTAGCTGTTGCGTTTCGGAGGCTTTTTCTTTGATAGTTTGCTCAAACCATTTAGTGAAGACTCTAATTTTTTTGTGAATCTCTCGAAAGTCTTCAATCTTTAAATCGTTTAGTTTTGAAACCAACGGGTAATACTGATCTTTCAGCATATCGTCACTAAAAGCAGCGAGGTCAGCCGGCATAGAATTCCAGCTTTTACCGTCTTCTGCCTTGTCGAGAGCGAAGTTTTCGAGCATTCGGGTGATATCTTTGTGCTCGGTATCACCTGCTTTCGTAAATAGCCTCTCTACGGCTTCGAGCATCACCGTATCTTTATCCAGTACAATTTCGTAGTTGAATGGCAAATCTAAATCATCGGTGAATGCACTAACGAGTTGGTTTACAAAACTGTCGATTGTCTTAACGGAAAAATCCGAATATTCGTGAATAATCTGATGGAAAACCGCCGCTGCTCGTTGTTGAATTACCGTGTCGTCGATAGGTTCATCGACCTGAATTTCGTCCGTAACTTCCCGAAACATTCCCCAAAATTTCGAGGCTTCACCGAAGCCATCGCTGCCAAAGTCTTTGAGTGCCGCTAAAATGCGACTTTTCATTTCGTTGGCGGCATCGTTAGTAAATGTGATGGCGAGGATGTTTCGTACGTACGATGGTTTTGGCTGGGATAAAACCAGTTTCAAATACGCTCGGGTAAGTGTATAAGTTTTCCCAGAACCAGCAGACGAGCTATAGATTTTAAATTGCGACAAAGGAATTGAGTTTTGTACTCAAATGTAAGTATTTACCTAAACTTCCTGATTAAATACGTCAATACTTTACTAATAAAGTTGAGGTTTGGGTAACTAGCGGGAAAATTTAGAATCCGGGGCTGTTCGAGCGGGTTTGGTTTTGTGTAGGATTGATAAAAACTACCGAAGTACTATCTTTTTGAAAAACCTTCGTCTTGTATGTTTATGAAAATTCGTTTCATCCGCAAGCGGGGTAAAAGGGTTGATCAATGTGCTGATTTATTCCAGTAGTCTTCAATTAACTGCTCTACTTTCTGTGCTTCGGGATAGCTGACTAACTCGGTTTCAATGTTCCTTGGAATCGAATAATTAAAATGTTTTTTTAGTAATCTAAAATCAACGACGAGTTGTTTGTGCAGTTTGTAAACTTTTGTCGTTTGAATAATTTCGTTCCAGTTTAACTGGTCTTGAAAATGGTTCAGAAAAGCTATTAAATCAGCGAAATGCTTCATCCTGACCCAGTTTTTTTTCCGCCGTGGTGGAGTAGTAACATCCAAAATAGTGTTTCTGGGCTTGGTTTTTTTTGTTAAAAAAAGAATTAAAATCGATGTTGAAAGGCAAAAAACTGTAATGCAAACCCCAATGGAAGTCAATGTGCAAATCGTTGTTCACTAATGATATTTCGTACTGCCCTGAAGCATTTATGGCAATTTCAATTAGTTTGTCGCTCGGTAACTTTTCAAAGCTCTTATCAACAGTATTAAACTTATAACTTTCTGCTAAAAGTACTTGTATTCTTTCCACGGCGGAATCGGGGTGAAATAGGAAATCCATGTCGCCAAGTTCGCGGAGTTGTGTATTTTCGTAAAGTTCCTGCAAAAAAAGAACGCCTTTATACGGAATAGCCTTCAATCCTTTTTATCGAAAAATCTGTAATAATCGGTTAATTTCGTAGGTGTATTTCAGGCTGACAGAAGTTTGGGTGTGGGTGTAAATTGCTAATTCTTCTTTTATTGAATTGGGTGGTTTATAGCTGTCGCTTTTGTTGAAAAACTGATATAGAACCGAGCGGATGCTGTGAAACCAAAGCTTATTTTGTAGTGCTTTAAAGTCTATTGGATAAACTTTGGAGTTCTTCTCGTTTATTAGCTCGCTTTTATGGCTTGGATAAAGACAAGTATTTCGGGTGAAAGCATTTAAGGATATTGGATGCTTGGAAGTACTGTTTTATAAAACGAAACCAGTAAATTTGTAACAAATATAA
>Ga0136554_1001143_pt1 | contig 10585 bp, 8 predicted proteins | sample AntRauTorckE5431_FD_104637 | JGI IMG/M metagenome (GOLD analysis project Ga0136554, IMG submission 104637) | Saline lake microbial communities from Rauer Islands, Antarctica - Metagenome Torckler E5 #431 | ecosystem: Environmental > Aquatic > Non-marine Saline and Alkaline > Saline | place...
GAAACTATGGATATGCTTTGATTGAAATGCATCGCGCACTGTTATGCTATTTGTATCTACGTTGATACAAATGCAGCGCGCACTGTTACGTTATTTGTTACTTTGGTATGGTAATGAATTCAACTTGGATATAAGAATGCATCGCGCAATATGTTACTTGTCACTTTTCAGCATTGTTACATTCGCATGCACCTCGTTACATGATGTGATATCGTTATTCCCGTGAGGAAGAGGGGGGACTTGAATTTTTGAATTATTCTTGCCAGTCAATCGGAGTTGTGAGCCCATTTTAAGGCCAAATGTATTTCAGTCCCACGGTTATCGAGAGATTTTCATAGGGGCAAACCTAAGACTTGAGACCCATCCCGATTTAGTTCTTAGTTCCCACACGACTAATGTGAAATGCGGGGAAAACATTCCAGTCTTCTCACTTCTTCAACTCACAAGCAGTCCGAAACCCAACGTATCGATCCCACAGATAAATCTTCTTGAGAGTCCATCGACACTCAACGATACCATCCATCCTTAGAAGACAACAATCATGACTTTCGGACCAAAGAGGCGAATGAGAAATATATTTAAGAGACGGCGGCAGCGGAAGAATCGATCGGAGGCCGAAGAGAATTTACTTTTGTCCGGTTCAGAGTTCGATAAAAAAAAGGTTCGATCTACTCCTAGCAAACGTCACCTCAACTCGGATGGTTCCTCTGGGCCTCATCTCCAAGCTTTACTGCAAAGCATCAGTGCGCCAGAAGCAGCATTATCGTTATCCATCCCTGTTCGAAAAAATAGAAGGAAAATATATAAGAGTAAAATGACTCCCAACGAAATAGAAACAAAGTCCGATGAGCATACTACGATTGGGCCTACATCTACGAGTATCGCTAATAGGAATCACAACAAAGATTCAATAATCGCCGTGAGGGATAGCAGACAAAGTCTCAATACAAACGATTCTTCAGGTAGACAGCTGCAGAATATCCTAGAGAAACTAGTGGTTGATGATGAGGTTTCGAGGACCAACGGATCGACACCGAAACCTCCACGAGTGAAACAAGTTAGTAGGAATAAGGAGTTCAATTTGATTAGTCCTTCGAAACTGGAAGATATTCAGGAAAAACCAAGCCAAAACAATCAGGCAGCCGATGATCCTTTTGGTGCGCATGATCCTTATTCTAACGATTTTTGTCTTGGCACACCTTCAAGAGGAGCTAGATATGAAATGGATGCAAACGAGCAATCTAAAATATTTCTCCGACAACGCAAGAAGCTTGGGAAGAGATCAAAACGACGAGAAACACCGATCACTGCATTCGAGCGATCTCGGGATATGTTCAAGAATTGTGGCATGATGATTCCCGCATTAGCGGTATCGCCTGGATCAACAGTTTCCATGTCTTCCTGTTCGCTAGACTCTATATTGGATGATCCTGAGCGGCTGGAAAAATATAAATTGCTCAATCAACCGCCACCACCTCCGCCTCCAAAACGAAATTTTGAGGACAGCAATTTGGTAGATAGGAAATGGACGGATGGCATCAAGAGTACCATGACAGAAGCGTATGGAAAGGTTAGCAGGTTGTTCGGTTGTACTTCTCCACTAATGCCATGAGCTTTGGTCGATCCAGTTTATTTTTACATGTTATTAATGATTGAGCAGGATCTTTATCCACACAAATATGTATATACGTATATATAAATATAGAATGCCCTCTTCTGCTCAATTGTTGCCTTACAAACTATACGTCAATCATTTCTTATGAACGTTGCCAGCCTCCGTTCTCAGATTTTCTAGTTGTGCGTATTGCTCATCAGTAAGTTCAACGTCTTTATCCAAATCAGCACCAAAAGAATAAACCTTCGATTTCTGTCCATCAGTTATTCCGGCTGCTTGCGATGCCCTTGCTCTTGCTCCCTGCTCAATCTGCTGAAGATAGTTGTTCCATTCCGAAAAGAAGCGAGTCAGCTGGTCTTCCTTTGTGACACCTTGATGAAGCCTAAATTCTGATTTGACGTATGAGTCTCCTAATGATTTCATTTCCTGTGGAAGGCATCTTGAGTGCGCCCTCAACAAAGACCGGTAGAGTGAAATTGCTTGATGTGTAGGTGGCATATTTGGTATTTGTTATTTGTTCTTGTCTACAAACGATATAGATAAATATTTTGATGGTTTTTCAACGCTTAATGGCTTCTGTAACAGATTTGTGAAGAAACTTCTTGATCTATACTTCAGTGTTTGAGTCGAGTCGAAAGGAAAAGTGTCGTGTTATTATTGTGGCGCAAGTGTTGTGTGATGATGAGTGGTGGTAGTATGTGGTAGTGGTGGCGGTACTTTTAAAATGATGTGATCCCATGAATGAGGTGGTTTCGTGATTTCCTTTCCTTTTTCCTGCTCTTTTTCATTTCGTTTTCAGTCGTTTTCTTTCCCTCCATTTCGTCGTCTATCCTTTCTCATTAAATTTTCTTCTCATCCAAATCTAGAAATCTCGTATCAAAAAATGATGAATGACACAAGTACATTACAGTACACATGTGGGTAGTATCAATATGTAGAATGCCTATGGTGCGATCCAAGTGAATAATATGATGTTTAGTTTCTTTTATTCGATCTCATGCTGGATGGAGACTTCAAAATACAAAATCGTCTCCAATGCTCACGTGTTCCCCTCCTCCCTCTCTCTATCTCCTCAAGAAGAAGGGCTGAAAATGCTTAAATTGCCATCTCTCAAGATACAATATGCGGAATAAATCGCAATGGAAGGGAAGATGACCCACACCCCATTTGTAAAACCTACAAACAAGAATATACTGACACGATTGTGACCTTCATACCTCTTATTGAAGAAGAACGAGAAGAAGTAAATGATTGTCCCATAGAGCATTTGCCAATAACTAGCAATGACGACACATCCCAATATCAGATGGTTCACATTTTCTGGATAGATCATGGCATAGTTCAAATAGAGACATGGCGGGATGGTCGTCCAGCCATTTCCAACGTCGATGAAGAATCCGTATGATTCATAGTTTTGGTACGATGGGTCAAACAGAGCATATGTGGACCACATGAGGGCCCATGTTTTGCCATCAAACATTTCCTTGACTGTAATGGGCATACTCAGTAGCTGAAAGACTCCATCCCATGCCATCCCATTCCCATATTTCTTCAGCCTTTCTTGATAATCCTTCTTGATGTACATGATATGGTAACCAAGGCATATTTCACAAATTGCGATGAAGATATTAAGGTTGTTGAAGAATAGCAGAGACGTGACAATTGAGTTTGCAGTGAATGGCTTGGAGTATGGGAGTGCAGCAAACGTAATTCCACACGTGACTGCGAGCCAGAGAGCTATTGCCGACGACCATGTTAGAGCTATTGCTGACGTCCACGTGTAATAGGTCATTGACTGTTGCAATTGTTTGTTGATTCGATGGATGGTTTGGATTCAAGTGTGAAGCGATCAGTCACAAGTCACAACAAATTAATTATAATTCCATCATCCATCATGAACTCAGATAATAGATAATTATCCTTGTTCTTCCTTTTCAAGATCTTCTCGTCAAAGTTTCCGTGAAATTTCAAAAACAAAGAAGCCTTTTTAGATTCTTTTTCAAATTGTGTGATATGTGGAGGGGGGCCTCTTTTATTTCTACCCTCACTTTGGATGCACGTAATTTACTTTCCAATACCTTATTTTATGTGTACACTACCATCGGAAAACACGTCACAAGCATGCCATCTCATAATGTAAGCCAACGTATCTACCGCAGAAAAAGAGAAAAAGCATCTTTCTTTCCTCCTACCAAAAGCTACCAAATCTATTGACGTTACAATTTCAAATAACGAACCATGAAGCTTGTTCTCACCCCCGTAGTCGCAGCGACCTTGTTCGTCTCCACCAATGCCTTCTCCAGCTACCTTGATAACTTCGCAGGAGGAACTGTTCAGAAGTACACACCCCCTCCTCCCAAGATTGTTTCTGACCAGGGTGGATACCTCGGAAACATGGCCGGCGCCTCAGCTCCTGCTCCTGCTTACCCTGTAGCTGCTGCACCTGCCTCTAATAACGCCCCTACTGGTGCTGCGGCACCTTCTTCTACTGGTGGTTACATGGAAAGCATTGGAGGTGGAGGAGTTCAGAAGTACACACCTCCTGTACCCACGGTGGTTGCTAATCAGGGTGGATACCTTGGAAACATGGCAGGATCTGCCCCTGCTGCAGCTGCACCTGTAGCTGCTGCTGGTGCACCTACGGGAGCAGCTGCACCTTCCTCTACTGGTGGTTACATGGAAAGCATCGGAGGAGGAGGAGTGCAAAAGTATACACCTCCTGCACCCACGGTGGTTGCTAATCAGGGTGGATATCTTGGAAACATGGCCGGATCTGCCCCTGCTGCAGCTGCACCCGTAGCTGCCGCACCCGCCTCTTATAGCGCCCCAGCTGCGGGTGCACCTACGGGAGCAGCTGCACCTTCCTCTACTGGTGGTTACATGGAAAGCATTGGAGGAGGAGGAGTTCAGAAGTACACACCTCCTGTACCCTCGACGCCTGTTCAGGGAAGTGGATATCTTGATACCATGAGTGGAGCACCTGCTGCACCCGTCTCTTATAGCGCCCCTGCTGCTGCAGCCGCACCCGTAGCTGCTGCTGCACCCGTAGCTTTTGCTACCCCAGTTCCCTCATCTCCTGGACCTGGATCCGCTGATGGAGTTGTTCATCACCACACCCATGATCATCACCATAAACATGAGCACCATCACCACCATACCCACAACCATACGCACTAGATGCAAATCATTAGAAATTATAAATTAGGGAAGAACTTGTCGGACTAAGTTAGATGAAAGGTATTGGTATGTGGATTTTGATAGATCTTCTAGTGCAGGACTTCTAGTCAAGGAATGCCCCGGAGATGGGCTAGACAGATGCAAATACCATTGCTTCTTTGGAAGTAAGGGTCATTGATTTTGCAAACATCCGTTTAAAAGAAATAAATGAAATTGTAGGCACGATGAAATGCATCATTTAGAAAGTTTAATATCTGCCTGTAAAAGTGTATTCTTGATCATTTTCTTTTGATAAATGAGTAACAGATAGGGCTCTTGTATCATCATCATCATCAGATAGATAGTTGTATTTAGTATGTGTTTCTAATCCCGTTTGTGTCCAGTTAAAGATATCGAGAGTACGTTGAAGTCGGATTTGAGTATCCTGCTGTTCTCTTTGTAGTGGTGTTGACTTGCTCAAGTGATATCATACCATGTTATTAATCTTTATTAATTATTACACACGGCTGAGGAACAAAAATAGACAGCATTCACAACTATAAAGGTATAGAAGTATCTACATTCTTTCAACAGACTCATTACTGTAGATACACACATCGCATTTGAATTTGCATCTATCTCAAAAGGTTTAAAACGCGAAAAACTTGGACAACATCACCATGGCAATAATACATTGATATGATTTGAGAAAAGAGAGATACACTGCTGTTTATCGTGACCTACCTTCATTGATTGGTAACGTCACTGCGACTGTAGAGAAGAAGCCACATGTATTTGCTTTGAGTGGGGTGCATTAGAAAACTATGGACAAAAAGAACCGCACAAAAGTCCATCTTTATCTGCCAAAAAACAACTATCTCTAGTTTTTAGGTGCCGTGCTCTAATTTTCATTCCATATAACATTCCATATGACAATTTTGTGCAAAAGGGATTCACAGACAAATCTTCATTGACCTTTGATATTATGTTTTATGTAAGGATATCAATATACAACGCTTGAAAAAAATGATGTTGATCGAAATCTGCCTACAATGTAGTAGGTGGTAAGTCTACTATTCAATTTAAAGAGCCTTCATTCCCATCATTCCACGCAATTGCTCGAAGATCACAAGCTGTAGAGTAGTGGTAGGAGCGAATCGAGACCAAATGGGGATGAATCCACGCCAAAGGGTGAGAGGTCCTTCGTTCTTGACAATCTTGATAAAACAGTCAGCAGCGTTGTTATAAATTTTTGCATCGTTAGGCTGATTCATGAGACGAGTACGGATCATATCGAAGGGAGATACAGTACAAGTCATGAAAAACCCAGCAGATGCAGCGGAAAGGAACTGAACAAGAAGAGAAGACTTTGGAAGTCCAGTGGTATTTACAACAACTCCCTTAGCCTGATCATAACAAGCCATTTTAGTTCCGTTAAGAACCATGGCACGCGCTACATTAGAATCAATTCCTCTGTAAAACCCGCCAATACCTTGACTGGCCATGAGTTCCTTGGCTGTTATGGTGATGGAAGGAACAGCTCCCTCAGTAGCCATCATCTTTGTTTTGAGTACATCAAAGGGGTTTCCTGCAATGGATCCAAGTGCTCCTGCAGCAGATCCTGCAGCAAACTTTTTGATGAAAGTGGTAGTCTCAGGGGTAGTGCATCCGAATGCTACTTTACATGGCTCGTATAGTCCAAGTCGAAGAGAAGTGTATGATGATTCTCTAAGCCATGCAGCATTAACTCCTTTCCAGAGGGCACTAACACCCTCAGAACTCATGATTTTCTTCGTAGTTCCAGACATACCAAGAGCTCCATACTCCGAAGAAATCTGGATACGGGTCTGTAGTTTCATTCGAAAATTGGAAATTGTTCATTAGTTCAGTGTCTTTGTGAAGGCTCTTTCTTGTACTGCATATGCAGGTGAGAAAGTTTTCTCAGTTGATAATTCATAAAAATGTGTTCAACATTTTCCATCCCATGAATCGAATATTTTTGCAACTGAATCAGATTGAATGGAAGATGATTCATGTATTTGCAGAATTTTGTGAAACCGGCAATAAATGTAACAATGATTCCTCAAGAATCAATTAGAAGAGTAAAGTAAATAGATGAACACTAACCTTTACAACATCAATAGGGTGAATAAAGGTTACAGTGAACACAGCGGCTGCGCCAGCCATACCAACTTGTTGCAAAAGTGAAGGCTGAGCGCTAGCAGAGGCAAGAACTTGTTGTTTTCTGTCCTTGGTGAAACTCATATTGACAAATAGAAACAGACTGATGTTGTGTGGAAGAAACTGATGGCTTTCTGATGGTTTAGAAGATTCCTCAAACGATTGCAAGCAGAGCCGTCCAAAATCTCATTGCCCAACAAAAAACCAACGGATGCGATTATTATAAAAAAATGGCCATTTTATGTGCCACCTCAGTTCCGTCATTCTCGTACAACAGCTATACCGTTATTGAACGTTAACATGGCGCTCGCTTTTAACTCTCATCTCTCTAAAATGAACTACCAATAATTTCAAATTAATAATTAATCCAGAATAATCTGCAATAATCAAGCATGTATTGTATTCACTTCAAAAGATCAACTTCCAGACTAACAAATAGATCAGTATCACATCATTTTGGTGAAACATTTTTATAGAGTTTACGGTTGTTGCAACTTGAATGCGACCAAGTCTACAGCAGGGGGAAGTCCAAATAGAGGAGTAATCCTCTTGAACTCTGGGGCGCTGTCAATTAGAATCTCCCCATCTGCCACTACCTCCTCAAACTTTTCCATGTGCTGCTTCGCAAAAACTTGAACCCCCAACTTCTTTCTTGAAGCTGCACCCTTTTTCACAAATTCGTCATAAAAAGCAAGCACCTCATCCTTGACAATCTTTTCCACCTCATCAGCAACCAACTCAAGCCTCTTGAACATGAAAGTTCCGTTGGTCAAAACGTGCCAGTATTTAGAAGACTCTTCACCAATGTTCTTATTCTTCTCCCGAAGACTCTGGCAAACAGAGTCAATATTCGCTTGAAACTCCTCGTCACTCATGCTAGATATCTTTTCGTGAAGCCTATCAATAAATGCTTCAATACGTCCATCGATATGGATTGGATCGAACGAATCGCTCTGGATTAGAAAGAGGAGCGCCTTAATGTTATCCCCGTTAGTTTTTATAGAAGTATGAACAATGTAACCAAGCTGCTCGGCAGTACGCAATTCGTTGAATGCAGGCTCTTTGAGCAAGTGATGGAACAGTGAAAGGACTGCATTAGCGTGCAATTCCATTGGACCAACCTGATACACTGATACCATGCAGCTATTTGTATTTTTTTCATTTGGCTCCTGAAAACGATGCACGTAATCAATACCATCTTGGAGCTGAGCTACACGCATCTGTGGAATGGTTGATAACAACGGTGGTGAAGCATTGAATTGATTTAAAACAATATCTGCCATATCCTTAGCTTCGTCTGTTGAGACATTGCCATGAATAAGTAACTCGACGTGAAATCTCGACAAGAGACGACGGGAAAAGTCATTGATATCTCTCATTTCAATTGAATTCAGAGCATTCATCTTATCTTCGATGCTCCATTTCGTGGACTCAAGACAGAGATCGGTTGCATAGATTGCATGTTGGTAAGGCTGCGCAAAGTTAAAATTTTGATATTGTTTCGAGACCTTGTCCTTCATCCTTTCAAAAAGTGCCGATTCAAGCTTATCAGGCATCTCTGTCATGGCTTGTACCATGCGCTTGAGAAGGATGTGTGCCTTGTGATTGTATCCACTACATGCAATCTCAATTCCACGGGCACTGTTTGCAACGGAACAATGAAGACTTGCCATTGACGCCAAGTAGGTAAAGTCATTTGTGTGCTCTTGCATGATTTGACTGTAAAGGAGCGACAGCACGGAATCCACAGCAGAGTTTGCCGCAGCAGCAGCCGTATGCAAAAGAACCATAATATTGACCTTTGGCATATCAAATACATTATCTGGCTTGTACCAGAGACGGCAACGATCCGTGTCCACGATAAGTTTGGGTTCATCAACAGGCATATCCTTGATTCCCTTAAGCGAGAAATCACTTGCAATCATGTCATTCATCTCGGGCAATTTGAGCTGACCATCTGTCACATCGCTATCAACGCATGCCTTTGACCATGTATCACAGACGTCTTTTGGAAGATCCTCAATGGTATATTCTGTTCCGTACCAATGTTCCTTCTCTTGGGTGAACCCTTCAAATTTTTTAGATGTGACGGAGAGCAACATGTTCTCAGGAGTAAAATAATTCAGAAATTCTCCAATCGTGTCAGGGTCGTATTCATAGATGGTGTATGGTCCCGAGAGGACATGATGTCCAGGATAGATTTGCATAGCACTCGCAAGAGAACAAGTATAATCCATCGGATTGCGTTTGGACAAGAACCGGAACTGGCAAGCAGCGACTGTAGCAGTTTCATCGTGAATCCATTGTTGGAGCCCTTCCTTTTTAATTAATGCAATATATGCGAAGATCACTTCCACGACTTGATCCACCTTCTCAAGTCCTTCATCAGTAAGTTCAACAGAGATGGAAAACGAACTCCAATCACTGCAAGACCTCGATTCCCCAGAACTCAATTCATTCGCCCAACCCTTTTGCTTGAGAAGCTCTAGAATGGAACCTTTCCCTTCATGCCCAATCAAATGCGACAGATACCTGGTAGGTTTCTTCAAATAAAGAGAATCAGTCTCCCGCATGGGAAATTGCATATCCAAACTCCTGACACCATCCCTGACCGGGACCACTGTCAATTTTTTACAAAGCTGCTCTTTTCCAAAGGGCGTTCCGGGGAATTGCGGCACCTGAATATCTTTATTAGGCACATCCGTGAGATATTTCTCAGCTAACGCCTCGAGTTCTTCCAAACTTTCTTTTCCGAGCATGACCAAGTTCATGACATTGGCACTGTAATAAGTCTTGTGAAAATCCAGCAACAATGCCCTGATATCCAACCCTTCCTTTTCCGGTCCTTCCTTGAGGGTGACCAAGTTGCCACTCCCAAATTTAGAAAAAGGATGTTCCTTCTTGCACAAGCTCTTGCTCAACTGGAACATCCTCCATGAATCATTTTGAAGGTTCTTGGCATGTTCCGAATCGACAGCCTGCAGCTCCCTATCGGAAGAATCTTTGCTAAAGAGGGGATCAATGAAGAATTGCGCGAAACGATCCATGGCTCCATCGAAATGATCTGCCGATACATCAAAATAGTAATTGGTGCTCTCCATGTCAGTGAAAGCATTGGATGATCCTCCGTGTGAACTGAGGTAGACACTGTAATCATTTTCATCTGGATATTTCTCCGTTCCCATGAATAACATGTGTTCGAGGAAGTGCGCGAGTCCCGGCGCATTGGAAGGATCGGATAAATGTCCTACGCGGACGTCCATTGCGGCAGCGGCTTTATCGGTGGTGGGGTCAGATATGAGGAGACATGTGAGTTTATTGGGGAGTTGGATGAGTTTATATTTTCTATCGTCCTGTTGGCTGGCTTCAACGGGAAGCGTGGGGTCAATGATTGGATTGCTGGTGTTGCTGCTGCCGTTGGTGTCTGTATTGGTTGCCATGGTTTGATGTTGATGATGATCTACGAGATGATTGACGAGATGATGATAATGAACTAGATAATGATGATGGTCAATGGTCAATGGTCAAGACTAGGACCGATGGTATAGTGCGGAGTGCGGGACCCGCACAAAAAGCTCGATATGATCTGAGCAAAATTTTAGATTTATATGACGTCAATATTCAGATCATTTC
>Ga0136554_1001146_pt1 | contig 10567 bp, 10 predicted proteins | sample AntRauTorckE5431_FD_104637 | JGI IMG/M metagenome (GOLD analysis project Ga0136554, IMG submission 104637) | Saline lake microbial communities from Rauer Islands, Antarctica - Metagenome Torckler E5 #431 | ecosystem: Environmental > Aquatic > Non-marine Saline and Alkaline > Saline | place...
ACTTTACTTCAATCCTAAACCACTTTAGTACAGATGACAATAATAATTGTAAAACACGAGGAGAGTGAAGTTTGCCTGAACTACTGTTGTATACTAAGTGCTAAAAACACAGACCAATCTATTTCATCTAAAATACGTGATGAGAAACAAACTAATGAAATGAAATCCAGTCCCAAAATAATCACCCCACTTTTCCAACTTTCATCACTCATTCATCACGTGCCTAAGTACGACAGTTAGCCTGCTCGCTGTCGTTACGTACGATACACTACTGTTGTTGTGCTATCTATTAAAAGTATTAAGACGTACCAACGTGACTCGTTGATAAAATTTGTCCGGGAAGTCTATAAGTATTTAGTTAGCTCTTCTGACCGCCCCCTTGATAATTGCTTTGGTAATAAGTAATATTAGTAGTTGGTTTGCGCCACAAAGGCCATTTAATAGAATTATTTCTGAGGCCTTTTATAAATACCCTTTAAAATACCAGAACTTCTGATCGGCAAACTCTCGAACTTCTTTACGTTTCTCACAAAAACGTAATAGAAGATCGACGATCGACGATCGACGATCGATAGAGAAGAAAACAATCAGAACAAGAATTATAAATTTAACGAGAGTGTCTCCAACTTGCTCTCATGAAGCATACCTCGAAGAATTACATAGTCGGTCATGGTATTACGCTTCTATTTGTCGTCGCAGTAATTGTATGTGTTTCAACTCACATGGATCCAACAGAGGATGGTGGTAGAATATCAACGAGATTCAACAATAATCGGGCTTTTGCGAATCTATATAACACTGAATTCCATCAAAACGATTCCGCATCAACCCATGTTATTTCTTCTGATGGTCTGCAGCAGCTGGACCCTACCAGTGGCGGAGGAATAAACTCAAACCAGCATCAGACAAATAGAGAAAGACGACGACTGGAAAATGGTGACGAACTCGTTACAGTCGATGTCTCATTTGAATCCATTCTCAAGACGGTCATATTTCTAATGACTTCTTGGATATTTGCAGTATTTAGTCAAATGATCGGGCTGCCAAGTCTGGTGGGAGAAATTACTACGGGCTTTATCTTAGGGCCCCCACTTTTGGACTTTGTGGCCTACCCGGAAGCCATGGTATTGATTGGAAGTTTTGGACTGATTGGTCTATTGCTGGATAGCGGTATCAACTTGGACATTGCGCAACTTCGCGAGACGGGATCTAGAGCTGTCATGATGGCTGTGACGGGTACAATTTTAGCTCTTGGAGTCGGGTTGGGGATGGGATAGATGGCCGATTCCGATCAAGATTTTCGTGCATCCTTTGCGATTGGAGCTGCCTTTGCACCTTCTTCATTTGGGGTGGCCTCGCAAGTTTTGAAACAGGGTGAGGTATTAAATACACCCATGGGGCAGGTGATTGTTGCAGCCAGTGTTGTTGATGACATCCTTGGGTTAATTCTGCTAAGTATTATGGAGGTTCTGGTCAAAGACTCCCCAACAGTGTTTGATTACATCAAACCATTTCTCGCCTCCTTTGGTTATCTCTTTGTTCTTGGATACGCTGGGATCAAGATTATCCCCAACATTGTCGAGAACAAAATTTTACCTAGATTCTCTGAAGATAAGAGGGATTTGATCGCCTTTTCCATGCTCTTTATTTTGATGGCAGCATATTTACCAATTATGTTCTACTCTGGTGCTAGTTACCTGACAGGAGCTTTTCTGGCTGGTCTTTCTTTTTCACAAATTCATTCGGTCCATACCAGTTATTTAAGCAGTGGACCGCATCTCAAGGTCTGGCTGATGAGAATATTTTTTGCAGCAACTATTGGCTTTCAAGTGCCCATCAGATCCTTCTCTGATTCTGACGTTTTGAATTGGGGTTTCTTCTATTGTAAGTATCGAAGAAAGTATCAAAATGTCGGTAGTTCCACCCGCCTCTTTCCACCCATCACTCACTCTTACTTTTCGATAGTAATACCTATCCTAGCCAAACTACCACTCGGTTGCATGGTACCTCGTTTGCATAGTGATTTGCCAGACGACTTTCCTTACAATCCCTACCATCGTGATGTCCTTGTTACAACATTGGCCATGCTCTGTCGTGGTGAATTTAACTTTATTATTGCCTCCTTTGCTCTCAATGCAGGTGTCATACACCCAGATCAGTACGCCGCCATCGTTTTTTCCATTCTACTCAGTGCCATCTTCGCGCCTCTTGCTCTTACGAAGATCCTCAAATACTACAACGAAAAGTTTAAAGTTCTTTTGCAGGGTAAGCACAAGATTGAACGTATTGGTGACACTACTGATGGTTCCCGCCCTTTATTTTTGGCTATTCAAGCACGTACACCAATTACATGGGGTATTCAAGATAAGTTTGTCCATGCACTTGAAAAAGCTGGCGTCTCCATAGTTGATCACCGCACGTGGCATACGCTTGGATTGGATGCAGTTGATATCACAGAGATTTTTTGTCAAGACTCGAAACAACGAGTGAGGTTACGGAATGCCTTTGCAAATTCGTATTCTCAAAGAACTCCAACTAAGGGAAGCAGTAAAGGAAGCAGTCATGAAGACGAAGAAGTTGAGAAAATACAAGGATTCCCCATGATTAAAGAGAGTCCATCTCGCGAGGCTTTAGCTGTAATGGAAGACAAACAAGAAATGGAAGAAGACGCAGCAGAGATAATGGCAATTGAAGCACGGAAAGAAGAAATCCGCCAAGGTACGATATCAACACCTTTGTACTTTGTCACGTACGTACCTGCACGTCCCTCTCACATTTGTTCACAAAAACTTGTTTCAATGCATAGCACTCGCGGACTGTTTTGGAAATGTTGATAAATCAGAATACGCTATTCAAGTATCACGATGGAGAACCTTAAATGTATTTGACGATGATGATGATGACGATGATGGTTCAACAGAAACAGGTTACCGCTTTGTATCGCAGCTTCCTCCCGATGAAGTAGAGATTCTAGACGATTCTAGGGACGAAGAAGCCCAGGCCCACCGTCGTAATCTCAGCCAATCACTATCTAATACAATTCTCCGACCAAGTCGAGTGCGAGCAAATTCTACTGGAAATGTAACTGAACCTCGAACTACCCGAGCACGCGCTCACTTTGGAGAGGCTACAGATTCTCAACCGAATCCAAGTCGGCGTAACTCCTTTCAGGAGCAGCCTGTTCAGAGATCGTCATTAGGAAGAGCTTACTCCTTTGGTGCGGCCTCCGATGGTGATAGCGTTATGGAGGAACCCAAGCTCGATGTAGACTTATGGGACGTGGATGACATCACGCACAACCTACTTGGACAGGGCTTCTTTATGACACCCACGGACGAAATTGGCTCACAAATAGTGACTGCAGGTTGGGATAGGAGCGCTTTTCCCATTGCAGAGATACAACGGCCGGGACATCGTCGTATTAGAAGCAGAGGGCGTAGTCGTGCGAACTCTTTCGATGCTGGCATGGTCCAGGACACGAACCAAGATGTTGAAGCCAATACTATTAAAGACCGATTGCATGGCTACGTTCGCCCTTAGAAAAGACTATGAAATTACGCTCGCATCTGATGGAGTAATCTACATTTCAGCAGAATATCCCTATCTTAGAGAGAGACTCAATGGCCGTATTGCGGTGGATTACGATCTCGGCTATATCGATATTCAAAGTAGAGTATATGTAATATTTAGAAGTAATTTCATAAATAAATAAAGAAGTAGCTCGAGATAAAGCAGAAATGCTGCATAATCAAACATATTATAGTTTGTCAAGCGAGCATAGAAAAGTCGGATATGTTAATTCTCAATCTTTACTCTACAGTGGCTATAGTAGGTGAACAGGAGACGTTTGCTTATCTTGATCAACTGATCAAATGACGATAATATTTATACCGAGTGATCGTTGTGTCAAGCCGCTCTTGTGCATGGCCGACAATCCCTAAAGGCATTCATGTGCTTCACATGTCTGGCTCTCTTATTAGCGGTGCAGTCATTCTTCCAAAGACTCTTGTAGAAGGAAATTGAACCAGTGCTTGAGAGCTGGTTGCCGGTTGTAAAGTTTAACTACTCATACTACAGTTGTAGTAGTACAGTAGTAGTAGTAGAGTTTTATTTGTGTTGCGCTAACCGTTATTTATCCAGTAAGTCCATCGCGTAAAAGCTCAAGCATCGCACACGTAATAAAAACACACATAATACATAATAGTGTGCAGTGTGCATCACAACAATACAGTAACACACTTTGAAGTACATAGTACATATTGTTTGCATCCCTACTGCTGTACGACCTACGAGACAATTACATCATTCCAGAATGGAGGTAAATGACTCATCGCAATTTCTCGATGTGTCCCCTGAAGGGCTTGCGAGCTTACGAAACATTCTCCATTCAAGCAAAACTGGAGCAGAAACGTTGACACACCGAAGAGTAATGATTCCAATAACTACAAAGGCTTTCTTTGAGGGCGAATTGCTGCCTACAATGCGACACAACACTATTGATAAAAATAAGGATGAAGAGCAAGTAATGATGAATATTGGGAAAGGTTATTTGGCTGATATGACCATTGACGAAGCAACTTGTTTCATAGATCGGAGATTGAAAGCGCTTAGACCCTTGGGCGCAAAGGTTAAGAAGGTTACAAAGATGAAGTTGAAAAAGGGATTTTTGCAACCAAAGAAGCCAAAGTCTGCTGTTAAGAAGTCTAAGACAGTTCAGCCTACTAGTCAATCCATGTCCACGTTACCGTTTATGGAAATTAGGGAGGAATATGATGAAGATGGGATTGAGGTCAAGTCCGAGACAACGAATATTTCAAAGGTCTTGCACAATGTTAAGAATGAGATACAAAATAAGCAGGGAAGGGAGGAATCAAAGGATGAGATGTTGAATGCATTACTACGCGGCGTTTCTGATAATTCAGACATGAACGACAATATCGAATCAGACATCGAAGAGGAAGAGGGTGATGATCACGACACGAACGAAGAGCATGAACTACCAAAGGCAAGACCGCATTCAGAAATATCAGCCCGCTTAGACGAGTTGATTCGCCTAGAAGAGGAATCTGAATTGAATAAGAAAGTGAACACAAGAAGCTCCAAGAAGCTCCAGGGCACCGGATGGAAAAAGGGGTTTCTTTCCAATGATTCTAATGGAAGAACTGCCAACAAAAAAAATGAAATGAACAGCGTGAGAGCCAAACAAGCACCTTTGACGACAAACAAAGATCATTCTAAAGATAGAAAGGTACAATTTCGACCCTCACATGCAGTGAAGGAGATTCCCCGCATTGGGACAAGAAGCGTGAAGCCGTCAACTCATTATCCTGAAATAGAGAACCTTTCGTCGTCTCTTGAGCAAACTGTGTTGAGTACTACGACACAGAATCGCCCGTCAAAGTCTGTGTCCATTGGTGGCGTAACGGAACGTCCAGGGTTGAAAAGCACTTTGCATCAAAACTCTGAAACTGATAGCTATGTTAGTACAAAGTCGAGTGTTGAACCGGAGAAAAAGCTTTCTAGGTTTGCGCAGCGAAGGCAGCAACAAAAGTACTAAAGACTTCCAAAATAATTTGACATTGTTGTCCAGCTTGCTAGTCGCTAGCTATTTCTGAACTTTATTATTCCACTGTACAACTTGGTTCAAGCTTACATGGAATACAAAATTATCTATTAGTGCTTTATAACTTGTAGTATGGATTTCCCGGTTTATCTTCAATCTTCGCACAATATGAAATGATCTAATAGACATCCCGGTCTATCATAAATCACCAAGTACGAGAAAATACCAACCCCATGCTTTTACGCTGACTGTTTCACCTTTGTATAGAATCTCGAGCCTGTACAATCTAAAACCTAAAGGAAAGAAAGCAGCGTCTTGAAAATTCATCGTTCGTCGGCACAAACTCATTCAAACTAAATAAGAGACAGTGTTTGGAAGCTGTATTGGCACAGACTCCTCATCCAAACTAAAAAGAGGAGATGTCAGAAATAACCATGGATTTGCATTTCAATGGCCCGTCTTGATGAGATGATTAAAATTATTTCTTATTTGTACAGGAATAAGAAAAAGAAAAAAGAAATTACAAAACTAATTGCAAGGTGATACAAAATTGTGGCGATGCTTCATCACTAGAGACATGTGAACACGTGCAACCCATCTAAGATGGGCCTAAGATGGGTGGCAAAGTCTTCATGGAACAGACCATTGGTATATTTGGTATTGAATTATGGAACTTACTGTAGATACTCTCTAAATCTTGCGATTTGGAGAGAGTACTGTCTCTGAACGTCAATGATGCGAAAGTAATTTCCAAGGGAGCAGTACCAAACCAGACCAAACAGAAGTATCTAAACGAAAAATTGAAAATATGGAAATAGAACAGGGGTTGGCGGGAGGGTGTTTGTTTTACTCAAAAGATGACAGAAACTAAAGCTAAAATAAGCTGAGACTTATGTTGTGCGCATAAATTAGTGGGAGAAATGATAATGAGAAGAGCAGGGGTTGGAGATATCTCCCCTCCCAATGACTTTTTGAAACAGAATTCATTCGTATGTAGCCTTTCGTGCACATAAATCCATCCATCATCCTCCATCGATCCTTCCACCTTCCACCCACAAACGCAACTACCTTGCAGAATTTGTGAACTTGAACGAATCATGGGAAATTCTTTTACTGTCGGCGATGCTGTCTGTCTTGCAGCTGCGTCAATCACAGCTGTACAGCTCCTCACTCCCGCGGATCCTTTTGGATCTTCACTTCGTCTCTTGAAGCAACTCCGTTCTCAGGTACGCATTGTTTTGGACCATAAAATTAACACATATGATTCAACAGATCCAATTTCCAACTCATCTGGATTCATCTCTATTTCATAAATTATTTCGCAGGAGGGTGGCCTTACATGTTCTGGCGATGTCAAGAATGGCATCGACGAATATAACAGATTGCATTCTTCCTCTGCTGACGAAAGAAATGCCGAATACAAAACCCTCGTAAATTCATATTATGACCTTGCCACATTATTTTATGAATGGGGATGGGGTCAATCTTTCCATTTTGCCAATCGTTATCCACATGAGACATTTGCCGAATCAATTAGGAGGCATGAGTATCATTTGGCCTCTAAACTAGGTCTTACCAGCGATCCTGCCAAACTGAAGGTCTTGGATGTAGGATGCGGGTAAGTTCAGCTACAAGATTCAAATGATGAGTCTAGAAGATATGAATTTATTCGTTAGCTTCTTCTGTATCATTTATTCGTAAATGGCATCGTCCTGTTTCCTCTTTTTTTCTCTAGCTGCATGCAGTATGATAAATAGATATGATTCTCTGACTCTTTTGTTTCTTCATTTGATAGGATTGGCGGGCCTATGCGCAACATTTGCAACTTTACAGGATGTGACCTTACCGGCCTAACCTTGAATCAGTACCAAGTAAATCGCGGAAATGAAATTGTTGCATCTTCCATGCCTCAAATTGCAAGCAAATGCCGCTCTGTCCAGGGAGATTTTATGTCAATGCCATTCGAGAATGAAGTCTACGATGCAGCTTATGCAATCGAGGCAACATGCCATGCACCTGATCGCACAGGTGTCTACTCTGAGGTGTTCAGAGTACTCAAGCCTGGTGCCATCTTTGCTTGCTACGAATGGTGCATGACTGATAACCACGATCCGACTAATAAGGAACATTTGAGAATGAAGAAACAGATTGAGGAAGGAGATGGATTGCCAGACATCTGTCATACTAGTGTTTGCCTTGAAGCAATGAAGAAGGCTGGTTTTGAAATATTGCAGGAAGAAGATTTGGCCAATGAAGAATTTGGAGCTGGTAGAGGTGGAAAACCTTGGATGTTACCTCTTTTACCAAGTTGGAATCCGCTCACGCAGAGGTTCCAATTCAACTGGTTGGGACAAGTGATTGTCAAGTATGCTCTCAAGATTCTTGAGTTTTGCTTCCTTGCGCCAAAGGGTACAAGTGAAACGCAGCTCATGTTGCAAAAGGGTGGTATTGGTTTGGGTGATGGTGGAAGGGCAAAGATTTTTACTCCTATGTATCTCATGGTTGGAAGAGTTCCAATGAAAAGGTCTGACAAGACAGACCAGTAGATCTATTGATTGACAGTATCGGACAATTCACAAAGTTCAAATAATCAATAAATACAATCTGAACATACACTTTGTATCTCAATAAAATTGGTGGACGTGCTATATCTACAGCTTGGTACTTGCAAGCTTCAAAGAGGATGGAATCCAACACCAGACATGCATTATCTTTTGCGTTTTGAAACATTCTTACTGTACCTATGATAATGCAATTATATTATATTACTATTTATGTGCTACATGTGGTGTACTTACATTAATATTCAGTACGCGTACTACTGTAGCATCCAAAAGGTGAAACAATTAATTCTTGCCTCGCTTATTTTTCCAACCTATGATCCGATTGATACTCAGTAGAACGGGTTGCACCACATTTCTGGAGAACCGCGACATCTTGAAACTCTTGAAACTCGTGGTGAACGTCAAACGAATCAATTCCAACACACCCCTAAACGGCCGCAATATTGGATCATCGTCTTCATCATATTCGAGCGCCAATGTAGAAGCTGTCTGAATCGCCGCTTCGGCATCCACTTCACACCTCGCTTTCGAGACAGAGGCAGCTGCCGCAAATAAGCTCGACAGGGCAGGAAAGAAAGTAACCAATGCTACCGAAGAAATGACTCCCCTCGCACCACCCACCGCCCCCAATGATTCCAACCAGGGCAATTCCACAATAGCAGCTGTACCTGCTGCACACAAGCTCGAGAGTGCACTAGTAAATGGCAAAATCGCCGCACTTCTCGCACCCTGATTCGCATAGGTATCACAAACAGCAGCACTCCTCGATTTGAGCGCCACAGCATCCGTCCCTCTCGCTAATACATTCTCTGCCTGTGCGAGAAAGAAAGCACTCTGTGCCGCCGCCAATGCAGCCACAATCACCGCCTTGGTCGAGAGCTCTCCCGGAATCAACGATCCAACAATTGGCGCTGGAAGGACACTGAAGGCAAAGCTCTTCCACCGTTGCGTGGTTTTAATGGAACTCTGTTCGATCTGCTCTGAAGCACTCAACCACGTCCTACCCACCAACCCCCCTTTGGCAAAACGTCTATTTCCCGTGCTGATAGCCTTGGATGTAAACTGCCGTGTTTCCTGAAGAGATAAACTAGCCACTGCAGCTGCAAGGACTGCGACGAGCGGACTCAATAGATAAAGTTCCGCAACGAGCTGACTCGAATTACTTGCGACGCGTATACTCTCCAACACCACTGGTGCCACAAGCGATAACGTTGCAGCAGTCGCACTGATACCAACACATAGTGGCGAGACAGCCTTGACCCGTTCCGCTTTGGCAAGCAATGCTTCAGCTTCTGCAGCACATTGAAGCGTATTAGCAGCCACTTCTTTCCCATCTGCCACAGCAACTTTACCAGTATATTCAGCTCCGATCCCTATCGCAGCTGACAATGCCGCACATGCCGGAGCCAGTACTTCCGCAATTTTATACCCATCATTGAAGAAGATGGGTCCGCTCCCCGCCAAGGCAACTGATAAGCTCAAGATCGTAATCTCCAATTGGCTCAATTGCGGTTTTTCAGCAGTGATATTATCCAGAAGCTGCATGTCCCTCTCGAGAGACTCCAATGCCGACCGCACCACTTTTTTATTTTGGCTCTTGGTGTAGGTGGATATGAGATCAAGGTTTTTTTCCGAGGTGGAATCGTACAGTGCTCCCGTATTGCCTGTATTTCGCTGTCTCAGTTTGATGATTGGGATCATTAAACTTTCCTCGTCCGTGATCTGGTTGTTAGGTGTTTGTTCCGCATCGTTGGCTCGTGATACTGTCAGAGCCAAGTTTTCAACGTTGCGGAGTGCGGATGTCCCAACATTGTTGGCCCATGTTTGGGAAGACGATAGTGCTTGACCCTTTGGCAATAGGAGAAGTGCCAGTAAGAAGGATTTTGTTTTTGTTTTCAAAGTGGATGAAGATGAAGATAATGATGAAGATGTTGCGTGGTGTTGGAGGTGTGCAGCAGTGGTAGACAGCAGAGATGAAGATGTCATCTTTGATGTGTTCCTATTATTCAAACTGACCGACTGACTCCTTGATACTTCTTGACCCCTCTTGATTCTTGCTGGTTGTGGATGTAACAAGGATGGATGATGGGAGAGGAAGATGGCTAATTGATGGCTGTCGGCTGTCACATGTAAAATATGACCATTATCAACCAATATGATATTCTCATCGTACATTCACATACCATAGTTTACTACCAACAAATAATAATCACGCGTCACACGCAATAAATATCAAGTGCAAATGATGACGATCGATGATGATGAACAAAGAAGGATCCGATGATATTTTGCTTCCTGTCGGATGTCACAGTAAGATATTATTACTAACCGTATCACTATGGGATCTTATAATCGAACTGCAAAGAAAGGAACAGAAGAGATTGAAGACATTTCGATTGCTTCAGATTCTTCAAGGTGATGGAAAAAAGAAACTGCTGGA
>Ga0136554_1001148_pt1 | contig 10559 bp, 10 predicted proteins | sample AntRauTorckE5431_FD_104637 | JGI IMG/M metagenome (GOLD analysis project Ga0136554, IMG submission 104637) | Saline lake microbial communities from Rauer Islands, Antarctica - Metagenome Torckler E5 #431 | ecosystem: Environmental > Aquatic > Non-marine Saline and Alkaline > Saline | place...
CAAGCGATGATTCGCTTTTTGATCGTTTGATTGCAGCGGTTCACGCTACTTCATATTCTCCCACCGGAGCTATAACGGAGGAGAAGCAATTTAGATTTGACTACGCCAAAATTTCCCGAAATTTTGTTGAATACCGAAAGTTAGCCGAAGAGCAAGCCGACTATTTGATGGAGAAGTCTGACAGCGAGTTATCTTACGAGTCAGAACGTGCCATCGAAGATTTCAAAAAAGAAGCTCAGGCACGTGATATAGAAGAGAGTTCGCAGCAATACATGGTAATGTTAAAAAGTCTGGAAAACGGAGCGGCAAAGTCTGCTTCTTACCAACTAAATGAATTAGCTTGGGGCTACGTGATAATGGCGGAATTAAGAGGAGACTTAGAACGGGCTTTGCGTTGGTCAGATCGTTCTTTAGAGTTATTCGTCAGCCCCGCAAATTTAGATACCAAGGCAAATCTTCTTTACAGGGCGGGAATGAGAAGGCAGGCGATAAAACTGGAAAAGAAAGCGATAAAAACTGGTAAAAGAATGAACACGAATACTTCAACTCTGGCAGAGTCGTTAAAAAGAATGAAAAAGCGTTTACCCATAACGTTTGCTATCAAATGATTTGTGAACCAATACAGTCCTCTAGTAATGACGTGTAATTACGATTTATGAAAAAAATATTAACTATCTGCATTGGCTCGCTTATAATAGCATTGTGTATTGGCTGCTCCGCAACAAAAAAATTTCGGAACAGAAGTTCAGAGAGTGTTTCTAAAGTAGTTCTTAAATACAAAGACGTCAATCAAGCAACACTCGAGGATATAATGGCAGACGCTGTTCTGAAAGATAGAGTTGTTTTCCTCGATTTTTACACAATATGGTGTGGTCCGTGTAAATGGATGGACGACAATGTTTTTAATCAGAGTGAAGTAGCTTCTAAGCTAAACCAACACTTTATAAACTATAAAGTTAATGCCGAAGACTTCGAAGGGGTAAATACGGCGTTGAAATACAACGTTGCCGCTTACCCTACGTATATTTTCTTAACCCCCGAAGGCGACATTATCCACAGGTTAGAAGGAATGATTCCTGCGGAATCTTTTACTCAGGCTATTGATGAAATAATCTCAAACAAAAAGTTATAAAATTAATATCTCAACTAGTCACATCTACGCGTTCAGTAGGAATGACCACTGGCTGTGTAGTCACAGCCTTTGACGAAAAAGCAGCATCTGCCTTGAAAACTACGGGTGGCTCAGTTTCAACTTCGTGGTCATCGGTCTTTTCAATGACCCAGTCCAAAGCTTCAATTAAGTATGGCTGGAAGTTTATCTTCATTACCTGCTCACTGATTGTTTTTGAAATAAACGGAATGACAAGCGTCGGTAAAAAACCTACTCTTTTGGCGATTACTTTACCAATGAGGAAGTTGATTCCAGTATCAAATACAGTCCTAGTAGATTTTGTTTGCTTATTGCCGTTAAACAGCGAAACGATTCCTAGTATTGGATTAAGTTTGTCTTTAACCTGCTTTACCTCTCCTTTAAGTTCCTTCTCTTTTTCGATTACCAGACCCTGAAGTCTAATGCGTTCCGCTGTTAGGTCAGCGGCTGTTTTCATATTGTAATTTTTATTCTTCACTGTCGCCCTTGATTAAGATGTTTGTAAGAGTATCGGCTATTTTATCTGTTATGAATACCTTGCGTGATACGTAAAGGACTACCCCTAATAAGATATAAATTCCAGCTACAATTAAGAACCCAACATAGCCATTATTGAATAACTCATTTATCGCCATCGCTCCACCAATCGTTAAACACATTAACGCTAATGTTCCCACAACCGCCAAAATAATGTACGTGATTACATTAGATAGAATATTCGTACTTTTTTCTATAATCTGTAATTTAACTAAATTCTTTTGAAGGTTGATGTAGTCTACAACGTCGTTGGGGATAGATGTAATATTATTAAAGAAAGAACTCATTGGTATGGGTTTTAAGTAAACTCCCCTTTACCAAGTGATAAAGGGGAGCGTATTATTTCAAGTTGATTATGCTTTTGGCTCAGCCTGCTGAGCATCACTTGTTTTATAATTTGCAACTTCGTTAACCTTACCTTTAGTATAGTTGGCTGCTTCGTTTGTTTTTTCCTTTACAGCACTGACAGCTGCGTTAGTTTGCTCCGTAATTGCTTTTTGAGAGGCTTCCAATTCTTCCTTTGCTTTCTTAGCGTACTTGTTTACTGCCTTCTTGGCTTTTTTACGGGTAGACGCCCCGTTATCTGGTGCAAATACTACTCCAATTGCTGCTCCTACTGCTACTGCTATTAATACCGATAAAAACGTTCCTGATGATTTCATGCGTGTGTGTTATTATTAAGTTATTTGATTATTTGATAACAATACTTAAAATGATGTACCAAGCTATGTTGTAAATTGTACACACAAAATATGTGCAATAAGTTCCACATATCTTATCAATACGTTGTAGATAAAACAGCACTAAAAGTATTAGAAACGTAGTATATGTGATGATGTAAAATCTACCACGAGGAATACTAATTTTTAGGGTAAAGCAAAACAAACTAATCAACATAAGCACAACGAAATTTCTTTCAATTACGTGTGTAGTTTTACTATTATCAACCGGTCATGTCAATTGTAATTCCCTTAAATCATTAAGTAGAGAAAAAAGGGCAGCTTATTGATGTTTCCCGTAGGTTACGTATTTTAAAAAATATTAGTCAAAAAAAGGGGCAGTAAGTCAAATACTTACTGCCCCTTTTTTATTTTCAACGTACCGCCTATCGCTTTAAAATTTTGGTCGTTTCTTTCTTCTCTCCCACTTTCAAACGCACAAATAGTATTTTATCCAAAACCTCTGGCAGATAAAGTAACACATCATTTTTTCCCGATTGGGCCTTGACTTGTTGCTCTTTCAACTTCTTTCCTTTACTATCAAATATTGTAAATACTGCGGTTTGTGGAGTTACCGAATTGAATCGTGCATAAGTCTGCGAATTTGCCGGATTTGGGAAAACGACGAAAGACAAATTATTTAATTCTTCCTCACTGCTCAGTACACTCATATCGTACGCACAGAGTGATACTTCATACCCCTTTAACGTTATAATCCTCGACCAATTATTATACTTAACTGCTACTACCGTTTCCTCGTTTTCATCTTTTGCAAAGGGGTTATGAGCAGCAATAAGAATATTACTTCCTTTTACCACTCCCCGCCATACAGCACCTCTTTGTCGGTTTAATTCGTGGGCAGAGGTTTCTATAACAAGTTCGAATTCTCCTTCAAAGAAATCTTTGAATTGAGACAGTCTATACAGCCCCTTCGTAAAGTATTCGTAGGCGTTGTAATTCAAACTCAAATCTAATGTGGTTGGATCTTCCCAAAGCCAAAGCCCCGTTGCTCCCGAAAAGAATGGAAATATAGCGGTCGCTTCCGCCATCCACGGTCGAATAAATTTATTTCGTAAAGAAGGGTTTGCACTGTATTTCAACCAAACGTATGGGTAAATCGGCTTATCAGACCAAGCCTTATTTACTTCAATCTGAAATAACAAGTAACTTAGGTATTCTGGAGCGAACGGACTCGGATAGTCAAAATAGTAATACGCCGAAGGCATTAATATATTCATGGCATCGTAGAAATTCCCTCCTACCTTCTCATTTGTAAAATCGTAAACGTTTGGGTTCAGCAAGGCTTTATTCGTCCGCCACTCTTCCCACGAATATGCCTGAATATTAGTGAACGTATTCAGAATTGGCGTATCGGCATAAGAAGATATTTTACTAGCGAATAGTCCCCGTTCGGCAAATACTTTTATGGGCTGGTAATACAGATTCTGCAATTCTTTTTTGTAGGATTGAATAAAGTCAGCAGCACTCTGTACGTTAACCCCACTTGGGACGGACGGTAGATTTCGCAAAAGTAATATCGAGTCATTCGATTTAATTTGCCGTTCAATGTCATACACAAACCAATCAATATCAATTACAGGGTTCCCATTTGCATCAACAGCATTTGTAAAACCTAGGTGATCTCGCTCCCACTTACTTTGGTAAATATTTTCATCATTTCCCCACGGACTTCGTAATCGTTCCCACGGCTGGTTCTGCCCCGTAAAAGCAACACCGTAGTAGATGTACGCTCTTTTTGAGTTTGGTAAACCGGAAATTGGCTTACTAACGTGTGTAAAACCACGGCTCAGTGCATGAACTTCAGAATCGTTAAACACTGGACCACCGTAACAGATATCAAAAGGCAACGAGAACTCAGGAAATTGTGTCCAATTAATAGACTTCGTAACCGTTGTGGGCGTTAGTGTAAATATCGGCTCGCACCTGTCCTGACCTTGGAGTGAAATACTCAGGAAAAAATATAGTACGAATATAGAAAGTAGCTTTTTCAAAAGAGAATCATATGTTTTGAACAAAATTACATTTTTTATGTGCAGCAAAAAACAATCTACTTACACCGACCCAATACTTTTTACTTACGCAATCAATAAGTAAATTTGCGAAACGGTTTAAACACATAACTTCTTTCCTATGCGATTATTATCTGTGGCTCTGTTATCAGTTTTGTTATTTAGTGGTTGCCGCGATGCCAACGACCCACGTTTCATATTATCTTTTGACGAGATACTTACCAAACAAAGCTGGCAAATGCAACGTTACACCACTCCTACTGGCAGAGCAATTCCTGACAATGAACTTTCTGAACCCACGGCGGTGGCAATAAGATCAATGTATTTTACTTTTGAAGAAAATGGCATTGTTACAGCGTACGATAAAGCATCCAACACGCAAATTCTGGGGGGCCGTGGTGCTTGGTCTGTAAATGAAGATAAATCAAGAATTCAATTCGACCTTATTGGTAATACACTAGAATTCAGAGTAATACGGATGGAAAATGAGCGAATGATCTGGGAAGCCGAAACCGGGAGTTTTCTTACTGGAGTCGGGCAATCTATTAACCTAGAATTTGCCCCAAGATTGTAACTTAGTACGGCATTCTTACTGTAAGCCCTTCCATAATCTAAAAAGGAAGGGCTTTTCTTTGTAGTTTTGTTAACCAAATAAACTAAAAACTAGCTGTGAACCTATCTCCCGATATCATAAAATTAGTCTTCGGATTGAAAGTAAATCAATACCGTCACGACAAGCATCTTTCTTTCGCCGAGCTATCTAAGAAATCAGGACTATCAGCTTCGTACCTAAACGAGATCGAAAAGGGAAAAAAATACCCTAAAACTGATAAAATAATGCAACTCGCCGACGCACTCGAAGTCACCTACGACGAGTTAGTATCACTCAAGTTAGGAAACCAATTAGGTTCCGTGTCGGATTTGATAACTTCTAACTTTTTGAGTGAAGTCCCGTTTGATTTCTTTGGTATTGACCCGAAGTCTTTACTCGAAATGCTTGTAAACGCTCCGGCAAAAGTGAGTGCATTTATCAGAACCGTAGTGGGTATTGGACGCAACTACAATCTGAGCGTAGAGCAATTTTACTTTGCCGTGCTTCGGTCTTATCAAGAGTTGCACCAAAACGCCTTTCCCGATTTAGAAAAAGCGGCGGAAAGTTTCTTCAATGAATACAAAGTCAACGAATCTGTCACGTTCGACGAGTTTTTCCTAACGAATCTTTTAGCGGATAAATTTGGCGTTTCAATTGACTTTTACTCAGAAGAAGAACATCCCAATTTATCCAATATCCGTTCTATTTTTCAACGGGAGAAGAACACGCTGATGCTCAACAGCAAAACTAGCAGCAGACAACGAGTCTTCACCATTCTTCGGGAAATCGGTTTTCTGTACCTTAATTTAAAAGAACGCCCCATCACTTCATCGTGGGTGGAGGTAAACTCATTTGACGAGGTACTCAATAACTTCAAGGCATCTTACTTTGCTGGAAGCGTTTTAATTCCCCGTTCGGTTCTGAAAGAAGAGATGCACTACTTTTTCTCGCAACCAACCTGGCAACCTGACTTAGTGAATCAAATGCTTGATAAGTTTGCAGTTACTCCAGAGACACTACTGCACAGAATGAGCAATATTCTAAACGAACAATTCGGTATATCTGACTTTTACTTTTTTCGGTTTGAAGCCACAAGAGGCAAGAAAGACTTCCGACTTACGAAAGAGATGCACATGTCTGATCGGAAAGATATTTACGCCAATCAGAGCGAACATTATTGTCGCCGCTGGCTCGCTTTCAAAACCATTGATGATGTGGATTTCCAACTCGAAAAAGACACTTATTCAAAACCCATAGTTGGAGTTCAGCGATCCACTTACCACAGCACTGGACGTAATTTCTTACTGATTACTATGTCCCGGCCGCTCAACATTCAAAGCGACAAAATTGAGTCTGTATCGGTAGGCTTTGAAATTAACGATGCACTTAAAAGTAAAGTCTCATTTCATAACGATTCCGCCATTCCTAGCCGGATAGTAAACCATACCTGCGAGCGGTGCGGAATATTTGACTGTCAGGATAGAGTTGCTGCTCCAATTTTACTCCAAAAGGAGCGTCATTTGAAAGACATGAAGGCCGCTATTGCGGAGCTTGGCTAAACTAAATTAGCTGTTTAGTTTTGTCTTTAGGCATATTTCTTCGTAATTTGTATGTTCGTTAAGAAAAAACAAATAATCCCCAGCTTTTCTAAAGAAGTAGGCTTTTATGGCTTTCAAGCTTAGAAGAGCAACCACTCAGCATATATGAATAAAAAAGACAAGTATGTCCTCAAGACTATTGAATGGGCCAAAAAAACTGGTTACGAGTCGATAAAGGCAAATCTCGAAGGTTACGAAACCCCCTCACAATTTCAACGTGCTCAGGATGAAGTTACTTTTACGCCAGACATTACTGCTGTAAAAGGTAATAAGAAGTGCTATTTTGAAGTAGTAATGAAGGATTTGGAGGAAAATTCGGGTGTTTCAAAGCTGAGACTTTTGAGCGAATTAGCAAAAATGAAAGGCGGAGAATTGTTTGTGATGGCACCAACCGGTCACATGCGTTTCACTAGAGATTTGGTAGAGACCCGTAATATTCAAGCCACAGTCATGAGAATATAACTTTTACTCAAAACATTATATACAAGGTGGGCTCAACGTCCATCTTTTTTTTAGCCCATTTTGAAATTTTCACTTTTCAAAAAAGTGCTTTTAATCATGTCTCTGTTCAGTGCTAAAGCATCCGCTCAGATTTCCAGCAGTTCCACCTTTTACTGCAATCGTATCCCAAAATACAATTAGCTCAGGGTATAAGTCATGCGTACGGAATTAAAACAGTAGTTTCGAAGAAGAAGTAAAATGACCAGATGGATAGATTTTACGGTCGTTAAAATGTCTATTCCGTCTTCCTGAGAACCGAAGATAGATTCGCCAAGGCGTACGATTTGAATATTTCTGCGTCTCCAATCCCCTCCCTAATGTTCAATTTTAAGTTTGAGTAACTACGCTTCGTAAGGGTGTTATGTCGCAACATTAAGCGAGTTGGACTATAAGTTTGAAGCCTTACACTTCATTTTTGAACCTTTGGGTCCAGAGCCAGTCGTAGCATCATAACACACGAAGACTATGAAGTATATTTTTTTTCTCTTTATTATTCCACTTTCAATATTCGCACAAGAACCAACAAGATTACTTGTATCTGGGCAAATAATCGACGCTAAAACGACCGCCCCCCTCCCCTTTTCTACCGTAACTATTTTTGATTCAGATACAGATAAAGTGGTAGTCACAGTTTTAACTTCTGACGACGGCTCGTTTGAAGCAGGTGTAAAACCCGGTAATTATTACCTCAAGGTTCAGTACGTTGGTTATGAAGACAAGACATTAAAAAGTGAATTACTCAGTCCACTTTCTGAGCACGCCACTCTCAGCGTAATCTCATTAAATTCGGGCTCGATATCGTTGAATGAAGTAGAAGTTAGGGCAGAGAAAAGCCGAATGGAATTTGACTTAGACAAACGGATTTTCAACGTTGGAAAAGACTTGGCGAACGCCGGAAATACGGCCGCAGATATTCTGGATATGGTTCCGTCAGTGAATGTTGACCCCGAGGGAAATTTGAGCTTGCGAGGAAGCGGCGGCGTCCGAATATTAATTGACGGAAAGCCTTCTGGCCTGTTGAGTGCGGGAGATACCAAAGCCTTATTGAGAATGCAGGGCGATATTATTGAAAGCATCGAAGTAATTACAAATCCGTCCGCCCGCTACGAAGCAGAAGGCGAAGCAGGAATTATAAATATCATTTTGAAGAAAAACCAGCAGAAAGGCTTCAACGGTTCTTTTGGGGTAAATACGGGCGTTCCGCAAAATCACGCAGCGTCTTACAACTTAAACTACCGACAAAAAGATTTTAACTTTTTCTCCAACTTCGGAATGGATTACCGACGTTCTCCCGGCGGCGGTTTCTCCACACAAGACTTTTTTGAGGGCAGCACGCTGATTGAATCGTATTCGGTTGATAATGCGTCAAACAGAGGCGGCCTGAGCGGTTACGTCCAATTCGGTACGGATTGGAATATCAATGCGTTTAATACACTAACGGGTTCTATTTTGCTTAAACGCGGACGCGACAAAAATTTCTCCGATATTATTTACACTGACTTTGACGGAATAAACAACATTCAAACCTTTCGTGACGTAATCGAACGAGAGAATGAAGACAATATCGAAGGATCGGTTTCTTACAAGAAAACGTTTTTGACACCCAAAAAAGAGTTTAACTTTACTTTTAAATACATTCTTGATAACGATTTAGAAGAAGCTGATTACGAGCAATTTGTCAGTTCACAAGATGAGTTATCACTTCTTCAAAATTCAAGTAATACCGAAAACGAAGCTAATATGCTTTTTCAAGCAGACTTTGTGCAGCCATTCGGAGAAGACAGTAAATTTGAAACGGGATTACGAGCGGCACTTCGTACCATTGACAATGATTTTTTAGTGCAAGAAGAACGAAACGGACAGTTTGAAACGCTATCGGGCTTTGACGACAATTTGGCATACAAAGAAAATATTTACGCCGCTTACGCCATCTTAGGTCACAAAGTGGATAAGTTTAGTATGCAAGCCGGGCTTAGAGCTGAACTGACTGATATTGAAGCAAGACTCATCAAATCAAACGTTAATAATGATCAATACTACTTTAGCCTTTTTCCGAGCTCCACGGTGTCTTACGAAATTGCGAAGGATAATCAGATTCAACTGAGCTACAGCCGTCGTTTGAGTCGTCCGTACTTTAGAAGTTTGTTGCCATTCTCAAATTTCAACGATCCCCGGAACAATCGTTTTGGAAACCCCGCCCTTCGACCCGAATTTACAAATTCCCTTGAATTGGGTTATTTAAAGTACTTAGAGAAAGGTACGTTTTTGTCGAGTATTTATTACCGAAATACTACGGGTGTGGTAGAAGAAATCACCACCGCCTCCGATGACGGAACAACCATACGAACACCCGTAAATCTCGCCGAACGAAATGCCTACGGCTTAGAAATGAACTACACAGCTAATCCGCTGGAATGGTTGGACATAACCTCCGACCTCAACTTTTTCCGAGCGTTAGTGGATGGTCAGTACCAAGGACGTGATTTCAGCAGCGATACCTTTTCGTGGAGTGGACGAATCACCTCTAAGTTTACGCTAAAAAACCGATTAAAAGCTCAGTTCTCTTACGATTATGACGCTCCAGTAAATACCACGCAGGGCAGAAGGCTATCTATTTCTGCGTTTGATTTGGCGGCTTCAAAAGATGTATTTGCCAATAAAGGTACATTTACAATTGCCTGTCGAGATTTATTCAATACCCGCATTCGCCGCTCCATTATTGATTTGCCAGAGCTTCAGGCGGAGAGCTCTTTTCAGTGGCGTCAAGCCCGCTCGGTGGTGGTGAGTTTTAATTATCGGTTAGGTCAGAATAAGAAAAACTCCTATGACGTAGGAAAAAATTAACGCAATTCGATTTTGTTTCAGAAGAGCTTTACTTTTCGAGTTGTTTGAGTAATCTCGAAACTCCTTCGCGGGACGTCTTCATCAGGTCGCATAATTTGAACGAAACTACTTAACAAAACTGGTACAAAGCGAATATAACCGCCAAAACGCATTGGATATTTGCCTTGCTTCAGTTCCATAAATTACCGACTTGCTGTAACTCTTCGAGCAACGGTGAGTCAAAAAAACCGTTAAAGTGTTTTTCGTAAAATTAGATGGGTTGATATATGATGCCCATCTAAATATCACAGAAAAATACTGGCATGAATTAGAACAACGTTGGGTTTCAATTGAAGATTATTACTCGTTTGAAACATTGACTTATGCAGTGCAACTGGCTTTAATAGCAGTTGGTACGGAACTATAAATAAATTTTAACTCCTTTAATACCGTTACTAAATAATTATGCCTGAGCACTTAATTTTGCCAGAATAAACAACATTCAAGCCTTTCGTGACTATCGCTTGTATGTTCCGTCAGGTAATACAGTCGGAAACATATATTGTGTGTCGGTCAGTAGTGAATAAATTGTAGTGTCCGTGTTTTGTA
>Ga0136554_1001149_pt1 | contig 10556 bp, 7 predicted proteins | sample AntRauTorckE5431_FD_104637 | JGI IMG/M metagenome (GOLD analysis project Ga0136554, IMG submission 104637) | Saline lake microbial communities from Rauer Islands, Antarctica - Metagenome Torckler E5 #431 | ecosystem: Environmental > Aquatic > Non-marine Saline and Alkaline > Saline | place...
CGGCAACTCGCTCATCAGTCGATTTGATCTGGATGTAGACATACGCAAAGCACTCAAAAAGAGTAAGTATAGCATAGATGCCTACCGAGTAGCGGTGCATACCTACCGCAATGCATCTGACAAAGAAGAGAAACGAGCCATGGAGCAGCTCATCAATACTATAAAGAGTGACTTCCGTAGTGAGATAAGCACCAATGACCCTAAAGTAAAGCAGCTCAATAAACTAGGAGCACAACTTTTTGAAAAGTATAACCATAATCAGCTCTTTGATGTGAAGCTAACCGCTGCCCAAAAGCGGGACCGCAAAGCACTCAATGGCAAAATAGAAAAACTACAGACGGATATAGAAGACATAAAGAATAACAAAATATACGAAAACGCCTTTGAATGGCGATTTGAGTTTCCTGAGGTGCTAGACGATGATGGAGCGTATGTCGGCTTTGATGTGGTGATAGGGAATCCGCCGTATATAAAAGAATACGAAGGTAAATTTTTGTTCGATGGATTACGCACTATGAAAGTGTATCAAGGTAAAATGGATATGTGGTATCTCTTTGGAGAGCTGGGGATAGAAATAATCAGAAAAAATGGTGAGCTTTCATTCATTGCCCCTAATAATTGGACAACTAATGCAGGAGCAAGCAAATTTCGAAATTATATAATCAATGAATCTACGTTCATAGAGCTGATAGATTTCGGCAGTTTTATGGTCTTTGACAATGCCAGTATCCAAACTATGATAATGAGCTTCGCAAAAGATTCATCTAAAGACGGATTTCAATTTAAATACGCTCAGATCATTAGTCCAAAGCCCGAATTAAACTCTGTTTTAAAAACTTTAAATCATAAAACAGACAAGGATGTTCAACAAATAAAACCATCCGTAATTAGGGCAACGATGCAGGATAGTTTATTAACCTTTAACGACCCAGTAGTCGATGACATATGCACCAACATTCAGGCAAATGATAATTGTCTGTTTCTGGACAAGGATGAGGTTGCTAATGGAATCCATCCTCATTACGACTTTATTTCAAAATCAATTAATGCTAAACACAACAATAAGTACAACATTGGCGAAGGTATCTTCGGTCTATCTAATAGTGAAAAAGATAATTTATCACTAGAAGAAGAACTAATAAAACCATACTTCAACAGTAAGCAAATGGATAGATACTTTGTATCCAAGAAGAATGAACAATGGATTATTTATACAGACTCTTCATTTAATGATAAACTTAAAATCCTTAAATATTCAAATATAAAAAAGCATCTAGATAAATTTAAAGAAGTAATAACATCGGACAATAGACCTTATGGTTTGCATAGAGCAAGAAAAGAAAGCTTTTTCCTAGGCGAAAAAATTATCGTTCAAAGAAAATGTCCAAAACGCCCGATTTTTAGTTATGCTGATTTTGACACGTATGTATCTGCCACATTTTATGTAATAAAAACTAAAAGATTAGACCAAAAGTACCTAACTGGTTTATTGAATTCGCAACTAATCGAGTTTTGGCTGCGGTATAGAGGTAAGATGCAAGGCTCTAATTTTCAAATAGATAAAGAACCATTATTGCATATTCCGATTTACAATGCAAATGAAACTCAACAACAATCCTTGTCTACCAAAGTCTCTCAAATCCTTGATCTCAAAAAAGAAGATGCAGCAGCAGACACTACTGGGCTAGAAGCAGAGATAGATGCTATGGTATATGCTCTGTATGGGCTGAGTGAAGAGGAGATAAAGATAGTGGAGGGATTATGATGAGAAATAAACTGCTAAATAAGCTTAAGACCATTCTAACACCTGCAAAAAAAGAAGTAGATGAGGCCAAAGTGGTGCACACTCCCAATGTGTATAAGAGCCTGTTTAGGATAGAGTCTGCGGGGCCGCATAGTTTTGAGGTATCTGTGCAGGGTAGTACATATACTGCTCCATACAAGGAGTTTATCTGGACCTACTCACATCCTGATAGCTGGCAGGTGGTAGGAAAGCTACTCGTAGGTCAAAAGTATTTTGGGGCTATAAAAGAGAGTGAGGATGGCGGGTATGTATCTTTCAAAAAAGTGCACAAACTAGAAGAGGCTAATCTCTATATAGACCACTACTATGAGGCTATAGTGACCCATATCAATGATAAATACCTACACGTGGATATGGGATATGCTTTTGGCTGGCGTTTTGGCACTATACAGGCTAAGCTAAGTCTGAGTAGAAACTTCTCTATAGATGACCGTAGAAAGGTGACAGCAGGCGATATCATAAAGGTAATAAACCTAGAGACAGAGCAGCGAAATCCCAAATATACTACATACAAAATACAGACAGAGTACTTTCATACGCTACTGCAATACGATGTAGATCTGAGGGAGCGTAGAGTGCAAGCCTGGCCAGACCTAGACCCAACTACCCTGCTAGGCAAAGAGGTAGAATGTATAGTAAAGCCACACCACGATATAGCCAGACGCTACTGCGTACTAGATAATAAGCACCTCTGCTATATTATTAATAAAAAACAATACAATAAGGGTGTAGATATACATTTTCTACATAAGTCTACCTATAAGCTCAGAGAGCATGACACGTGCACCGTACGTATAGATAGCTATACAGATGCTAGCATGATGCTATACGGCAGTATAGTAGTGTCTGACAGTATGTATGCCCTAGCCAAAAAACTAGATACTCAGAAAAAAATAAAAGAAAAAAAACCAAAAGAGGAATGGGTAAATACCAGTCCGTATGAGGAAAAACAAGCTATAAACTACCGTATAATAGGACAATATAACAAGGGACTAAGAGTAGTGGCAGATGGACATGAGTGCAAGGTACCTTACAGCTATTTTGCTTGGCACTATGCAGATAAACAAATATGGCAAGCAGTACTGCCGTACCTCACAGATAAGGAGTACACGGGTATAGTGCATCAGGTAGTGCAGTCAGGCATCTATATACGGAGTAAAAAGGTACAGACCTTTACCAAGCCTCCACTACAGATAGACAGCACCTACACTGCTATGGTATCTAATATAAAAGAGAGATATGTATGGATAGACGTGGGATACCATTTTAAGTGGGAATATGGTGCTATGCTGATAAAACTAGATTTGCATAAAAACTTTGAAAAAGAAGAACGAAAATCGCTAAGAGTAGCGAGTATAGTAGATGTAGTGTACAAAAATCCGATGGCTGACCAGCTGAGCGATACGCACGTTAATTTCTGTACGAGTTACCATATAGATGAGCTAGTACATAAGCATAACCATGCAGATATAAAGGAGCGTATGTGGGCCATACGCCAAGACGAGTTTGAGATAGGCGAAACATATAAAGTGGTGGTATATAAAAAAAGCAACGGCAATATATATGCCTTACTAGATGAAGCGATACTGTGCAAAATACAAGCCCCTGTCACTATACCGCCCGAGACTGAACTGGATAAAGCCAGTAATCTAAGGATAGGCGATACCATACCCGTACGCATAAAAAAAGTACTAAAAAGTACCAAAATACTACTAGTCTCAGTAGAATCCAGCCTAGATGGCTAGTATGCACCTAACCCAAAATAAACAACATAATAATCTGAATGCAGCAGCAGACACTACTGGGCTAGAAGCAGAGATAGATGCTATATGGTGTATGCCCTGTATGGGTTGAGTGTGGAGGAGATAAAGATAGTGGAGGGCGTTAAATAGTATAATCCTCAACAACATATTCTTCAGGAAAAATCACTCTATAATTCTTTTGGCCAAGGCTTTTCTTAGTGAATAAACAAATTTGGATAGGTGGATTTAAATCTATGTAAGGATTTCCACCAGGCGTATAGAACAAAGGATTACTATATTTAGATGAGGACAGCCTTACCCTTTCCCCCTTTGCCCTCACGCCGTCATAATTAAATGAATCTATTTTATCCTTAAGGAATTGCATAGCGTTTCCTACAGTAATTTGATTTTCAGGTATTCCTTTACTTCTCAATAAAGAAGCGGCTTGTCTTAGCTGTGCTAAATGGGATTCGTTGTCCACTAAATTAAAACACTTTTCTTCTTCGTATTCAATAGCAGCTTCACAGATAATATAGCCATCCCTATAATTACTCTTATTGCACTCAGCTCCCCACCAATGAGCATTATCTAAATAGCTTTCCCAAAAATAAAAACCACTACTTAGCCAAGCATTCTTACGATTGCATAAAAAAGGGCCGTGATTTTCTACATAGTCAGGGTCACTTCTATCTTCTAGTGTTTGATATACTTCTTTAAAAATCAATAGAAATAGAGCAAAAACTAAACGATTTGGGTGTGTTCTTTGAGCGTGCTTTCTAGATGAGTTAGATTCAGCGTGGGTAGAATTACACCTTTGGTATTTGCTTGTGTAGTGAGTAAGCTTATATACGCTCTTACGTACGGAAACAGAATAGCGACAGCATTGCGATAGAAAAAATCTGGCACATCATCCGCTTCTGATAGTTCTTGAAACCTATAACTAGCGGCACAGTTTACCGATATAAACTCTTTTTCAATATTTTCCTCATCAGTAGTTACGATAGTTTTAAAATTTAGAACATATATTTCTTCCGAAACATTTAGTACTCCACTTGGCTCAAAAGTAATTTGTAAATCATCTGAGACTCGGTTATGAAGATTAAGTGAGACTTGGTCAAACGTATAATCTGTAATAGCAAAAGATGCTTTTTTCATACTGCAAATATCTATAAAAAACAAAAACCTGAAGTTTCCTTCAGGTTTGTAAAACTATTGGTTATCCACTCTTGACCCTCATTGGGTGGAGCAGATTTAAAATTAAACGAATAGTGTCCGCCAATAAAATCTTCAACTAAAATATTAGTATTAGAATCCATTGTTGACTCTGACCAATCTTGTAGCACTTTATCCTTTGGAGTGCTAACTAGATAGGCTTTTAGTTCTTCTAAAAAATTATTATTCATATTGTGATGGTTTTGCAAAAGTAAGAATATTTTTTTCTCACTAGTAATTAAACATATTTAATGCCAAAAAGATCTAAAAATTGCCACTTTGCTAAGGACTAGTGTTTTAAATCGTTTTATGACTTTTACGAAGTTAGTACCTTAAATCCACAAATATGCATATGTATACGCTAAATGTACTTTTTTTTGACCTAGAAGGATTTATTTATACTTGAGTAATTTCTCTTATTATCAAAAACCTATTTCAGTTGTTGGTATTCAAAAATATAATCCGACTAGATTTGTGCTTGAGTAAAAGATAATATATCTAGAAATTAAATGATTAAGAATTGGATAAAAAAGCTACTACCTGACAACTACAACGTTGTAGATAAAAGTGGTACTAAAGCGAGTTTTGAATTGTCTCTGGGCAAGGATAAAATTGGTATGCTTATTTATGGAAATTCTAATTGGACTTTCGAATACTCAGATTGGTTTAAAAACCAAAATGAAATAATACCACTAACACAATTCCCTAAGAAAGGTCACGTGTATATACAAAAGGACTTGTGGCCATTTTTCGCAAGTCGCATCCCAAGCAAGAAACGACCTCAAGTAGAAGAATTCATCAAGGAGCATCCAGACAAAGCGAATAATCTTGTAGCACTTCTAGGTCGTTTTGCTTCTCATTCAGTGAATAATCCATTCACTCTTAGAATGTTATAAAAACAACAGTACTCGACAGGCTTCTCATAAGAACAGCTCACTTGGGCGGGTCTTCGATTTTAGACTGTATGTTATATTTACAAAACTAGAATTCTCCTATGCAGTGCTAGCTCCCCCTACTTAAACAACACTCTCAAATAAAACATCGGATTTGTAAACTTCTTACGTAAGTCTACATCATCAAACATAAAGGTGATGGTTTCCCGGAGTTCATCGTTTCGCTTGATCTTGCGTATCATCCAGTTAAATAACCACGGATACTTAATCAGTTTCTGCATGGCTGCACTTACCTGTAGCTCCCCACCTATTTTTTTGTAAACAGTCTTATCATATGTACGTAGCTCATTAGCAGAGAAATCATTAGCTGCTATGCTATCGCGTGCTTGCTCTGCTGCCCACTTTCCGCTGAACATAGCATTGCCTATGCCTTCTCCAGTAAAAGGATCTATCAGCGAGCCACTATCTCCTACTAGCATGAATCGATTACCACTTATTGGCCTATTCTTTTTACTACCTAGCGGAAGTCCCCAACCCACTATCTTATTTTGTAGTGTAGCATCTTTAAATCGTTCTTTGAATTTGGGACTTTCTATTACATCCTGCATCACTTTCTTCAGATTTATTTTCTTCTTACTCACGTACTTGCTCAGCATTCCTATACCTACATTGGCTTGTCCATTGGGCAGCGGGAATACCCAGAAGTATCCTGGCAGGCTCTCCTTCACGAAGTGTAACTCTATGAATCCTTGCTTATCTAAACCTGTGACTCCATCATAATACGCTCGTAGACCTGCACAGTGGTGCTGCTTCTCTAGTTTGAAATCTAGGTACTTCTTAGCTACTAAGGCTCGTGTACCTTCTGCACTGATAAGTAAGTCTCCCTGTATCTCATAACCCACCGAAGTCACTATAACACCAGCATTATCTATAGTTATGTCTTTCACTTCCTCTCCTTGAAGGATAGTCGCAGTGCGTGTATCTAACTTCTGAAAAAGCCAATGGTCGTAATCTACACGCTTGGTCACAAAACCGGGACTGTGAGCAGCTTCACTTGGTTTATGTTTGAACGGGATGCCTATTTCATTGCCATCTGGTGCGGAGAAGATCACTCCCCAGCTGGGTATATAATCTTCTGATAACACTTTCAACTCTGTAATCCAATCTGGATTGAGCTTCTTGAGTTGATTTACGACCTTACCACTGAGAGCATCACCACACACCTTATCTCTAGGATAGGTCTCTTTCTCTATCACTACATGCGGTACACCAAACTGTGACAAATACAGAGAAGCACTGCATCCTGCGGGCCCTGCCCCTATGATTACTACGTTGGTTTCTAGCTTTTTACTCAATGTCTGGATTTATTGAGTTACAAATTAAATACAGAATACGAGACTCTGAGGCAATATGTCTTAATTGCTAATTATTAATTTCTGCGTAGCGTAGGTAGTATTTCTATCCTTCACATCTACAAAGTAGACTCCACTACTTAACTGGCCTTGCGTATTTACAGCAGTACCAGAAAGCGTATTGCCTTCCAATACAGTTTTACCAGTAAGATCTGTCACTCTATAGCTTAGTGCTGAAACTGAATTAGCGTATATGGTAAAGTCTCCGTTACTTGGATTAGGTGCTAAGGTAAATGGCTGGCGGGTAATTCTACTCGTAGATCCGATGAGTCTAGCTACTTGTCCTTCTACATAGTGCAGTCCGCCCCTCGAGTTACCTAAGAGTATATCTTCTATCCCATCTCCATTGAGGTCAGATACAGTAGGATACGTTCTGGATCCCCAGTCTTTTGTATAAGATCCTCTGTCAAACTCTTTATTCATATAAGACTGACGTTCTGTAAATTTAGAAGTAAGGTCTTCGACTACATCAAATATTCTGATTACGCCTTCATCTCCACCTACGGCTACACATCTAGATCCATCTGCCCAAGTCACTACTGCTGGTGCAGAATAACCATAGTAGTTAGGTACCCATACATCTATGAGTGTTCCTTCAGGACCTATCTCGCTAGTTCGGATAAGCTCATTTATCACGATACCTCCTAGAGAGTCAGTCAACAGACTAAATGACGGCAAACTTACGGTTCCAGTATTTTCATAAAAATGTATATTACCATCGTAAGTCCCTACAAGTAAATCTAGAGTACCGTTTCCATCTAAGTCATAGAAGTACGGTGCAGCAGAACTGTGCACATCAATATTTGCATAGTTTTCTGTTTTGAGGCTAAAAACAGGTGTAATAGCTGTTCCTGTATTCTCATATTGAGCGATAGTTCCATCACTTTTACCTAAGAAGAGGTCTAGATCATTATCGCCATCTAAATCTCCAAAAGCAGGAACTAGACCTGTATACTCAAAAACCTTAATCCCCAAATAATCTTCATCTCTTAGTTTGAAATCCGGATTAGTACTAGTGCCTATATTTTCGAAATACACCAAAAAGTCTGAGGTATCTCCAGTGTGAAAATGATCTCCATTAGTAGCTAGGAATAAATCATCATCCCCATCACCATCTAAATCTCCAAAAACTGGTGCAGTGTGAGCACCAAAGTCTACCATATCTCTTACTAAAAAGTCATTGTACTGAAAATTAAAATCTGGATCAGTAGTCGTATTTTCATTTAAAAAAAGTAATACATTATTCTTTTCATGGATTGGGAAGGAGCTTTTATCCAACTCATTAGTACTCAATATAAGATCCAGCTCTCCATCTAAATTCACATCTACATAAGACATAGCAGGAGCCGTAGGTATTTGACTTTCTACTACTTGAGGGAAGTAAGAGGTGTCCATACGGATAAATGTATCTTTAAAAAAGTTTAAATCAGCTTTCCCATTTTCAAAATAATAGACGGGATTTGTCTCACGCTCGCTTGTACCATAAAAGAGGTCTTTATCTCCATCGTCATCGTTGTCAAAAAATAACAATGTTTTTGTAGCAGTGTGCTTTTTCTTTTTATAAGCTTCGCCAAAAAGGCATAAAGCATTAATCACCATATCTGCTCCTTTCTCATCTATTCCTCCGTAACATTTATCTAAAATTTCAAACCCTATATCTTCCAACGGCAGATTATTATCGGCACTGGTGTTACTAAAAAGTATCATTTGAGAGCCTAATACATTCAGATTAGCGATGTAGTCTATGTCACTATCATTATCTATATCCACTATTGCTGGCAGACAGCCCTTCACGTGAGAAAGACGTTTATAAGGTCTATGCTCTACAGGCTGCACTCTATCTAGTGAGCTTAGACCTCCCAAGTAATCAAACTTAGGTGTAGTCAGTGTATTATTCTGATATAGCACTACAGAGTCTCCATTATACATCCACAAGTCTGGCTTATTATCTCCGTTATAATCCTTGAGCTGCATAAACTCACTGGCTTTAGGAAAAAACTGTTCATAACTAGGGTCGTACCTGTATTTAATGGTAACGTCACTATTGCTTGTACCTGTAGTATTCTCTGATATAAACACCAATACTTTGTTGCCTGTTCTGTCAAAAACAAATAAGTCTAAGTTGCCATCTCCATTGAAATCGAAATTAGAAAACTGAGGCTGGTTTAATCCTCCGGCAAGTGCATTGGTGTAGATATCACCTTGGCTATTTCTAAATATTGGGTCATTAGAAATCTCAAAAAGTTGTGCTTGTACAGTACATACCGAAAGCGCTATAATAGAAAGTATAAGGAGTTGTTTCATAACGTTATTTTTTTTAGAGACCACTAAAATACAATTTATGTTGCACAGTTTTAAAAAATCCGAAAAATATAAGTGTTTATAAAGTAGACCATGTTAAAAGCACATCCACTGAACAGAACATCTTGCAAAGCAACCAATACTGTAAGATAATCAGACGCCCTACATAAAAACGAGGCATATACCTAAATATGAGATAAACCAACCCACAAAAAACAACCCTACACAGTACATACAGAAAGCACTATTCTGGACAGTACACATATGTTTTTCATAAACTTCTCTTCACTGAGATGCCTTATGAACGATTTTTGCTCTATAAGAATTTTAAAGAAGTGAGTTTAACTGAATTTTACAATCTCTTGATAAATCAGGAGTTCAAATTTACTACGGATAGCAGAACAATATCTGAAGGTTGCATCTTCTTTGCTCTCAAAGGGGAAAATTTCAATGGCAATACTTTTGCCAATAAAGCACTAGACCAAGGAGCTGCTTATGCAGTGGTGGATGAACAGATAGGAGACGATGACCGCTTTATTCAAGTAGATAATGTACTCACCTACATGCAGGAAGTAGCCCTCTTTCACAGAAAGTGCTATGATATTCCTGTACTCGGTATCTGTGGAAGTAATGGCAAAACCACTACAAAAAATCTAATCTTTAATGTGGTTTCCAGAAAATACAAAACACACTGTACACAAGGAAATTTCAATAACCACATAGGCGTGCCCATCACTCTACTGCAAATACCACAAGATGCAGAAGTAGCCATAATAGAACTAGGGACAAACAACCCTGGTGAAATAGCTGACTTATGCAAAATAGCAGATCCCAACTATGGTCTAATCACTAATATAGGTAAAGAACACCTTGAAGGCTTTGGTACACTAGAAGCCGTAGCCAAAGAAGAAAGTGAGATATACCATCACTTACTCAAAAACAAAGGAACTGCATTTATCAATAAAGATGACGAATGGCTTACGCGTATGGGCAGAGGTTTGAAAAAAAAGGTCACCTTTACTAAGCAAAATTGTGAAATCACATCACTCGTACCTGACATCTCATTCAGGTATAAGTCCGTAGATTTCATCTCTCCTCTGATGGGTGACTATAATTTGGACAATATCCTTACTGCTATAGCCATAGGAGAGTACTTAGACGTTGACTTAAAGGATATAAGAGACGGAATAGC
>Ga0136554_1001154_pt1 | contig 10539 bp, 10 predicted proteins | sample AntRauTorckE5431_FD_104637 | JGI IMG/M metagenome (GOLD analysis project Ga0136554, IMG submission 104637) | Saline lake microbial communities from Rauer Islands, Antarctica - Metagenome Torckler E5 #431 | ecosystem: Environmental > Aquatic > Non-marine Saline and Alkaline > Saline | place...
ATATAATAAAAGGTATTAGGGATAGTTTAGATATAATTTCAATGGATTGAAATACTATGGATGACAGTATAACTTTAAATGAGTTATTACTTCACTCAGGTATATCGGCTAATAGATCTACTCTTAATAGATTTAATGAAGAAATTAAATCTATTACTGGTTTATCTACTAAATCTTACGGTCTTACAGTAAAACTAAAATATCTATTACTTAACACTTATGTGGAGGAAGATAACTTACTGCATGATGGAGTTATAGATTTAACGGAACCTTATATAAGTATAATGAAAGAGAGCTAGACTTATTATACTTATATAAGGGCCAAGGCCCGACCTTAAAGATTGTGAAGAGGTAAAAAATTAGTTTAAACAAATCTATTTAAGAAGATTAAATAGATATAGGTAAGAAGCCACACATATAAGAAAATAAATCAAATTAAATAATCATTAGAAAGAAAAAATAAGATACATGACGCAATTTAAAGTAGAAATTAATAAAGTAATAAATCAAAGAGAACAGAAACACCTGGCATGTTATACAGTAACACGTGGGCGCTTACTGGTAACAGTGGGTCCTAAGGTGGATATTTGAAATAAAATTTCATGAGCGTGGATGCAAGTCTATTGGGAGCTAAAAGGGTGACAAGTGAGGATGTGTTAGCGGCAGAAGAACACTCAGTATATGTGGTGACAAGTAGTCGCGTAACAGGTATAACAGCGGATATGAAGAGTATAGCGAAGGAATTAAGATTAACTATAAAAATAATGGGAATCACTAATGAGGAAGATTTACCAGTAATGAGTACTCTATTAGAATATTATACAAAATAAAGGTAGCTCTTTATATAAAAGAACATACAAAATAAAGGTAGCCCTTTATAAAAAAGAACATACAAATGAATAACCAAGTAAAGGAAACATTTTTATTCCCCCCCCCCTTCCAACCCTCTAATTCGAGGCGCTACGCGCCTCTTTAACAGCATAATTGAATTACAAATTCGGCCATTTTCAAAATCTAATCGCTTACGGGCACGAAGGCGCTACACGCCTATTTTTATAGATTTAAAAGTCTAAAAAAAGAGAAAAGGGGAGTAGGCATAGGACGTTAAACATAGGTTCGTAATAAAAACATATTAGATATGGGGGGTAAGATAAAAAAAAGATAAAAATGAATTATGAAGTCATTAGAATAGAATAAATAGTTTATATTAATATAAAAAATTTTAAGTTAAGAGCTAAATATAAACAAATATCATTTGATTGTGGTGAATCTGGAAAGCTACATTATTGGATTTATACATGCAAGTAAATTATAAGAAAGAAAGAAAATTAATCAATTTTTCTAATAATGCGTACGGGTGAGTAAAACATCGGAATCTACCTTATAATAAAGGATAAATAATAGACTAAGATAAAAGCTTAGATAAAATATTAAAACCTTTAAACATAGAATATGGTATAAGAGGAGCTGATGATTGATTATGTTAGTAGGTGGAGTAAAAGACTACCTAGACTAAGATCAGTAGCTGAAATGAAAGTTAGATCAGCCACACTGAAACTGAGACACGGATCAGATTCGAAATTTCGAAGCAGCAGTAATGAATCTTGTACAATGTTCGAAAGAATGATGCAGCCAAATAGTGATTATAACATAAGTTATATAATGATATAAATTTACTGGACTATATACAATTTTCTAAGGAAAATGGTGTATAGAAAAGGGAATAAAGATTATGACATTAATATATCAAAAGGGCCACCTAATTCACGTGCCAGCAGGTGCGGTTAAACGTGAGGCTCGAGTTTTCAGAAGTATGATTAGGGGTGTAAAGGGTGTGTAGGTGGATTAATAAGTGAAATTTGAAAGAATCTAAAAAAAATAGATAAAGGATTTAAAACTGTTAATCTAGAGTTACTAAGAGGATTATGGAATGTCTAGTGTAGCGATAGAATGCGTGGAAACTAGAAGGAACACCAAAAAGCGAAGGCAATAATCTGGGAGTGGACTGACACTGAGACACGAAAGCATAGGTAGCGAACATGATTAGATACCATGGTAGTCTATGCCGTAAACGATGAATGTTAAATGGTAAGTAACATATATAATATATATTTACAAATTTACTGTTGTAGATAACTCGATAAACATTCCACCTGAATACTACGGTCGCAAGACTAAAATTCAAACAAATTAACTGTGAGAGATACCTTACTGGAGGAACATGTGGTTTAATTCGACGATCCGCGTGAAACCTTACCTAATTTAGTAGTAAAGATAGAAAAAAAAATCTTTATTTCAGATACTGCATGGCCGTCGTAAGTAAGTGTCTTAGGATGTTAAGTTAACTCTATAAACTTACGTAACCTAGATAAAATATTGCTAAGTAGATATTGATTTACTGGACTTATTTTATTTTATAGATGACGCCAGGCCTATATGGTTTTTATAATTAGGGCTACACATGTGTTACATTGGGATAGACAGAGCTTAGTAAGTATGTGAGTACAAACTAATAGTTAAATTTTTCCATAATATAATAGTACGGATTGAAGACTGCAACTCGTCTTCATAAAGTTGGATTCAGCAGTAATCTTATATCAGAAAGGATAAGGTGAATAGAGCAATCTCTTGAGTATATATTGTCCGTCACCAGGTAAAATTTGGAAGTACTTGAAGCTTTATATTTGAATAAATTTATGATTAAATTATGAGTTTATTTCTAATTCAAGTTAGAGACCGAATTAAATTACCTGTAAGTCGTAGCAAAGTAACTGTAGCGGAAGCTGCAGTTGGATGAAACCCATTAAATAATTAATAGTTATTTAATGTGGCGAAAGAAGAAACCATAAATAGGGTATCTTTGAGCGTATAAAAGATTCAAATATTACTATATAAACATACTCGCGTTTTAAGCTGACTAAGTAAATTTTATATGATAATATAATATAGAAACGATCAAAACCCGCGCTTCGCACCTGGAAAAAGGGGGGTGCCCTGTGCTGCAGCTGTTAATAGATTAGATTAATGGTGGGCGCAACGCGCGGAAAGAAGATTGTATTTCTCCGAATACTTAAGTTAGGGGTAAACTTACTATTTTCCACGTAGTTAACACCGGTTCGATTCCGGTAGTATTTAAAAAAAGTAATAAAGGATATTAGAAGGAAAGCTAGGGTTTTAATAAGAGGTAAAGGAAAAGATTCTAATGGAGAAACGTTGATATTAGAATGACCAAACTAGAAAACTAGAGAGTTTTATTCATTTACTTATAACCCTGCGCAAGCAGTATAAAGGTGATGGGTGATGAAGAAAACAAAGGAAACTCTGTGAACTGAAACATCTTAGTAACAGAAGGAAAATAAATCAAATGAGATAAGGTGAGTAGCGGTGAGTGAAAATCTTAAAGCCAAATATGCTATAAGAGTAGATAAAAACCAAAGATGGTATAAAGTCCAGTTATCGAAAAAACATATAACATATATGCCTAACTATTTTAATAGTAGGTAAAAGTAAAACGCGTATAGTGTTTGAAGATAGGAGAACCATAACTTCTAAGGCTAAATATGATTAAAACACCGATAGTGAAAGAGTAACGTGAGTGAAAGCTGAAAAAGATATGCAAGGCAAAGTGAAACAGATCAAGAATTCTAATATTTATAAGCACTCAATAATATGAGGTACCTTTTGTATAATGGATTTGCAAGTTATTCTTACTAGCAAGTTGAAATTTCTTATAAAGAATGAAAACGTAGGGAAACCAAGTCTTAATATTATAAAGATTTTATATAAAATCAAAAATAGATGGGCGCAAGTTAGTAGGAATAGGACCCGAAACCAAGTGATCTTTCCATGAACAGTAGGAAATTTTGGTAAAACGAAATGGAGGAACGAACCTTTAGCTGTTGCAAAAGCTTAGGATGATTTGTGGAAAGGGGTGAAATGCTAATCGAACTTGGAGATAGCTGGTTTTCTGCGAAATATATTTAGGTATAGCGTTAAGAAATTTTAAAGAGAAGGGTAATGCTCTGATTGGGTATTTGGTGTTGCACTGCAATATACTTTATCCAGTTAACCAGATAAATATTCGATTTATATACTTAGCAGTCAGACTTTTGGCGATAAGGTCATAAGTCTAAAGGGAAACAGCCCTAAACAAGAGTTAAGGTCATTAATTATAACTAAGTGCGAAAGGAAGGTTAAATCACGAAGACAACTAAAAAGTAGGCTTGGAAACAGCCACCTTTTAAAGAAAACGTAACAGTTCATTAGATGAATATGTGATGTAGCGCCGAAAATATAGGTGACTAAGTTATAAACCGAAACTTTGTTCTTTAATTTAAATTTCAATATAATTTACGACTTCGTCGGATGTTGAAAAAAGGTAAAGAGGTAGCAGAACGTCTTGTTACAAGAGATTGAAAAATAAACAAGAGTGATAATGCAAATATGAGTAACGAGAACATCTTTGAAATAAAGATGCACCGAAAGTTCTAGGTTTTCAACTCACTGATAAACATAGTTGAGTGAATCTGTCCCTAAGATAGAACCAAAAGGAGATAATCGATGGGAAAAAATATATCTATAAAGACTTAAGATATTTAACGAGAAATAATATAGGTACCAATAACAGAACTAAAACTGACACAAGTGAACTGGTAGAGAATACTAAGGTGATAACTTAAATATATTTAGGGAACTCGGCAAAATATATCCGTAAGTTAGCGATAAGGATAGCTTTTTTTATAAAAGCCGCAGAGAATAGTTGAGATCGACTGTTTACCAAAAACACAGCTTTTAGCAAACATGAAAATGGAGGTATTAGAAGCGACTCCTGCCCAATGATTGTATCTAAAAATATAAAGTGAAAGCTTTAAATATAAGGACAATTAAATGGCTGCAGTAACCATGACTGTACTAAGGTAGCGCAATCAATAGCCAATTAATTGTTGGCACGTATGAATGGAGTAACGAGTTTCAAACTGTCCCAAGTATAAGGTTAGTGAAATTGAATTTGTAGTTAAGATGCTACATAAAATGTTGCAGGACAAGAAGACCCTACGCAGCTTTACTGTTATTATGAATCGTAGAAAGAAAAAGAGTGTATAGTATAAAAGGTAAGTCTAGGATATTATTGACGCTAGTGAATAATAAAGACAATTGTGAAATACCTTTCATTTTTATTTTTTTCGGACTAATAAAAGATAAACTTTTAGACTTATTCATAAGAGACAGTTTTGTTGGGGCGATAGCCTTTTAAAAAGTAACAAAGGCTTGCAATCGGTCTACTCATAACATTTAGAAAATGTTAGTAGAGTATAATAGCATAAGTAGGCTTGACTGTGAATCTGATAAGATAAACAGGTCCGAATATAATATATTTATTATAACACGGAGGTTATAGTGACCCACAAATACTGAGTGGAAAGGTTTGTGATCAAAAGTTAAGTTACGCTAGGGATAACAGCCTAATCATCACAGAGAGTTCATATCGATGTGATGGTTTGGGACCTCAACCCCACAAACACATATATTATTTCGTTTGTGGTCGGGGCGCTTATATCGTGAGGTATAAGATGAACAAGCTATATGCCGGGATCTCCAAGTATCCGTCATTACTTAATTACTGAGTTTTATTAGGGCTATGCTAATATAAGATACACTCAATAATTGAGTAAAAATATGCACGGTGTGGACAATCGGCAGGGAAGTCCGCTGTACATGGCACGTACTATTTAACCAGTAACTTGCACACTAAAAATAGATGTACATGACCCCTCAACGACTACACGCTTGACTCTTACGGTTATAATTAAAAAGTAAGAATATGATATAGTCTGATCTATTAAGCGATTAATAGCCGGTGCTGGGTCTTCCTGGTATCGGGGTAGAAAAAACATCCAAATTATTATCAAAATGGCGAAAAAAGAAAAACTACCTTTTACTCAAGAACAAAAGGAAATTGTATTCGGGACTTTGTTAGGGGACGCTTCATTACAAACTTTCTCAAAAGGTAAGACTTGGAGGCTGCGTTATCTACAAGGTATAAACCATAAGGAATATTTATTTCACCTATATGATATATTTGGATCCTACTGCGGAACACCTCCTAAATACCAAAAGACGGTAAAAGGGGGGTATGAGAGGTATTACTTTAATACATTAACCCATCCAAGCTTAAAAGAGTTTGGTGATTTCTTCTATTTAAATAAGAGAAAAGGGTTATGGGATAAGTCAGCCTTTTTTGAGCAGTACTTTACTCCCAGAGCCATTGCCTACTGGTATATGGATGACGGTTCAAAAGTAAAGCAATCTAATACGTACGTACTTTGTACTGACAATTTTACGAAAGAAGAATTGTTGATATTTAAGTCGTATTTCATGTCTATGTATGATATATCTATTTCCTTTAAAAAAAAGGACAATAACCTTAGAATTTATATACCCGTGGCTTACGCGCAAAAATTTAGAGACCTTATAGATCCCTATATTCAGCCGTCAATGCGACATAAATACTAATATTAATAGTTTGTGTTTATTTTTATAACACAAAGCGATGTTGGATTGGGATAACCTGATGGTGTATCAGCTGTCAAGGGTAAGACTGTTCGTCTTGTAATACCCCACATGATCTGAGTTCAAAACGTAAACAACTCATTGCGTGTACATATAAGTAATTAAATGTAAAGAACCAACTTATATCGGTGAAACCTAAGCATTATATGCGTTATTAAACGCGTCATTTGTAGGGCAATACCGAGGGAAGAATGGAGTTAATAATGGGATAAATCATGTAAACAGGAAAAAAAAAGGAAAAATGAATATGCACTTAGAAAATAAAAAATTAGGAAATATAGACCTACTTTCTGACTCATTTATGGCTTGGCTTGCCGGCTTTATAGATGGGGATGGCTTAATTTACGTTAGAATAATTAGAAATAACAGCTATGCGCTGAAATTCCAAATATTAGTTTCCGTAAGTTTTACCCAGTCTTTGGCTGTATTTCATATCTTAGAAATGATATATGGGGCTTTAGGAAGAAAAGGGCACATTAGAAAGAAAGCTACAGTTGGAGATGTTGTCATTTCAGATCCAGTGTTCCTTAAAAAATTATTAATTAGGCTATTACCATTTTTATACTTAAAAAACAGACAGGCAGTGTTATTATTAGAGATTATAGACGACTATAGCGCTCTAAAATACTTGCCCGCTGATACTATGTGTGACGATTCCCCTTTAACGGAGAAACAGGCAGCTTTTTTAAAGGTATGTGAAAAAGTCGAAAATATAGCAGCTTTAAACTCACCGATAAAGGCTAATTCTAGAAGAAAGATCACAATTGACACTGTCAAAGAGGCTTTCTATAAAAATAAATAGAAATTATATTATTAATTTCATTCCCCGTAGAGACTTGAAAATAGAATATTCAATTATATTAATATTTTCAGATGGTATTTAAATCCTTAATACCATAACACGTTGGCACCCTACTTTTATATATAACATATAAATTCTGTTTATGTACAATATAAAAGGGGTGAAGATATAGTCCACTCCCCAATACACAGTCACGCGTGTATTTTTTAGAAATAAGGGGGTTAGTGCGTGAGACAGTTTGGCTTATATCCGCAATATAAAATTACTAATTGTGTGGCTTTCATTGTACGCAAGGATCTGAAAGTCGATCCCCCTGGTGTATCTGTTGTAAGTTTGATATTTGCATCGCAGAGTAGCTACGGATTAATTTAATAAAGGCTGAAAGCATCTAAAGCCTGAAGTAAGCACAAAACAAGGTAAAGGAACTGCAGGAGACTACTGCTTAATTTGGCAAAGTGTATAAGCTAATTTGTTCAAAAAGTTCCGTCACTTTTAATATTAAGTATATATTTAAAAACTATATATTTAATATTATTTTTATCTATTTTTAAATTAGAAAGGATAAAAATAATATAACAATGATTAATACATTATTACCCCTTTTTCTCATTCCCTTAATTGGAACATTGATAGTACTAATTAGACCTTTTGGTACGAAAGAGGAAAAAATACAAGGAAAACGAATAGCATTATTGACATCAATATTAACATTTATTGAGTCGATAAGATTATGATTACTATTTGATTATAATACGCCGCAATTTCAATTTACGATCTCATTTAATTGATTAAATTATATTCCTTTTACACAATCAAAACTCAGTTTAGATAGTGGAAGTAGTATAATATTTGGTGTGGATGGAATATCTATAGTATTTATATTATTAACTACATTATTAATACCAATATGTCTATTAGCCAGTTGAGAAAGCGTAAAACATTTAAATAAGGCATATTTGATCTGTTTTTTAGGTTTAGAAATATTATTAATCGGTGTGTTTACAGTACTAGATATATTTGGATTCTATATACTGTTTGAAGGTGTTTTAATACCTATGTATCTAATAATAGGTGTATGAGGTTCAAAATCGGCGCCCTCACAAAAGGTGACAGCAGCTTATTATTTTTTCTTTTATACTTTAATCGGGTCTGTTCTAATGTTGATAGGTATATTATATTTATATAGTATCAGCGGAACGACTGATTATTTAACATTATTAGGTTATGAAATTGAAGCAAATGCACAGATTTATTTATTTTTAGCTTTTTTTGCTAGTTTAGCTGTAAAAATTCCTAAATTCCCGTTCCATATTTGGTTACCACAAGCACATGTTGAGGCACCAGTAGCAGGGTCGGTTATATTAGCAGGGATATTAATAAAACTGGGAGGCTATGGTTTTATTAGATATACCATTCCATTATTACCGGAAGCATCTAAATATTTTACACCTTTAGTTTTTACATTAGCAATATTAGCTGTTATTTATGCTAGTTTGACTACTTTAAGACAGACAGATTTAAAGCGTATTATTGCTTATTCTTCAGTTAGTCATATGGGTATCGTTACTTTAGGTATTTTTACGCTTAATCCCATAGGAATTATGGGTTCTATATTCTTGCAGTTAGCTCATGGATTAGTATCGAGTGCTTTATTTATTGTAGTCACAATATTATATGATCGACACCACACGCGGCTTGTAAAATATTACAGAGGGATTGCTGTAACTATGCCCATTTATGCCACTATATTTTTATTCTTTACATTAGCTAATATTGCAGTACCGCTATCATGTAATTTTGTAGGTGAATTTTTATGTCTATTAGCAGCATACCAAGTTAATACTATTATAGGTATATTAGCATCATTAGGAATAGTTTTATCCGCATGTTATGCTTTATTTTTATTTAATCGAGTGTGTTTTGGTGAATTTAGCTCCTATTTAGCTAATTCTGCGCATTATTCAGAAAATAGAGATGTTAATAGAAGAGAGTGATTTGTATTATTACCTTTAATACTACTTACTGTAGTATTAGGTATATTTCCAAATATAATAATGGATATATTACATTCATCAGTAATAAATTTAACAACTTATATATAAATTTTTTCTTAATTTATAGAGATATATAGGCTTTAGCTTAACCATAAAAATATGAAATACTTTTTTGTTTAAGCTGGCCTGCCGAGTGTATGATGAAATTGGTATACATTGCTGTTTTAGGTGCAGTTGCTTATTAAAGCGTGCAGGTTCAAGTCCTGCTATACTCACAAGGAAAATGAGATTTAAAACAAAATTTTTAAAATCAGACTATAAAAAAAGATATTTAATTAAAAAAGAAGAAAATAAAATAATTATAAATTCTAGTTTATTTAAAAATCAAATTTTACCTCTATCTATTAGAGAAGAGATATTTAAAACTAGTTTAAATATGAAAAGAACACAGGTTAGAAATAGATGTATTTTAACTGGTAGACAAAGAGGAATTTTATCGAATTTCGGTGTTTCAAGATTAATTTTTAGAAAGGAAGCAGAAAAAGGTAATATACCTGGAATAACATCACATGAATAATCATGAAATTAATATCAATAATAAATAATATAAATTCAAATAATAATAGTTATTTAGATTCTTTCCATTTGAATAAAACTGTAAAATATAGTAACGATAATTATGAAATTGTAAAATTGTTAGAATTTGAAGGGTTTTTAAGTGAGGTAAAAATAATAAAACACCTGTCAAATAAAAGTATAAATTTTATTAAAAATTTCACTGAATTCAAACTTAAGCCCATCTCTAAGCCCGGAAGAAGAGTGTTTTTATCAAATAAGGAAGTGGTGAGTTTAAATAACACAGTAAGTAGTATTAGAAAACAATTAAAACAGTCTAAAATAGGGATAAAAGAAAGAGAATCAAATTATGGTTACCTGTATATCATTAGAACATCTAAAGGTATTATGACAGACAAGTACGCTATAAAACAGAATAGGGGGGGTGAATTAATATTAAAAATAAAATATTAACTCTCTATCATATTAAAATCTATTTAAAAATAAAGTGGCGTCTTATGGGGCGCAAAGTGAAAGATTTATTCACAAAGAATAAAAAATTATATTAAATTAAGAGTTTAATATAATAATAAAATTAAGAAATATTGGCATATTATA
>Ga0136554_1001155_pt1 | contig 10536 bp, 15 predicted proteins | sample AntRauTorckE5431_FD_104637 | JGI IMG/M metagenome (GOLD analysis project Ga0136554, IMG submission 104637) | Saline lake microbial communities from Rauer Islands, Antarctica - Metagenome Torckler E5 #431 | ecosystem: Environmental > Aquatic > Non-marine Saline and Alkaline > Saline | place...
CGCGGCGCGCCTATGCTCAGTTGTAGACGCTAAGGGCTAGTTCCATTGTACACAAAAAAAATCTGTACACGTACTGTACACCTAAATTATTTGATCCTGAAACAGATGTACTGATGCACTGCGTACGTACCAACTGCGTACAGTGTGCAGAATTTTTCTTGTTGACCAAAAAAAAAGCAAGATCCTTCGATCCTTCGGAGACGACGTCTCATCAGTCTCATCAGTCAGGAGACATCCAAGAAACTTCCATGGCTTCCGTAGCTTCTCGAGAAGCAGTTTCGGACATCACGAGTCATCGTCAAGTATTTCAGCTTCTCGACCATTTCTATGATCTAAACCATGAGCCATGAGCTGAAGAATCACTTTGTCATTGCAGCGATCACCTGAAATTGTGAAATTATCTCGGGGCCTTCTGCTAAATGAAAGCGTCATCGTCTTTCATAATGTCCAACCACGCAGTAGTGTAGCTCCTTCAAACGGATGCTCGAAGAATTATTCAATATCTCAAGTGTGGTCTGGCCTGGAGTGAGTATTCCAAAGTTTATTGCTACTCTATGCGTCACCTCCTTTTGCGAAAGCACAGTGCTGTATCCTTTTGACCTCATCATAACTCGTCTCCAAGTGCACCAACAACATCAACCCTTTGCTCGTGCCTTCTTTGAAAAAGCGTGGACAATTTTCAAGACCCAAGGAATAGCATCCCTTTACCGAGGTATATTCTTCAATAATTTCAGCTCAGTTCCAGTATCAGGATTATACTTCGCGTCGTATAATTCATCGTTGCGTTATCTCGAGAGTAGTTCTTGGTTAAAGAACTGCATCCCTACACCATTCCTACCCGCTCTTGCTGGAGGTATTGCTGAAATATGCGTGCAGGCACTTTGGGTTCCGCAGGATGTTATTGTGCAGCGACTACAGATTTGTGACAAAAATATGAAAGGAGGTGCAGCAGGTGTAGCAGTAGAAATATATCGAGAAGGAGGGGTGAGAAATTTTTACCGTGGCTTAGGGCCCAGCCTACTAACATGCGTGCCCGGCGGCATGATTTCATGGACTGTCTATGAGTACACAAAAAGATCAGAAATTTTTCTACCTTTTGTTCGTACTGATTCTCCAGTAGACATGGTTGACTGCATATCTGGTGCTCTTGCCGGGGGTACCACAGCAACAGCTATGAATCCTTTTGATGTTTGTAAGACACGTATTCAAACAAATGTTGGCACATATGGCTTCAACACCACATTTGCAGTATTACGGCATGTTGCAGCGCGTGAGGGAGGCCGAGCGCTTTACAATGGCCTCTTTGGGCGATTATTTGTCGCTGTGCCTGCGAGCATTGCAAGCAGTATCAGCTACGAATGTACGATTTATTTTTCTCGCGACAGTCACGATTTGCTGTGATTTTTTTCGTACATGCCCTGGGCACAACAATAATTAAAATGTCAGTGCAGTTTGGATATTTCCCCTAGAGTAATACATTACCTTTTTCAACGCCATGATAACAATTTTTGCTGAACATCGCGCGACAATCTCAGTAGTAGCCGTGGCTGAAGCAGCGGCGGTAATGAAAGCAGCTCCCATCCCAAGGGAAGGTATAAGTCGTAAGCGTACAGGGCAAACTCAGGTGTTCATGCGTGTCCAGGAAACCCTACCCATTTCGTCGCTCATGCAATTTCACTCAAATATGAGCAACGAACAGCATTTACGCCACCGCCACCCTTACCTCACACCGCATGTTAGAAGTGATCAAGGAGCAAGTGCTACAGTAGCGATAGCTCAAGGACCATGGCAGCGGACTCAATTTTTTTCTTTGTTTTGTAGGCATGCTGCCATTGGCCGAAAGGCCTTGGATCCGGCATGGGGCCTTTCTCCTGCAAAGGCATCGCCTGATGTGGGGCCGTGCAATCGACTGAAATTTCGTCATGAACACCTATCTGCTGCGCTTTTGTGATATCCTATATTTCTGTCGCAGGCCGTGAAGGGCCGAAATTATAGGGCCGATAGGTGGAAATACAAAGCAATAACGCTTATACTATAAGAGGAGCTAATCAAGAACATATTCCTGAGTGGCCATGGAAGTAATGATAGCAGTTCCAAGTGGCTTGATCTACTTTGCCCTGATTTTCCATACACAACATTCTCCTTTCGATTGCACGTGCGACTGCGAGTTTGCATTTTTTTTAAAGTACGGCGCTCGCTTTAAGCGGTTTAGATTTCTTTCTTCTATACAAGGAAGGGTGAGAGGGGCAATCGAGGGCTCCCTTAAACCTATGCCTCCGTTCATGAGAGTAAAGATGGGCATTGCACAACGCAAAAAGGACACTCAGCCCAGTCAGACTTGTTCTGGAGGATTCGTCAAAACGCAGCTTTATGCTATTTGTCGTTGTTTCTTTGCAATTGGGGAGTGTAATCTAATCTAATCTTGAGCCATGGTACAATGAAGGATTTGCCGTTGCTCTAGCTATCTAGGTGTAATGCTTCTCTTCGGTTGTTTCGAATCACCCACTCTTCAGCTCTTCTACTAAGTTACTTGTTTACTACTAGTACTGTAAAACACCAAATCTTACCTTCCTTCTTCTTTTCCTGACATTCCTGTCAACCGACAACCGACAACCGACAACCCAAACAAAAAAATCCACAACTCTCTCACTACTAGTCTACTCTCTCGTATAATCCCACAGCCCGCAGCCCGCAGCTTACGAGCTAGTAGACCTTACCACTTAAGCAGCTAGCAATGAATGATAACAATTAGCACATGACGGAGCAGCAAACTTCCCCACGGACGCCCTCCAAGGGACGAAAGTTCTTAGAGCGTAAAGAAGAAGAGGACTGGCTTCGACGCTGCTTGCCCGTGATCGTGCAGCCTGAGCTCGACATTAAAGCTGGGCACCCATTGCAGTGCATCTTTTACAAGTTTCGACGCGATGCTGGGGAAGTGACTTGTGAGGTGCCTACCTCAGTGAAGAATCTAGACTAACAGAGAGCTCTAGGCCGATGTCCTTCATTACTCAATGATCATTCTTCTTGTCACTGCGGCATGTTGCACCTCACAACCATATCTCGGTGTTTTGCGCCTCTTGTTGGGTCTTTTCAGTTGTCAGTGATCTTCCAGGGTGAAGCTACCTATTCGCCACCATGTTGCGGATACAGCAGCGAGATGAAGCCTCAGGTAGCATAGGCTAATTTGCTTCAGCGCAAAGTTTCAGCCGTTGGCCTGCTTCTCACGTTCGTGCTTCGTCATCAGGTTTCCCAAAGCATGACGTTCGTGTACCGAACTTGGAACCGCTTCGCTTACGAGCGCACTGCGGACATCAATTCATTCATTTATCTCGGCATTAATTTTACCGACCGCCGCCGGTGATCGAAACAGATGATCTTACCCTTAGTTAGTCTCGATTTTACTCGTATTTTTCTACTCCTAATACAAGTGCCTCTCCTTCTTCCCTGATAATTTATACCCTTATCATACTTGACGCTCCATGTACAGGCCATACGAGTCGATTTGGACTTGTGACGCCAGCGGCGGCCAGCAGTGGGCGCGCGGAGACAAACTTCAGTGGCCGGGCTGCGTGACCATTCACAACCATTTCATGGCCGAAGTGCCCATGTCCGAATGGGCCGTTTGGGGCGGTGGCGAGGGCAGCGAATCGGGAATTGGGAGCAATGTGGATGGCTTCTCAGCTGATAGAGGGAGCAATTTTGTGGGTGCAGCACAAGCCATAGCATCGACCCTGCCAGGCAAAGACAGTATGGATAATGGTAACAGCCACAGTCAAGAAGATCTGCTGTATCGATTGCCAGCGTCGTCAACACGGCCCTTGGTGTACTTGAACACGTGCAACCACATGATGAATCACGTCGATGCTAACCCTTTACTGGTGCGTCACACCAGTACATAGGTATCACATCTGCATTCTAGTAGCAACTGGCTTCCTGGGAAGCCACTTGTCTGCATCCTCAAACTTTCCCGGTCAAAGTATCACTTTTTTTTTGGAAAGGCGTGTGACCTTACATTCTGCTCTTTTGTGCATGTCAGACAAAGTATAAGTGGGCGAGGTATTGCGTCTGTCGCGGAGGTCGCGGCCTGGCGGAGTCGTATGCCCTTCGCTGTATTCCACAAAAGCCCAACCTCACGAGCTGGATTGTCTGTGACCCCGTTGTATCCCTCTTCAACGCTAAGAGGTAAAAGTCTGTGTTGTAGCTCTTAGTAAGGCTCAGCACATCATTTTTTTCGGGATGCGAATGGTTGGCGCTTATTTACCTGCCGTTTGGATAGTTTCGACGTTCTGTTCAATAACTTTGCCCTATGCTATTGTTTTTAAGCTAGTCTATTTTGTACCTTTTTTTCTTTTTAGCCCCCGAGAGAAGGAGCTTGCGTTTTTCGCGCAGCACCACTGTGAACTGCCTTTATGGCCCTACGATCGACCCGGTGAAAAGCAGGCTTCTTTGCCTCCTCCTCATGCCCTTGGGCTCTCACGCTCGGATAGCGGTGCTACTCCGTTCCGCTCTGAAAATTTCCCCGTGCCTCCCAAGGCTCCTCCAATGAACCGCGGAAGTGGGAATGGCAGCAGTACTGACGATGGCGATCGAAGAGGCATCAATAGTAATAATGGTGGTGTTGGCGCCAGCAACGGCGAAAGTGGAGGTTGGCGAAGCGGAGTCGGGAAGTTGCTCGGAAGCTTCTCAAGGAGCGGCGCTAACGGGCACTCGCCACAATACCAGTCAGTTGCCACTTCAGACTTTGTGCCTGCTAATTTATCTCCGAGCAGCAACACGAAGCAGCAAGAAAAAACGTCAGGACCAGATGGGGACGAAGATGTCTCGTCGCTTTCGTCGGCAACTTCGTCCGAGTTTCTGCGTCAGCATCTTGCAGAGCAGCTGCCGAGCAACACACATAGGCCGGCTGCCTCGACACAACAACGCGGATTCAAGTCGCTGTCTAGACAAATATAAATCCCGGAGAAAACAAAACCCTATTGTTTTCTGCTTTGTCCATTACCAAAGGAGTGGAAAAGACTAGGGAACAAAAAGCCTATTTATCCCATGCGCAGATATAACGGCATAATCGGATGTTCAAAGGCCACATGTGTATCGAATATCGAATAGCCGCATAAGAACAGAAGAGAGAACTGGAGGGACCAAGGCCAAGACCAGGGCCGCTGCTTTGAGGAGGCGCAGGGTTTACAGAAGAAGCGATAGAAATTTGGTTCTATAAAGCCTTTAGTCCACTGTGAACTGGCTCTGCTTGGTGAATGGATAAATGCGCAGCTCGTTAATGCCTTTTGTTCTTTTGCCATTTTTAGAGTAATAAATGAGACTCCATGAGACATAGCCGGGAGTGTTGGAGCGGCTCAGTTGGTTGGGTGTTGGGTTATTGAAACTCAACAAGGAGAATTACACAGACACGTAGCCAGGTAGTCCGCACGAGGGCTTAATTATACAAAATTTCCTACAGCTAAGGCAAAGGCCCGTGTCTTAGTGCATTTACTTCAATTTTGTGCACGCAGTTATAGATATGTGATGTGGGGTTAATGTGGTTACTTCAGTGAACTCATCACGATTTTTCTTATCACTTACCTTGAATGCACATTGAGAAGCTATGGGCAGATCTTAAAATTGGGCGCTTTGCCGTCGTCTATCTATGTAAGTATTATATACATATATTTGTATTATAGGGCCAAGCTTAAAGCGCCCATTTCACCCCGAATATTAGCTATGGTTTTGATAATATATTCACTATGCACTATCAACCCACACAATAGATGTGCGCAATAACGGGAGCTATCCACATGCCTTCTCTTACCCATCTTGAATTCATGAGATGGTGACTCCACTGCCGAAAAGCATAAAAGCAAATGCAGGTAGTGGCACCGAAGAGTGCCACCGCAACTGGAAGAACCGGAACTGAAGCACGCCAGCCTGCCACACACACATTATCAACCACTCCTCTGGCGCATAAAAAGAGCGTACAGTAGTGCAGCCCTGTGTGCAGCATGCTCAAATAAACTAGGGCTAACGCAGGCCACTTTACCCAGCACAGATGAAGTGCGATAGTGTACACCCAAGATGCCGTAATGAGCCAGTTGCAAGAGGAAATCGCCGAAGGTAACGCAGCGTTTGTGTAACCGCACAAATTTCCCACTAAATTCATGAGCGCAGGGAGGTCTCCGCGCATATGAAAGAGCGACGCAGTCCATAAAAGCCCAAGGTAGCGGTACTTTGGTTTGGGCATACTCAGTGTGAGTGCTGCAGCAGAGGCGTATACGGCTCCGACACCAAGTAGACCATGCACATGACCACCCAGGAAGGTAATCCGTGATGGGAGTGTTGTACAAAGGTCGGATAAACCATGCGGTACAACAATAGCGAGGGCAAGGGCAATTTTCCAAGACAAGAGTGGCGCATTTTTGTCAAGCTTTCCCTGAGAAGTCAAAATTTTGTCCAAGCTCACAAGGATTGGTAGATCCGGCCAACCTGAATCCCTGCGATGTTTGGCGCCATTTTCAATTTTAATTATCCATTCGTTTCTATCGCCTTCATAGTCTTTCAATTTTTTGACAGGTTCGTGAAGATGTATTACTCGGGAATCGAGCATCCGCATGCGTGCATCGTTGCTCGCAGTCTTTTTCTGCTGCACTGATCGGGATAATTTGTGCGGAAAAAACTGCGGAGATGGTGAACGAGAGATGTAGTAAGTGTTCCACGCAGTACACGGCGCATTCAGGCATGATGTGGCTGCAACGGCAACTATAAGGGCTACACGGGTCGAAATAGTCATGGTTGTTGTTACTGCTAATATAACTTGCTTGTTACGGTCATACTGCCATATCTAACCAATTTATTTTGGAAGTGACTTAGACCTCCCGCCATGAAAGCCATTTACATTCTTCTATATCAACGTTGCGTGATTAAGATTCTTGTATCACGACATTGCTCTGCTGCTACACTGGCACCGAACTTCAAAAGGAAGCAAGTCAAACATCCACTCACATCCATCCAGCTCATGTCAAAACTTCAAAACCGAATGAACGGACCAAGGATCATGACACCTCATGTCGATCGACTACACACTGAGGACTGAGGCTGTCGGAAGTCGTGTACTGAATAATACGTGGTTAAACGCTCTTGTCTAAACTTTTTGTCTCGACGTTATTATTATTCGTTGCTCGTTGCAGTATCTCGTTGAAAAAAAAAATGATGCGAACTCCGACAATGTTACGGTATCGCTCGTGCCGCACTTTAGGCCTAGTCTCAATCCAACAGGCTTGATATATCTCATTTCCAAGAAGTGATAGCCACATTCATTGATTTTTGTGTCATTTTCGTCCTTGCGTCTTATCTGCTTCACTAGGGTGGCTGTCTCGGCAAGGCTCCTCTCTCAAAGCTTGACACGGGCGCAGTCCACGTGCACCTCGGCCATTCCGATTATTGACATCACGCCATTGCGAGAAGCAAATTCTTCTCATGAAGCTAAAAAAGCAGTTGCCCAGAAAATTGCGGCTGCGTGCGAGGAGGTGCGGGCAGTCTACTGTTCATGATACCCATTGAGCTACATAATGCGAGCAGAGTTGATTAAACTAAGCTTTTCGTTTCAGTTGATCAGCCATAGGTCAATTCAAAGCCTTGCACGTGTTTCTTGCTACCTTGTGATAGGTTGGATTTTTCGTTGCGACGCACCATGGAGTGCCACAGTCCACTATTGACGCCGCTTGGAAAACCACTAGCGATTTCTTCGATCTCCCAATCGAGGCCAAGGTTACATTGTTTAAAAGTCGAAATACTTAATAGAATGAACTGAAAGAAAATATTATTTTTTTATGTTGACCGTAATAACTTCGACGTCATAATCCTGAGTGCTATATTTGGCTACCATTATCGGTTCACTCAGGTGGGTGAAGGGAACCACCTGCTCATGAGTGACGCGTTTCCGTACGGCTACTCTCCTTTCGGCGGTGAAACGCTTTCGAAAGGCAAAACTGACGTCGACGGCAGCGCTGATGACGATGTATGATCTCAGTTTGATTTCTAATGTCACACCGCTTCTTGGCTGAAATGATCTTCACCATGCACTCAAAAGTGACACCTCACCTAGCTACCGTTGTGTTCATTTAGGACTACACAAGATTCCGCTAACGTTTCAGAAAATCGCATGATTATTTGCCCACCTCTTTGTAAATATCAACAGGCAGGCGTGGGCAAAAAAGGCGACATGAAAGAAATGTTTTCTGTGGGGCCTTACCAAGCTTCAGCTGGAATGCCGCTGCCGCGCTACCCGCCTACGCCTGCTAACATGCGAGCAGATTGGCAGAATTACTTCGAAGCTATGGAGGTTTTAGACAAACAAAGAAAGTAGATTAAGAAGAGAAGATTTGTGTATGTATATTCATACTTATGTTTAGCTTTGAACAATTGCCATGCGATGCGAGATGCGAATCTTTTCCGGGGGCGCTGGCAGTCTCTCTTGTATAGTTGCTGTTCAAGGCGTCTACACTTGGGTTTCTCTAGTCTTCCGAATCGCATTAATCATGCGACCCAATTCGCTATTTGTGTAAACCTGCGCACTTTGTAAAGTAGTTTTTTTTTCTATCCTGGTTTATCGTATCGTTTCCTTACTTCTTATTTCGACTTCTCTCGCAGGGCCTGAGCGCGTCCCTGATGCGAGGATTTGCGTTGAGCCTGGAGCTCGACGAGCACTGGTTTGTGTCCAAAAATGACAAGCACGCCTCCAGCCTGCGGGCCCTCAACTACCCCGCCCTAGGGGCTGGCTCCCCCCACCAGCCGAAGCCGGGCCAAATGCGGGCGTCAGCTCACACCGACTATGGAGTGCTGACCATTCTCAAATCGGGCGGACCTGGCCTGCAGGTTTTTTTAATCAACCCTTTTTGCCTTTAAGAACCTTTTAAAGTGCTGCGCACGCTTCTGTTATACCACTTGCAGCTGCTCATTTTGCATCTTTCGCCTAATATCTTCTGTTGAAAATGTGTTGAAGAGAAGTGTTACAAGAATCGAAAAACAAAATAAATAATTAACCCTTTATTGTACTGCTTTTTTTGTTATTAATTTTCCTCTTGAACATTTTTGTTTCCGAACTTGAACGATCCGTTCGCAATTCTAAACCTTTCTGTGCTCATCACCAGGTGAAGTTGCGGGACGGCGAGTGGCACGACGCGCCTTTCGTCGAGGACGGCTTCGTAATCAATTTAGGGGACTTAATGAGCCGTTGGACCAACGACAAGTGGCTCTCCACGCCTCATCGCGTGATTGAACCTCAACAGAACAACCAGACTGCTACTAACTCGACTGAGAGCTCTTCGTCCTCAGCGGGAGCAAAAGGCACCCCGCGCCGCCAGTCGCTCGCGTACTTCGCCAACTTGAACATGGACGCACATGTAGAAGCCATCCCTACGTGCGTCTCCGCAGACCGACCCGCGAAATACCCGCCGACCATGGTACGAGCGTTGATGCATATTTTTATTGCATTCTTTGGTGCTATATCTAATTTCTTACCTTGCTTTCTCGTGACGAATTACTTTTTGTTCCTTGTTCCCATGTTCTACTTCCCACAAAACACCAACCAAACACCTATCAGGCTGGAGACCACCTTATGGCGAAACATTCAGCGTCAACGCGGGGCATTCTCGATGACTCCTGGATGAAGGACATGGCAAAGTGAGGTGGTAGTATGTACACCTATTTGGGGATGTATTCTGGTTCGGTGAAATGGCTCTTGGGTGAGGTAACCGTGCGGTCCAGGTGATGGGCGCTAGGAGGTCGATAAAATCCAAGACACAAGACACCGACCGGAGTTTTGTTGAGGCGCATGAATAAGACTTCAGCCCATGTAGCATTTAGGTTACGGCCTGGGGTCTTTAAATTCAATGGCCTTCCTCCTCCTTTTTCGTCGTCTCCGTTAATAGGGCCACCAAGTAAATACACTTTTCCCGAGGGGCCGGAATTAGAAGGCTAACAGGCAGAAACAAGGCAAAGAAGCTTATACTACTGCAGCAACAGTTGGAAGAGAAGCTAATCAGTAATCAGAAGGCAAACATTTTCTCGAACATTCCGTTCAGTGGCCCCTTTTCCGGCTTCCGGCTTCTTAACTGTGGCGTCTCTGGTGCATGCTCTCGTGAAAGGTGATTGCTAAGTGCGTCAGAAGGTACTTCGTGTGCAAGTGGATCTGCGAGGGGAAACGATATAGGATCGGCGCCTTATCAGTACGGCGAAGGAGCATGCGGGGTCTGCACTTCCCAGCAAGATTCTCAACATGCTGTTCGTCATTGCCAATCACGTCGGGATCAGGATCTACGTGGGCGATGAGTTCGAGCCATAAATCTTAGTTTCAGCAAAACTAAGGCTCCTCGCCCTGCTCGATCCCGTGGGATTTTTTTTTCTTTGGGGGTGATCTCCAAGAGAGCCTTCTCAGCTGACACTTTCCCCCCAAATACCCATACTTAGTACCTAGTAGTAGGTAGGTAGGTAGGTAGGTAGGTAGGTAGGTAGGTAGGTAGGTAGGTAGGTAGGTAGGTAGGTAGGTAG
>Ga0136554_1001157_pt1 | contig 10531 bp, 9 predicted proteins | sample AntRauTorckE5431_FD_104637 | JGI IMG/M metagenome (GOLD analysis project Ga0136554, IMG submission 104637) | Saline lake microbial communities from Rauer Islands, Antarctica - Metagenome Torckler E5 #431 | ecosystem: Environmental > Aquatic > Non-marine Saline and Alkaline > Saline | place...
CTACAAAGAATACTTCCTGCATTTTTAAACGCTTGATGCTGATTAGCTGAAAATCTGGCCAGTTTTGAGCCACAAATCCGTACGTTTTTGCCTCGGCGTCTGTGTACGAAACTGAATCAAAGAGGTACACTTCATTTATGGTTTTTTGTTTGCCTTGATCGTCTTGTTGAGTATATCTGATATTTGCCTGAAACCACTGTGCCATTTTTGAATTTTTAAGTTGTTGTATTATTTGTTCTGAGTCCATTGCTTAGTGTCCAGATTTCCGAACTTTCTTTTTCCAATAAACCCAAAAGCAAAGGTATTACAAGTGGTAGTACGCCGCAACGCTTTTCGTGAATTGCTACGTATTTGCTCAAAAGTACGATTTATTCATTCGGGCTCATTGTGCACCACGTATCGGATGCAGTTCCATTTATTTTGCTGCCAGCGAAGTCTAGTACTGCCATCACCGAATAAGCCGAAGGGTTTTCAAGTTACTACAAACATGAAAAAGTATCGGATGTTGGATAAGCTACCGTGTGGGTGATCAGCGAGCGTTATTTGGTGGATGACAAAACCTTTCAGATTACCGCTAATATTGGAGATGATTAAGAAGCCAACAAAAATTAGCCGCAGCTTTGGCTCAAGAAGTTATAAGAAGATGTAAATAATCTGTTGCCTTGATTTTTTCGGAAAGTTTTATTTATTTTTGAGTTATTCAACCTAAAAACAACATGATTCGAACTTCGATTTTCCTACTTTTAATTTTATCAACCTTCTCCGTTTTTTCTCAGCAAACTTACGCTGAGCAACTCGGATACCCGAAAGGGGCGAAAGTCCTGATTCTCCACGTGGATGATGTTGGCATGAGTTACGATTCTAACCTTGGGGCAATCAAGGCGATGGAAGAAGGCGTGGCAAATTCGCTATCCATGATGATGCCTTGTTCGTGGATTCCTGGCTTCTTTAAATACCTCGAGAAGCACCCTGAAACTGACGCTGGACTCCACCTGACCTTAACTTCCGAGTGGGATAATTACCGCTGGGGGCCACTCGCCGGAAAGCCCGCTGTGCCGGGTCTTGTTGATAAGCAAGGGGCCATGTGGTCAAGTGTAATGGGAACGGCAAAAAATGCTTCTGCCGATGAAATTGAAGCCGAAATTCGGGCTCAACTTGATCGTTCTCGCACAATGGGGTGGGAGCCAACACACCTTGATTCGCACATGGGAACGCTCTTTGCCAAGCAAGATTTTTTGGAACGCTACCTCAAAGTGGGCATGGAAGAGAATATACCCGTCATGTTCCCTGGCGGTCACAATACCATGATTGCTGCCACGGCTGGATCAACGGGCTTAACGCAGGATATTACTACGAAAATCGGACAACAACTCTGGAACGCCGGTTTACCCGTTCTGGATGATTTGCACAACGTTTCCTACGGCTGGAAGGGAAAAGAAAATACGTCAGATGAAGAACTACAAGCTTATAAAACGGAAGAGTACATAAAAACTATTAGCTCGTTAGCACCTGGTTTGACCATGGTTATTATGCACTGCACGTGGCCAACCGAAGTTTTTGGTGAAATATCAGATTCTGGCAATACCCGAAAAGGTGATATGCTCGCCATGATGGACGATAATTTCAAGAACTACCTGCAAGATAATAATATCGTTTTAACCACTTGGCGGGAAGCTAAGAAACGGCGGGATGCGTTGAAATGATTGATAGATTTAAGAAAAGAGATAACATAACAAATAAACACCACTTTCGCAGAATGAAACACCTGATTACCATCGTATTGATTTGCGTGACGTTCTTTACGTTGGCACAACACAATTTACACGTTCCGATTGATACCACTATCATTACTAACCATTCGGCGAGTATTAACGGGAAATCATTTCCTTACACGGCTACGACTGGTTTTCAACCCGTTTGGGATGAAAACGGCAAACCTATCGCTTCGCTGTATTATACGTATTATAAGCGAAGTGACGTAAAAAATATTGGTGAACGCCCGTTATTGATTTCGTTTAACGGCGGTCCTGGCTCAGCGTCAGTTTGGATGCATTTAGCGTACACGGGTCCGAAAATACTGAACATTGACGACGAAGGTTTTCCCGTGCAGCCATACGGTTATCAGGATAATCCATACTCTGTGCTTGATGTCGCAGATATTGTGTACATAAATCCCGTGAATACGGGTTATTCCCGCACCATTCCGATGAGTGGAAAGGACGTGCAAAAAGAGAAATTTTTCGGTATAAACGCTGATATTGAATACTTAGCTGATTGGCTGGGTACGTTTGTTACCCGTTCGGGACGCTGGACTTCCCCAAAATATATGATTGGCGAAAGTTACGGTGGAACGCGGGTTGCTGGGCTTGCTTTCAAATTGCAGCAAAAAGCGTGGATGTACCTCAACGGCATCATCATGGTGTCACCCGCAGATTACCTCATTTACGGAACTGACGCTCCGCTTGCCTCGGCTCTGAACTTACCCTACTACACAGCGGCGGCGTGGTATCATAAAATGCTGCCCGCTGATTTGCAAGGAAAAGATTTAGAAGAAATTTTACCCGAAGCTGAAAACTTCACCATCAATGAATTATCTCCCGCTTTGACGTTAGGTGGTTTTATTTCCCCAGAAAAGAAAAACGAAATCGCCGAAAAAATGGCTCGGTTTACGGGTTTATCTCAAAAGGTGATTTTACAACGAAACCTTGATTTGGAAACCTCCTTTTTCTGGAAAGAATTACTCCGCGATCGTGATGGTATGACCATCGGGCGGTTAGATTCTCGTTATTTAGGTTTAGATAAAAGCGACGGTGGCGAACGGACGGATTTTAACCCCGAAATTACATCGTGGTTGCATTCGTTTACTCCGGCAATAAACCAATACGTTCGGGAACACCTGAACTTTAAGACTGACTTACGATATAATATGTTTGGGAACGTCAGCCCGTGGAATAACGAGAACAATAACACGCGGGATAACCTTCGTCAGGCAATGGCTCAAAATCCCTATATGCATGTGATGTACCAAGCAGGATATTTTGATGGGGCAACTAATTACTTCAACACTAAATATAGCATGTGGCAACTTGACCCGAGTGGTAAAATGAAAGACCGCTTGAGTTTTAAAGGCTACCGAAGCGGACATATGATGTACTTGAGAAAAGAGGACTTGAAAACTGCAAACGATGACATTCGGAAATTTATTAAATCCACCAACCCAAACGGCAAATCGGCGAAGTATTGAGCAAATAATAGGAATGACAAGTAGTTGTATTTCTCTGTGCCAGAGACTGCAATAAAAAGAACATTATTACTACCTTACGAGTAATTTCAACTATTCAATCTTAAAAAATGAAAAACAACCTTACCCGAAGAGACTTCGTGAAGACATCCGCTGCCGTGGTGGGCGGAGCTTCCTTGTTCAGTTTACCCGCCGCAGCGAGTGCGTACGTGGGAGCACCTGACGAATTGAAAATTGCCGTTATTGGCTGTGGAGGACGGGGAACCGGAGCCATTGCTCAAGCACTTTCTGTAAAAGAAAATGTCAAACTCGTAGCGATGGCGGATGCTTTCCGTGACCGATTAGACGGCTGTTTGAAATCCTTGAACGAAACCAAAAAAGGCTCGCTTGTTAGTCGGATTGCCGTTCCCGAAGAAAATAAGTTCGTTGGTTTTGACGCTTATAAAAAAGCAATCGCCTTGGCAGATGTGGTTATTTTGACGACGCCGCCGGGTTTTCGTCCGATTCATTTCGAAGAAGCCGTACGACAAGGAAAGCACATTTTTATGGAAAAACCAGTGGCAACTGATGCCGTTGGGATTCGTAGAGTTTTAGCCGCTGCGGAAGAGTCGAAAAAGAAAAATCTGAAAGTAGTTCTTGGGCTACAACGTCATTACCAAACGTCTTATCTAGAAACGTACGACCGCGTAATTGATCAGGGAATGATTGGTGATATTGTGTCGGCTCGTGCCTATTGGAACAACGACGGTGTTTGGGTGAAAGAGCGTGAACCACAAATGACCGAAATGGAATACCAAATGCGAAACTGGTACTACTTTACGTGGCTCTGTGGAGATCATATTTGTGAACAACACATTCATAACCTTGACGTGATTAACTGGTTCAAAGGCGGTCATCCCGTTGAGGCAATCGGTATCGGTGGACGTGAAGTCAGAACGGGCAAAAAGTACGGCGAAATATTTGACCATCACGTGGTACAGTTTGAATATCCCGACGGCATGATTCTCGACAGTCAGTGCCGCCATCAACCGGGAACGGTTGCCAACGTTTCGGAACATTTAGTGGGGACGAAAGGACGTGCCACCGAAGGAAGAATTACGGATTTAAAAGGAAACTCGCTTTGGCGACACCGTGGGCGGGAAGATAAAAACCCGTATCAGGTAGAGCACGATGTACTCTTTGATCATATCGTAAACGATAAACCGATCAATGATGCTGAACGTGGAGCTATCGCTACCATGACCGCAATCATGGGAAGAATGGCAACGTATTCTGGTAAAAAAATCACGTGGGACGAAGCGATGAACTCAAAAATTGACCTCCAACCCGACGCTTATACGTGGGATACTTTACCGAAAGTTTTACCCGACGAAAATGGATTATATCCGATTGCTGTACCGGGAAAGACGATTACGGTTTGAGTTGGTTGAGGTGCGAGAATTTAGATGTGATATTTGAGACACCACTATAGTTCGATGCATTGAAAATAGATATCCTTCTTCTTGATTGAAGAGGGATATTTTCTTTAGACGTGGTGCGGCTTATTACAATCAGCATAGATTGTGTTACGGCATCGAGTACAGCGGCCCATTTTATGCAAATAGCAGAATCAGCCTTATTCTACGATGGTAGGGTGAAACAGTTGGACAGCGTATATTTGAACAGAAAACCAAAACGTACTTTCCTGAAATGAAAGAAAAGCAACTCGCATAATTCACCGACCAAGAATTGTTGGATGAAGCCAAGAAAGATAAATTAAGCCCAATTGTTACGGCATTATTTATTGGCTTTATGGCAGGGGTAGTCATTTACAGTACCGTGAAAGGTTCGTGGGGTTTTCTCGCTACTGGAATACCCTTATACTTTATTTATCATTTAGTAAAAGGTTCAAAACGCAACGAGGAAGTAGAAAAACTGCTGCAAGAGCGGGGTTTGAAGTAGCCTTCCCAATCTCGGAATTTGCTCTGGTGATAAAATAAGCTTTGTTGTTCATGTTCCTTTCAGGTGGTGCGGGTTGTTAGAACCCGTATGAATCGTATTACGATTATACGGATAAGGTTCATTACAAAAATAGCCGCTGCAAGATAAGAATTGATAATTCTTACTAAGAATACAACGGAAATAGACCCATTCTGGGATAGTAGGGTGAAATACTCTGCTACACTATCATAGGATAGAGGAAGCTGCAAACTGTTGATTTTGAAACGAAAAATACAGCCGTTAGGAAATGAAAATTACGTTAACTCATTGATGGCACGCAGAATATCACGTCTGCTAATTTGTCCTACTAATTTGTTGTTATCATCCATCACCAATAACCTCTTATAGGGGGAAGAAATGAATACGGAAGCAACATCCAAAATATTCTCATTTACAGTAATGGATCTCATTACATTTGACATATAATCGGAAACTGTATCAGCAGTAGTGGGTAATCGATTATAGGCATTTCCAAATAAAACATTCAGGCAATCTTTGTCGTCAATTAACCCAACTACTTGACCACTATCGTTAAGTACAGGGGCTCCTGAGATCCTATTATCTAATAATGATTTAATGACCACATTAATGTGAGTATCCTCTTTAAAAGTGATTAAGTCCCGGGTCATATACTCTTCGACCGAAGGCGTTTGACTTTCATCTTGTGGGGTTTCTTCTTCTATTAGCTTGTTTTGGAAATTTTTCATATCGCAATTTTTGAGTTATTTAGAGAAAAAATATACTTAAAGGTGGATAAATAAATGATAGAAAATGAAGTAATCTTACATGTATTTTAACTTTTAACTTTTTTCTCGTGTTTCCAGCTGTTACGAATCATAAGACGTAGAATTTGATAAGTGAAGGTGCAAAACATTGATTTTAAAACGATAGGTGAGAAAAAAACCTCCTTTTATAAAATACTTTGACACACGATAACAACCTTCACACCTACTTTTGCAAAAGGTAAATCTACTTAGTACCACACTAGCGTAGCAACTTCCTTGGGGGAAAGAGATACTTCAAGGCTTTTATTATGCTGCTTTAATTGAATTTTTACAGCCGTTTCATTCTTGTTCTGGAGGATGACAACCAGCCGATTTTCTGGTGTTAAATAAGCTACGTTAACTACGTCTCCATCATTATTAGAATCTATCCGTACCGAGCCAGCGGGTACAAATTTGGAAGCCTGAGCAATGATGTAATAGGCAGGGTTACGAATAACTTCATCACCGCTAATCGTAATTGCACCAAGACAACGGTCACAACCGCCCCGATCTGTGTGTGGTAATTGGTTTTCATCGGCAGCTAAGTTCCATTCCAAGACCGTCTTGCACCAATTTCTTGGAGCTCCGATAATGAGATTTTCGGTATGCCAGGATAACTCTTTTTCAAAATCACCGGGGGCACCAACCCATTGTTCTGTAAAGTAAAGATGCTTATCGGGATGAGCTTCATGAACCGTAGTTAAGGTATTAATAGTGCCGCCATATAAATGAAAAGCCGAACCATCAATGTATTGTGCGGCATCGGGGTCATTCAAAATAGTTATTGGATAATCGGGGCGATCGGCATTATGGTCGTAGATGATAATTTTAGTGGCTATGCTATGCTTTCTAAAAACGGGTCCTAGGTGGTTCTTTACAAATATCGCCTGATCTTCGGGGAGCATGAGTAAGCTGGGATTATTTCCGGGGTGTAAAGGTTCATTCTGAACGGTGATGGCGTCAATGGTGATTCCTTTAGCTGCCATTGCTTTGATATACTTGACAAAATAATTAGCATAAGCTGCGTAGTACTTTGGCAACAGACTTCCACCTCTGGTGTCCTGATTATCCTTCATCCAAGTGGGTGGTGACCAAGGCGATCCCATTAACTTTAAATCAGGATTGAGTTGTAGAATTTCTTTTAGAGTTGGAATGAGATACAATGTATCGTATGCCATTGAAAAGTATGCGAGATCTTCGTCTGTTTCGCCAGCGGGGCGATCATCATAAGACCACGGGTATTCATCCAAGTCAGAGCCTCCGACGCTTATTCTGAGATAGTCAACCCCAATTCCATTTCCTTCTCTTGTAAATAACTCACGTAAGATATTGGCTCGGGCGGAGGCGGACATACCCTGAATATGCAGGGCACTACCTCCGGTAAGCGTATAGCCAAAACCATCCATCGTTTGGTACTTTACGTCTGGCTGAATTATGATGGAAGCATCGTAACTTGAAGCTTCAGACGTAGTCGCCGCAGTCAAGGTATCTGGCTGCAACAAGTTAGCTTGATCCATCGTCGTGCGATGCAATATCGGCGATTCATTTAGCTTTTTAAAAGTATTGCTGTTACATCCGAAGACGAGAAGGGCAAACGGCAACACAAGCGAAATAATGGCAAGTTTATTCTTCAGATTCATATAAATTATACGTTACATTTTTGGGTGATACAGTTTTTTAGCTGGTACACGTTCGGATTAGCTCATACTTGGTTTAAGAGTTTCCATTACTCGGTTTTCCTGTATAGTACCGATAGCCCGAACTACATCACAATATAAGGATACCGAGTGGCTGAAGTTGCTAAACTTTATAAATCTTTCATAAACCCAACATTATCGATTGCGATTACCCCACTTTCATTTCTATTAAAAATAAATTTAATTTCTCTAATACTGGTAGGCGTGAAGTTTGGGTTGATTTTCTGAAACTGCTATTTTGGAAAATAGCATGTCTGAAAAACTTTTTCTGACTCTTTGTTATCCAAAACGAACCCAGTTTTCATAATCATTACTTCCATCACTCTTTGTAAAGGAGAAAATGACTTAGTAGAAGTGAGACGGTTTGCCCAGAAGCGTCGCTCAATTGTAGTATGAAATCAATTGGCTTTTTGGGCTCACCTTTATCTTCTTCTTTTTTACCCTTACTTTCTTCACCTTTTTCTTTTTTTACCTATTTTCCTTCTGATTTAGGGTTGGAAGATTCTTTTGATTCGGCTATTGAGAAAACCAACACTGATGAAGAATTAATAGCCGTTGAAGAAAAGTTAACAGTATAGTTGGCAATTAGTGAGTCAGGAACTGATTCAATCGGTTTCTTTTCGTTTTTTAAATCATAATCCCACCCCACAAAAAGAGCTTTACTTCCTTTTTTTTATTTTAGTTTTATCTCTTGCTCACGCCAAACAGATAAATTTTTGGTTTTAATTCCCCCACCATTTTGCGTGGTAGTAGATACATTAAAGTCTTCATCAAAATTCGCGACTGTCTTCAGTTCTGAGTCTTCAAATTGGTTTAAGTAGATAGTTTAGGAAAGCCAGCTTTTGCCTTTTCTAGCGTCTACAAATAGAGGCAGGTACGTGCGTTTGTTTTTTAATGTTATGTCTAAGAAAGAGCTGATGTAGACTTTCGCAATTTTCATTTGATCTTCAGCAGAAATTAGTTGTCTGAGATTAAGTAGTCCTGAAAATGGGCCGCCGATATCGTTATTACCCCAACTGGTATTAAATTGACCGTGATTGGCCCTGTAAACATAAACTCCTGATTTGAAATGATAAAGACTATTCTTGAACTTTACCCTTTCATATTGTTGAGACCCCACAAAAGAGCTAACATTTGTATCTTGAGCACCATGAATTACAAAATAGTTGATATCCTCAATTTCTGTTCTACTCTCACTAGGTTCATACTGACCGTCAACCGGAGCGATAGCCGCAATTGACTTGATATTATAATTATAGTCAAATTGTACTGAAGCATCATCAGGGTAAAATGGTAGCTTATTGAACATGGCAGTGCGAGCAACTGCTTCGCCCCCTCTTGAGTGCCTAATAAGAGCCAAGTTAGACATATCAATCTTTTTGTAAAAATATTATCTACTGCCTTATTCCATTCATGCCAGACTTTTAAATGTTCCAGAAGCAACCAGCCTCGTGCATCATTCTCAGTGTCTAATCCCCCAAAATATCTGACCAAGAATAATTAATAAAGTTTTCATCTACAGATGCGAGGATTATTCCTTTAGATGCGAGTAATTCTCCCAGATATTCATGCCCCGGATCAGAATAATCTTGCATATTGTGATTTCCGTGTACAATCAACGCTAAAGGAAAAGGACCGTCGCCTTCAGGATACCAAACACGGGTATTTATGGGTAGAGAGTTTAGCATCAAAGCCCCAGTATTTTTCACGCCATAAACTGTGATGACCTTTTTCGACCTTGATAAGTTATTAAATCCGGTTTCCTTCAAAACCAGAATGGTAGCTCCACAAAGGGAAGATAACACAACAATTACGGCAGGAATAATCCAATAAATAGTAGGGGTACGGTGATAAAAAGAGCCAGTTTGTAGAAAGCGGATACATTACTTAAAAGTTTAATAATTCACCTACTCATAAAACCAAACAATACAGCAGCTCCTCTGACGGCATGCTGTCCAGGCGTTATAGCTTTCATTCCGCTTTTAAGCGATTGTATAAATTGGGTGTACTTTTTCTTCATCTGTGAGTTGAATAGATAACGGATTCTCGTTGCTGATGTGCCGAATTTAGTTTTTTAACAGAACAACCCAAAGTGTGTAAGGAGCATATATCCGCCAGACAGAAATACTAAGACAATAATCAATCTTGCGTGTTTTGTATGTGTAACAAATGGTTACCGTTAAATAAAATAATTTGCTTGTAATTAGTTAGTTACGTAGATTCATGGCGTAAGGTAAAGATAAACTGTGCCGTATTATAAGCTGATAAAAGATATTAGAGACGATGCTACTGAAAAGCGTGTCGTGGAAAATTTACTGAATTTACGAAGTAAACTTTCGGACGAAGTTCCCGCCAAAACAGTTCCCGAAACGCTGTTACTCGCTACGTGAAATATCCGCGAGTTTGGGGATAACCGAACGGTTGATTTAGAGGTATTTCAAAACGTATTATTTAACGCTTCAGATGTCCGACTATCAGCTACCTCGGGTAGAATTAAAAGTAGATTTTAGTAATAAATATCTGAAAAGTATTTCCTAAAAATGAACAACGAAAAACTACTTATATCTTACCTCACACTTCGAAAAGCAGTGGGATTACTTGGGTTCATTTTACCAATTGCGTTGGTTTTTGGTTCGGCAATTATTGGAAATTGTGAGGAAGTGCAAAGCTCCATCAGTGCTTATTATCATACCGCCATGCGGGACATTTTCGTGGGAATTTTGTGTGCTATCGCACTATTTTTATTCACGTATAATGGTTATGATAGGCGGGATAAAATTTCCGCTCAGATTGGTTCTGTCTGTGCCTTGGGCGTTGCATTTTTCCCTACTTCAGTATTGATTCCCCTA
>Ga0136554_1001161_pt1 | contig 10518 bp, 6 predicted proteins | sample AntRauTorckE5431_FD_104637 | JGI IMG/M metagenome (GOLD analysis project Ga0136554, IMG submission 104637) | Saline lake microbial communities from Rauer Islands, Antarctica - Metagenome Torckler E5 #431 | ecosystem: Environmental > Aquatic > Non-marine Saline and Alkaline > Saline | place...
ACCGTTCATAAAACTCCAATCGCAACGGATTCTCTTTTAACATCTGCTCTAACCTCTGCTGAATTGCTTGTTGCAAATCAAAAACAACCGTATTTTTTCGTTTCGTTTTGGCGAAAGCTGCTTTGAGTTGCTGAAAATCTAACGTTGATAAATCAACATAAACCGCTTCTTTATCATTGATTTGATTTTCAATAATAATACTTTCACTTACAATATCTTGCAAACGCTTAATCACAGCGGTTACATCTGCCGATTTTACTTTTTGGTTAAGATAATTATAAATCGAATTAATCGCATCGTAGGATTTTTTGTACGCTTTGACTTCCTTTTCGGGAAAAAGGGCTTTATATTTTCTAAAAGCATGACGAGCCATAAACTCGAAATTTGTTCGAGTAGTTTGATTCAAACAGATTGCATTTTCGGCTTCTTTGATTTTCGCTATTTTTGCCAAAGGTTCAGCATCAATTAACGTTTGTAATTTGAAACCTTGGTCTTTTAAATACTTTTTAACATCGGCAATCGCCTTTTTTAATTCCTTTGCCAAACCTTTCAAATCCTTTTCAGGTTTGCCGCTTCCACCAGTTGTTCCGCCAGTTCCTTCACCATAAACTGAATAAGCTTTTTCCAATTGTTTATAGACATTTCCATAATCGACAATCAAACCATTTTCTTTCTCATCATCATACACACGGTTTGCCCGAGCGATTGTTTGCATTAACGTATGCCCTTTAATCGGCTTATCCAAATAAACGGTTGAAACACATTTAGCATCAAAACCAGTAATCCACATCGCACAGACAATAGCCAAACGAAACGGATTTTCAGCATCTTTAAGTTCCTTTTCTAAATCTCGTGCAACTATTTTTTTACGATGTGTCGCAATATCCAAATCCAATTTCCTGAACTTATCCACCTCATTTTGCTCACTACTCACAATGACACAAACTTCCGTTGCTTCCACTCGATTATACTTCCGTTCTAACTCGCTTACCAATTGCGAATCTTTACATTTTTTGATTTCTTTCTTTAAATTCTCTAAATAAATTGTCCAATGAAACTGAATCAAATCGTACATTCTAACCGCAGTCGGTTTATCCAATGCCACAAACATTCCCTTACCTTGATATCCTCTTTCATTAAAATGCCAAACCAAATCTTTTGCAATTTTATCAAGGCGAGGTGTCGCCGTCAAAATCGGATAATCTTTTTGGAACAAATACGCCAGTTTCTTTTTCTGTTCGTCGTCCAAGTTCTCGTTCTCCAAAGCCTCCGCCATTTGTTCGTCTAACTTTGGGTTTTTAATATCCAACTTTTCGCCACGATTAATATAACGCAACGGTAAAGTCGCCTCGTCATCAATCGCTCGTTTGAAGTCGTAAGTCGAAACATAATCCCCAAAAATATTTTTGGTAATTTCCTTTTCTTCTTGAATAATTGGTGTACCTGTAAAACCCAAAAATGACGCATTCGGCAAAGCGTTAAAACGCATATTTTGAGCAAAATTTCCCGATTGTGTGCGGTGTGCTTCGTCCGAAATCACAATTACATTTTTGCGTTCCGTAATCAATGGATATTCTATTTCTGTTTTTGGGTCAATCGAAAACTTATGAACCAAAGTAAACACATAGCGATTATTTTCACTCAACAACTCTCGCAAATGTTCCCGACCTGTCATCCCTTTTTTCTTTCCAGCAATCAAATGTTTGTTATCCACGACACCAACGCCAGAAAAAGTGTCATACAATTGCGTTTCCAACTCCGTCCTATCTGCCACAATCAAAAACGTATAAGCACCGCCTAATTTTCGATGAATTTTCTCACACAAAAACACCATCGAATACGACTTTCCACTACCTTGCGTATGCCAAAAAACGCCTAACTTTCCTTCTAAATCTTGAATATGATTGACTTGCTCAATGACTTTATTCACACCAATATATTGATGGTTTTTTGCCATAATTTTCGATACTTCACCAGCCGAAGTATCGAATAATAAAAAGTTTTCAAAAATATCCATGAAGCGATGATGTGCACAAGTACCTTGAAGCATCGTATCTAACTCCACCTCACCTTCATCCTCCTCTTCTATCCTTTTCCAATCCAAAAAGAACTTATACGGGCCTGTAATTGTCCCAACTTTCGCAGCTGTTCCATTACTCAAAATGATAAACGCATTGCTGTAGAATAATTCGGGAATCGTATCCTTATAATCGGTCAAATTATCATCGTAGGCAGAACGAATATCTATATTAATCCCCTTCAGTTCAATAAAAACCAGCGGAATTCCATTCACAAAACAAATCATATCAGGACGACGATTGTATATCTCGCCATGTACTTCCAACTGCCGAACTGCCAAGAAATCATTGTTCAATGGCTCTTTGAAATCAAAAACCTGTAACCGTTCTTTCTTTAATTTTCCACTCGAATCTGTATAACTAACAGGCACACCTTTTTTGAAATAGTCATACTTCTCCTTATTAATTCGCCCCAACTTCTTATCAGAAGACTTCTGTTGAATCAATTCTATCGCTTGTTCATAAGCGATTTGTGGTTTATTCGGATTGAACTTTATTAATGCCACCAACAAATACCGTTTCAAAATAACTTCCGACTTCACCTCTCGACCAAGCAAACCTTTTTCACCAAAAGTTTCCTTGTGCCAAGCCCTTACGACTTGCCAACCCAATTTTTTTAAAATATCTTCGGTCGCTTGTTCTACTAAGTTATCTTCTGAGTATTCGTTGCTCATTATTTAGTTTTGTTCTTTTTTGAATGAATTAGAACTAAGTAATCACCATAAGCATTTACTTTTTCCTTGACTTCCTTTGGCGTTTCCGCTAAAATTCTTCTTGCTATCTCACTTCTCATCGTAAGTATTCTTCAAATAAACAAATCATTTTCTCTCTATGTTTTTGACATAAAACCCAATTCCAATTTTCATTATCAAAAATTAAATCTGACTTCAAAGGGTCAATTCGTTTCTTATCTTTAAAATCTGTTTTTTTAGCGTTGAAAGTCTTATTGCTATTTTCAGAATTCATACTTGATGTTAAAAGTACTAAGTTGCCAAAGTCGTCTAATTTTCTTTTTTTAGTAACTTCATCATCGGTTTCACTCCAGACTTTATTATCATCGTATTCTTTAGGGTTTTGAGGAGAAATATGTTCAACTGAGTTTTTCGCAGTCATCCTGAAATATTCCCAGTTTCCCTTTTTATCTAAATCATTTCGTTTTGTCCAAAGTATGAATTCCAATTTATAAAACCAGTAACTTGGATAACCTGTCCCTTCATGACTTCTTAACTTTCCTTCAATAAATGAAGTGTCGCCTTTTAATTCAGTATCTTCTTTGTCCATTATTTGATAACTCATAGTTCGCAAATCTCTTTTTGGATTACAAAACATTTCATTATCTAAGGTTTTTAGGTAGCTATAATAATCCTCAGTTTTTTTATCTAGAATTTTATTCAAAAGTGGTGTTAACCAATAATGTGTAATTAATTGCTGTGAGTGATATAACATACTTTGTAATAGAGCAAAACCGTCACTTCCTTCTTTATCTCTTCTTTGAAAAGCTGTTTCATTTTGATATAAAGTCTTAATAACATGAATTTCCTCTTTGTTCGTTTCATCAAAAGACCATTTGATAATAAAATGGTCAAAAACTCTTCTCACATCCCAAAGTAAATCAATAAAATATTTTACATCTTCTTCATCTGAAAAATAATTTTCAAATGACTTAAAAATCTTGATTAGTTCCTTACCCTTCACTTCTGCACTTACATTAGCATCTTTAATTCCTAAGTATCGCCATTGATAAATTCTCAACGTATGTAATAACAACATCGGAAAGCTGATAATACTTCGTACTTTTCCAGCATCGTAGTTTTTATCTTCTTTACTCTCTTTATATTTAATGTCGTCACTTTTAATAATATCTAAAAGGGTGTTAGCTTCTCGTGTTTTGTCTGTTATGGATTCAAAAATACTTTCTTCATTACTACTCAGTCGATTAAGAATATCATCAGGAAGTTCGTGTTTCTTTTCTTCCTTTTCATCTGAAAAAAGTTTTTTCCAAGTCAAATTAGCAACATCTTTAATATTCTTTTCAAGATAATTGTCCATAATAGAACATGCATCCCAAAGCAAACTATACTTACTTCTTATACTATTATCCTTTATTTTGCTAAGTAATTTTGACTTTAATATTTCATGTTGTTGCAACTGAACACCTCGATTGTTCATTGCTTCAAAGACTTTATTTTCATCGGTATTCTTTGGCATTTCAGTTGCCACCATTTTTACTTTTTTAAAAATATAGGTAGCGAACGCTTTTCTGTCAAAGTCATTCTCTAATGTCTGAATAAAGTTTTCAATTGTAGCTAGTCCTTTATCAATAAATTTTAATTCTTCTTTTTCCTTCTCTGTAAAGTTCGAGTTGTTATCTAAAAAAAATCGATTAGCAAATTCCCTTACAGAAAAACTAATTCGGGGAACAACGACTTTACTAAACCTGCCATTAATAAATGGATCTAAACTATTTTTCAAGATTTTAGAAATCAACCAAAGCGTTGTAAAGCGCTGCTGTCCATCAATCAAATCGAACTTTTTATCGTTTTGGGTCAGCATAATTGCACCTAAATAATAATCGTTATCAGCCGCTGTTTCAAATCCTTTTTTTAAATCTTCAAGTAAAGTCTTGATTTGGTCGTCACCCCAAACATACAATCTTTGATAGATTGGAATATTAAAAAATTGATTGTTTTGAACAATCGTTTGAAGTGTTATTTCCTTTGATAAAATATCTAATTGTTGTATATTATTTTTGAGTAAGTTTCGCATTTATCCACTTTTTTTTGTTAGTTAAGCTATTCTCGTTTCCTGTAACTTCATTGTAATAAGTTAGATTATTTTCCTTATACTGCTTTCGAACACCTCCTGTTGCTTTATCTTCATTTGTATAAAAACTATCATCAGTAATGCTTTGGATAAATTCAAAAACTGTTTCAGGACGATAAGACATTTCAATAACATCTAACAAATTTTGACGGTTATCTCGAAGTATTTTAATTATCGTTTGTGCTACAATCGAATGTTGATTAATTCGGTAACTACCTAAGAGGTAATCCAACCATAAGGCAAATTCTAACAGTTTGTAATCCTTATATTTATCATAGTAGCTAATCACTGCCAATTCAAAAAACATTCTCAAATAACGGCTTACATCATTATAAAGTTCTTTATAGCATTTTTCTAACTCGTTAAACCTGAACTCCTTAAACAAAATCGTATAAATCGCATGATACTTTTCGGTATAGAGAAAAAAGCCTGTGCCTTTTTCTACCGGTTGTCGTATTGCAAAAGGGTAATCTTCCGAACGAGTTTGCAAATTCAGTCTATTCGGCTGAATACTTACGCCCGTTTGACTATCAAATTCTAAATGACTTGATAGAGCATTGAACGCATTAGGATAAAGTGTTACAGAATTATTTTCAATAGATTTAATTGTTTGCTTTTGAAAAGTTTTTAAAATTGCATCTTTATCGCCGTACCAAAGACTTTTACCTTTCCAATTTCTATTTCGCCAAAGAATATGACTGAAAATAATATTCAAAAACTGACCGCAATTATTACTATCCCATTGTGTTGCAAATGTCCTTTGTAAATCCTTTTTTCCACCTAAGGCTCTTAAATGGTAGGATTTCAGAAAATCAACAGGACTTAAAGAAACACCCCTATTATTTTGGCTATCAAAAAAAGTAAAAGCTTCGTCTTCTGAAGTTGTAATAATCAGGGTAATAACCAATTTTGAAAAAATAAATTCAATTTTATTTCTAGCTTTTGAACTCGAACTTTCTAATACCTTTACATTGTTCCTAATCGTCTTTTTTGATAATAAAGACTTATAGGATAATTTCCATTTTCCTTGTGATAAGATACTTTCGTCCTTTCTCCAAGCATAATCTAACAACAAAAGTGTCGTGATACGTTGCTGTCCGTCTATGATTTCATATTGATTATCTTTTTCACAAACCAATATAGTTCCTAAATAATAGTTAGAAATATCATCAAACGTATTTTCCACCAAAAAATGGGCTTCTAAATCTTCTATCAATTGTTCTAACTTTTCTTCATTCCAAACATAAGGACGTTGATAATCGGGAATTATCGCTTCTTGACTATTTTCAAAAAAGTCGGTTATGGTACAAGTACCAACTAAGGGTTGTCTTTTCACTATTATTTTATTTTTAAGTTTTATAACTTTATTAATCCTCCACCACTTATCCCGATGACATATCGGAATCCACCAGCCCCAGCATCAATCTCGGCAATAAGATATCTCGACCTTCTTGCAATAAACGGTTTTGGCGTGTTAAGTTTTTAATATGTTCGTTAATATTAGAAGCAAACTCATTAAATGAAATTAAAAGTTCATCTGTTGCGTGAAGTATTTTAACATTTTCAATATCTTTTTTTGTAATAGAATTGAAAATAGCTCCTCCTCCCATAATATCATCTTCAAAAAATATCTTTTGGAGTTGATAAAATAAGAATCCGTTATATTCTTTTTTGTGTCGAATTGCCGCTAAACCTCTGCCAAGTATTATTTTTTCAATTGCAATATTGAGCCTTCCAACAGGTGCCCGAACACTAAACAATATGTCATCTTCATTTGCCATTCGTTTACCTTCTGTACTCCAAGTTGAATTTTTAGGAAATCGAAATCCATAATCTTTTACACCTTGATGAAATGGTAATCCTTCTTTTTTGTAATTATAAAAAATTGATTTCGGACTTTGTCCCATTGTTAATTGACAACAATCCTTCATCTTCACCTTCCGCCACCCCATCGGCAAACCCAATTCCTCATCCCATTCCACCTTTTCAAAACCAGGAAACCGCATTCGCACAAACCATTCTTCATACGTCAATTGTGCCTGTTCTTCCAATAAAGTAATCCGACGACGATTATTTTCTATTAAATCATCGTAAGCGGATAAGATAGTGGCGATTTTGCGTTGGGTTTCGAGTGGCGGAATTTCCACCAAATAAGCATTTAAAACATTTCTATTTAAAGTCGGAACAGCCCCTCCTGAATTAAAAAGATTAAAGTCTAAACATTTTAAAAGATAATATGCAAATTTAGGATTATTACCCTTAAAATCTTTAACCCATAAAGTTGTGTTGTGTGGCCAAAAATCTTTCTTTGCATATTGAAATTTCCCTAAAGTACCTGAACGACCTGTAATTATTCCAGGTGCTTTGACCTTTATTATATTATGGTAACCTAATATTGAAGTTGAGCCATAAACAGCAATATTTCCTCCTTTAAATTTTGATTTTGGCAAATCAAATCCCCTTTGAAACCAAATAAAATCTGTTAAAGGCATTCTTTTCCAACTTTCTCTCATACCTAAAAATTTTGAATTTTCGCCATCAAATCGTTTGCTTCTGTATTCAAACTTCCGAGTTCCGTATGAATCGCTTTCATTCGACCTTGATAATCAAAATCCATATCCATTTCGATTTTCACACCGACGTATCGCCCAGGCGTTAAGCTATAATCTTGCTCTATAACCTCGGCAATACCCACAATTTTACATAAACCTTCTACATCGGTGTATTTCCCTTTCGGGAAATCGGTATGCAGCTGCTGCCAATCTTTGATAGATTGCTGAATATTACTTAAATATTCTGCGGCACTGATTTTGTAATTTTTTAGCGGTTTATTCAGTTGGGTAATTTTTCGTTTCAGTTCTTTAATCAGATTGCTTAGTTCTGCTTTTTTCGCTTTTGATTTTTTCGCTTGTGCGTCTAAACTATCTAATTTTGTTTTTTCTGCGATTACCGTTGCTTTAATCGCTGCGAAAGGTTGATTAAAAAATTGAAATTGTTCTTCGATATTTTCAAAATTAATTTCAGGTTTAGTCGCTAAATCAACTTGATTTGGAATCGACCAATCTTCTGTTTTTAATAAAGCTTGATATTCGTCATAAGTCGTTTTATAACCTTCAAAAACAGTCTCGAATTCAGTTTGAGCATATTGTTGATGCTGTTTACTCGCTTCCATAATCGCCTGTTCATTCCCTCGAAATACCGCCGTCAAAGCCGTCAAATTAAATTGTTGTCCTTCCGAAAAATCATTAATCGTTGAATTAATCACTCGATAGACATTCCGAGCATCAATCATCAAGATTTTATCTCGATTTTTAGGTAATTTGCCTTTATTGTAAAACCAAACATGACAAGGCAGCGAACGAGTATAAAAAAAGTTATTACTAACCGCCACAATGCACTCCACCGCACCACTTTCAATCAGTTGTTGACGCACCAATTTTTCAGCGTGTCCTGCATCAGTAGCTGAAGAAGCCATTACAAAACCCGCTCGTCCTGTATCATTGAGGTAGCTGTGAAAATATTGCATCCACAAGTAATTGGCATTTGTAATCGTACCTTTTCCTGTTTTCGGCACACCAAAAGGCAAGCGTTTATCTTCCGTCAAGAACTTATTTTTTGCATCGACTTTATCCACATTAAACGGTGGATTTGCCATGACAAAATCACATTTTCCAACTAATGAAGTTGATTCGTTTGTTTGAGCGTTTTTGATTGAATGCGGGTCGCTATAAAAACTATTGTCGTTAATAATCTTCCCTTCGATGCCGTGAATTGCCAAATTCATTTTGGCTAATCTTGTCGTATTTGATTTATATTCCGTCCCGTAAACCGTTATCGCTTCATTGACATTTCGGTTTTCGTGCGTCTTAATAAAGTGTGCCGATTGTACAAACATTCCACCAGAACCACAGGCTGGGTCGTGAATAATTCCATGATTGGGTTGAATGAAATTCACAATTAAATTCACTAAAGACGGTGGTGTAAAGAACTCTCCACCTTCCTGAGCACCAGCTCCTTGCATCGAAAACTTCATCAAGAAAAACTCATAAATACGACCGAAAACATCGCCTTTCGCTTTTTTGACGGCATCCTTATTGAATAATCGAACCAAATTTCTCAACAATCTATCCTCAAACTCTTGATAAGCCTTCGGCAAAACATCCAACAAGTCAGGATATTCTTCCTCAATATTTTTCATCGCCTCATTTATCGCTTTCGCAATATCTTCATCTTCGGGTAAGTCCGCCAAATAATCATACTTTGCCTTTTCGGGCAATAAAATCGCTCCTGCTGCTGCAAAGTCCGTTTTATTCGCAATTCTTTTTTCTCCAGTTCGAGGATTTACCGGTAACTTTTCCGCAATTTCAATCTTCGCGTCTTCATAGCGATTTTGAGCAAAACGCAGTAAAACCAAGCCTAAAAGCGGGTCTTTATATTCGGCAGCGGTCAGTTTAGAGTTGCTCCGCAGTTCGTCAGCCGCATCCCAAAGTTCTTTTTCTAATTGACGGATTTCTTCTTGTGTCATTGTTTAGCTTATGTGTTAGGGTTCGTTATTCTCATTCAAGAAGCCGTCAAAATCAGTAAATTCTATTTTTCGACGTTTCTAAATTAGACATTTTATTTAACTCAATAGTAAATTTTATATTCAAAATCTATATAGTCGCAAAGTAATGAAAAAAAATAAAAAAGGTATCATTCATGGAAATTTAAGCACTTTTAATTTTTCGTCACTTAGGATTGAAAGAAATTTAAAAAAGAGGCAAATAGCATCAATAGAAAAAATTATTACTCCTGTTTAGTGCCCTAAGTAGTCAAATCTTGCATAGGAATAGCGAGAGCTGAAAGCAATAATTTTGAATCCCTAAAATTCAGCAACGCATTTTTTATTTGAATTTACGTTTGCATTTGAGGTTTAAATTATATTACTGGCTTTGCCAGGTTGGGAATTTATAAAAATTTATTAAATATGATTATAAAAAAAATCGTTTGTCGAAGATTGAAAATCCTTTTTTACTTCTCTAATAATTCAATAATTTTATCTTTCAATTTGGAATTTTCTTTTTGTAATTCGTCTATAATTTGCTCCGAAGCAGAATCTTCATTGACAAACATTTCGCCTTCTTCCAATAATAACCAACGCAAATTTACATCAGGAAAAAGGCGAGCAACTTCCATCACCAAATCCGCTCTCGGACTTTTGGTGATTCCTGTGATAAGGTTGGAAATAGATTGTTCTCTATAATCTATTTTCTTAGAAAAAGCCTTTTGAGAAATTCCTTTATCTTTTAATAAAATGGCTAAACGTTCTCCAATTGTCATTAAATTACGATTTAATTATATTTTTATACTAATTTACTTGTAAGTTAGAAAGTTTTTACTTTAATTTGCTAACGAGTTGACAAGATAAGATTTTTCAATTCTATTCTAAAACTAAAGGAGCAACACACTAAAGTTTTGCCGACTACGGTTGTGTCACTCCTTACTAAACTAATACCATGAGCAAAAGTAACAATTTGCCCGTAAACGGGCAAGGTATGTCTAAAACAAAAGAACAGCCGACCAATTTTACCCAAATCTCCAACGAAGTTCTCTTAGACGAAAGATTGAGCTTTAAGGC
>Ga0136554_1001162_pt1 | contig 10515 bp, 4 predicted proteins | sample AntRauTorckE5431_FD_104637 | JGI IMG/M metagenome (GOLD analysis project Ga0136554, IMG submission 104637) | Saline lake microbial communities from Rauer Islands, Antarctica - Metagenome Torckler E5 #431 | ecosystem: Environmental > Aquatic > Non-marine Saline and Alkaline > Saline | place...
AAGCCATCCCTGTGCCACAAAAAGGTTCAACGCATTCTGGACCTGATCAATAGATAATTTACCTGCGTGTGCGCCCTTGAGCTCTGTGCGAAAATTAATCATTGACATTCTAGAGAGAGACGCTTGACATCCTGCTCCGCGTCTGTCGCGTCTCCTCCGTTTGCGTGCTGATCCTTCGTTGTCATCGTCTCCACCGTCATCATCTCCGCCGTCATCATTTGAACTTTCAATGAGACGCTCAATTATCAAACGGAATAAAGCAAGTTCGTGTGGATTTTTTGTCATGTCAGGGTTTGCAGTTGCTTTACTGACATCATCTCCATTACAGTTAATGACAGTATGATATATTTGCGGATGGCCTGCATCTTCTTCCAGGTCGTCGGTTCCAAGGCCAATGTTAAGGGCAAGTGAAACAGAACGGATGTCTAGATCGAAAGCAGGTTTGAGGCTGCGGTTGATAATAGAAAGTGTGTCGTTGAGGTCGCGGCCCATGGATTCATTATCATTATGAATCTCATTCCAGATTTCTTGCAATTCTGCGTCATTTGCAACGTGTACAGATAAAAGCCGCTGAAGGAAGCGCTGCAAAGATGTATTCAGTGGGATGATGCCGTCCATGTTCGAGATAGTTGATCTATTTGTGGAAGAGGGATTTGTTGTGTTGTAGTTTGGGCTGTTTTGGTTTGGTCTTTGGTCGAGATTTTTTGGAGTTTGGTCAGGTGGTTTGGTGAAAATTTGGCGGCGAGGTTTTTTGGCGCAGTGAGTGAGGCCTTTTAAATATCGCATTTTGATGACAAAAGGCTTTTCGAACAGGCCCTAAAAAGAAGTCTGTAATACGAATAGGACTTGTGCTCACATTTTACCAGAATGGATCTCACTCCTTCTTCTTGGTATGGTACCTTACACTCTTTATGCATACCAGCAGTAGCGCGTATTCTCACTGCCCGCAAGATAAAATCTACTATTCATAGTATGTCACTGATGTCACCGTTTGGCGTTGCCTCCAAGGGAAGTAATTGGCGCAGCTGTTTTTAATCCTCAGATATCGTTTTTGTTGTGATGAAAACATTGGATAAAATGTTATTCTAGTTTTTTTATAATCTTTTAATTAATTCAACCATTTATTGGCGGAAGAAGTCAACAACCTGCGGGCTGACCATAATATTGCGGAGCTTGGCTGGCTGTTCTAGCCAAAGTCCCTCAAGGCTTTTGACCCTGCTGAGAGCGACATAACACTGCCCGTATTCAAACGCCGACGATATGTCCAACAGAGCCCTGGTCAAAGTGCTTCCCTGGCTCTTATGAATTGTGATAGCCCAGGCTAGCTTGAGAGGTATCTGCGTCCGTACCAAACACCCCTTTCCACCGTCCGAATTGTAGCGGACAGACTCGACAGGGACAATCTTCGTGACAATTCCACAGTCAAATCTGACAATCGGAATGGGAGATCCTCCTTCGTCAGTTGCTTCAACAAAGCGTTCAACGACACCCCTAGAGCCGTTGACTAGATTCTTTTCCAAATCCTTGTTCCTAGTTAACATTACTTGGGCGCCCACCTTCAATCGCACCTCGTCTGGCATCTCCATGCTGAGGCTATCCAACATTTTCTTCTTCGTAGCAGCGAGTGTTCCTACCGGCATACTCTCTCTCCACGTATCAATAGACTCACAAACAATCTCCTCGCTCTTCAACTCCGCTAATCGAGATATATTTTCTGAGTCAACATCTTTGTTCAGGACGTATAGACGGGTCGGAACGATGCCATCGGTCGGAAGTGGGTTGGTTGAGCTAATTAGACACCTAGAGTTGAGGTATCTAATATCAGTCTCTTGGATCGCACCAACCCTCACTTTGTTGAGCAAGCTAACAAACTCCTCATTTTCCTGCCTTTGAACCTCCTTGAGCTCCACTATATTATCAGATAGACCAAGTTCCGACCAAACTGGTGAATCAAAACAGAAGGGACGCCATTTACGATCGCGCACACTCCCATCTCCTCTGTAAACAGGAGGCAGCTGAAAGAAATCCCCAAAGGCAATGATCTGCATGCCCCCGAAAGCTTTTTCGCGGAAATTTCCATCTTTCCTAATTTCTCTCGACACTGCATCGAGCTTTTCGAGAAGATCCGATGATAACATCGAGCATTCGTCAATAATCAGCACATCCGTTTCGTCAATCCTTTTTTTGGCTGCACTATTTTTGTTGATTTTTTGCAATATGCTAGATACCGATCCAGTTCCAAGGCCAATGCCGAAAAATGAGTGCAGGGTGCTTCCACCGACAATGATGGCTGCAACACCAGTGGGTGCACAAACCCCTACAATTTTTTTATCACCCAAATGATTTGTCTGTTGTTCCAACGCCTCCACAATAAATTTGAGAAGATAACTTTTGCCTGTACCAGCCGATCCGGTAATGAAGACATTCTGTTCATCTTTTCCGAGTGGTATCTCTGCTGCACGAAGCTGTTCCGGTGTCAGACTTGCGGGGTCTATCTTAGCAGGACGGGTAGGGATTGACATTGAACCTGGAACTATGTTTCCATTATTGCCGTTGCCGTTGCCGTCGCCATCCGATCGGTACTTGGAAACAATCGCTAGGATATCATCACCAAACATTTCAGCTTTTTTAGGTCCAATGCCCTTCACGTCCAACAACTCCTCTATTGTCGTCGGCAGAAATTTATATATACCATCTAAAGCTGCATTACTAAAAATGGTATATGCCGGCTTTTGAATGGGGACCGATTGCTGCATTCTGTACTCCTTTAGCTCATCCTTCAGTTGTGTTTTCTTGATAATGACATTTTTCTCCTTTGCGTCTGTATCGAACTCATCTGACTTATCACTGGCATCATTGTTCCCTGCATTGTCAGTAATATTGGCTAAGTGCTGCTGCTGCTGCTGTTGTTGGTCTTGGTCTTCTTGTTGTTGTTGGTGCATGGACACAATCGTTAGGATGCCAGCGCCAAACATTTCAACTTTCTTCGGTCCTATACCCTTCACTTTCAATAAGTCCTCCATGATCGTGAGCAATGGCAATGCTGCACATATAGCATCTAACGCCTCATTTGTCAAAATGCTAGAGACGGGTTTGAGAAGGGATTTGGACTGCTGTTTCCGGTATTGCTGTAAGTCTTCTTTCAGGTAAACCATTGTTTTTTCTTGTTCCAGTTCATCTGTAACGGCATATGTGCGTGTATTTTCCTGTTTTCTCGTGGTATTGTTGTTGTCATTGCTGTTGTCATTGCTGTTGTAATTGCTGTTGTCGTTGATATTGTCGTTGATATTGTCGTTGATATTGTCGTTAGCGTTGCTGTTGCGTTTGTTGGAGCTAGGATTATTATTGTACATGTCAAGGTTTAGAAAGTCATTGGGATTGGTTTCGGCACCGATAGAAAACGGAGATGTTGCTTCAAAGGGACTAATACTGCTGTAGTTGCTATCTGCTCTATTGCTAGCAGCGCGTAACTGTGTTTGTTGGTGAGCTGGTCTTCCATATTCACACCTGTACTTGTAACAGACTGAGGAAAGCTGTGAGAATGCTGGGACATTATTCAGAATCGCTTGCGAAGAAGGCAGTGAAATCCCATGGCATCTATAGCTTTGTCTGTTTTCATGTCTATACATTTGCATGGTAAAACATCTGTATTGTCGTTGTCGTTGTCTTATCATTTCCATTGCTGGCCCTCCTGACCGATTTACTGATAGCGGCATTGACAGGGATATCACAGGAGTGGAGAGATTCAATAATATCAATGTGACTCCTGTTCTGCGGGTGGTGATCCTACGGTATTTGTGACATTGAGGACTCATCATTTCCTTCTTCTTGCTTTGGTCTTCTTCTCCAGCCAACTCGACCGAGTTCACGTATTTAATTTCTCAGCTCCTTTCCTTGGATCAACTGACTAATTCGACTTTAGCATGTGGACGAGTTACAAGTTTATCTCAAGAAGGGAACAGATTGTTCTAGTGGGTTCTGAGGTGGAGAATTGGAGAGACTATATATTTATATATGAACTAAAGTGGCTAGCTATGTGCTATGTGGTACTATGTATGTAGCAGTTAATAATTATTTGTCAATAGTGGTTGTTGCGTTTTGCGTTGGTGGTTGCGGTGTTGTGAAATCAGGTTTTAGCGGAAAAAGAAAGGCCTGTATCTGCCTGTTGTATCTACTACGATAGTAAAAGATAGTAAACGATCATTATGTCCCAGAACCATCACCCATTAGCCATTAATTTTAGTAGCATCGTTACAACAGTAGTGGTATCATCATACTATAAGGAGATTGATGATGCTGCTGAGCAGAAGAAAAACTGTTGCTTTATCATTAGAAATACTGCCGTTAGAATTGTTGATGATGAGTGATGAGTATGTGTCGATAGTAAGATGTGAGAGTAGGTTGATGTCGGGCGAGAGTGACAAGGATTCAAGTGACGATACTGAGAGTAGCGTCATGTTGGGCCAGAGAATCGACTAGGATTCAAGGAAGGTGTGCCAAATTATAATCGAGTCTTAAATACATGTGTTATGCGTTATGCGTTCCTGACGAGTTATTCTTATTTCATTCCTTCAACCACAAGCGTAATCTATACGCATCGTTATTATTAAGATAATACCTCACCAGAAACTCTTCCCTCATAAACCCCAGTTTCTCCTCATACAATTTCATTGCAGCTTTATTAGTCACCTCTGTTTCAAGTATGATGCTGGAGCAACCCATATTTGCCATTCTCCTCACTGCCCTTTTTGCCAGCGCACTTCCAATCCCCGATCGTCTGTAAGATGTGTCTATAGCTAGCATACCAATGTATCCACATAATTTAGGTTCCCCGATATCTTGCTCTACCTCTACCCCCTGCTCGCATTCATCTGGGTCTATTTTGCAGACGATGCACCCAATTGGTTCAGGATCATCAGAAGTATCATTTTCGGGCACTGCAAATATGCATAGTTGAGGATATCTATGGAGAAAATATCTGTACGTGAAGACTGAGTAGGGTTCTGATAGATCGCGCCCCACGAGTCTCATCACGCAGTCTATCTGAGATTCATCTCGATAGTTGACGAATTTGATTCCAGGAATTATCATGTCATCATCTATTTGTTCCCCATCAGGTGTACTGCTGCTGCTATTGGTAAGGACGTGTTTTGCTTCACGGTTTGATGTTATGTGCAATGGATCTGATAACGTGAGGTTCTCCACACTCGGTGCGCCGTCAATTTTTCTAGCAGTCATAATAGTCATAGGGTGATCCTCTGGTTATCGACAATGGTTTGCTGTACTCGCTGCTGGATCGGTTAGTTGTTGTGCCTTGTGCTTCACATTTCACATGATGTGTCCTGTCTCTTTCTTGTCGCTTCTTGTCGCTTGTCGCTTCTTGTCATTTCGTACGAATGATGAAGGTGGTGTCGCTGGTGGTCGTTGAGCTCTTCTAGGCTCTTTCCAGATCCAGAATGGGGTGCAGTTTTGTTGCGACCCCCTTCAGCATTTTGTGCACATGTGAACGCAGGCAGGCAGACGGCGGAGGTTTACTACTTTTCTCATATTTTGTTCGCTGGTCGCTGGCGTTGCCTCTTCACTACTGTTGTTGACCCGCTTACCAATAATTAGCATTGGATATCACCACCGTACATAATATTTAATATTGAACCATCGTCAAGCAATATCAATATCAATATCAATATCAATATCAATATCAATATCAATAGCAAGAGAAAGGAATAAAGATGCTAAGGAAACCAGGAACGTACGATCCGTCTAAGACCGCCTCTACTAGTAGAGCCCAATCCTCTAACCGTAGGAAAACTGCTGAAGGACCTGATGACATAGTCAAGAGACTTCTGAGATTGCCAGGGAACAAAAATTGTGCCGATTGTTCTGCCAGAGCCCCCCGAGCAGCGAACCTCACGCATGGAACCTTCGTCTGCTTGCCTTGTTGTGGCGTACAGTAAGTTTACATATGGTACAAAATTCTGCATCTACAGGAACATATAAATATCCTTGTTCTGATCCTGACTTAATCCTCATACTTTCATGATAGCCGGGAGTTCAGTCATCGTATCAAAGGTATTGGACATTCAGCTTTTACAACCGAAGAAGCAACATTTCTCAGTGCAAACGGTAATGATATTATTAATGCGAAATACCTCGCGAACTTTAGATCTGGTTCCGAGAGGTTGAGAGCTCCAGATGGAAGCACTGGAAATGTAGATGGACAACTTCTTCGTGTTTGGTTGAGAAGAAAATACATCGATGGAGCATGGGCGGCATCTAGCGTATCGCAGCAGAATGGAGGAGGAAGTCAAAATCATAATTTGCAGCCAACCAGGGCACAAATCCCTCCCAAGAAAAAAGCTACGCCAGCTCAGGCTTCGGTGCCAGATTTACTTGGTGGAGGCTGGGATAGTGCACCTGTACCCGCTGCACCAGCTCCTGTTGTAAATGATGCTGCGTGGGACGCATTTGGACAAAGCAGGTCTTCCACTGCATCATTCAAACCTGACTTCGGCTCTCAACCTGAAGCAAATCAGCAACCTGTTTCCCAAGCAAATTTTGGTCAAATGCCATCACAGGCCCCTCCTCCAGCCCCAGTTCCAGTTCCTGTGCCCGCTTCATCATTCCAGTCTAGTAATCAGCAATCGCCTGATCCGCCTCAGCAGCAGACACAACAGTATAGTTTCAACCCCAACTTTCCCCAGCCTTCAACTCCCAATCGATCTGCTCCACCAGCTCCAGCGTACGGGGCAAGTTTTCCGGGTCGTCAATTGCCTTCGCTGCCGGCACAGCAAATGAATGGATCTCCTTATCAGGATAAATTTCAGCAGCAGTCGTCTGCTCAAAATCAAGTGCCGGTGTCGCAACAAGCACAGCAGCAGCAGACTACTGTGCAAAGTCAGCAGGGGTTCAATGCGAACTTTCAGCAGGGACAGCAGCAACCTGTAGATCATGTGCAACAGAATCAGCAGGGGTTCAATGCGAACTTTCAGCAGGGACAGCAGCAACCTGTAGATCAAGTGCAACAGAATCAGCATGGATTCAATGCAAGCTTTCAGCAGCAACCTGCAGCTCAGTTGCAACAGAATCAGCAGGGATTCAATGCAAACTTTCAGCAGGGGCAGCAGCAACCCGTCGATCATGTGCAACAGAATCAGCAGGGGTTCAATGCAAACTTTCAGCAGGGACAGCAGCAACCTGTGGATCATGTGCAACAGAATCAGCATGGATTCAATGCAAACTTTCAGCAGGGACAGCAGCAACCTGTAGATCATGTGCATCAGAATCAGCAGGGATTCAATGCAAACTTTCAGCAGGGACAGCAGCAACCCGTCGATCATGTGCGACAGAATCAGCAAGGATTATTCAATGCAAACTTTCAGCAGGGACAGCAGCAACCTGTAGATCATGTGCAACAGAATCAGCAAGGATTCAATGCAAACTTCCAACAGGGACAGCAGCAACCTGTAGATCATGTGCAACAGAATCAGCAAGGATTATTCAATGCAAACTTCCAGAATCCTGCAGCTCAGTTGCCACAGAATCAAGCATCTATGCAGGTTGTCTCGCATGACGAAGGACAATTGCAACAAAATCAGCAGAACTTACAAACTCATGTTCAATCTCCTGAACCCCAAAAACAGGTTGTCCTTGACGAAAAAGCCGCCGCAAATCAAAGTCAGCCAGCTATGCCTATAGAAGTGAGCGGAAGCACTGACAATGTGAACTCTGGACCAGCTGATTCGAACAGTATGCACTCATCTTCAGCCATTGATGCGAGAGTTAGCGCTGACCCCTTTGACGCATTCAATGATTTGGGAATCGGTTCATCTTCTGCACCTTCTTCACAGCGCAATGATCCTCCATCACCGCCAGATCCATCACCCACTCCTCCAAATATGACGGCGAATAGTACAGCCAAATACCAAGTTGGTCAGAAGCTTGAATATAGGGACAGTGAAAACAACATTTCGCTAGTGGAAGTTTTGAAAGCACACCTGGACGATAGTCTTGTTCCTTTTTATGACATTAAGATGGAAAATGGTAGGGAAAAACAAACTGATGATGGTCATTTGAGCCATCAGTCCGCAAGTTTAGTTTCAAAAAATGCTCTGTTGGGCATTGTTACCACTTTGCTTAGTAACCTCGACGAACACCAGCTTCGTGCGGTTGAGAATTTTGTGAAGGACATGAAAGGAATTCAAAGTTAAACATAATATTCCACATTTTTCGTAAACGATATGCCCTCAAGTAAGTAACCCAGAATTAACTACTTTTCTGCAAGCAGGGCGTGTACCACTGGTTGCATAATATTATGATCCAGTGAATGGTACATATTACTGTGTTTTAGTCAATGTTTACTGATGAATTCTTCTTGCTGCTGATAATAAGACTGGCCATAGTAACACAGTGAATACGGTTCTTTGTAGTGATAGATATTAGCGCTCAACGAACATGATCAGGTTGTAAAGTTGGCATCAATCGCAAAAATCAAAAAATAATAATTTTGAGTCCTGTTCCGTCGTTACTCACGAAACATCTCTAGAGAGACACGGAACAGATCTATTTCGTTTTGGTAGCAAGCACACGTTCAATTGATACTCAAATTATTCCCCTCATTTGTACTCTAATTGTGTCACTGTATTTCTGTTGCTCATAGCAATCGAGTAATGCATGGAATTATGCGTTGGTGAGTATTTATGGCAGAGAGAGAGCCTGTTTCTTTCCTTTTTTTATTCTTCTCATCGATTCTTGTGGAATATCGTTCAGGATCAATGTCGTACCAATGTTGGTACTAGGTCTAATTGTGGTGACTGGTACTGCTGTTGTCCTTGCATCTTCTCTAGATGTGCCGTCTAGAATCTATAGCGGTGAGGAAATTGTATATTTGAAAGATAGACCGGCTTTTCGTAGAATGGAGATTGCACCAACTGCAGAGTACTCTTTTCGTATTGCTGCAAAGAATGATAAGGGATACGGTGCGCTCTCAGAAGTTGAAAGTATTGGCATTAACACAGGTGGAATATTACCAGATGCACCGAGATCTATTTTCCTTGGAGGAGCTTACGCTTCAAATAAACTGAAATTATACTTCCAACCCCCATGGAATGATGGCGGGAATGCGATATCAAAGTCACTGATAGAATGCGACTCTTTGGCATCATTTGATTCTTCCAGCTCGGATTATTGGAGAGATGAAATTACTCTCCGACGCGAGGTCCAAGAGATTAAGTTGGCATGCGGGAATAAATGTTTTGGAACGTTCAGGCTTTCTTGGGGAGGAAAACTTTCACTTCCGTTGGATGTGGGCACTAATACAGATGATATTGCAACAGAGATATCGGTATTAGTTGGCACAAATACGAATGGAAATCACGACATTAAAGTGACTAGGACAGATTTAGGATCCGGTATCAAATGGACCGTTACTTTTGGAGGCGTAGATGGAAACATTGGTGAAATGGATGTGGACGCTAATATGATTGTCGGGTATGATCCCAATATGAGCGTGCAGGAGGTATTCCCTGGTTTTGTAGATATTTACCCCGGGTCGTTTACCCATGAGCTTCAAAGCGTAACGATTCGAAGGAAAGATGGATACACTTCGCCAATAAATGGCGACTTCACACTATCTTTTGAAGGCGCCGAAACGAATGTAATTGATGTTGATACCACCGCGATGGAGATGAAAGAAATATTGGAAAATTTAGGCACAATAAAAAACGTGTATGTTGTTAAAAGGGTTGGTGATAATCAAGTATGCTGGCTGGTAGAGTTTACAGACTTGGGGCATGAAGAAAATCCAGGAGCTGGTGATTTGGAAATGCTCCGTCTCCAATCTTCTTCTTTTCTAGAGCCTTCCAGCATCGTTATGGATATCTTTGAAAATAGAAGAGGTTCAAACCCAATGCAATATACATTATCTGAAGCCACAACCGGAAAGCCAATTTACTGCCGAGCGTCTTCATACAATTCTGCTGGTTTTGGAATGCCATCGAGAGTTGTAATGGCTACAGTAGGAGCAAAGCCGATACAGCCAGAGGTGGTATACACCAGTATTAATGATTCTTCTCTTGATATTTCTTGGGAAAAGTCAACTCATAATACAGAGGCTGAAATAGGGGGGTATCTTGTTGAGTGGTTCTCTGGTGACGCTGTGCATGAAATTCAGCAGATAACCACATCTGCCTCTGGTGGAGTTGCTGAAATTCAGGTGATTCGAGCATCAGCTGAAGAAGATAGCTTGGGAGGGTACTTCACGTTGTCGTTTGGTGGAGAAGAGACGCGACCAATTGCATATAATGCACAGGCAGATGGGCCTGATTCAGTGAAGATGAATCTTCGCCGGCTATCAACTATCGGTGATGTTCATGTAAACCGCAAGTTGTCGACGATTGCTATTAAGGACGAAATGTTTAATCTATCGTCAGGAACCAACATTCTTTTTCGGTATGGATCGTCTGATTTGACAAAAATCTTTGAGAGCGGTGAAATGATTTTCATTGACGGAGAAATATT
>Ga0136554_1001168_pt1 | contig 10503 bp, 11 predicted proteins | sample AntRauTorckE5431_FD_104637 | JGI IMG/M metagenome (GOLD analysis project Ga0136554, IMG submission 104637) | Saline lake microbial communities from Rauer Islands, Antarctica - Metagenome Torckler E5 #431 | ecosystem: Environmental > Aquatic > Non-marine Saline and Alkaline > Saline | place...
ACTGCTGGTGGGAGCAAGGGTGAGGCTGACTCCGAGGCTGCTGAAGCTGCTGCGGTCGCAGTGGCCTGCATATACGCACGGACAAAGAATATAAGAGGGCATTATAAGTTTTTTTTTTGAAACATTATATCCTTTGAGACAATACTGCCAATATAAACAATTGTGGTTTCTTCAGGCAATTAAATCGGACAACTATCATTTCCAAGTACCTCCAGCGCATTCACGTCTTCAGCAAGCAAGGACATGCCCGCGGCAAAGTTGCCGATGGCCCAAAATGCTTGCGATCGAGTGGCAACTTTGGTGTCTCGAGCAGCGGCGGCGAGAACCCATACAGTTTGCTCCACAAAGCCGCGGCCAGAGGATTGAGCAGACGCAGGAGTAGGCGAAGGAGACGACGTTGGTCCGGTAGATGATAATGAGGACGTAATCGACGTTGGTGCTAGAGACGAAAACGGCGAAGACAAAAAGTTCAATGATGTTGCGGATGACGCCGTTGGTTGTTGAGCAGCAGCAGGCAGCACCGGCCATGCAGGAGTAGTTGTTGGTGTTGATGCCACTCTTTCTGGCAAGCTACTAGTCACTGGTGGCTTGCGAGGCACACCCCAGGCTGCTGAGGGAGCAGCTGCAAAAGTTGCAGGTGTTTTGACGACAGTAGTGGCGGCAGTGAAAGAAGTGCGGCTAGTGGGTAGCTCGACACTCAGCCTGCTGCTGTTTCCTCCGGCAAACCTCAAATCAATCGCCCAGGGCTTGAACATCACAAAGGAGCCCAGCACGCCTACCACACGGCACCCCAAGGCTTGCACTGCGCCGTCGGTGTCCGATAATGCCGCGGCGTACGCCTGTAGAAGAAGCAGGAAGAATCATTGTTAGGTATGATCACATGTACAATCGCAAAGCCAATCGCAGAAAGAGCATGCAGGGCATATGTCACATGTGTGAATAGAAGTGCGCAATTAAGGGAAGATGGGTTTAGACTGAGAATATTCGCATTCTTCAAAAATTACCTGTCCAATCGCTCTTTGCCTTAAGTCGGGCGCCATCAGGTCCCAATCTTCGGGCAGCAAATAGCCAAAGCAGGACACCGCCACCCCTCGCACCGCGGGGCTCGGATCGTTCATCGCGCGGCACAGGGATGCATCCACGAACTTGGCTTTGCACTGACGGCTCCACATTGTCAGAGGCCCCAACCCAGCCGAAGCGAAGCCACCAAAGCCACTTCCGGGTAAGCCCGCTGGCGCAGCTGCTGCAGCTCCTGCTGGTGCTCCTGCTGGTGTCTGATTGGTTGCCGTTGCAGATGATGCAGAGGAGGAGGTAGATGCGGCAGCGGAGGTTGGGTCAGGTGGGGTAGCCTCGTTGTTGCTTTCGGGCAGGCCGCGGGTCACGGTCATCAGGTAATGGCCGTGAGCGTGCGCGCAAGCTCCAAGCATCTCTTCGCCCACCTTTGAAAGAAAAAATAAACCAAAAGAAAAGGAACAGCACATAGGAAAAGAGATTTGCGCATCAAAGAATTTGAAAAAAAAATAGACTTCCGCAACTCTTTGATGCAGAACTCACAATGTATCAAAGGCTACACGCAAGGGCATGGGAACCATGCACATATGCACTCACCCGAACCGCCCGCAGCCGCAGCGCTGGATCCATGGACCGAAAACACCGCTGGAGGGTGGTATCCACTTCGCTCCAGTGTTCGGCGATTCGGGGCGCGTAATTGCGAGCTAAGCGACTCAGCAACATGAGAGCTTCGCCGCGCATCTGGCGGCGAGAACGATAAAAGAATGGATTAGAACACAGTCGCATAGACAACAAGCAAGATTAAAGAATTACAGCAACATACTTAATCAAGCAACGGTCTCAACAAATCAAAAAGGAAGCGTCTGCTTTCCCCCATTATGTAAAAGATGCACGCTCAAATAGCTTACTTGGGCCCCTGAACCAGCGTCTCTAGCCACTGCTAACAGCCGCTGAATGGGCGTTAACGATGAGGGAGCTGAGGAAGGCGAGGAGGAGGCAGCAGTGGCAGAGGCATCGTCAATTGGAAGCTGAGAAGAAGGCAACTTGAAGTCACATGTGCCGAGGTAAAAATCGACAGCTCTCAAAGGCTGTTTGGTTGAGAACAAGAGAAGCAAAGTGCGCGTAGTAGCAGAATGCGACGACGACGACGAAGATGAAGTTGGCAAGTTTCCGATGGATGATGACAAAGAAGGAGCATCGCTGGCGTGTTGATGGTGGTGGTGAGGCAGCCCTTGAAGGAGCCATTGCTTCATGATACACCCGACCAATCGCAAGAGCTCCAAGCCAAATAAACCCAACCGCCGCTCCAACAACCCTACACGGCGCCGCCCTGTTTGGATGAGATGCAACGACAAGCAATGAAGTGGATTATATGCAGGTATTGTAAACACCTACTTGAGTGAGAGGTATACCCATTCCAGAGGCAGTAGTATAGCACTAGCAGGAAAAGCCACATGTAATGCATAATTCAATTCAAACGAGAACATAATGGTGGGGGAAACGTGAAGTGCATAGCGCCTATCATACCTTCCGACCGAAGCGCAGCAACGTTCACTGTCGTTGTTGTCAAAAGAGTCTGAGCTGGTGTTGCTGTTGCTGTTTCAGTTGCGTCTTCTCTTGTTGCTACTGCACTTGCTGGAGAGACAGGGGCCAATTCTACGGCACCTGGAGGTGGTGCTGCTGCTACGACGGCCGAAGTTTTACTTTTCAGCGCACCTTCGTTCGCTTTGTTTTTTTTCTTGGACTTCTTTCCTTGGCTCCCACTGCCTGAGTCAAGTTCTGCAGCCAGAACAGCGGCAGCAGTTGCTTCGGCTGCCGCTGCAGCGTCATGTCTAGCCTTTTCTGCAGCTGCTGCTTGTGCTACCATGACAGAACACATGTGGCGTTGTTCTCGCGTAATCCCCACTACCGTAGAAGCGGGGAGCGAGGAGGCGAGAGCTAGAGAGGGTATCGATGGGTGGGATGGCACAAGAGGAGGCAGTGGTGGTGGCGGCAGTGCAAGAGGAGACCGTGAAATACGAGAAGATGTAGCAGGAGCAGACGGATTTGGCGAGGCAAGAGGAGGAGGACTAGGAGCAGCAGCGGCAGCAGCAGTAGCTGGTGGAGCAATTCTGGTTGAGGTCGCAATAGCGGTGGTAGGATTAGCTGCACCAGCAGCACCAGCAGCATTAGGAGAAAGGCGGAACATTGGGGCTGCACTAGGCCAAGAAGTAAACTTCCCTTTGGTGAGCGCCGCATAAGTCGCAAAATGACCGCCGACACACAAGTCTTTGTTCGCTGCTGCTCTATCGTCAGCCTCACGTGCAGCAGCAGCAGCAGCAGCGTCACTACTGCCGGTTTCAGTTTCAGTGCCAGTGGTGGTATTTGCACCTGAACCTGAAACTTGCTGTGGCGATGGCGCGTGCCGGGGGTCAGGCAGACCGAAATCTTGCCGTTTTGCTTCGAGGGCTTCAAGCGGGTCGAGCACGGCGTAGGGCGTGGCAGCTAGAAGGGCTTGCAAAGTAGCGCACAAGCCGATGCGAGCTGGAGCTGCACTGACAAACACACTGGAGTCGGCTTGGTTCAATAGAGCAACTTCAGCATCGAGGGCCTGGAAATGATGAGACCAAGAACAAAAAATAGTAGGAGAAAAGTGAGCAAATGTAGAAAAAAAAAGCAGAGCGAAGATAATGAAATTGTGAAGTGTATTCATTTGCCGAGACAACTGAGCGATAAATAATCCCGACATCACTCTCAAAAGAACCCTTCAAAGAACACAATTCCATTCATTCACAATCATCATCATCATTATCATCACCAACCCTTCATCATCACTACTACCATGTACCTCCGCCAGTAAGTCATGCAGAGTGCCAATGGTATCATGTACTTTCACGGCCAGAAAACCCGGATGCGTGGTGTTCCCCAGCCTACTCATGCCGCTGCTCAGCCGCTTGCTCATCAAGCCCGCCGCGATGGCCAAGGCACCCGCCGCTGACGGAGCAGCCGGGCGAGCGGGCACACCTGCTTTCTTCGACACGTTCTTCGCATTTTCTGTACGTCTTCCTTGATTAGGTGCGGCGGCTGAGGTTGGGTCTTTTTGTTGGTGCGAGTGATGCAGCAGCGGTGCTTTCAGGGTTTCGGCTAAAGCACCTAACCACTGTCTCAGAGGAGCATTCGTGACCAGCGCAGCAGCCGCGTGAGCCGCCGAGGCACGCACAGCCACACACCTAAAAAAAGGATAGGGGAGCGGAAGGATATGACTTTATGCATGGACATAGAAAGAAGGACAGTGTTAAAGCGTATCCCTTGACACAAGTTTGGGGTGAGCATGTGCGCAGCGAGCAGCGTAAAGACAGACAGGAACAGAATAGCCGAAGAAATACAAGAAAGGGAGGCAAAGATCGTTGGAAGTTTGCATTTAGAAAATGGTTCGCGGAGTTATCTGGGGTGAATTCGAGTTGGAAACAGTACTCCTTACGGTTCAAGAGACTCCAGGAGGAGAGTGGGAAGAGGAGCTGCAAGAGGGGCATCGGAGAGCAGCGGCTGAGAAGTAGCAGTCGTTGAGGTGGTACGATGGTGCTTGCGGAGTTCAATCAGGCGCTGCGTGCGGTTGCGTTCGCTTTTCACGGGTAGGAACAAGTGCCAATGTTCGTAGAGGTGGGTCGGGTACTGGGCAGCTAGTTTAGACAAAAGCGCGAGAGCATGCAGTTGCACCCGCTGATGCGTGGTGCTGCGATGAGGACGGCTGTTGTTGCTGTTGCTGCGAACTCCCTCATCAGCAGCGTTCGATTCTCTGCTAGTTGTGGTAGTACGAGCTTCTTCCTGTTCACCTTGCGAGTGTCCACTTCGAGATGATGGAGACGAAGGAAGAAGCGGCTGTTTCGGTTGCAGCAAGTGGTGAAGTGCCAAGAGCAGGCCTTCCAAAACGCCGTTGTCGTGGAGTGGCAACGTGGAGCTATTGTTGGAAGAAGAAGGTGAAGATGAAGCAGCAGATGAAGAAGCAGACCCACTGCTTACTAGTGCCCGCTTGCGAGCGGCATTTGCGGACCCCCCTTTCAAGGAGAAGCGCGATTGGTCGTGGCCGATGGCAATTTGAAGGCAGCGCAACGCCGGACCAAGCAGACGGCTCGCCTGTTTTCCATAAGGATGAGATGAGAGAGAAGGAACAAGATATTTAACAACATGCGCAGTACAAAAACCCTTTCAAATCGAAATTACAGTACTACATTGGACTTTTTACTTTAGCCCTATCTTAAAGCAACAATCGCTCTCAAGTGGTCAAAACCTGAGGGCTGGTGGCTTGCCCTCGCACGAAAGGGCGCCAGTGGGTCTGAAAGCAAGCATACGCAGCTTCCCATGCAGCTATTCGCACGACATCTACCGCGTTTACCACTGCTATGGAGGCAGCGTCCAATGCGGCTACTTGAGCCCTTTCGTCTGCTTCAGCTGCTGTAGCCGCAACAAGGATAGCTGCCGCAGTGGCAGCAGCGGCAGCGGAGGTCGCAGTCACCAGATTCGCGAAAATGTCGAGTGCTGCGTGCAGAGCCTCTGCATCATAAACCTTGAGTTTGAGCGTAGAGGTTAATGGTGCTGACGTTGCTGAGGCTGATGACGGAGCTCCACGAGTGCTGCTACTGCTGCCACTGCCTGTATTGGAAGTGGCGAGACCCTGATTGGTCCGGGCAGCAAATACCGACACCGCGCTAAGGAGCGGCGTAAACATCGACGAATGCACGCTCACGAGGGCGACTACATGTGAGGGCACATGCAGCACTTGTGCTAGAGCGCGCAAGACATCTTTGGCTAAGCCACTGCGCGCTTCTATTGCTTCAACTGACACGGCGAATTCAAGAGCGCTTTGAAACCACGCAAAGAGTTGGCCCAGAGCAGCCTGATCCTCTATGACGCACCCACCACCTCCGCCTCCTTGGCTGCCCAAAGAGGGACCAGGGGCGGCCAAGGAGTCAGTGGCGGCGGCAGCAGCTGCGGCGTGGTCACTCAAGAGACCAGCGTCCCGAGTCGCAGGTGAAGGCGACGCCGGCCCGCGCTGTCTGCTGTTGTGGTGGTTGGTTTTGCTGTAGTTGTTGCTGCTTTGGTCAGTACTCAAAGAGGAGGCACGAGACGCATTTGAAGAACCATGTGATGTTCCTCTTTGAGCGTGTGCCGCTGACCACGGCTTCTGTGTGCATGCCCTGTCATGAATCGAATGTGAAATTTCAATAAAAATCACAAGAAGATGGAGATACAAGTCGATAGCACGTCACTAGAAGAGAGAGCCTAATTTCTTGAATATATAACAAACTCACAAGATGATGAAGCGGCAGACGCGGGCTGCCAGAGGTGCTGAGTTGGCGGGTGCTAGCGCTACTAAGGCTGCCACCATGATTCCCACTTCAGGGGGTGAAATGGTGTGGTTGGGCAAAGTTAGGCCCGCCAAGACGTCTAGTTGAGCGTCCAGCTCTTGTCGCAGCGTCGAGAAGCTTCCTCCTGTGCGGGTGCCTTGCTCTTCCTCGGCGGCTCTGCTGTTTTGACTGGCACCCTGCGGTGCAGCTACTCCTGCTGCAGCTACGCTGCTGCCACTGCAGTCTACTTCTCCAGAACCAGCCGTGGTCTTGTTTTGTGCGAGTTCTCGCAGCCGTTTCAACACGTTGTTCCACAGTTCGCGCTCTTGCCGTGACCAGGGTGCGGAGCCCCATGACGCTTTGCTTCTCGGCATGGGAAGCCCTGAGAAGCCGCCGCTGCCACCGCCACTACTGTCGGCACCACTGGTGCCATCTACTCCATCAGCACCTGACGTGCTGTTGCTACTAGACAGAGTGCTCCAACGTGACTGTCGCCCTGCTGGCGCAGCAGCAGCAGCTCCCTCGACGCCATTAGCTTCGGTGGGTGGCGCAACGACGGCGTTTTGGCTCAAGTCCGCAAGAGAGCGCCCCTTCTGATTGCCTGCAAGACATACGCATTATAATTAAGGTAACCTGTTGCAATCATTTAGATCTTCAAAGAGGTTTACTTGGACTACAATTTAATGCTATGGAAGTGTAGAAAATGGACCTCTTGGATTAGGTGCCTAAAATCTGACTGATGGGGCATGACGAGGTATTAAAAGGGATATAATTTACACGTGCACAGAGGTGCTATCTTTGCAGCAATTACCAGCATTCTTCCGGCCGAATCGAAACGATGTGCGCTCTCCTGTGGACCCTGAGGCTGGTGTGGAACCTTCTGGAGCTGGCGTGGGTCGTGGAGGCACTGCCTGTGAACGCCCAGTCAGTTCTCGGCCTTCTAGAGAGCTGCTCCCTGGCTGTGGCGATTCGCTCGAACCGCCTACCTTTCTGACTGTTGGCTTACTTCTATCCATGGCAATACTCTAGCACTTGAGACGCAGTAGAGAGAAGTCTCATGGACTCATGGTGACTGTTGGCTCAGTTGGAAGAATGGCTATTTTGTATACTATTATATTAGTGAACCATTGGAACAACTTCTTTCTTCAAGGGAAGAATGGGAAGCAACGAAGCAACTGATGGGCAGGTGCTACTACTACAGTTAGTAGTATGCTATCGTCCCGGAACCTAGCTAGGTTAGTCTGTCAGACGCTTAATTTAGTTGATCGATACAGTGGCCAGCCAGGACTCTATAGTTTCCTTAATAATCCTCGAATTTAAGCTTGGTTTCGAGTCATTCTGAAATGAGTACGAGCTTTCGATGACACTGACTACTTCGTAATATTCATAGCCGATCCAACCAATATCTTGTGCATAATCGAACTTAATCTGGGACAAACAATGCTTAGATTTCATGATAGCTCAGGGAGAGTGCACACTTCAGCCACTCTAAGGGTCGCGGTTATCGGTTGCGGTTGTATTGGCGCTTACGTTGGTGGAAGGCTTGCGATAGCAAATACCAAAGACGTTCATGTTACTTTCTTAATGAGCGGTAGCGCTTCAAACAAGAGATTGGCTGCCGCTGCGCAAGCCAGAGGCAGTGTGGTACTTATCGACCCTGATGGAATTGCGAAGCTCGTTCCTTGTTCGTCTATTGAATCAGACAAGTGTCTGTTTGATGGTGCTGTGCACTTTACCAGTGATGCTGCAGCGGCGCTGGCCAGTGTGGATGTAGTGCTTGTGGCAACTAAACGGGGTGCCAATATGTCTATAAGGAATACTCTTCAAGAACACTGCCCGAAAGCCACTGTGCTCCTCTTTCAAAATGGGCTCGATGCTGCTGAGGAATATGGCCCAAAGTCGCGTGCTTATCAATGCATTGTAACGATGAATGTCGTGAGCGACCCTAGTAAAGCACCCGGGGTCTTCACGCGCACTAGCCATTGGCCTAAAATTACCGTCGATGCATGTGTGGAGGAAGCGTGCCCAGGCATTGTCCAACGCTTGAGTGTTGCCGGTTTTACTGTGTCAGCTGAGCCCACTCAGACCTTTGAAGCCGTGCAACGTGGTAAGCTCATCATGAACATGTTTAACGCGCCGAACGCATTGAGTGGTCTCTCTACGGTGGAGACGCTATTGGACCGAAGATGTCTTACGCTAGCTGCTCTCACAGCCAGAGAAGCTCTCGACTGCTTCAAAGCGGCTGAGCAAGGTAATTATTTTGCTTAAATGTACGCAGGTCTCTGCAGTTTTTTCACCTATTAAGACCTCTCTGCATGATTGAAATTGTTGATTCATCACGTTTATTTTGCCTGTTCTGATTTTTTTAGGTGTTCAACCCGCCATAATGTCCTACGTGCCTGGTATACTATCAATATTTGCCCACCCTTTTATCAACTGTTGCATCTTCTTTCTACTCACAATCGTCGCAGTCGTGGTTAGTGCTTGTCGTGCAATATCAAGCCGGCTACGCTTCACTCATGATAAACACGCAGTGTCGTTGAGTGAGGCGCATCCGTGGTGGTCGCCATTGAATGTGCTCGACACTTCTGCACACTCGTCAATGTGGGAAGACTTCCGTTCGGGTCGCCCATCTGAGGTTTGGATACTGGCTCTGCAAAATCATTTGTGCCTTTTATCAGTCATGTTTGCTTGCGTTGTTGTGGATTAGGTGAGTTACTTGAACGGCGCCGTGGTAGCTCTTGGTGAAAAATATGGGATACCTACACCAGCAAATCGTGCCGTAGTGCGCGCAGTTCTTGACGTTGAGAAGAATTATGGCTCCCCTCCTCGCATTGACAGTATAGAGGGCCGTGTTGATTTGATTGAAGACTGCATCCGAGCTGCGTGAGTACCTATGAGTTCAAAAACTATTGGGCTTTTCTATTGTAGGCCTAAAAGCGTAATGGAAAATGATTCTTAGGATTGGGAAACATGGAATACTTGAGAATAACTTGTACTCTCCTCGGACACGATATTCTTAGTGCATCTATGAATCACGAATGCGATAAGTCATTTGGGAAACCTGTTCACTATAGCAACTGAAATTTAGCGAGTTTTAATCAGTAAGGCTACGTGGTGAGCTGACAGGGCAGCTGGCAGCTGCCATCCAACAAGCGCAAAACTCCCCCAATTGCGAATCGCTTATTAACACGTACGTTTTACGGAGCAAGGCCCGCTGTACGACTGAGTTATATCTTGCTATTCGTTTGAGAAGAACGGCACGGTATGCAGCTGGGTAAGGAGGACTGAACTCCTTTGCGTGGGCGAGTGCTCCTTTTCTTGGAATGTCAAGGATTTCGCGCAAATTTAAAGTGAAATCTATTATTAATTAGGCTCCTTAAAGCCAAAAACATTAAACTCTTCGGTTTCATGTACAAATACAATACTGCCCCCCTTCAATCCTGTGCGCTGGGGATTCCCTTTCCCCTTGATGCCATGTATCATGTATCGAGGTACCTTCGTGGGTAAGGCAGTATGTCCGAAAATATAAAGTGCTTTGGTGTAAGAAAGCCATGGTTTTCTTTTTCTTTATTTTTTTTGGGGGGCGGCGGGGAGGGGGTACAGAATTACGAACTATAGATCTGACAGAACTTCTATAGGCTGCTAATAATACCAAATTCCGGAGGCCGTGCGACGTGCGACTTGCAGCTATTCATTGGCAATGAATGGAATATTTGACTTCACTTCGGTGCCAAGTTTGGTATTCGGCCTCATTGCTTGCAGAGTTGAGTATGGTATGCGGTGCCTGAAACCAATTGCCTATCACAAGAGGAGGGCCACTAACTAAACTACAGTACCAGATGCCAGTTGCCGTGGGAGGGGGGCATTCAGAACTACTGTAAGCTGCAATAAACTCCGGAGGCCTTGCGACCTGCAGCTCTTATTTGGCAGCCCTTCACTTCGAGTCAAAAGTCGAATTGAGCCCATGTTGCGTTGCAGAGTTGACTGGGGTATGCGGTTCCTGAAACTAATATCCTATCACAAGAGGAGGGCCACTACCTCCGTATGTCCTCGATCGATGGCGTAGTCCAGAGCTTTTTTGCCGTGCTGTCAGTTGAAGATAAATTAATTGAGGCCACGGATGGCCGAACTGAAATTTCATTATTAATGAACTCACCTTATTTCT
>Ga0136554_1001169_pt1 | contig 10500 bp, 11 predicted proteins | sample AntRauTorckE5431_FD_104637 | JGI IMG/M metagenome (GOLD analysis project Ga0136554, IMG submission 104637) | Saline lake microbial communities from Rauer Islands, Antarctica - Metagenome Torckler E5 #431 | ecosystem: Environmental > Aquatic > Non-marine Saline and Alkaline > Saline | place...
CAAGAGGAGAAAGACGACAAAGGAAGCGGCAATGCCAAGTTTGATTTTGATGGGCTTTCTCTAACTAACAAAATCAATAGCATCATAAGCGTTGAAGATGATGGCACCATTGACATCAAGACGAATGGTGCACAAAACGATGCTACTGAAAGAGAACCTCCGAGAACAAAGTGTTCAGCGCTGGAAGCAAAGGCTTTCTTGATTCGTAATATTGATAATTGCAAAGTCCAAGTGTAAGTCATAGCCACCAGTACCGTACCGAGCATCTCTAAGTGGGCAGAACCATGTATTATCTAACCTCGCCACTTTTTCACTTATTTGTAGCCACGGCTTGTACAATTCAGTTCATGTCATCAACTCCAACAATTCAACAATCCAAATTGCCTCTCCAATCCATGGTCCAGTCCACGTAACAAATTGCAATGACACCATCATCCAAATTCCATTTTCACGCCAACTCCGCATCCACGACTGTACAAATGTCACATTTGTCATTCATGTAGCATCTGGTCCCATCATTGAGGGCTGTCAGCGTATGAAATTCTATCAGAAGGATCATTCCAATGCAGTACAAACAGAAAGAGATCATTTTAATCCAGGTACTAATCTCTATTGGGATGTCAAGGATTTCCATTGGCTCAAGAATAATGTAAAGTCCCCAAATTTCGATGTTTATTCCGAGACTGAACTGGAAAAAGATTTCGAAGTGAGCGCGATCGTAGCATCGTTCGAAGCAATTTCAGTTCAAGACGCAGTCCCACAACATGACGATGATAGAGAAACAAAGAATTCCGCCGAAAATGCCATTTCAAAAACTATGGAAAACGACAATGACGAGGATTCTTCAGAGGATGAGTTGTAACTTTATAGAGTTTGCGAAGAAGTGCATTGTAATGTACAGTGATGCAACGTAATACGATGCTTATATTGGATACTAGCACAGGTGTCATTGTGCAGAATGTGCATTCTGTCCACATTCATATTCCCGCTTATTATACATAATCATTATAATTGCAAAGCACAAACTGTGCACTCAGTAACAGCATCAAATAATGCCTCAGTAAACCGGAAGCATTAAACCAATTGATCATACCAGACCACCATCATGATCAATATTCTTTTCAACCCCCACGGAACCTTGAGAAATTCGATTATAGAAATTCCTTGTATCCACGGGTCGACTCAAGACCATGAGCAAAACCCCCGTATTATACCGAGTCCCATTCGGAATACTCGAATGGGCAGTATTGACTGCCTCCATCCAATCTTTCCCATCTTTCATCCTTGTATAACCTTTATTAGCCAAATAGTTAAATGCCTCCTCGAAGAAATCAAAATAGACTCTTTGACCTTTCTCTTCTCTTACGAGAAAATCACCTTTCTCAAATCCAGAACTAATGGTAGCGACATTGATGGGTGCATCATTGAGGGCCCATGCAATATAGTCTACATCGTGGGCAGATAAATCCATAAAGATATCTCCTCCTGTCAAGAGAAACTCAATTGGAGGACAAGGATGGTCTGCAAAAAAGATGGATGCAGAGAGAGCTTTGCCAATCTTGCCTCCTCTGACTGCATCTGCTACTGCCTTGTAAGTCAAGTCAAATCTCCTTTGAAATCCACAACATAGTTTTACATTGTGTTTTTCGCAATGATCAAACAGACTACTAACTTTTTCTGCAGTCTCGTCAACAGGTTTTTCAGTAAAAATGTGCAGCCCATGTTCAGCAGCTTCGCGAATAACTGGATCGTGTGCGAACGTGGGAGTACAAACGATAATTCCATTTAATGCAGAATCACCTTTTCCAAAATGATCAATCGCCTCTTTCAAACTTCCGAATGCATTTGTCTGGTAAAATATATTAGAACATGGATAGTTGAAATTTTCTCAAGAAAAAGGATAAGCCTGCGGAATGATTTCATACATCCTTCATGTCACTCACATTGAAAGTAGAAGCAAGGTTTTGTGCTGCTTCTTTGTTTAAATCAACCACTCCACAGAACTCGATCCTTGGATTGCCGTACACAATCTTTGCCCTAATGGCTCCCATCCTTCCTGTTCCGACCAAAACTATCTTTGCTCTATTCATGTTGAAAAATGTAAATGATCTTTGAGAGCAATCTGCAAATTTATGCTCTATTCTACAGAAAATCTGTATTAAATCTGTTAAAACGCGGTCCAGCCAGAAATGAATGGTACAAGAAGGACTGAACTGCTGTAATTTCGAGGGGAAGCACGACGGTGGTGGCGATTGTCAATTAAATTGAAATTACATCATCACTCCTTCGCCTTCTTCTTTTTTCGCGCTAAATATATGTTTTAGAATTTTATATCAATTTTATGATCTTCAATAGTGTTCGTATCAAAGGAAGCTTTAACCTTGACAAAGCTCCCTTCACGTACGACTGATGGTGCAGGAACAAATCTGAAAGATTGCTGGTGGTGGCGATTGCCTGTGGTGATTGTACGGAATGCCTCATTAGAGAATTCATTCTTAACCCGGACTTTATAATCAATCCAAATTGCGATGCCATGTAATGTACCACTTTTCAATTCAGATACCGCCCACTGACTATCTCCTTCAATTGTCATTGCTTTTGCTGATCCGTCGTACTGGATCTTGGCGATGGTAAAATTTTCTGACAGCCTTTTCCATTTGTAGTTGGACATGAACATTTGTGTATCATAAGTAGAGAAATAATTGCCATACTTGCATACTTCGTCATGAGCAAATCCTTGTAAAACGGAGTTCTTTAAACCAGCATGTGCAATAGCAACACTCTCATCTAGCTGTATAGCGCAAACCACGACATTGGCATATGAAGGAACAGAGACTGCATCATCCTTTACGACTCCTTTCTCCTTCAAACTTTTTAACTGGTAAAAAAAGTTCAGTGCCTCTTGTAAATGCCAACCCTCGAGAATCTGATAATACGGTTCGGCTAAGACGACATCAGCCGCTCCGCCAGTATCATCGCATGATAAGTTCTCCGTATAAGCATGAAGGATCTTAAATTCGGCCTCGTCCTTAGGAAGATGATTGCCTACTTGTGCAACCATGGCAGACAAGAAAAGGATTTCATTTGAGGCATTTTCAACCGACGCGACTTTCATCGCACCAAATGATTTGGCGGCAATGATGGCACATAAGGAAAAATCTGAAATATCTATGATTAAAGAATTCTTCCCCTTCATTTCGATGGCATGCCCTATACCCGAATAAAGCGCGTCCATACGATGAGCATCGTTCAATTGCAAGGCGCGAGAAAAAGAGATGCATGTACTAAATGGCTCTGTGGCTTTCAGATTTTCATTCACTTTGGCCTTTTTCGTCGGTTGCACCGAAGGTTCAGATATTGTTTTGGGAGCAATTTCAAATGAAATTGAAGTATCATCATGGCAGGCCACAAGAGTAAAGACTGTGCCTTTTTCTAGCGCCTCGCATTCAACATCTTCCCCTCCAAAGACGTACAGGCACTGTTGCCAGTGATCTTGCCATGGTGATTTTCCAAGCTCTGTTGAATAAGTTTTACCGCTCCATAAGTCTAACTCCCACCAAAACAAAACCCCATGTGCTGTGCCAGATTCTAAAGCCTCGATCGCCACGTTCATCTTTCGACCGGTAGGTTTAGGTATAGAATCCTTGGACGTGAAATCAAACTCCATGACTAATGTAGGCTTTGACAATGGCTTAGCCGGTTCGAATGTGTTCATGGCATCCATAGGAGATATTCCAAGATGAAAATCAGAACCAAGGTCACCAAACAGTGCTCCCGCATGAATTGGTACGCGAAACCCGCCACTCTTTCCGCCAAGCAAAGGTGCGTTACTGCTGGTGGCAGATACATTGAAATCTCTTGATATTCCTTTGTGAGGTCCTCTAAACTGGTTAATCAGTGATTTTCCTTCAAGTACCTGTGCAAATACTCTTGCTTTTTGTGGCACAACTATTGCATCCTTTGCTAAATGCCGCTCCCAAGCATCCCTCAGTGCAGGAATCATGCCTTCTCCTAGCAAACCTGTTTCTAGGAGTTCCGATGTACACAATATTGCTTTATTACCATCTACATAGGGATCAAATCTGTCTTCACATGAGTGCCCCTCGATGATATTGACGCCGGTGTCAAGTTTATTTTCTGCAACAGTTATTCGTGCAAGTCTTGCCATTGCAGAAGCCATTTCGATCGAAGTTACTTCGGAATTTTGCTTCGAAGCAGCATTCATAGATTTTGAAGCCAACATAGCGAGAAGACCTGTTCCCGAACCAATATCTAAAATACGGATTTTATCATTTTGTAAAACCTCTCCTTCTCGTTCTTTCAGTCTCTGCACTGCAGCTTCACATGCGCTGCGAATAGAAGATTCATACAATTTATTTCTATGGTCATCATTTAACATCGGTATCACCCACTTCTTAGTCCGTATGTGCCTTTGAATGCCAATATCGATATTTTTTTCATTTTGTGCTAAGTGGGTTGTTGTCATGGCATCCTGCCACGATATCCCCCCTTTGACTTTGTCAAGCGCAGCAACGAGAACAATCTCTCGTTTGCTATTATCTTCCTCGTTTGATACTGTAACCACTACTGCTTCGTTGTACCTTGCATTCCTCACAGCTTCTTCGATTGTTGATGCCATCGTGGTTTTGAGCACGGGTAAATTATTGGCATTGCTGGTAAAGAAGGTAGATGGTAATAGGTACTAGTGTCGATCGGCGGTAGGCGGTCGGTGGTCGGTGTGCGGTGTGCATTGGTTTTGTCATTATTAATTATTATTGTTGAAAAGAGAACGAACGACAGCGAACGAGTATGGAATGCGCAAATGAGCCCGCGTTGGGTTGGGTGATGAAATTCAAACTGTAAATAATACTTTTCAAATAATGTGACACAGATTGGATTTACTCTTTAAAAACAAATAAATAGAGGGTTCCACAAAAGACTTCGCAACTAAACTACAAGAATGAATTCAACTCATGCCTCTATTCAGGTTTCAAATTCGTTTACTAACATCAAAAAGACGAGGCATGTTTCAAATAGAAACACTCTCAGTCTATGCCAACGGCATATGCGTATACTCATAATATCTTTCAAGGTTCGCTAGTAATTATTTTTCCAATCAATCATCTTTGTGACTCACAAAACACTGCCCGATATCATGTTATTTTGGCATCTTCTTCTAAGTTACCTCATCTATAGCGTAGTTGGTCAGAGTTGCCCTTCTCCTTCGACACACTTCCACGATGCTTCATGTATTGCCGTCAGTAGTTGGGAGGATTTTTCCGAGGCCATCCGCACAAAACGAGTTTCTAAAGAACTTGTCTTTTGCCCGTTTAATGTTACTAAAGAGCTATCGGAACCTATTGTGATTAAACGCACTGTATCCCTTCTTTGCCAAGAACCAGGAAAGTGTATCATGAGCATGGCAAAGAGTAGAGGTGGTCGATTCATCAAGATTAAAGGGTCTCAAGCGCAAGTCACTGTATTTGGATTTGTCTTCATGAATGCTGGTGATCGTTCTAGTGGTTCACTATATAGTGCGATTCAAATTTGTTATAGAGCTGGTGCTGGTAAGAAGCAACTTTTCTGCAACTGCGACTTTATTGGGTAAGTGAAGGTTTGCATTTTTATATCATGAACTTGCATTAGATTTGTGACTCTCAACCATACTATGTAATCTATGCAAAATAAAAATAGGAACAAGGGTACACATAGAGGAGTTGCCATTCGAGCTGGAGCAGAGACCCATGTTTCGCTCATCAACTGTACCTTTGAAGGAAACCTATCTTCCTCTATTGGCACTGTTTTCAACCGGGGCGTAATGCGAGTAGAGAAATGCATTTTCTTGAAGAACTATGGAACGGTAAGTCTATCCCAGTCTGATTCATAAATATATTGTATACCGATGGTATTCGGAATCTAATTCTAATTTTACTGCATTAAGTAGGGAGGAGCAATAGGATCATCAAGAAAGTCAACGACTGTATTAAAACTCAACTCTTTTTCAAACAATAGTGGAGGTTCTCCTCTGTTATTTCACGGTGAGTCAGACGTCGAATGTACAATGCACTATCTTGAATCAGATTATACGTGTGATTTAAACCTCATTAAATCATTCTTCCTCATAATGATAGATTTCAAGAACTATGTTGATAGTGGGGGAAACGTTGCGAGTGGAAATGATTGCAATGGAATTTTCATTCTAGTCGGAAACACATGTACAGATTTCATTGCGTCTGAAGAACCCACTCCTTCACCCTCACTTGCTATCTTATCTAACCCAGAATCGAAAGCTGCACCTGCCTCTGCAAGACCATCACTCTCACCCACAATTGCCGTTACAAATGATCACGAAGATAACATTTCATGCAATCGCCTTCCGAAAGATATTGATACTTGCATAGACATTGCAAGTTTTGAGATCTTGAAAGAATTAGTCAAGGATGCTAGTGGAATGATGGTATTCTGCCCTTTCACATTTACAAAGAACGAGCACGAATTTGTTTACATCACTACAAATGTCGAGCTTGTCTGTAGTATCCGTCGTCAATGCAAAATCAGAGGTGAAGGTCGTCACATTATTGTTAATGGAAGTTCAGCGAAGTTGTTTGTTCAAGGCATCGTCTTCGAAGGGGCTACGGTTGGTGCAATCCAGATTCAGAGCGGAACATCCCATGTTCAGTCTTTCTGTGATACCATCTTTGCTTATAACAAAGGAAGCGAGAGAGGTTTGGGGATCTTGACCGAACGCAATACGTTTACCGAAGTTTCTCACTGTGTTTTTCTCAGGTGCGAGTCAAGTGATATGGGAGGGGCAATATTTAACAGAGGAGCTATGCTGATTGAAAACACTTTCTTTGATGGCAATATTGGACAAGGAGGAAGGTAAGCGTTTTATTGGAAAGCTAAGTTCATTTCTTATGGGGAGCATAATTCATGTTACTTTATTTGTCATTTCATATTAGCATTGCATCTGCCCCCATGGCCGTGGTACGTCTCAAGGGGAACACAATTGTTGGCAATAGAAGAGGCGAGCCTATTTTTTTTCATGAACATGATGTCATTGACCTTGGTAATAATGTGATCCGAGGCAATACTGACTGCGATTGCTGTGATGGAGTTTTCCTACAGCGAGAAGGTAAAATGTGCCTCCCCTTTTCATCTCTTTATACGGACACTGGTGTGATTATCACAAAGCCTCCAACATATTCACCAGCTGCACTGCCGAACCAATCTACAGGATATAATGCTCCTCGTGGAGGAAGTGGATATTTTAATTACAGTCCGGCGGACTTGCAGTTCGGGCCAAATAGCTGGGGAGATGTAAGAGATAATGCTGAACATTTACGGTACAAGGAGATGAAACAGACTCTGGGAAACCGATCACTAGTGAACAAATGTGACGGAGATTCACACCAGAGTCCCATCGATCTATGTGAACAAAACATCAACAGTGAATGTAAAGAGCACCATCAAACGCGAACCCGTAGCGGTAGTATCGGGTTAGGAATGGGAGAAGTCACTGCCCAGATCCTTCCAAGCAAACTTAGGCTTAAATACTATCCTGATCGCACTCCTGAAGGTAAGACTCTTGATCTACTGTAATACGGCTTTTGGATGACACTCCTCTTTTAAAACCATTCATGTATCTCAATTGATTTGTTTATCATAGGAGGCCCCAATCCACCAAAAGCAGATTTTGCACACAACTGGAATGGATACATTGAAGTCAATCATGTGTACGTACGTCGGTATCGGTGTTTCTCTACATGAATTAATTTGTAACTTTTCTCACTGCGTCCATTCAAACATGATAAAAAGTGATCTTAAGATACCTAGTGAGCATTCCATTTGTGGCAAGAAGTTTCCAGCCGAGTTGTCAATATATTTACTTCATCCACTGCGGAGGCAAACAGTTGCCATGAGTATTCTTATGGATTTTGATCCATCTGATAGTGATAATCACCATTTCCAAAAGGTGATTGATAAGTGGCAACAAGTTTTTGATGTAAATAACTTAAAGTGCACCCCACCACCAATGAAGCAGAGCAGAGAATTTTTTAATGCTGCTGATATCATTGGCGACCTACCATCATCTACTGAGGCCGTGTTGGGCACTTCGAACCATTCTGCTCATAAGAAGTATGAGATAAACAATGGCACTCATAGGATTCTCAACGGCTCACTTGCTAGAAGAGATGTGTGGGATCCATTTCATCCAGAAATGGAAAGGGTAAGTTCGATAATATTTTGAAGTCTTTTGTTTGCGCTCAAAATATTGAATACTGCTCACCGAACCATCGATAATTGCAATTGTCAGAGTCTCTATCATTGGGGCTACTGGGGATCATTAACTGAGCCTCCATGCTCCACATTTGTTGGTGAGTTGATGTCATCCATCGTCGTTTCTTATCTTTCCGAAAAAAGTTTTTTGACAAAAGCAATTCTTCTTTCCACACTCCTACAGCTTGGAGAGTGTTGACTGAACCGGCCTTTATCTCAAAGAGGCAATGGTATCAATTACGAAAAATCCTCTTTACAAACAAAGGCGAACAATGCGAATATACAAGTTTTGCTCATGATTTCAGTGTGGCAAGACCATCACAACCATTCCGAGGAAGGGATCTTCACATGTGTAGACCTTCGGACTACGTGAGCGATGTCGAGAAGGAACGAATGAAAGAGGAGTCTGGTAATCCGAATTGGTGCTGCTAAGCGAGTTCAGTCAACTTGAGTTGTGTTCATACCCTATACACTTTTTTAAACGACAACTTTTAGCACAATCAATATTTTAGAATTCGATTGATTCTTTTAACTACATGCCGCGAAACCTCCTAATCTCAATTTCTTTCCTCTTCATTGTTCCACCACAATCATGCTATTGATTACTGATGGCGATTTCAAATCCTATGTTATTTTTCTTTAGCTTCCAAATGATTCACTGTTCTCAATGAGTTGTTATCATTATTTCCCTATGTTTCTTACAATAGGCCACCTTGGTACGTATTATCTCCTTTCTATTTCTCGAACATTAAAAAACACCCTATCAAATAATTCTCTCCAAGTCAATTAGGGACCGTCATTCGCTTGAGATATGTTTCGGAAGCTTCGGAAAGATGTACCAGATTTATCAAGGAAGTTTCGGAAAGATGTACCAGATTTATCAAGAGAGGAATTCAGTTCGTCATCACCACCGGTTTCGAGCACACAATCATAAAGCAACTTCTTCGCTTCAACGAAGCTTGGCCTCTTTCTAGGATCTTTATCCCAGAACTTTTTAATGGCAGTCTTGATCGCTGGTTGCCATTTCGCTTGGATTTCTGGGCGATAATCCTTTTCCACAACCATTTTCTCACTTTTCAAAATAAAACTGTTAGAGTTATCCACATTCTTGCTTAATCCCGCGGAACGTTGGGCTCAGCAAACTTACATTACATTTTTTGGAAGCTTCTTGTAGGGTTCAGTCAGCGCAACCATCTGCCAAAACACAATGCCAAAACTGTAGACGTCCGCAGTCAGGTTGTATGGGACACATTTCAAAACTTAAAGATTGCCAATGCGTATAAATTCATGAGCCTGAATGAAAAAATTGTATTAAAAGATGCACCGAGCTATTCTTACCTTCAGGTGCCATGTACATAGGCGACCCGCAATACCCAGTCAAGTTGTAATCTCCATTTTCGTCTGGATCCCTCACCTCCTTCGCTAAACCGAAATCAAATACTTTGATATCTCCACGAACATCGAACCCTACATTTTCTGGTTTCTAAAAGTGATAGCAATTAAGACAGCGAAATTCTAAGTTGAAATATTATTCAGACAAGACAATCGCGAACTTACCAAGTCTCTGTAAATGATTCTGCGGTAAAGGTGCAAATCATGTTGAAAAGGAAGCACGCAAGATATTGTTGGTTAGCACAGCTCTGCCCGAAGCTTTCAATTCATGGGAAACAATTGTAGTCTGCACTTACTTTTTGCTATGAAGGTGCTCAAACGCACTCGCCAGATCACAAGCAAAATGCATCCTATCTGCTAAAAGGTCTTCGGCTTTCTCTTTCCCTTTCTTCATTTTACCCGTCAACGAAGTGTACTTTTTCAGCTGTTCTCTCCATTTCCCGATGGATTGTTCTAAAGTGTCGTACAAGCGGTCCATCATAATGAACATACCGTCAGAGCAAAAGTCTCCAAGGGCAAATCCTCTAACTTTGATGATGTTTGCATGTTGTATAACTGCCAGAAACTGGGTTTCCATTGCCAAATCAGCAATTCCCTTCTCATAGAGAATTTTGTCCCCAAGCGATCTTTCGGACAGGCGTTTGATCGCATAGCGAGGTTCGTTTTTTCGAACACATGTTGCGGACATGTACTTTCGAGTATGGTATTCTTCAATCTCATCTTTATGACTATCTTCGAGAGCATCGGCCTCGCTTGAATCAAGATCTAGACTCGTGACCTCAAACACTGAACAGAATCCCCCTTCTCCAAGTTTTTTTCCAATTTTTA
>Ga0136554_1001170_pt1 | contig 10499 bp, 9 predicted proteins | sample AntRauTorckE5431_FD_104637 | JGI IMG/M metagenome (GOLD analysis project Ga0136554, IMG submission 104637) | Saline lake microbial communities from Rauer Islands, Antarctica - Metagenome Torckler E5 #431 | ecosystem: Environmental > Aquatic > Non-marine Saline and Alkaline > Saline | place...
AAGTAGCAAGTATTCGATCGCTACATAATAGTTTTGTTCATTGTCATGCGAATGTTCATAACCTCCTATGATCTTTGTTAATGATCGAGACGCATTTTACAAGATATACCCATGGTTTTCAATTTTCGAGTGCCGCCAGCCAGCGCCAGCCGCTAACAGTCACAAAATAGCACAAAATACATACACAATACATTCAAAAAAGCACTCAATTGTAGTGAGTAAACGACATGATAATGCATAGATTAGTGCACAAGATATTTGCTATCGCAATTGGATGTGCTATTTCTCTCATTGGATTCTCTACCTACTGTGTGAGTAGCGTTGACACCTTGGGTGGGAAATACGACCGGGATTCATTTTCTATTTTTGACGATGGCGATTTGCGAGTGCTTCCCGATGAGCAAGAACAAGTAGTATTTGCTAACATCGATGGCAAGCAGGGCGTCGAGGAGCCTGGATCAATAGTGAGGCTTAGAGATACCTTAATGGTAGAAGATGATATCAAAGAAAATGAAGTCGACCCAGTCAAGATTGTCGCCTTTACTGACAAAAATTACTCGGTAACATCTAAATGGTGGTATAACCGGATGACAAAGCTGGGCTATACGACTCATACACTTGTTCTCATCGACCCTCCTGCTGTGAAAGATTTCACTGACGCTAATAGAGGTGGTAAGGAATACTATCGGTTTGAAGTGCAAATCATTGATCCAGGGTCTCGTGCAAAGAATAGAGTTAGGAGCTTGTGGTACAATCGTATCCTATATTGCCTGAATCAATTGAAAGCAGGACACAGCTTACTTCTCACAGACGTTGATAATATATTTTCAAGATACGAACCCCTTTCCCAATTTCAGGGCAGCGAATTTGACGCAATCTTTGCCTTGGAGCAAAAATTTCCAGTTGAAATATTTCAAAAACAAGGCTTTGTCCTTTGTGGAGGGATGACATTCTTGAAGGCGACCAATGCCACTGTTGAAATAATGGAAAGATTGCTTGAAAAATGTGATGGAGGCACAAAGAGGTGTGACGACCAAGTAGAATGGAATAGAATGATGTTTCTAGATATGACATGGAATACAAAAAAAACAAAAACTAAGTTGACAGAAAACGGGCTAATACAATACAGTTTTAGTGGTGAGTCAAAGACTGTTCAAGGTTTTAAAGCAAAAGTATGGGATCGGGATTTTGCATGGAGAGGTCCCTTTGACACAGAGAGATGCCCCTCGGAAAGTAACTGGGTGGCAATGCCCACAAATCTTCCATATTCTGTCAGTAGTCAGCTGAGAGCAGAAGGTATTGCGGAAGGAGCTAGTAGAATTGGAATTGAAAAAATTGCTAGAGTGAAAATTTGGGAAGAATTCTGCGGTATAAACGGCACAAACAGAGACGAAAATCAGGGTAGCGTGAAAGCACGTCTAAATAAAGCAGTACAGGCATACAACAAAACAACTACACGTGTAATGCAATAACCTTCAGATTCACAATCACGCCTAACTCTCTTCTATGAAAGCTTACATCTCTACTGTTTGACTTCGTCATAATCCACAAAACTACCTGCTATTGATATTTATATCTATGATTACACATCGCCGATTTTGTCAGCGAGACCTCCAAACGATGGAGTGCTGTCCGAACGGTCAAGTTTGTCATTAGCCTTCATTTGGCGGCTAATCAGATTCGTATATGGACCATTGTCGTTTTCCAAGAGCTCATCATGACTGCCGCTCTCAACAACCTGACCATTTTCGACCACAAAGATTATATCTGCATTTCGGACAGTACTCAAACGGTGTGCAACAATCAATACGGTCATAGATGATGACGATGATGAAGAATTATCTCCATTTTCCTCATTCTTCGTGCGATCCTTTGAAATCATGTTGTCAATTGCTTCCTGCACCATAGCTTCAGACTCAGCATCAAGAGCAGATGTAGCCTGATGAAAGGACTAAGTTGTTAGATTAGGTGGATATGCGATTGAAAATACCAATCTTTTATGCTTACCTCATCCAAAAGTAAAATCCTTGGCTTTCGTACCAAAGCCCTTGCAATCGCGATTCTTTGTTTTTGTCCTCCCGATAGTTGGACTCCCCGTTCGCCAACATCTGTTTCGTAACCTTGGGGTAGACTTTCAATAAAAGATGACGCATTTGCGAGACGGGCTGCTTCTTTGATTTCTTCGTCGGATGGTTCTCGATCAGTTCCTTCTAGTCCATAAATAATGTTACGTCTAATAGATCTGGCAAACAAGGTCGGTTCTTGCGATACGACCGCGACATTTGCACTCAACCAGTTCGGTGACAAATCGTGAATTTTTATTCCGTCAATGTAAATATCTCCTCCTCCGCTTTCATAAAGATTTTGAATGAGAGATATTACACTAGACTTTCCTCCTCCTGAAGGTCCCACAAGGGCAGCGACATGTCCGGAAGGCACAAATAGTGACATTTCATTCAAAACCTTTCTCTGAGGTCTGGCGGGATAAAACATTGTCACATTGTTGAATGTGACCTCGCCACTGCAGCTTGCTGGAAACACTCCTCCTTTTCGAAATTTCTGAACTTGCCCTTCAGCACGTACGCTCGAAAGCCTATTCCCTGTCGGAGCTGGTGCATTCGTTTCGTTGTCCGATACTGCTGGCAGAGTGCGCTTTGGCTTCCTGTGAATCAATTCGAAAACTTTATCTGCTGCGCCTACTGCTTGAGTCAAAGAAGCGAGAATGTATCCAATGCTGTTGAAGGCGTCAGACAAAGACGAGAGGTATAAGAGGAAACTAACAAGTTGTCCACTTGTCATCGGGTCTTCATCACTCATCACAAGCATACCTCCGTAAAATAACACCACCGCAGTGACTAACTGAGGAAGTGAAGTGACTGCTGTCGCATAACCCAGGTATGCAACTGCGCCCCTCACATTCAAAGAAAGGTACTGATCCATACTCTTTTGAAATTCGTCCATTTCCGTGTTTTCAGCACCAAGCGCTCTAACAGTTGCCATGCTACCAAGAGCAGCTTCGCTAATGCTATTTCCATCAGCAAGTTTCTTCTGCATAAGTTTTGTCATACTACGAATGAAGTCACCGTACCATCTACTAAGCATAGTTATTGCCGGGACAGAGATGAAGGCCAAAAGTGTAAGTTGCCATGACAAGATAGCCATGAAGATCAAGACACCCATCGCTTGGACAACAGAACGGAGAAATACATTGACATTGAGTGTAACTTGGTCGCCGACGAGGGTGGTATCAGAAGAGAGCCTGCTTGAAATATCTCCCGTTTTGGTAATATCAAAGAAACCAATATCTTGTGCGAGGAGGCTATCCATTAAAAGAGTCCTTAGCCTCACGTTCACTCTTCCTCCAACTAGCGTAAAGATAGAACCGCGCATTCCACTAAAGATACCTCCAAGGATGGAGGCAATGATGAGTTTTTTCATATTTGAAAAGAATCCAGGGACGCTCCAGATATCTCCCTTATCCCCATCAGAATATGTCGCGATGGAATCAAGCATATTACCTGTGTATCTAGGGATGAGGACTTGTGCAACAGCAGCCAGAATCAGGAATACAAACGCAAATGCAAAGTAATGCAAATCGTCAGCACAGACAGAAAGAAGATCTTTCCAATCTGCTTGATGCTCCGCATCACCCACAATATCTGGTGCACCAGTTGCATCTGCAGTTGCCGTCTCTTCCGAGTTATCATTGTTCTCACTCAAAATGAGAGGTTCTTCCACATCTTCCTGGTCCAATAGCGGTTGCTCAAGTTCCAAGACATTTGCAGGGTTTGAGCCATTCATTTGCCTCCTCGGTTCAATTTTCCTTTCACAATTTCCAAGTGAACTCAACCGGATGCAAACTTTTTCAATGAAGAAACAAGTGAGCGTCGAGTTAAAGGCGGTGATGAGCAACGAAATCCAGAATACAGGATGTTTGTCTTCTTTTTCATCTAATACTGCAATTTCCACATTCAGCCTAGCGAGACATTTGACAATGATCAAGATGCTCATGACAACTGAAAAGCATTCTGTAACAAATGTGTAGCGGGCAATGTATCTCTTGAACCACGGAAGGATGGGTTCTTCTAATGCTTCCTGCTCAATCTCCTCGCGAGACTTGCGACTACCATTTAGATGATGCGAATCAATATATGGGTATGGACTTTTCTTTTTGTTGTGCAGATCGTCGCATTTGTAGGATTGAATCATGGCGTAGGCTGCAGTGAGAATGATGCAGATGGACAATAGAAACAAATCAATCAGGGTGGAAGAAAGATGATAGGTATCAACGGATCCGGCGCCATTGTTGGTGGAGTTCTTTTCGAAGGAAGGGAAGATGAGGGGTGTCATGAAAATCAATGCAAGGACGAAGTAGATGAAGAGGAAGGAACAGAAGAAAAAAACGGAATTCCATGAAGGCTTCTGTTCCTCAGGTGGAGCAGTAGCTGATGAATTCCGCTCTCCAGCTGGTGAATCTTGAGAATCTTTCCGTCTCATCGAATTGGAGTTGCTTTGGCACATCGTAAAGAGGATGTTTCTCTTGTTCCTGTGGAAATATGCGAAGTGTAATTAACCTTATGTTAAAGCGGGATATGGAATTCTTCTGTGGTCTGTGGTCTGTGGAGGTTGTGTGGTGCCGTGTGCCGTCGTGTCGAAAACATCTTCTTCTCCTTCCAAATTTCAAAAAATGCTGAGATAAAAGCGCGGAAAAAGCGCGAGAGATGAGCGTTCAAATTGAAATTCTTGTGCACATTCTACAATCTACATACTATTTACAATTTACAATCTACAAGCTAGAGCAAGGTAGCAAGGTAGCAACTAGCAAGTAGTTAGCAAGCAGTCCATAGTCCACAGTTCACAGATCACAGGACTGGGTACTGCACCACTGACGACTGCAACTTAGATGAAATGAAGGTGCCATTCTTGCGACCAGCCGTTGTTTGGGCGACAGCCTTTGCCTCACACCTTCTAACGCCAGCTCCTCTTTTAGCAGCAACACAGTTTCAAACTGTAAGTATGTGTGACAACGGTCGCCTCTTTCCTTCGAAATGCACTTATTCAGTTTTTCCAATTTCAGTTCAACAATGCAGCAGATATTCCAGCCATCATGTTTCACAATGATAAGTCTATATATGGAAGAGTTGTGAGGGTTGCTGACGGCGATACCTTTCGGGTAAGACATTATCCACTGTATCCAATTCAAAAAGAGTCACAGTATGAAGGAAAACTGGCTGATAATACCATTCAGGTACGCTTATATGGCATTGATGCCCCTGAAATTGAGAGAGATGGAAAATCTTATCCTTCCATGCCATATGCTGAAGAAGCAAAAGCATGGACAGCCGCTAAGGTCAATGGTCAAATTGTTGAAGTAAAACTATTCCAGAAAGACCAATACAATCGTGTCCTTGGCAAAGTTACTACAACAACAACATTGACACTCATCGATATTTCAGTTGGCCTGTTGCATAACGGTTATGCAACCTTATATGAGGGCAAAGGTGCTGAATATGATGGCAATAAAGATAAGATGACGAAGGAAATTGAATACGCACAAAAGAATCGACTTGGTATTTGGACGAATGGTATCGAGAATGTTCAGAGCCCAGCCGAGTATAAAAGAATCATGAGATCGAAACAAAGTGAGGCGAATTTAGAGAGAAAAGAGTGATGCATGTCATTGACATGATGTAGAGGAGAATCTAGGAGAATACATAGGATAATCCTTCCATTTTGTTACTATCGTACCATACAACATAGAGAACACTGTAAAAGTTGTTTAGCTAGCTTTTACTGATTATGAACGAGTTGGGTCAACAAAAAGAGCCATTTCATTCAATCCCGCATTAGCGTAAATATCACCCATTTCTTTGCGTACAGTTGTCCAGTCCCGATCATCATCGTCTACAAAAACCATTTTATCCAAAATCTTGTTAGCATCCTCAATTGCAACCTGCTCAGGCGTCATATTTGCCCTTTCTTTTTCATTTTCCTCCTCGTGATTCTTGAATTTTTCGAACATATCCTTCATGTTGTTCAGAGCAGTATTGACATCATCATTCTGAGTGCACAATCCTGCCAACTGAGACACCCTAACGAAGTCTCCAGTGTGCAATCCAATAGAAGGCAATGCCATCCGCAAACATACTCTTGCAGCATCCCTCACTTCATCGTCACGATTGGGGAAGCTACTCAAAAGTTCAGCATAGAACTTGAATGTTGAAGCGAAGCCTGTCAGTTTACCATTTGCTGCTTCTGCAGCAATGAGAGAAGAGGATTCGTCGCCCTTTTGTGAATGCTGGGCTGCCATCTCCTCGTACAAATCAGGAAATGGTCCGACTCGAAGAAGACAAAATTTTGATACACCATACCCTAGTTTTTCCACAGATCCACGATCATATACATTGTTGAATGCTTCTTCGACTTCTTGGAACCCTTTGCCAAGGTTTTCGTTGTATAAGTCAACGATTTCATCGGCATTGACATCAGAAGATGATTCACCTCCATCAGCTTGAGCAGCCATTCGCCGCATCATATGTTCCGAGTTTAAACTCAGGAGGGTATATCCTGGCCCATTTAACTTGCCTTCGACAATGGGCCATGGTGAATTTGTTGATGACTCGTAAAGTGCATCATCGGCATAAGCTCTTCGAAGCGCACAAATGTAATGATCAGGTTTAGCTGTGGACTTTGCGATAGGGTACAAATGAGGATGAAGCTTCATCGTTTCATCTTGGTGTAAAGTTACTGGTTCGAGATCTCCTGGTAAATTGCATGAATGAATTCCAGGCACACCTGCTTTGTTCAAAAGGGTTTGAAGAGTATCGAGACGGGAGATGTTGCTAGTGCTTGTAGAAGACGACAAATGCCTCGCAACTAGTGAAGCAGCGCGCCGAGAGTGAGGCTTTGTTACGAATGCTGCAGCGTTGCGATTTGCAGCCACGAAGAAACTTGTGCACAGTATCATATTTAGTTTCATTCTATCGCGTTTATGATCTTGTTTGTTGCTTTTTGATAATTGGTTGGTCGTTGGTCGATGGTCAATTTAGCAAAGCTCGATATCCTTTTGTTGCTCTTGCTTTGATGGTCATCGATCTTCGATCGACTTCATTATTTATTATTTTTATTTCCATCCACTTGAACTTGAAACTGACTTCGCGCCACAAAAATTGTGAAATCTTCCGTCTTCTTTGTGCGTTGTGCGGTAGGTAGTACCGTAGATACCACCGTAAATAATACCAGCTACCACCAGGTACGCATGAAGAATGACACTTCCCAGTTTTATGCGCCGCAATTCCTTTCTCCTTTCTCCTTTTCCACTCATTATTCATTATCCAATACATTATCCTCTTTAAAAGTACCTGACCATGAAATTGTATACACTAGCATTAGTATCTTCAGCTTTGGCGAGCTCCTCAGCGCTTGCAGCACCAAACCTTGAGCTCAAATATTTCGGGGCTAGAGGAGCAGCTGAAACAGCACGTATCATCCTTGCTCTCGCAGGCGAGGAGTTCAAAGATACCCGTTTTGAGATCACGCCTGGTTCCATGAGTGCTCCTGATTTTCTCGCTGCAAAAGAATCAGGAGATCTTGACATAAATTTAGGTCGAGCTCCACTTCTACTAGTAGATGGAAAACCTATTGGACAATCAAAAGCTATTGAAAGATACCTTGCAAAGCAGTTCGGACTCATGGGAACCTCAGATATCGAGGCGGCACAGATTGATTGCATTGCAGAGCATTGTCGTGATGTTAACGATTCTAAAATGAAAAAGGGGTTTTCAGCCTTCAGTCGCGGTAAGAGCGAGGAAGAAAAACTTGAGGCGAGGAAGGAGTGGTTCGAGAGCGATATGCCACAAATGCTGGAGAAAATTGAAAAAGCGATCAAGATAACTAGTCAGAAAGATGGGTACGCTTTGGGAGAAAACGACTCTTATGCTGATGTGGCGATTTTTTCTTTATTGATAGATTGCACCATGGACGATAAGGACGAGACGAGGAAAGCCTCAGAAAAATGTGCGCTGTTAATGTCAATTGCTGATAGGATCGCTAAGGATTCAAAGGTATCAAAGTGGGTAGAATGTAGACCAAAGTCTATGTTTTAGAGTGGTAGGGAATTGGTTTACTTCTGCGTTAACATATTGCATAGCTAGCGTAGGGTCGAAGGGTAGAATTATAAGTGGACCAGTTGGAATTTTGGAGAGTATTCAATTAATCATATCGGATTCATATCTTTCTTCGTAGTGAAGATGCAATCTGTAATTGCATTTCCACATGAATTTGTAACGACGTGCATGCGTAATTCATCTAAGGATCAAAGTTATTGCCGTGACTATCGCATAAGTGCACTTTTTTCAATGGTATTTGTTATGATGACTGGAAGCCCGGTATGATATGGGTTCGATCCTAGTAATGACGCTCATTGGAATGTGTACTATGCTGAATCCTCTGTAACCAGTCTATATTGTTGCTCTCGTGAGAGAGGGTCTATAGTGGTCTAAATAGGGAAGAGATGTGGTGTATACGGGAGGTTCCGTGCATTACTTCTCTTTGTCTGTCTCGCCCTATTACCTCCATGATTTTTATCATTTTATGTGTTCGTGGTCTATATTAGAGTCAAGAATGAGGTGCTGAGTGCAGTATTTTGTGTGGTAAGTTGATCCTGAGCTTAGGAATTGTGTAGGTTCGAGGTTTGTTGGTTGCCAGAGTATATTTTGGTTGCAAGAGTTTCTTGTGAGGTTTTGTTGAAGTTATTCGAAGAAGATGCTGTTACTGTGATCTTTCGGACGTGTTTGCTCTAGCTACAAGCAGCCTGAAATGTCACTCATAGCAGATATATCATGACAGTCTTCAGAATGTTTAATGTTTTTATCGATGCAAATTAGGCGGGTAGCTATGAATCGTGATGTAATTTCAATACCAAATTGGAATGGATGTAGTTCTTGCTACTACAGTACGCGATTGCCTCTTGGCGTGAGAAGTAGTTGAAGCTACAAAATGGTTGGTGACACTGCCGTAGTTTTTTACATCTGATCACTGCTCTCATCGGAAACTCGGATAGAGCATTGGAAACTCGGATATAGAAAAATCAAGCATGGGTGATGGTATCTGGATAACTGGATGTGCCTACTAATCATCCTGAAATTCCTCAATCAACCCATAAAGCTTTTTGCAATATGAACTAACTCATGATATAGCAGTGTAGGAAGGATCTTATTTCACAGGGCCTCGTATCTTGGGTTCCCTTCAGCAATGTGGAGAAGATTGTACAGCAGCCTAGTAGACCCAGCTGGCTATTGGATAGTATGTCTTCCTATGTGTCATCGTAGTCCGATCGATAGTATGACGGCAAAAGACTCACTAGACTTCGGAATAATCACAGAAGAGCTAAATAGAGACGAGAGATTCATTTGATTCACAGATATTGGAACCCTGACCATCCTTGAATGTAATTTTTTATGTTGCTCCTCTTCTGCCGGAATCTAAGCACATTTTAAGAGCTGCGCAGATTTACCCTCATTGTAAATACTTCAAAACTATTACGTCATCTAGAGGGATACATTTCCCCATTAGTCTACTCTCGATAATTTTTATCGACTTACTCACTTGTCTCTCACAATCTCAAACGCATTAATTCCTAAAGTTGTTTGATCTGGAAGAGAAGGACTATAGTGGAAGTTCACCAAGTATCCCCCCCGGGGGGATACTGATTCGTGCAAGGCTGACTCCGAGGGGAGGATAGTTGGGCGAAAGCCCTGTGTTACTGCTGCTCTGCTCTCTCTGGAAGGGAGGATACTTTTGGGGGGGGGACACTTCGTGAACTTCCACTGTAGTATCTCACGATTTTTCCGATAAAGAAAGAAGATCTTCTCGTTTCTAAACTGAGATGTGTGGTATGGGCTTTCCTAAAGTGAATAGCAGTAGCTTCTCATCGAACTGCAGAAGGTGGGGATATACTTTCTCCCTGCTTGGCACCTTCCTATCAAAGAACTTATTCCCATAAAAAACACTCTTCTCTGATTGGAAGGATCATTGCTAAAATATGATGAAATGGACTATGTCGTTAGTGTAGATTCAATATTGAGTATTGATGCTGATCTGACCAAAAGGCAGGTTTGGAAGCGGGTATCTTAAATGATTTCATCCCATACCTTGCCTCCGAGTGGCATTGAAGAAGATGAACACAATATCATTTTAATCTCGTTGGGTGGGAGATAGAGGAGGAGATATCAGTTGGTCTATCAGTTGCATTTGATTGTTTAGAGCTGTCATGTTCATATTTATGGATGAAGATGAGATATGACATTGGAAGAAAAAGGAGAAGAAATCGCCAGGGAAGAAGAATAAGATTGTAATGGCTTTAGATACTTACGACTACAATCAGGTAGTAGAGGGGCTATGCACATAGTGGGTGCTACTTGGATGGAAAGTTCTGCTACCAGTAGTAATTCTTCGAGCTCGCATTAGCTTCGAGCACAAAGGCTTGGGTCTGGTATAGC
>Ga0136554_1001172_pt1 | contig 10497 bp, 12 predicted proteins | sample AntRauTorckE5431_FD_104637 | JGI IMG/M metagenome (GOLD analysis project Ga0136554, IMG submission 104637) | Saline lake microbial communities from Rauer Islands, Antarctica - Metagenome Torckler E5 #431 | ecosystem: Environmental > Aquatic > Non-marine Saline and Alkaline > Saline | place...
GGGCACTTTAATTTTTAAAGGTTGGTGGAAAAGTTTTTTTTTTTTCCCCAGTCCAAAGGTAAACCTTTCCCCCCCCCCCCCCCCACACCCACCTGGCCGAAGAGAGGATCAGCGCCCAGCGCCAGCACCGAAGCACCGTGCGCGCCCGCCGAGCACATCCCCACCGGAATCGATTTCACCAGGTCGCTTTGTGTGGTGGTGGGCACTGGTTGGGGGGCCGGCTTCTGGCCCCCCAATAAGTTGACGGGGTTGTAACCCACCAGCCTGTTCATTTTGGTCCCAAGGGGGCAAATGAAGAGGGGGGAGAAGCAACACATGAGAAAGGCAGGAGGTTATGACAAGCTAAGGCTCGCATAGTGATTTCAAAGGTTGAAAGAACTTCATATTTGCCTGAGCCAGATTTAGCGTTTGCGCAGAACGAGTACAACTGCTTCAAAAAACTTTCTCTTCGCAAGGATACGATTCAGGTACACACAAGAAGATGGGGCATTTTCATACACGTTCTCACCACAAAAGACCTCCCCAGATAACGCAAGAGCCCAGCTGCATGGTTGAGATGATAAAAGTCATGCCATTCATCTTGCCCACCTTGATAAGAAAGATATGCAAAAGATACAGTACTTAAGAAACATGTATCCTTCAAAAAGAATCGGCCACCAGTGCATTCTTTCATCTTTCAAACGGCGGAAGGATAGTTTAAACTCACCTCTTGAATTGCTGCCGTGTTAAATTTGTTGAAGGCCATGTTGCCAGCGTACCAAAAGAAGAAGTATAGAGGCAGCGCGTATTTGTCTGGCAGGCCAGTCCAGGCCCCCGCCCCCTCGCTGCTCTTGGTGGCAGCTGCGGTCGAGCTGGCGTCATCTTCAGATTCAGCTTTCGGCAGCTTCTTCTTTCTAGCTGGCGTGGTGGTTTTCTTCACCGCAGCAGATGCGGGTTCTTTTTTGCTGGACTTTGAGAGCGCTGCCGCCTTTTCCTTTTTGGCAGGTGGTGTCGCCGCTGGTTTTGCAGGTGTTGCTTTTTTCTTCACGGCTGGGCTCTTACTCCTGACAGCGCTTTTCGGGGTTGCTTTAGAAGTCGAAGCTTTCTTCGGCGAAGCCTTTTTCACAGCTGGACTCTTTGGCGCGGCCTCGGCCGTTGTCGAACGTGCCATGTTTGTGTAAATCTTGAGACGCTGCTCGTTGTCGTTGATTGAAGTTTTGTTCGGTACATCGGTACAGGGAACGATTTTTGATTGGTAAGAGAAGACGAGCCGACGAGCCGATGATTTGATGAGATGAGACGTCGGGATGAGCTGGTGCTGCAAAATAATGATTTTTTATCCATTTTAGTGTTAAGGCGTTGCACCACAGAATAGCATTAAGGATTAAGGGGAAAGGTGGGTTAGCGTTCTCTACTTTTGTTTCCTGATTTCCTGAAGGATATTGTGTAGCATGTCCTCCCGTCCTCCCTCATACGCGAGAGTCGATTCCGCAACGCGTTGATCTGCGTTAGCGGTAGCTCCATTCAGAAGTCCTTTTGAAAGTTGAAATTTATCACCACCGGAGATATCACTACTTACTTGCCCGCTCCTCAAAACATGTTTAGTGTGCATTAATCTATGAAGTAGCAGTAAGCCTTCAGAATGTCCTCACGGTTGAATTCCTCAGCAACACGTTTGATTTCGCTAAACACAGTTATCAAGGTGTACGGTGGAAATCTCGTTCATGGAGACAGAAGGTCCGCTGCCACCGCCGCCTGCTTTTGTGGCGCCAGTGCACAAGGTTGACGAGGATGCAGTTACTGGCTCGAAGTACAAAGGCATTTGCTTCATTCAGTCCTCAGGAAAATGGAAGGTGTGTGTGGGCGAACGCTACGCTAGGCAATGTGTTACTGTTCCACTTGGAATATATAATATAAGCCTTGATATTCTTAGGTTCGGCCTCACACCCCCGACCTTACTTTTTCAAAGGCGCAAATCACCATCAACGGCAAAGTCACTTATCTAGGACTATTCGACAATGCTGAGCAAGCAGCACGCACATATGATGCTGCAGCAGCACCACGAGGACGGCCTGTGAACTTTCCAACTGAAGGCCAGGTATTGGGGGCATTTGGATGCGAAACTCTTTTCGTCTCGTTATGATTATTTCCGTATTAGCATCTCTTGAAAAGTCGACATCTCATTTATACTTTGATGTTTTATTATTTTCCTCCAGTAATCGATTGATTTAGTTCACGTATGCATTCCATGTAGTTGCTTGATTCACTTATTTCGAGTGGAATTCGTACGTCCAATAGGTTTTTGACTAGGCTATGACTTGTTTTTTAAATTGTTCATTAGGTATCTTCATACACCAAGCTTAAATCGGCAGGGCAAGACCCGTCCTCCAATTTCAAGGGCGTAGTTTACCAGCCAAAAACAGGCAAATGGAAGGCTGAGCTCACAGCTGGTGGGCGTGTCACTTATTTGGGCCTCTTCGATGACGAGGCCACTGCTGCGCAAAAGTACGAAGAAGCTGTTGCCAATCAGGCAAGCGTTCTGGCTGGGCAGCCCAAAGAAGCTGGAAAGAAGTCCAGTGCTTCGAAGTACAAAGGCGTGTCGTTCCACGCTCAGTCGCAGAAGTGGAAAGCGCAAATCACTGACCGTGGGAAGGTGCGGTACTTGGGTTGCTTCAACGAAGAGCTCGAAGCTGCCAAGAAGTACGACGAAGCTGCCGCTTTGCTCAAAAGGCCAGTGAACTTCCCTGTCGACAATAGTGGGCTCCATAATGCAGTGAAAGGCAGCAAAGGGGGAACTTCCAAATACAAGGGCGTGTCATGGAAGAAAAACGACAAGAAGTGGCAGGCTCAAATTATGGTGGACGGCAAACGACTACACTTGGGTTGTTTTGATTCAGAAGAAGAGGCGGCGGCTAAATACGACGAAGCTGCATTACCGCTGCACCGCGCTGTAAACACCCCCAAGCCCGTTGATGGTGATGCAATTGCCCACGTGGTCACCGTGCCGCCTGTGAATGCTCCTATTGCGGCTCCTATTGCTGCTCCTATTGCTGCTCCTCCTGCTGCTCCTCCTGCTGTCGAGTCTTCCACTGCCTCCCTTCACAATGCCATTACTTCTACTTCATCGAACGCTGCTCCTGTCTTTGATGGCACTCATTTGCAGCCTCCACAAACTGTTGAGGGCAACGCAGCAGTTTCTAACGTAGCAGCTGAGCTAGTGGCTGTAGTCACAACAAATGGTGAATACTCAGGGGCAAAGAGGTCCCTCGAAGTGGGCGTACTCGAGAACTACAGAGGTGTTGAAAGTCAGGAAGTGCCCTTCGAGCCGCCTGTGCCTGGCGATCCATCGATACGTCCAGGTTTAAGAGCCAAAATCCAGCGCAAAGGTGAAGAGATGACATCCGAGGTACCTGATATAACATCTATCTAGCATTTCTGTTCCTAGGTCCTACGGTCGATTTCGGATATGAAGTATACTTTGGCCTGCAGTAGCCAACCAGTTCAGGTCGAGGTCAACAGGGCACCTAGCCTAGTAAGAAATATAACCTCATAAATCGCGGGTTAAATGGATGAACTCTGGGCATCGGAATCAGCGCTTGATGTATGGGGCACTTCAAACCAATGTTGCGGGCAAAAGTTAGCACTTTAAATCAACGCGCCCTCGTTGCGCGCAACAAGTCAGAGTCGTAAGTCGTAAGATCAAAACCAACTGGCAGCTAAAGGGGGGTCGCTTCTGAATTTCAGCCTTATTGGCCATAGCATACGCAAATCGAGATGAGACCCCCCCTCGAACTTTTTTTGTGGGAATGCGCGTGCGTTGCGCAAACAAAGCAAGTGCGGAATGATACAGGAGAGAGAGGGGCATCGGCCACATTCCTCGGAAAACTTTCAAAAAGCGAGGAAGGCGCGCGAGCAAGGAAGCTCGTGACATGCGGAACAAGAGGTTCACTTGGCAGAGGTCAAAGTGTGCCTTTCAGCGCGCAAGGCGCCTATTGTTCTACCCCTGATCCATAAGAGGCTTTGACGGTTCAGGAACCCCTTCCTCGTCCGCGGAGTCGCAGTGAATAGAAAAGTCCCCCCTCATAAAATACAAACAGCAATATCACATACCTGAGAGGCCATGGAAGTGATGGTGGCGGTCCAAAGTGGCACGCTCCTCCATGCTCTGAGAGTCCAGCTCAAAAGAAGAGTTCCCGCCCGCAGAGGAGAGGACTACAACGAAGTCCCTCAGGTTTTTGAGACAGGCCCCGAGGGGCCGGAATTAGATGGCCAACAGAAAGAGATAAAAAGCAAAGCAGCTCAAACTAAACCTAAGAAGCTAATCAGGCGCACATGCCCGAGTGACCATGGAAGTGATTGTAGCTGTCCAAAGCGGCACCATTTCCATGGCAACTCGGGCATGTGTGCCTGATACTGGCAGCTAAAGGGGGTCGCTTTCCGAAAAAGCGGAAAATTTTGCCATTTCTGCTCTATCGCAATCGCGGTTTATTGATCATAGTAGTTTTAGGTATGTCGCATATGGTGCACCGAAGTCCGAAGAGCACCGCAGCGTAAATCCACGGATTTTTTTGTCCGTTGGACGTCGAAATCTCGATTTAGCTTACTTAGCTTATCCTTTCGCACAGCTTGTGCAGCTCGGGTGCACTGCGAATTTTGAGCGATTTAGGCGTATTCTAGGCTATGAATTCATTAGAATTTCGTGCTTCTTGGTATCTGGATTCCCCTTCGATATGGTCGAAATATCAGGCAACGCACGCGCGTAAACTTCTGCCCGCAGCACTGGCTTCAGTGACAGCCATTAGGGTTTGTATTAGTTCAAGTTCGAGTTCGCGCCTGGTTAGCTCCTTAGGTCGAGTTTCCGCTGCTTAGCTTTCCATCTCTGCTAGCCTTCTTATTCCGGCCCTTCGGGGCTTTTCTCAAAACATACCACACCCCAGTCGAACTTATTTTGGTTTACGTTTGGTTTGCAGGGTAGGGTTAGGGCTAGGGTTGGTGTTAATTTTTGTCTAAATTGGACAACATTTGGCGTGAATTAAGTGCTTCATTAAATTTAAGCTCCACTGGGGTGTGCTCTCTCTCAAAAACCTTTATTCGAGAGAAGAATCCCAAGGAATCATTTTTTTTGACACAGGCCGCACAGGCCCCGTAGGGCCGGAATATGAAGGCTAGCACAAAGGAATTCAAGAAGTGTTTGCCTTAAGCACCCCCAAGGAGAGAACTCCCACAGCGGCCTTGAGAGCCTTTCTGAGACAGGCCCCGAGGGGCCGGAATTAGATGGCTAACATGTAGAGAAAAAAGCAAATCAGCGCAAACTAAACCTAAGAAGCTAATCAGGCGCACATGCCCAAGTGGCCATGGAAGTGATTGTAGCGGTCCAAAGTGGCACGCTCCTACCCTTGCTCCTACTGTATCCAGCTTTTTTGTTCTGGGAAAGAACGGCTCCTGCGCACTCCTCATCATTCGTCAACCTAAGTACGTCTCAGGATTCTTCACTCCTCATCGTTCGTAAACCTACGTCTCAGGATTCTTCAGAGGGGTATTCACTATAACTAATTATTTGGCCTTCTATTCGACCTGTAGCTCGACCATCGGCGATTAATGAAGAACTGTCACTGAATAAAATAATTTTCTTGGAACAATCTGTTCGATGACCTTCTCAATTATTTCTTTGCACTTCATCTTCGGTATTTTTTTGGTATTTACAGGTGAAACTCGTCCAAATAGGTCATAGTACTTTTGAGCCCCCTCGTGGCATTAAGATGGCGAAGTGCAGAGCAAAATGCGCCCAATCAGCCAGAAAACTCCACCTGGGAGCAGCTTAAACTTACCTCCCATAGGGTGCTTTTCAAAATTCCCGATAGATAACCCGATAATGCTTTGCGCCCTATATTCGGCCATGTGGCATGTGGCTTTTCGGTGGTTTATTTATGCATGAGATCCAGCCATGACCTGGGTAACCCCCGACCTGACAATTAATTTGAAGCTATTGGCTCAAAGTATCGAGTTTAAGTGTTAGACATCAGACAGAGCAGATGGTCTTGAAGACTTCGCGAGTTCTTCCGAAGTTCGACCCTTCGCACCTTCGGAAAAAGAGGCTTAAGCAGCAGCCGCACTGGTTCGAGGCCTTGGCTCCAACGACTACTACTCAGCATGTAACATTCGTATACAGTCGAAGCTATAGCTGGCACTTCAAAGTTCCGGTCAACTCATTCGCACAATGCTTAAATAAATGTGATGCCAAGCTTCACGAAGATGCCAGACACGTGGCCCTTCATGGTAATTCCTTCGGTCAGGCCTTCAGGCATGATTTTAAGTCATAACGGTGTTAGAATGTCTCAAAACATTGCATCTAATCCCTATATCCTTACACTTACGCCTCAGAGTGGATTTCGGACGCGGCTTCGACGTTCGAGGGCCTTTCTTGTGTTGGGTCCGCACGCCAGTCAGGTGGCTACTTCTCTCCCCATAGCCGATTCTAGCGCGAAAATTGAAAGATCATCAGATAAACAAATCAGAGCAAGAAACCACGACTTGGCGCAAAGGCCTAAGGCATACTAAGCACAATGATATCGATTCGAGGACTCAAATCGTTGACCATCTCGAGAAACTAGTTGCGCCCCGAAGAAGAGCTATCTAACTCCGGCAACGCAGGATCACCTTTTAAGGCGGCAAATTTGACGATCAAGGTTGTTTGATGCCGGAGTTGTTGCGTTGGAATAGGCTCAGCAACCCCGATAGGGATCGATTACCCAATTGCTTCATCGACTGAATGCTAGAGTGAGTCGTTGATTTTTGCACTTCACTGTCAGCGATGATTGGTTGATGCACAGTAAATCTAGCGATTTTTTTCGGCGAAAATTCTGATTAGTTATAGTGAATACCCCTCTGTAGTAGCTAGAGACGTAATTTTTAGGTTTACGAATGATGAAGAGTAACTCCGGCGGGCTGGGTTGTTTGTCGCTAACTCGGTTGTACGTCGACCATTTTTCGGTTGTACGTCGACCATTTTTTTTGTTTCTTCCCACAACATCCTTCCATACCGTGTGCGACATCTTCGAGCACTCATTTGGTAAGCACAAACGGCGCGTGCTCCGTAAGAGCACGTTGGCAATGGTTACATTTGGCTTCTTTATCATTCACCATTTACGCTTGAAGCACCCCCCTTTGCTCATACTCATTCTCTTCAGCTTCTCACTGAGTGACAAGATTTTACCTGGGGTGTAAAGCGATCTTTTGCCCTGAAATGTCTTAAAGTTACTTAAGGCGCGTTGGCAACATAATCTCGTGCCAGAGGCTACTTTCAGATATGGTTTATATCCAATGAACAAAGATGGGGCTGTTTTTATTGTGATTTGTATCTGCCTCGTATTTCTTATCGCCGCCCCCCCCCCTTTCCCACGCCCACTCTTTTGTTCGCTACGCAGCCTACAGTCATGTCGTTCCTCCCCGAGGGCGCAATGGACAAAGTCAACGAGGCTTGCCTTGCCTTTACCGCCAAGTTTTCGGCTTACATGCTGCTGGGCTTCTTTGAAGTTTCGATCAATGCAGCCAAGTTGAAAGCGGAAGCGAAGTCTCTAAATGACGACCCGGAGCAGTTGCTCACGCTTCCAGTGCCTGATTGGACGATCAAGTCCGGCTGGCTCACGAAGGAGGGCGGCAACTACCACTCGTGGAAGAAGCGTTTCTTTGTGGCACGCAACCAGAAGGACTCTTTCGTTGTCGAGTAAGTTCTAATGATGTGGATACGCTCTGTAGTTAAGGAAAGTGAGCCCATGAGTGCAATATAACAAATCCTCAACGCTTTCGACAATGACCTTTTCCTTTGAACAGCTCGCATGTGCACAGTCTTAACCCTTTCATATCGATTTAAATTGTGATTTCTTTTCATTTAAGCATGCCTGATCTCTATATCATGCTTCTCTTGCCGTGATGCGCAGGTATTACACCTCGGATAAATGCTTGGAAAAGGAAAAGAAAGGCTACATCAATTGCGCGGGCTACCGTGTCAAGAAGGATAGCTCCAAGAAACCTCACGGCATCACGCTTACGCCTTGGGACGATGAAAGGCGGCCGTGGCACATTGCTTGCGAGACGGCTGAGGAGCAGTCGGAATGGATGTCGGTGTTCGAAAACGCGACGTGGCACGCGAAGCCTACCGGTGACCCCGACCCCATGACTCAGGTTTGCAATCAATTGACATCTGAAGATTTTGCAATTCTATAATATTTGAATTCGTTATTCAAGGCACTGCTGGCCACGTCTTGCGGTATCGTCCGCGTTATGTACCCACTTTACTCTCGTAGACTGACGTCCATAACTTTTCCAGTTCGTAGGTGCCCATTTTATGAAGTCCAAATCTTTCGATTGCCTTTTTCTTTTCCGTTACTTCTGCCTATCTTGTAGGAAGCATTTGAAGTGGCGTTCAACAGGCTCCGCACTTCGTGTGGCTTTTCGTACAGCATTCGCTTCGACCGTTCCCCTGCGGAGATGCTCACCAAACTGCTGGTGCGAAGTTCAACGAGAGAGCACTTCTTCTTCGTCTTCCTTGTCAACTCACTTCTCCTTTCTAGTTGCCGAAAACTCCACTTGCGATGATTTGATTGTGAGCAAAACGGTTGAAACGTCTCCAATCTATAATTCATTGTAGGTCATGGATTTGGAACGTGAAGTGATTCGGGACATCATCAGTGAAGTGAGCACCCCTGGTGGGATCGGGATTACGATGGCGCGCAACGCTGTACGGACTTTGTTGGTGAAAACATGCGCTGCAGCGTGCTCCACCGCGTGGGCTGGCTCGAAACCGGCCATCGACCTTGCCAAGACTGTGGTGGAGGAGAAGGTGAGCAATTAGGTCTTGTCACAGAATGCAAGTAGATAGCTCTGTCGCCCCTGGCTCTGTATCTCATTCATGCACACTGCTGTTGCAATTGTAGTGCGCTTTCGTAAGGCCTCGGACCTCTCACTCGTCGCCCTCATACTTTCTCCTATTTCAGGTGATCCCCGGCATCCAGCCCATCATCGACGCACAAGTTCAACTTCGCGACCAAGTTGTAGGTGTCGTAAGTTCGGTGACGTCGCCAGTGACCGACAAGCTCCGCGACACGATTTTCACTCCTCTTCTCGGGATGGTGCTCGGTCCCATGGGCGATGCGTTCAAGGTACAGAGATAGTTGGCAACCTTTTGAGTGTCAGATGTAGTGGTTCTGGAATACTTGCGATTATGTCTACCAAACAATTTCCAACTGTTAAGCACAAGTAGAGGCCTCACATGTTCCTCGCTTACAATTTCCCAGAGCCCATGCTTCTTTTACTGTTACATCACTTTATCTTATGCCTTTGTATTCATTTTATCTGTGAAGGCGGCAATCAAAGGGTTCAACGCTCAAATGACTGCCCGGATTGAGAAAGGCGAAAGCATCAAGGACGATAAAGTGTTTCAAGACCTCGTGTCGGACGTGAGCTACTCGTACTACTCTGGCTCGCCGATGGTCGACGCGTACCAAATCATTCGCAACTTGGACGAAACTGCGCTGGGCACTTTCTGCGACGCTATTCCTGGCGTTTCGGCATGGTCTTTTATCTACAAGCTTGACTCGATGCTTCGCGGCCTGCTCCGCAATGCCATTTACACGTGCCACAAGTTCAGCCTTGACATGGAGCCAGCTGCTGCGCTCGCGAAGACCCTGGTAAGCGATATGGCTCACAAAGTGATGTTGCATGCCGTGAACTCAAATGAAGATGTGCTGTCTCGAAGAGTGTCTGACCTACAAGTTATTGCGAGCGCTAATGTCTTTCATAACTTGACCGTCGTTTAGTAACCACTTGTATCACTTGTACCCAGAATAAGAAAGTGCTACTTGAATTATGGGGCTGTATTCCTCACCTCAACACGTTGCTTCTCTATTAAAGGCCCAACTTGTGCACGATGCAAAGCTGTGCTTTTGTTCAGTAGTGTCCAAGGGCATCAAGTACATGATCGGCGACTTCTTCGATGAGAACCTCATTCAGCCTTGTATCGAGTTGGTGAAGCCTGTGGCCGAATCTATTCCCGAAGCTTTCAAGACGCTGCTCTCAGTGGAAGCTTTACTGGAAGAGGCCTTAAACATGATCGTCGACACTGCCATCGAAGCCTGCACTGCTGGTGGCGCAAAAGGCTCCGCTGGCTCGATCGACACCTGGTCGAACTAAGTCGTGAACAAGTGTACGAATTTCAAGGAAAAGTAGAACTGTGCATTGCTCCACAGGCGGTCTTAGAGCCCGTTTGGCGGCTCTCGTGTCTATTCTTGAACACAGAAAAGCGCACCTTCCGCAGTTGAAGTAAGCAGGAGTTCAAGAGAAAGCAGATCCACGTGCATGTATAAAAAGCGAGAAATGTGTTGTGTAGGTGTAGATATGACCCACAAATTCCTCGCTTTTTGCAAATTTTTCGAGGAATTTGGCCAATGCCCCTCTCCCTCCTGAATCATTCCGCACTTGCTTTGTTTGCGCAACGCACGCGCATTCCCACTTCTGCCCGCA
>Ga0136554_1001175_pt1 | contig 10491 bp, 13 predicted proteins | sample AntRauTorckE5431_FD_104637 | JGI IMG/M metagenome (GOLD analysis project Ga0136554, IMG submission 104637) | Saline lake microbial communities from Rauer Islands, Antarctica - Metagenome Torckler E5 #431 | ecosystem: Environmental > Aquatic > Non-marine Saline and Alkaline > Saline | place...
GAGGCGCTCCGCTCATGGCCCACCTTGATAGAAAAATTATGAAAATAATAAATGCAATTGATACGTTTACAGAACATGCTATCAGTCTCTCGCCCATCTTTTGATCTCTAAGCACCGAGCGTCTCAAGCTCTCTCTTATTCTTCCGCTCTCATCGAAACCTGATTTCACTCTCAAACCTAAGTACGAAGCACGCACCAATCTACAGCCTTTTTCTCGCCGTCAGTGTCTCGAGCTACAAAAATGTGTCCCATGAACGTTTGCTGCGGGGCTGTTTCTCCTGATTGGATGGTCAAAAGCTCTCGCTCATCGAGTTGATCGTCCACCCTAATATGCGATACACAAATATGCACGGAAATAGCCGTGTTTGAGATTCATTCGTCACTTTGCTTTCAACCTAAACCTCCGAAATAGAAATAGGAATGGAATCGTGGTTGCTTTAATTTAGTCAGGTCGAGAACATTACCAATACAGCGTCACGGCCCGGCCAGCCTTGTTTTCCACGTCGCAGTGGGTGCGATAGGCCCCAGCATGCCACGCCACATGGGCCTGAATGCCGTCGCCGTCTAGCGGTGCGACGTTGACCGTGCTGCGAGTCTTGAGGTCCGAGCCGTGGGACAACAAGGCAATTCGAGAGCAGCCGTCCGTGAGCCCTAAGTCCTTGCGAGCGTTGACGCCTTTGGGCAGGTGCTTGGCAGCGATGGAGCCAATGGCGAGGGCGTTTTCGTCTGGCACATGCCGTCGCACCTACATACGTTCCAATAGTCCCATGAAAGCTTTTCATGAGGGTACGAACGAAAATGATAGATTATAGGCAAGTCTATCCCCTTCGCTTAGAGTCAGACAATTCGGACTGAAGCAACTATCGCTTCGAGTTCGAGTCCACATCCTGCGATAAATTTGTCTGAAGTCTATAAGCTAATATGTGACCCTACTGAACGCGCACCTCAGCCCACCACATGCCCACGTTCGGGTCTGAATCCACAGGTGCACATGCTTCGGAATCTTGCACGCGCAGCATCAATGAGTAGGGTAGAGGCACTGGCAGAGGGTGTTCCTCGTCGAAGTATAGTACTGTCACATTGCTTGGAGTGGTCCATGCTAAAGCATCGGTGCACCAAGGCGACACGTGCGTCTGCGGTTCCCCAGCAGCTACTGCTGTGGAGAAAAGCCATGCGTGTACTAGCAAAAAGCGAAGGCAGCGTTTGAGAAAGAGCATCGCCCGGGCTTCGATGGACTTGCTACCGTGGGCGCCCTAACCTATCCGATCCCAGAGATAGTATTTTTGTTCGATCTTGAGCCAACAATTCTCAGATTCTCAGGATCGGATCATCGGCATTCGGCATGATCATTCTTGGATCGACCAAAATAAATTGGTTCAAAAAAATGAAGCTTAGCATCGTCGTATGGACTTTAAGTTTAGGTAGCACCGCCTCGATAGTCAGAGACTCTCGTCAGCTACAGAGCATAGTTAAAGTCGGAGGGAATGTGCTGCCGCGGCAAACGGTGGAGCGTGTTGAAGGCATTGATAGCATCCAAGAGTTCTTAGAGTTTGCACCGGCTTGGGACGGTGAGCCAACAGCCAAACAAAATGACCAATGTAGTTGAGATAGACACGAGTAGGACGAAATACCCATGCAATGTAGATTGTTAGTAATGTTGACCTCTAGCTAGATCTACCTAGCCAGTCCTAGCATAACTATGTTGTGGTATACGTTTCACTTTGCTAGGTGCACCGGAGGACCGCCCAGTCATTGTCTGCTTGCACGGGAATCTTCTCAAGGTACGCAGCCGCTGGCAAGCCGTGGCTACCCTCGAAACTCTCCCGCGGCTCTTTGCTGACCCAGATACCGATACAGACCCAAGTGTGCCGCTGCAGCACCAGCCATCGCAGCAAGACGCGCGCGCTCGAGGTGCATTTCGCAAAGTGGCCGCGCAATTTGGGTGGCGCGCGTGCGTCGTGAGCCCTGTCATGTCCAAGGCTGGGCCCTGGGTGCCTGCTGACGTGGTAGCATTTGTGCGACAAGTGGCGCATCAGCGGCTAGGTGCAAGCAAGCGGGTTTATTTGGTAGGCACGAGCGTGGGGGCTTTCAGCGCCTTGCGAGTGCTCCAACACTTGGCTGCGATTGACCATCCCTCTAGTTGCAGCGATGGAGGAAGTGGTAGTGATTGTAGAAGTAGTAGCAGCAGTGGTGATAGTCGTAGCGCTACAGGCACCACTAGCAGCAGCAGCAGCAGCAGCACCACTGATCACCCAAGCTCTATCACCTGGGCTAGTGCAAAGGATAACACGCTTTTATCATCATCTTCATCGAAGTCACACGGCGAGCAGCTCTTTGCTGCGGTGGCCCTCGTGAGCCCCGGCTGCGGCCTCATGGCTGGACCGCTCTTTCTGGAAGACCCGTACTGCGTTATGCCGCACAAGTATGGAAACTTTCACTTACTCACTTTCGCTCTCCATGCATACACGCAAATCTTTTACTGTATGAAATCAAGGAAACGCTTTGTGAGTTTTCAATAATGACGCCATGGAGGATACCCTTTTCAGCTTTTACAGCTACTTTATTTACCCAATGCGTGCTTTGTTGTAGGATTGTGGACTCTTTCACCCTCTCAGTACTGGCAACGAGCATCGTGAAACTTGGTGTGCCTCTCATGATCTACCATGGCAAGCGCGACGAGGTAAGATGGTGTGTGTTTGTGCACTTTTAGTCCATTGACTTTGTTGTGTAATGTTTTCTGTTAAGGCATCGTGTCGTAGTTTTAATTATGACTCATTTAATCGAAGGAGGCAAGCGTATTGACTTTTGTTCATGAACACTTTCCTAATTTCACATGCCTCACAATCTCCTCTCTCTCTCGCTCCTTATTCCTTCAATCATTAGGTGGTCCCTCTAAACAACACGCTGCAGCTGCTTGCGCACGTGAATCGAGTAAGTGAAAGTGCCCAAGGAGGAGGAGGAGGCAGACAACGAGGCTGGTGCGCCCTGCGATTGGTGCCCAACGGCAGGCACGACAGCGCCATGTGGGCCGCTGCCTATGCGCTGGACATGAGCTTGTACATATGGCTCCTGCAGCACGATTTGCCTGTGTCGCATGCTCACGAGAGGTCGAGCAGCACCAGCAGCACCAGCAGCTCGAGTAGCAGCAGAAGTTCGAGCAGTAGTGGGCTAGGCAGCCTCAGTAGCGGCGCAAACAGTAGCAGTATAGAAGGCCGCTACGAGGAAGGTCTCAGTGGCAACCTCCCCCCAGGTGTTCAGTTGTTGCGGATGCCTGCAGCCCGGCTTTCCACTCACCACGCGAGGGCAAGGCCAGGGCCTACGCGTTCTGCTAATACCGAGGGTAGTCCCAACAGCCAGCAGCGCAACGGAGCAGCAGGAGCAGGAGCTGGAGGAGTACGAGCAGTTGATCGGTTTCAAGACAAACGAGTAGCGCGGCCTGCTGCTTGCGGCAGCGGCGACCCCTCGGTTGTCTTTCCCTGCATGCCGCAGGTGCGTTACCCAACAATAGTCTATGATTGTGATTGAATGCGGGAGAGAATGAGAGTAAAAAAAGATAAACAGGGAAAGAACTTTCATAGTACTTCAGGCTCGTCATCTCATTTAAATTAGCAAAGATTCTTTGATCTTTTTTCTTTTCGCGCGGGACGAAAAGTGTCTTCCTCTCAATTTTTGGGATTATAATTATAATGGTCGTTTCTCTTCACGCTAACATTTGCTACTATACCAGTACACATGCTTGCGTCGTTTCACTGTATATCCTTTGCTTGTTTCCACAGGGCCACACCGATCCGTGGGAGCGTCGCCAAATCGCTCACCCGTTCGCCGAAAACCGCCACCCGTTGCTTCCTTTACCACCGGGTTACGGCAGCCCTGCTGGCGGTGGCGGTAGTGGTGGTTCCAGTGGTGGTATCGACAAGCGCAGAGCTCGCAGTAACAAGCGCGGCGGCCACGGTGGGCGCCTGGATATGAGAAGTAATTAGTGTCCTGGAATAAGTGTACGTATAGATACTCGCATTATGCCAAATAATTACGCAGTGGATCCTCGAATTAAAGACTGGCCACTTTCCGGTTTCTCGAACAAAAATTGGAAACCAGAAACTCGACGTAGTATTGAATTTAATCCCATATAGACGGAGACAGACGGAGACGCAAGAGACAGAGAATAGACCCCACTCCTCCTGAGCCCGGGTGGCTGTAGGTCCTCTCGGTCTCGCAATTGACGCCAGCTCCGCTGGCTCTATATTCCGTGTTCCGTGCACGAATGTGCAGTGTAGCAGTGTAGCCAAGTCGGGTCAATTAGCTCGAATTGGAAATTGGCTGTGTAATTATTACACGAATCAACCAGCAGCTTTTGGCCTCAGAAACGGCCACTAGCATTAGCACACACCAGTTCATGTGAGAACTGAGAACAGTGGGGGTTTGCAGTCTCCTTGAGCAAGCATCGCCAACAACAGGAACCCTCCTTGTATAGCTCTGCAGCTCCTAAAGGAGCCTGCAAACCCCCACTGTTCTCACATGAACAACACCCAAGTTTCACTTGTGATATGTAAGTATTTTGCTCATATACGAATATACCATACGTCATATGTCATGTAATGGTCTCAATCCACTTCCATAATTTTTAGGAAATTTTGATTTCAGTGCGAGACACAGGGGCCATGTAAGTAGTAGTAAAGGGGGTATGAGAATGGCTTTAGGATACTATAATTAATGCACCAGTGTTCAGTAAAACAGCGGTCTTGATACTAATTTTCCCAGCCCATGGCATTCATGATGAAGGCACCACTGCTTGTTGCCATGGCCACGTCGTCTGAGGTGCTCGGGTGCCCGCAACAGTTCAAGCTCACGCTGCTGACGTTGGTTTGGTCGAGGAAGTAGGCAGCTCGGGGCAGCGGCTGACTCGCCCTTTCTGTTGTTGCTGTTCTAGATTTGGCGTGTGGACTTGCCGTTGCCGTTGCAGATGCAGTTTTCAAAGCGGCGAGTTGGTCGAGAGCAAGGTGCACGCCACCGCAATACACGTCACTCATGGGCCCACACGCCAAGAACAGAGTGATTCCTTCGCCGCCTGCTGCGCTCGCGTACAAGCTGCTCACGTTGAGGCACAGGTCTACGTACGCAGCTGCGAAGCTGGTTTCGTTGTACTCCCCACTGGACACGTCGTTGGTGCCCAAGTTGACGATTAGCGCGTCCGGCACCCAACTGCCAAAGGCCCACGCGTTGTTGTTGTAGTAGTCGTAGGCGGAGCTCACGGACGCGAGGGTGCGGCTGAAGACTTCAGGCATGGTGGTGGTGCCGCCGCAACAGTTGTGCTGCAGACCGTAGCCGGACCACGCTGCCGCGTGAAACTGGGCCTGGTGTGCCATCCACAATATCGTCAAATACCCAAAGATCCATAAGCAATAATAAATGAGTTCGTTGTTGATATCTTTTTTTCAGAAAGACAATGTTCTTTCAGTGGCGAAAAATAAGACAAAAGACACGAACAACAACTCAGGCACTACGTCCACCTACTTGCGCCATTTGAGCAATGAGCCGTGGCCATGAGTCGTAGCCCGATTCAGCGGCTGCGTTGTTTGCTTCCGGAGCTTCTTCGCACAGATTGCAGAAGCCAGCGGTGATGGAATCGCCCAGAAATTCGAGGCGCCGCCCTGAAGACGACGAAGGTGCTGTCAGCTGAGGCACTGCGTCGCTGCCCTCAGCGCTAGTGAGATCGATATAATACAGGGACATGTAGTTGGGCGTGGGGTCAATCTCGCCGAATTGCGCTTCCGTGGCTTTGAACACGAGGATGTCGTGAGTGGAGTCCAGGCTCAAGTTCTTGGCCAGGACGACGTTCACGAGCGGAATGAAGCCATCCGAGTCTTCGCGCCACTGCGCACCACTGGTGCTGAAGCTGAAAATAGAGCTCAGGTCAGTTTCGTTGCCAGCGGTGTTGGGCTGGAATTCTCCGTCCACGAACACTTTGAAGTAGTGCGGCTGCAGGACAGCTGGGTTCGGCCCATTTTGGCTGAGCTCTGCGACGACTGTATCGGTGTTTGCGACGGTGAAGCGGAAAGCAACGGCCGAGTGGTCAAACTGGATCTCACCAAAAGCTGACACCAGCGTGCGCCCCTGCAAAAATGTTGCCGAGTGATAGAATGTTGCCACACTCAAGACTAAACTCCGTTTGTGAATGGAATGACTAACGCAAAGTATTCATGATGACAAAGACTTGCCTCAAACCATCCTTGGTCAGGAGGCACTTGCACAATGTTAGCGCGGATGCGAGTAGTGCTCCAGAATAGTGAGATAAAGGTCACAAGTTTGCTGCTCACGTGCATCGTAGATGATAGATTGAGTACATGCCTTCCCTCTGAACAGCTTTTACTTATTACTTCAACTGCTCACACTTAGCTATCGCTGTACGACTGCCTCGTGTGTTCAGAACAGCTGCTAAGTATCTTCACTCTAGCTCCTGCAGCTGCGAAAGGCTCTTGCTGGTCTAGCCTGTAGAACTACTCCTTCTTTTACTTTTTGCGCTAGCCCTACTGTACTGTAGCTCCATCGATCATCGATCGTGAATCGTGAGAACTCGAGAACACGATGCATGATGGCATGATGGCGTATCTTCCAGGATTTCAGTTAAGGTTTCCAGGTATTCATTCTGTAATATATTTCAGGTCAGCAAACAGCATGAACCAGCAAGCAAGCCAGCCCCAATTCAAAAGTTAGCGTACGCCCTGATCAAGATACATGCATTAGCTAAAGGCGCTGGCTGAAGTGCTTGATGAATAGTTTGCCTGGGCTTCGAGCAATCCATGCATTGCGGCAGTGTGGGCTCCCTGAGGATGCATCCTATGTCCAATTGGCTGAAACTATAACCCTGTTCGAGGCAGCTCTCGAGCTCGATGCCTCTTTGCCGCCAAACCAGTGTGCGATCCCTGGCGCTTCGCGCGCCTGCCTCGAAGCTGAGCTTGTGAAGATTAAGTCGCTTTTTTGTTTATCGGCTTCAGCTGCTGGAGATGTAGCTGCGTCAGTCGCTGGCGCCAAGGCAGCGGCAGCAGTAGCGACAGCAACAGCAGCAACAGCAGCGGTAGGTGGTAAAGGGGGCAGGTCAAAGGCGGGCACAATAAAACCTGGAGCAGCCTCAGGCAGTGCCCGAATATCAAAGCTCCAACAGAGCTGGGCTGGGTTTTGGTGCGCAGGCGATCTCGTCTTTGCCAGCTTCTCCAAGTAAGTGTATGCTTTTCGCTAGTACATGTGCGGGTACCATACTGTAGGTCTTGTGATAGTGGTAGTTTGTACGTGAGAAACTCTATAACTCAAGCGACTATGCCTGCCTCTTTCAGTTGGGGCTGGTGGCCAAGCAAAATTTTAGAGGTTCGCGAAAAGAAAGGCGGTAGCGTGGAGTGCCGCATTTTGTTCTTCGCTGGATTCAAGAGGTCGCCCTGTTCGCCGCCGGTGAGACTGTTGCCATCCAAATTTATTTTCCAATCAAGAACACGAAGTAGTGCTTGCAGCATCTTTTGCCTGGCACTTTCGATTTCTTTACTTGGCTTTATGATTTCTTTTTCCAAAGGTGGAGGAAGCTAAGGAGTGGCTCCCAGCGCACGAAGTGCAGCCTTTCACTGCTTCTACCCTGCGCCAAGTAGCGGGCCACTACAAGACCAGCGGCTCCATGTTCCCGTACTTTCAGCACGACTTGAATGCTGCGCTGAGGTACTGTCATGGCGGGCAGTACAGTGCCATTTCTGTTTCCCACCACACTGCCATCCCAGTTCCCAATGATAGTATGTTTATGCTTATTGTATCCGCCATATCTCAGGTTCGTGCGGGCGGCGGTGGTCTCGGACGCGGAAAGCAGCGTAGACGAAGCAGAGGCCAATGCAGGGGCGACGGGCGCTGCCGCTGCGGGAGGCGCCACCGCTGCGTCGGAAGCGCAGGACACGGCGCGGCAGTTGAAGAGTTTGTGCGTGGAACCGAACCGGGAGCGGTGGTCGTCGACGGTGGAGCGGCACGCGCAACTGCTGGACCAATGGGCGTCGAGCGTGGTGGTGCCGCTGCGAGTGCCCAAAGTGACCGCCCTAGTGCTGTACGCGCCACCTCACGAAGCGTCAAGTAGTAGTAGTCGTACTAGTGCTGGAGGTGGTGGAGGTGGTTCGGGCAGCAAAAGTGGTGACGGTAGTGGTGGTGGTGGTGGTGGTAGTGGCCACCGCTCCCTGCCGCTCAAGGATGCCTACGAGTGCGACGAATTTGTGCACCAAGTGTGCCGACCGGACGATGATTTCTACGCGGAGCTTGGGTAAGAGCTCGGAGGCCTCATCAGTGTATCTAGAAGGAGAACTTTTCGTGTGCTGTTTGATTTTTGGTCCATCTTCTGGTCGTTGTTCGATTTGTCGGCGTTTTTTTTTCTCGCCAAATCATATTTATGCGCTTGGTGTACTTTTGCTCGTTTGACTTAGAACGTGTGGTTTTGTGCTTACGTGTGAGTCTGTGTGCTTACTTGTGTGTGTGTGCCCTTAAATACAACAACCAAGTTGCTCGTCGAAAGCAAGCTCCGCTGAGCTCAAGGTTTGCTACCAAGCCGCAGTGCGAGCGTACCACCCCGGCAAACCATGGGGCAACCCGGTGAAGTTTCAGCGCGTCGCCGCGGCGTACGAGATCCTCAAACGCGCCAAGGTGAGGAGATAATGATAACTTGAACCACTTGTGTGCGGTGTGATTGTGCGAACTCTTCTCTCTTTGGTGTCCCAGTGTGGATGCTCTCAATCGTTTCTTTTCCTTGATCGTGGCATGACCTCTTCTTTTCTTCCTCTTTCCAATTTCCTTTCTTTTTTCATTTTCTTAGGCCCGCGCGGCTTACGACGCCACGCGAAGGGCGGAATTTGCAGCCATCGAAGCATTCGAAAAGGAAAGTGCGGAAGCTCAGGAAAGAGAGCGCCTCGCGCGAAAGCGCGGTGGCATGGACGACGATCGACGGTCGATTCGTGCGAAAGCCTCGGGCAGCACCAGCAGCACCAGCATTGGCGGGAACCCTCTTGAAAACAGCGTGGGAATTGGCAGTGGAAGTTTAGGCGCAAGCAGGAGCAGTAGCAGCCAATGGAGCAGCAGCAGTAGCAGTAACGGTCGCCGTAGTCGAGCAGCCGCAGCAGCGACTAGCGGTGAATTGAGCACCTTGGAATGGTACCACCATGCCTCAGGCGGCGATGCGATCATCTGCGCCATTGCCAGTGAAGACTTGGCTCGACTCGAGGTTTGGTGCTTGTGCTGCCTCTGATTGCATCTTGATTGTGAATTTTCTTGCGATTTGATGCATTCTTTTGTCTATGTATTTCTCTGCTTCATTCACTGAATATTCGTTCCTCAGCTGCACACACTGTCCTCCTCGTTCTCTCTTCATCTGCCCCGTTCTGTTTGGGATTAGTCGCTCGTGAACTTCATGAGGCTTCGTCCAACTGTCAGCGCTCTCCTCGTAGCTGTAGAGACCAACAACACAGACGCGTTGAACTTCCTCTTGGAAGTCAATCCTTCGCTTGCTCTCTCGGTCACCACTGCGGCGATTTCATTAGCCCGCCACCCGCGCAGCCAGGTGTGTCCTATTTATTCAATCCAATTTTGGACTTTAATTTGTGCTCTAATATAAGGCCCCTAGTGCAGAACGCCACCAACGCAATCGCAAGTCTTGAAGTTGAATGCACCATTACCTCCTCTTGATTTTTCTCCTTTCTTCTACTGTTATTGTACGCAACCTTGGCCATTCGATTTTACTGCTTAAAAAAATAAGGGCGCCAACGGATGGATTTGCATGCACCACGCCGCGGTGATTCCGGGGCGAGCGCACATGATTCCGCTGCTCTCGGACGCGGCCAGGAAAGCCCAAGACGACCGCTGGCTGTCCGCTTACGGGCCCGCTTACAAGCCCCCGGAACACCAGCAGGCTTTCATACCATTCTCGCCACCAAAATCGTCGTCGTTGTCATCGTCGTCGTCCCCGCGTGCAATCAGCGCCTGCCCGGAAGAAAGTTACGTCAACAATGAAGACACTAGTTGTGGCGGTAGCAGCAACGATGCTGCTGCTGCTGCCAGCCATAGTAGCAACGCCGTAAGCACCAACAAAAGAAGCAAAAGCAGTGCTACTAAGAAAACAACCAAAGTCACCAACGTGACTCGCGCGGCGTCCCGAGGAGATCACGGGGGCATGACTCCTCTGCACCATGCGTCAAAGGTTCGTCGTGTTCGTTTTGTCGTCACCTCTCTTCTTCTTCTTCTTTTTCTTCTTCTTTCTCCTCCTCTGGGCAGATCGATATCACCTCCTCCTTTTCCTCTTTCCTCGTAAAACCCTTTAACCTTTTCCTGTGGTTCTTTTTCTTTGTTGCTTACGCCTTTACCCTGTATTCTTGTTGTTTCCCAGGTGGGCGAGCCCGAAGCGGTGCGGGCGTTGTTGGCGTGCGGTGGCGACCCCCTGGCAGTCTGCAAGCAGCGGTTCACCGCGCTGCACTGGCTCTGCGGAGA
>Ga0136554_1001178_pt1 | contig 10488 bp, 5 predicted proteins | sample AntRauTorckE5431_FD_104637 | JGI IMG/M metagenome (GOLD analysis project Ga0136554, IMG submission 104637) | Saline lake microbial communities from Rauer Islands, Antarctica - Metagenome Torckler E5 #431 | ecosystem: Environmental > Aquatic > Non-marine Saline and Alkaline > Saline | place...
CAGATAATACTGAAGTTGCACGTGAAAAGCGCCAACAAGCGCACGCCAAGGAAGAAGAGCTGGCAGAAAAAAAGTTTGAGGAGGAAAAGAATATTTGTCTTCTGAAGGAAAAGTATGATCAATGCAACATGGAGAGCAAAGCGGTGAAGAAAAGATATGCCATTGTAAAGCAAGAACATGAGAAAGTTACGGAAGGAATTAAAAAGATTGAAGGCAGTCATCGGTACAAAGTTGAGAAAAAAGAGGCTAGTAGGGGGGCACTTGGCGATGGTACTGTTCTGAGGAAACATAGGGCAGAGATTGAGAAACAACTGACATTGAATATGAAATTCCAAGAAGCAAAGAAGAAATCACTTGAAATTGATCAAAAGCTGACCAAATTAAAGTTTGCCCTCGGAGAGGCAGAAAGAGAGCTGCAGCAAACTGTGTCTACAGCTACACAAGCTGGCGAATATGCTGACGAATGCCAAACCTTCTTGGAGCAAATGGAACAGTTGACTGGAGAAGAGAAAGACGCTTCTAAAATGCGCGAGCAGGCAAGCAAAAAGGCCGAGTCAATGCTTGTGGATAATCACAAGAAGATTGAAGAGCTTGAGAAAGAATTTGAGGTTGCAAAAAATAATATGCCTAAAGATTTTGACGCTGGCGACCAAACTCGTCTAATGCACGAAAGCAGTAAGGTTAAAGTTCAACTTGACGAAGCAGAAATTAACTTTCAAAATGCTCAAGAAACTTATAAATGGGCAGATGCTAGGTTAAAGGATGCTGACGAAACACTTCTCGAGAACTCTGATGCTTTGTACAAGGCAAAATTTAATGCGAAGCAGCTTGAACATCGTATGAATGCAGAAGAGATTCTCAATGACAGTGCAATCACAGCTTATGAACGCTTAGAAACATTGATTAGAGAAGCAAAAGCTGTGACAAATATGGCTGCAGAGTTACGCAACACTGCAGCTTCCAAAGCGATTTCTCTTCGACTTGCGCAGGATTACAAGCAACGTCAAATCATGGTCAAGGAGATTTCTGCCAAACTTGCTGAACTAACTTTTATCAGCAGTTCCAAATTTAAGTACTTTGAAGAGAGCATGGTGAAGCCAGTTAATGTAATGCTTAACATTTCAGAGGGCAGGATGATGCAACTTCTCACGAATGATGAAAGTGATAATGCATACCAGTTCAACGACTTCAATAAAAGTCACTTGACGCGTATTTTCCCATCAAGGCAGAAGAAACTGCGCAAGAAGTCCGCGAATTTCAACCCCGTGCTACCATGGTCACTTGGATGTCAGATTGTAGCCATGAACCAGCAAGTGTGTGATGCGTTTGTCCTTGTGAATGATGGGCGCTTCCGAGCAAACGGTTCTTGCGGTTATGTCCTTAAACCTACTTCTATGATCCAAGGAAAAGGACGTCTTCGCAATCAACCGATCTTGTTGCCACCAAGTAAGTGGCAATTTAAGATATTAAGTGGCTACAACCTGCCTAAAACCCGTAAGAAAGCATTTGCAGGGTGCATCAATCCACGAGTGAGAATCACACTTTATGATGGAGGGTCAACAGATCAAATCGTATATCTGTCTAAGACTGTGAAGAAGAATGGATTGAATCCGGTGTGGGATGAGACCGACGGCATAACTTTCAGGGACATACAAAATCCTGAATCCGCAATTGTCATGTTTTCTGTTTGGGACTTTAGCGGAGAAGGAACTGAGGAATTCATTGCAGCAGCTGCTGTGCCCATTTCCTGTATGAGACAAGGATACCGTAGCGTACCTTTGTTTGACGTTAATCATATGAGATGTGGAGCACATGCGTTCACTTCACTTTTCATCCACGCCAAGGCAATGTGAATGATGTCCATTTGCATCATAGGGATTATATGTTGATTTACTAAAGAACAAAAGTAAGCGAAAGATTTTTAACGAGAATAATGAAATTGTTTATAATAAAAGTCCTTGATTAATTTTATCTCCATAAGTTATTTGTGGCACTCAGCTTGAAGGTGCCTTTGGTGGAATATGACTACACCGTCATCACAAGCACTTCCGCACACTGTCATAATACTTCATCCATACGTCTAAATCAGGCATTGTCAGTAATGAATAACTGCATTTATTAATACAGGCAATTGCATATTGCTTGGAGGCTGGAGACGACGACTTGATTGAAACATATTTGTTATTCCCATTCTTCTTCAACGATTTGATGCCCATTAAGAGATGAGGATTTCTCTCTTGAATAATCTTCGCGATTATAACTACTTCAGAATGCAAATATTCACAATGCTGCAATAATGAATCCCAAGTAACAAGTTCGTTATTGAATCGCCAAGGACGTAAATACTCCAACAGTATACACATCGGCCCATCTGCTTCTAGACCCTCAATCATACGATAACAGAGGGTTTTCCGAAAGTATTGCATGCTCTGTCTCATTAAAGTTAGCGCAAGTAGCTGTTTCAATTTTGTGATGTATAAGACAAAAATTAGATACAAATCACCATTTCGACATGCCTCGGAAGTAAACGAGTTGTTGGCAGGGGAAGGATAAATCCAAGTTCCTTCTACGGGACTTTTACAAATGTTGAGTGCCTTGCCTTCCGTAGATGGAATGTTTCTTTCTATCGCAAAAGCTAAGAATGACAATGCATTCCCCAGTCGTCCACTATGCATCAGACAAGTGGCAAATTGGTGACTCCAGGCTTTTGGGCTTGTCCCCAAATGTGAATTGCACAATCGAAGACAATCTTGCATAATAGAAATAGCTTCGCGCCGATGCGTTCGTGTGCGATGATCCTCTGCAACACTAGCTAGTTCATTGGCTAGTTCGAATCTAGCCCAAATATAAGCAAATGCAACAGGATGCCTCCTCTTGTTTATATTTCCAACCTGAGATGGGTCGCATAGTAGCATCATGAGATCGGCATTTTGCTGAAGAACTTCAATATCGCTTCGAAGTTTCTTAATTTTCTGGCAATTGTGGTTCTGCTTTTCTTTTGCGCAATCTTTGGAACAGAAATGGAAGGTGTTGCAGCCATGATTGCATGCTTGTAAATGTTCCTTGTCTACCAATAGTAGTTTCCCACCACAACTATTGTTCATACAGGATATTTCAACTTCGCGCGGATCAGCTCCGTTGTAAAAGTAGATCCTTCTTCCAGATTCTTTCGACTTGTACTTCGTTTGTTTCGCCTTTTTCATATTATGCTACTGATTGATGTATGATTGGTGTGTTATTCATAAATCATGTAGATAGCTATTGCACCCCGTATCACAATGATTTCTTCGTGTTTCTCGTGTTTTCCGTCACTTTTTCAATACCTCGTCCGTAGCCTCTTTATGATTTGAATGGCCTATTTATTAAGATAAAAATATGAAGTGTTCATTATTAGAAGCTAATCAAAGTACTCTATGCAACTATGGGACTTCTAAAGGGCATCGATCCTCTTCTGACAGCAGATCTTCTACACATTTTGAGATCAATGGGTCACGGTGATAAACTTTGTGTATGCGACTGCAATTTTCCTGCTAGTAGCATCTCAAAGGACGTTACTTCGGGCAAACATATCATTCTTTCTGTTTCACTACCTGAGGCCTTGAAAGCAATCTGCAGCGTCCTCCCACTTGATTTCTTTGAAAGTTCGCAAGCTTCTTACATGGCACCGCAAGATGGTGTTGAGATGCCGCCTGCTGGATTAGAAGTAGTAGATGCGATAGAGAACGCAATCTTTGACTATTGTCCTGATGCCAAGGTTGATCCTATCGAGAGATTTGCATTTTACGATGAAGCAAAGACATGTTTTGCAGTCATTCAAACCTTGGAACGGAGGCCCTACGGCAATGTGATTTTGAAGAAAGGATGCGTTGGAGGTGATGGAAAGGATTTGAAACCATAATGCTTCAAGTAATGGCTTCCGTTCGTACCCGTTACATAGCATCCAGTAAATAAATAATTGTTTCTTCTTCTTCTTAAATAACCTTTCCACGATTTTGTGCAATTTATATGTATTGATGTATATATATTAAGAGTTCTAGTTCTAACGCATTAACTTTGGCACTTGCCTTTTGCCTTCCTGAACATTGAACTTCCCACATTAGAAGTACCATACTGATATCTCATACCCACACCATATTGGTCACAGCAAAACGTACAGGTAAAGCGTAATCACTGCCAGAGTGGAAACAATATTCAACGATATGATGCTGGAAACAGTACAATTGAGACTATATCGCGACTTCTTGGGTTTCCAAATTTGTTTCTTCGGCTATTTCTTGTGAACCATCATCTCCCAATTGGGAATCTTGCGGCGGAGAGTCAACGTCAGAAACAGCTCCATTTCTTCTCATGCCTATGAACGAATCTGCTAATATTGATTCTACAACAGCTTCTGCAGAACCGCGACTACGCAATTCTCTAAGCAGATCGCCCCTCGCGTACTGTGGAAACATATCAACCAGCTGTGCTATTGCGACAGCTTCTTCTTCCTGTGACATTGGTATTGCTCCTGCTAGCATCAAAAAGCTTCTCCACCTTCTCCACATAGAAGGTTCCTCGTCTTGATATTCTATTCTATTCGCCACTGGAGGAATGGGATTGACCAATGCTGTTGGTTGCCCTCCAACTGGTGCGGGAGGAAACATGTCAGCTTCAGCTCCTGAAGGAAAGCGGCGAACAACTTCAAAAGAGAACGCAGGTATTGGCAACCAAACAGGGATGATGCCTTCTGTTGAAATACGAAAAAGTGCTCGTTCGTTTTGCTGTATGACATTACCTCGATTATCACCTCCAATGTTTCCTCCCTCCTCATTCATCCCCGCGGTCGCGTGTGCATTAAATCCTGCATGGCCGGTACCTGCTGTTTGTGGAGTACCAATGGTGTTACTATTCCTTGGAACTTGACTTCCGTCTACTATTGAACCTCTACACAATGGGCAACGCGCTGCCTCGAATGAATGTGCACGTTCAACGACTTCGCGTAAGCAATGTGTGTGATAGAGGTGGCCACATCCGACTTTCTTCACATTTCCCATTGTCATGGTACCTAGACAGATACAGCACATATCACCAGCAGCTGAAGCTTTTGATAATTCCATGTCAGTAGCATCGCAAAAGTATGAATTAAGATCTCGAGCGATACGATTGTGATTTCTTCGTTCAGCAACCTTTTTACCAAACGCAGATACTGCAGAATGAAGATGCAAGGCAAGAACTCCGTCAACCAAGTTGAATGTAACGCCATGGAGCACCCACACATGTATAAAATGGAGAATGGTGACAAGCAGAGCGAACACTTCGAGCATGAAGGCAGTATAGTCAAGAATTGATAGAAGCCTCGCATGCAAAGCATCCTTTAATTCCATTTCATGGTCAAGTCGGCGTGACTGTAATCGAACTTCTTCATCGATGTCGGATTCGGCATCATCGCTTTCTCTTATATTACGGTGGTCTTCGTGCATTTCAATCTGCCTCATTTCGAGTTCATTCAGATAAGTTTGATGCTTCTCATCTAGAATTTGTTGCGTATATCGTGCAAAGTGCGTAAAAACATCCAAGGCTAGCAATACGCAATCACATGTCAGTAATAACAACATCCCCATTCCAGCGTCGTGAAATAGAGCAGCGCATGTAGTTGCTGCAGATATGTTACAAATCAGCACAGTGATTAGTAATCTGAGAACACCTCGATGAGGAGACTGACCGGATGCTGCAGTATGAGCGGTTGTTATACCAGCAAGATATGATAGACTTCGCAAGAAGGCTAGGACAGTATACCAAGTGAGCAATATCAACAGGTCCAAAGTATCTGGCTCCACAACAGCCGTTATGAGAAGCAATTTGAAAAGTAAGTAGCCACCAAGTCTCTCTCTTCCAGAACGATGCATGCGATCAGAAGCTGAGGCTCCAACTCCCATACTCATCAATGTTGCATCCTCAACGCCAAATTCGTGCTCGGTGTTGTCGGTAGTCAGCATTGATACTTCGCCAAGAAAAAAATTTGCAACGATAGAATGCGTCAAATATGTGACAGCGAGAAGCAAGTTTATAATTGTAAAAATTCTTGGCGTCGATGTCAGCACCTTGTCCACAATTTCTGTTGCGACGTCACTCAATTTTTCTTTCCATTCACCACAGTTCGACGGTGAAGTCAAACTGGATACGAGATCAAGTATCACAGGATCAATAAATTTCCTTGTAATTTTTGATCCAAGACTGGAAGATAGAGGCACTTTGTCATCATTGTTACTCTCCTCATAGATACTCTTTCGATTCTTCTGGAAAATTTCCATCCATCGAAGCCATGGTGGCAAAGTATGTTCCCTCCCATTAATCCTAGAATTTTGTTGGGGATCACGCTGAAGAATCCCGAATAAAAAGGTACTACTCTGCCCGTCACCTGATACGACTGCAGATGCTACATTCGTACCCGAGTCTTCACCGTTTTCCGTGTACTTCAGGAAGGCGTTCTTACCCCGTGATTTTTGAACGTTGGCGTCAGAAAAAACGACTGTAGCAGCGGCCTTCGCAATTTGCTCTACTGCTGACAATGTACTTTGTTCTGCGTGCCCCTGGTCAACTTCAGCTTGTTCCAATAATTTTCTCACAGAAGCATGAATATCACCGTGTAATACAGCGCTTCCCTTTACTTGTTGTTGATCTTTGTGATGGTGCTGTATTCTTCCTGCAGGAGAAATGATGGCTAACGAGGCAAAAAATATGGAAAAAATCACATACATATGTGCCATCGACAAAGCTGACCTAGCTGCGGGGTTGGTTCGTCCTTGTGGGCTTCCAGCCATATTCTGATTTCTTCTATTTAAGTGACGGGGTAATGTGCCAGTATCCAAGAGTGGTGCAGTCTCAAATTCTTCGTTAATGCTCATTCTTCTCTGATCTAATGTTCTATTGGATTCGCCCTGGTCATGCGCCTCTCTTTCTTGAGAAGTTTGTTCCGTATTGATGCTGACGTTGTGATGGCTGTGATGTTCTATTTCCTCGTTCTCTACCTGGTGATTTGACAGGACTTCTAACATGTCCGTTCTGTCTATTTGCATCTCGATTATCTATGCTTGATTACAGAATCGTGCGTAAGCTTGACAACGCGATCACTGTTTTTGTGTTATGTTTGAGTATCCGTGTTACGTGTCAGTATCTGTCTTCTCGTTATTTCGTTACTCGTTAAACAGCGTGTCAAACTAGAGAATGAAATATGAGAATCACAACTAGTTTTTTCCCGGATAAATTTGCTTGCTGAAAATAATAGTTTTGTGCTGAATTAAAATACAGTGAGCTATAGATGAACTAATAGCGTTTCCTACAGGTGAAATTTTGCTTTCGGTTCAAAGGCTTGCTAATTGGATCTAGATACAGTATGGTAGTCTGGTGGTTACCTCTCTCTAATTGTTTTCAAAACAATCACTTAGTTGTTTTTATCCTATGATGGTACATGGTACATACGATATTCTTGACAACATCTCTAAATGGCCTAACAATTACTTACTCAGATGCTGACGACAGTTATTAAATTCATTCTTCTTTCTTTAAAGAAATCAATAGTCTAGCTAGCTATTTGCATACTACATAAAGTGTCAGAAACGGCAACACGTAAATATATGGTTAATTACAATTCTTAATCATTGAGATTGGGCTTGGCAAAAGCCAAGGACTTCGTACTACTGCAAATTGTTTTCGTGAGTGGCTCCAAACCTGCCGTCTCGAAATGCTTTGGTAAATAGTCTTCAATATAGTCACAGTAAAACGGTTCATTCATCTTTCCAAACAAGTGCATGACTTTGTCATTGACTGGTCTATCACCCTTTTGGTATGAGTCAGTCAAGATCACTCGTCCTCCCTTTTTTGTTACTCTTGCCATTTCAGATGTTACCTGGGCACGCACCTCCCTGGGAATCTCGTGATAGAGATACATGCAAACGACTGCATCAAATTCTTCATCTTGAAATGGCAAATCTTCTGCTTTGGCTTGCACAAATGTTGCTGGTTCAATTTTGAAATCATCTTTTTTTGCACCATTTGAATTCTCTACACGCTTACGAATGCCTCTCCAATTCTTGTCATTGTCACGAGCCTTCTCAAGATAAAAAGGTGAAAGATCAACACCAGTGAATTTGGCATCAAGAGGCAAGTTATCTCTTGCAAAGGTCATGAATCTACCAGTACCACATGCAATCTCAAGAATTTTCAATGGTCTCCCAACAACATCTTTGCGATTGTTCGAAAATTCCACCAAAGGTACAAGCGCAGTGCGCTGCATTGCATCCTGCCTTCCGAGGAATAAAGTCTCGGTCGAAGTCTCATAAACATTTGCAGATTCTTGACTCATCCATCCATCTGTCTGATAATGAAATGCTGTTTTGTAATAATCGGGGTACATTTTAGTCGAAGTATTGTCAGTGAGCCAGGTGCGTTTATCTTCTTCTGCTCCACGATTTCTTCTACTCAGAGTACCAATAGCCTCGTTAATGAATCGTCCAGTCTGCTGACCCAAATAAAGAGGAGAATTCTGCCTGTTTCTAGTGTACATGTCATAGGGACGCTTGTATTTTCCTTCTTCGATTCGTTCGTAATCTTGCTCATAGGCGAGAGCAGCTTCTGCAACCATGCGAGGTAATACTTGTGCACTCGACATACTATTCGCAAAACTATCTTCTGGCTCGATCTTTGAACGAAGGCGTTCATGTATTTTCGAAGACACAGTTCCTAGAACACCGTTAGTGATGAAATATCCCATTCTCGCATTGTGACGTGCAAAGTATCCTAAAGCATCGCCACCTTTGTTAATGAAACGCTGCGTGACAGCCGAAATGTCACCAAGATAATCGCTTTCTTCGTATTTCCCGTCTATGTTGAAATCTCTCCAAAACTGTACATTCTTGTCACAAAGGAATAAGGTTTTCATATTCAGCTGGACTAGAAAATCTTGGAGTTTCTTCCTGAATGATGTATTCCATAGAATCTGCACAATCGGTATCGAGCTTCGTAAATTCTGCATTTTCGATTGATTCGATCGTACTTCCTAATGCAGTTGTTTTATGCATCAAAATGTGTGTACCAAATGCATGAGATGATGTGATAAAAGAAAGCAGAAATAGGGTGCCAGGGAGCTTCATTTTTGATATCTTGATCGTAATCGATGGTATGTTGTAAATACTGAGAAAATGACTTGTGGAGGGGAATAATGATGCTGTTCTTCCTTCTGTGGAAGATGATGATGATGCTGGATGATAGGTATTCGTTTTCTGTGCTCCACGGGCAGCCTTGCAGCTCGCTTAGATCTGGTAGCGAGTATTTAGCTTCTGGTAGCGGATATTTAGCTTGACTGGAGAAAATATTTACAATTGCCCCAGAATAATTAATGTCAAAACGTTACAAAAAAGTAATTGCCTCTGTTCCGACCAGAATTTCTGTATTCTTTTGTACCAACACACAAAAAGCTAGTTAAACTATCATCTAATTGGGTATATCCAGAACACTCGTTTGAGATAATAAACTTATTAAGGAAGAGAACTTTGACCGCCAACATATCCAAACATGTCTACTAGAAAGAGGTATAGTCAAAGTTCCCTTCATCTAGGCCAGGAATACATTGAAAACCCGATTGTCTTAGTGCCTCCATCCGATGTAATCCTATCGAAAGGTCAAATATGTATTGACTCTATTACATCGCTCACTAAGGAAAAAGCATTGATACTTTATAAGCAACTTCTCTATCCTATCATTAATAAGCTTAGGAAAGCAAAATATGAAGGAAGGAAGGCTGCAGCTATGGATAACACCGAATTTAAAGAGGATGAATACAGATGGTGGTTCCCCACTGACGAGAACTCAAGTTCTTTCACTGCAGGTGGTAAGCATGATTTAAAGAAAGAGAACAAAGTAGCAACTCTTGCACACTATTTAGATTTAACAAATGAGGAGTTCAAGGCTTTGAGAGGTCAAACAATGAGGATGTGGATATCACCACAGACTTTTAAAGGCCAGTTTACATTTGTCAAAGATGTGTATGGAAAAAATCAAAACAACCATCAAATAACGTGGCTGATGTTTGATGAAGCTGTTATACCAAACATTAGAGCAAAAGCGCAATTTAATGGTGAACAAGTTGCCCCTCTATGGCTAAATGAAGATATTAGTAAAATTGCTGCGGTTTCAGTTCATCCAGGTACAGCGGAGCATATGGAAAGTGATGAAGAATCATCAGATTCCTCAGCAGTGAATATGAAAATGTATGAATCATCAAAATCAGATGCTCCTCCACAATATACTGAACATACACTGAGGGCAGGTAGAAGAGCAGGCTCTCGCAACCGATTACAAAAAATTTGCTTTCCTGATGGGCATGTTGCAGAAATACCAACCAACTATGTATGTACAGGACCTGTAAAGCAACAGAATCTCACAGCAAAAAGGTGCTATGATATCAATGATGATGCAATAGTAGAATTTATTAATTAAGAAATGACAAATTAA
>Ga0136554_1001179_pt1 | contig 10482 bp, 6 predicted proteins | sample AntRauTorckE5431_FD_104637 | JGI IMG/M metagenome (GOLD analysis project Ga0136554, IMG submission 104637) | Saline lake microbial communities from Rauer Islands, Antarctica - Metagenome Torckler E5 #431 | ecosystem: Environmental > Aquatic > Non-marine Saline and Alkaline > Saline | place...
ACCGAGTTGGCCAAGCTTTACGTAAGAGAAGAGTACAGGCTCGGTCTGAGAAGGCATCGCGCCGCCGACGATGCAATGCGGCTCGCTCTCACCTATCGGCTCTGCTTCGAATGATGGACGGTTAAAGGTCGACGCCCCGCAGTATGACAGGCGGCCGTTCTTCAAACCGCGCGACAATGTCAAGCTCACCCCCCCACTGCCTCAAAAGATTTCGGAGGGTCAGCACGAGCAGGTCCAGACGAGTGTCCAGATACGATAGATCACGCTCGCTGACGCCGAGTATTTCGTCCAGACAATACACATTGACGTTCACGTGGGATAGAAGCGACAAGGCCCACTATTGATTCAACGCAGGCGGTCAGCTTCTTACACGCTTTGCACGCACCGGCGGAACGGCCACAAAAAAGAATGCCGAATGGATAGACCTTTGCAGTGATTGCGAAACCCTAACTGTTAAAGCTTCAACGTTCGAGAAGTCCGGTGGTTCTGGCACGCCTTCCAGTAAGGCCGCATTCAGACACTGAGCTGATGGTGTAGACGGCTCCGGCCATCGGCGTTGATACGCCATACTACGGTTGTCTCAGGCCACATGAGGGGGGACCCTTCCACGCCATCAGGTCAGCTCTAACGATATATATTCTCTCACAGAAGAAGTGAGCTACTTCAAAGCCCGTATGGGCGAGTGAGATCGCCGAAGGCTTCAATGGGAAGAAGGGCCTCCTGATCGACTGCGCGCTCTGCACAGGCTCGCGCAAGAGTCTCGACCACGGGATCATCGCATCTTGGATATCGATGACCGGTTTTGTCGAAGAGGGAGGAGTACGGATGGGACAACTCCCTTTTTGTGGCTCTGAGGGCCATCTCCTCATAGATTTTGGGTAGCTGGATCGTCGGAATAGCGCGGCGAAGCGTCTCGAAGATCCTAAGCCCCTCCAGATCGAGATCTCCCCAGAAAAAGGCGGGGCGGCTCTCCAACAAGTAGGGAAGATCTTTCGGGCGCTCGCCAGCCGCGGCACACGCCAGGACGGCGCCGTCCTTGATCCGATCCCCTATGTTTTCGATCGTCAGGCCGTAGCCAAATGCGCAGAGCGTCAGGTTCTCCTCGATGAAGGTGGTCTGAATCAGGGATGAGAAGACCGAGGGGTTCTCTACGAGAAGAATCGCCCTCGGATCTCTCGGGCCGGCCGTTACGGCGAACAGCGGGCGAGGCTGCACCCCCGCCGGCTCGGCTGCGGGGAAGCGATCAATTACCTTCGATGACCCCATCACCCTGCGCGCGGAGAAGATGTAACGGTCCTCTCCAGGCACCACGGGTTGCTCGCGTACCTTCATGAGACCGGAAACCAGCGCCGCAAGGTCTTCGTCCGCGAGCTCTCGCCCTTCGGGCGCCGGCCTTAACGCATCATCTGGGGCCGACCCGGCCATCGTACTCCAGACGGACCGCCATCTATCTAGGTAAGGATCGATCTCTTCTTCCGGGGGGTCGTCCAATGCACGCTTGCGACAACGACGCCCTGCCGATCGATACCGCGCACGGTGCCGTCACGCGCGAGTTCCGCCAACCTCTTTTGGATTTCGAGCCTCGTGAACCCCGGCACTTCGTGAGCGATCTTGTCTAAAGCTTTACTGGGGCTCAGGCCGCGCGTCTTGCCCCGCAGCAGTTTATGAAGCGCCGCGTCGACGGCAGTTGCCTTTTCGTCAGGGCCCATCATTCTCGGGGTCCTTCTGGGCGACGATCGATATGAAGCTCCTGGGACGCGACAGATCCAGGCCCATAAAACAACTCTCCCTTTGAGTTCTGTTGATCGACGACAACAAAGCCGCGCTCTGCGCCTACTCGTCGGAGACCGATCTGCGTTGGGAAAATTTCAGGATCGTTCTCGTACGCCATATTGTGAATCCATCCGATCAACTGGAAGCGATCCTTCAATTGCCGCATGGCGTCGAGCGATTCCCGGATTAACTGGCGATCGCTGACATTGGAGAAGAGCCCGTCGATGATGACCACCCGGCTGTTATGCGCATTCCGTCGGCGTCGGCGCTGTCCTGGCAGCGCGTCCGCTTCGTCGCGCCGGATGGAGAAATCGGCTAGTTTCGTCATGAGGAGAAGGCTGATCGCCGTCATCTGTCCCGTCGAAATCTTTTGGTCCATACGGCGCGGGTTGCCAGCAGCGATTTTCGGGTGAACAACCTTTATTTCCGGAGGTTTCGGCGCGGTCCCATCCTTCATTTTTCCAGTGAACATAGAGCGGTAAATGGTGCGCCGAATCTCATCGCGCAGTTTCTCGTCCTGGACGTCCTCTGCCGCCTTGCCACCGTCGCCGGCTTTGATCTCCCGCTTTCGCACTTCGGCCTCTTTCACAGTGCGCACGATGCGATAGATGGTCTCTCGGATCTGCTCTTGAGAGACACTCTCGGCATTTATGATGAAGCCAGCTTCACCGTTCGCGGACGGACGAAGCGACTTCTTCAGTAGAGCCAAGTTGTCACCCATCTTGAATGTGAAGGCTAGAAGGTTGTCCTCAAGCGAGCTCCGGCGCGCTTCAATATCCTCTGACGCCTTTTCGTAGTTTTCGCGCGCCCTGACATAGTCCTGCTCCCTGCTCTGCATGATGGCGGTGATGCTATGCGCCTTGGATTGCTCTTCTGCCGCCCGCAGGAGCCGGCGTTCCGCATCGGAGAAGAAGACGTCGCCTCGCGCCGTTGTCTGCTGCAGGGATTTGAGGAATTTCTTCCACGCACCGTCTTTAGCCCGCACTTCGCCTCGAATGTCAGATATGCGTACAGAAAACTCTAGGTCTTGAGCCGCACCTGAAATATCCTCGATCCGCGCGAGTACGTCCCCCATTGGCTCGTCTCCGGTAGCAACAACAACGCGCACTGCCTCAACCAACTGATGCAGTCCCTCCAGCGCTTCGCTTTTCGGCGCACGAGCAATTCGCTCTAGTGTGAGGTCCGCATCCGCGACAGCGCGTCGGGCGTCACGGCGGCGAGCCAGTATCTCGATGATGGCGGCATCCAGGCGACGGGCCTCCGCTTCGGCCCTCTTGTGCGTCGCCACAAGGTCTTGGTGGAGGTTCTCAAGCTGAGCGATTTTCTCGTCAACCTGCGCTATCTCCCTTTCGAGGGCGTTTCTTTGGTCGCGGAGGGAAACTGCAGTGTCGCCGTTCTGTTCGGCGGACAGGGCGCGCGCCGCCTGAACGAATCTGAATTGACGCCGACGGTCTGTTAATTCCTGACGCCCCGCCAAACGCCCCTTCTCCTCCTCATAGGTCGAGAAAAAGCTCGGGCCACCCTCCTCCTCGAAGCGGATCGCCTTCGATATGATGGGACCTAGTCGGCTCTCTTCCAGCCGTATATTTTGCAGGGTCTTAAGGGCTGCGTCGCGGACCTTTTGGGCCTCCGCAACGGAAGTTTCCGCGTCCTTCGCCGCGGTTTCGGCCTGGGAGACATCGGCCTCTGCGGCTTCGATCTGCCCCTTCAGGGCGCTGATACGATCTCGTCCCCCTTTTTCAAGGAACTCCGTCGCACCCTCGATCAGGGAAACACTGTTCCGGCGCTTCGTCAGACGTGGGAGCGCGGCTTCAATCTCTGCCTTGCGGTTGACCGCGTTGACCCGCTCCTCCTTCGCGGCAGAGAGCCGCGCGGCGCCACCCGCCTCCTCGAACTTCTCGGCTTCTCGAAGGCCTTCAAAGCCCTCGGCAATCTTGTCCCAATGGGCCCGCACTTTAGCGGTATTCTCTATGTCCGCCTGCAGTTGAGCGACGCGTTCCGACTGGTCTTCCAGAGCCTGCGCACCGCCTCTAAGCTCAAACTCAACCGCGTCGCGAAGCGTGGAGAGGAACGATTCGGAGAGGAGGTCGCCCAGTGCCTCTAGCCGTTTCGCGACCCGAGCCTGCTTGTCAGATATCGTGTTGATCTCTGTGTAGAGGCTGGACTGGATCGCGTCACAGGCGCGCGCCACTATCCGAGAACGCTCCGAATCCTCATGGAGGTCCGCGACTTCTTCGCGCAGCGATTCGAGCAAAGCGTCGAGTTCGGTAATCCGCGTCTTCAGGCGCTCTTTTTGCTCGGCGACCTTCGCAGGGTACAAAAGCCCTTGAACCTGCAACGTCTCAGCTCCAACCAAGAGGCTCCTTACGTCATCACCGTCGTCCTCGGACGCCTCGTTGCAATGGCGTCGCAACGCGGGCCCCCAGAACACGGGAATCTCGAGGTTCTCTCTATCCAGGATTTCCAGCATCGGCCGGGCATCTTCCGGCGTCTCCGATACAGGGGCATGGAGTACCTGGGAGAAGCGCGGGAGGACGCGCTCACGGCGGGGGTCACCCACCGGCAATTCTTCGTCGATAACCTGGTAGACCCGCTTTGGCGCGCCCCCCAAAGCGGCCAGAGCTTGGGCGGCAAACGGTCCCGCGGCTGTGGCCGCGCTTTCCAGTTCTTTCGCCTGGCGCAGTGAATCTGCCCGATCAGATTGCCGCTCGCTTTCTTCGACACACGCGGCGCCATGGCGAGCGCGCCGCGCCTCTTGGGACGTTGCGGGATCAACTTCACCAAAAGCGTCCTGGAAGGCTGCGAGAGCTTTGTGCTCCTCCTTCCCCGCCTCAAGTTTCCTTTCGAGTTCGGCGCTGAGGGTACGTAATTCATCGTATTCCTGGCGCAACGCCTCCTCAGCACCTTGAGCGACATCCCGCTGAAGGGTGTTGGTGGCAGTCGACCACGTATTATTCAGAGCTTGAAGGGTATCCTGATCTTTCCGCGCGGCGGCCAGATCGCTATCAAGCTTATCCGAGGTGCGCTGCGCGACCCCTTGTTGCTCTCGGACATAGTCCGTCACGCCTCGGGCGGACTCGCGGTCCGGAAACTGCTCACGGAAACGCGTCCAGGATGACTCCAACGCAGACAGCCGGCCCACCTCGTCCTCGAGATCCCTAATCTGAGCCCTCAACTCCGCCTGTTCGTCGATGGCGCTCCCGTGTTCGTCAATGACTTTCGGAGCAAGTCCCTGGGGCGACTCCGACGGGAAGAATTCCTCGAAGCGCTCCAACGCACGTAGGCCGTCCTGAAGACCGGCGACGTTCTTCTGAAGGCCGGCCAAAGCTGTCCGGGCATGTTCCCGCTGCCTTTTCGCGGATCCCAGGTCCTGCTTGGCGGCTTCCAGTCGGTCGGCCGCCCTTTCATCTTCCTGCACCGCGGATAGGACCTTCTCCTCAAGGTCGATGCGGACCTCCCCCGGCTGACGATCGGGAAACTCCTCGGCGAGCCGTTTATGCTCCTCGAAGAGATGATGCAGCTTCGCGCGCCTTTCCTTGTGTTGGTAGAGTTTTTCGACCGCGACGCGGTGATCCTTCTTAGTCGTTTCCTCGAGGGATTCGAGGGCCTCAAGCTCTGCTGCGTCGAAAAGGCCGCTCTGCCGGATCTGCTGAAGCTCAAAGGCGTCGGCTTCCAGGGCCTCCACCCGGAGCCCCAATTCTCTGTGTGTCTGGCGCGCGTCAGCCAGAGACGCTCGGGACTGTTTAATGTCGTCTTCTGTTGAGACGAGTTTATCGTGAGCCGAGTTGGCTTCGAGCCGGAACTGGTTCGGCTCTCCTGGACCGGTGCGGTACTGAAAGCCATGATTGAGCGCGCGTAGGGCGGCATCTTGGGTCCAGCCGTCGGCGAAAACCGTACGGGCGCGGATCAGTGTGCGGGCCTCGTCGAGGGTGTAGGCGCGGTTTTCTTTTCCTCTTGAATCTCTTTTTGTTTTTATATCCCAAGGAATTTCAATGGCTTGGCGAATTTTTATCGCCGAGATATCCGCTCTTTGTGCGGTTTGGTTGACGTGTGCGGTGTCCGTTCCGAACAACTTCGCGAGAAGATTATCCGGCACCCGCCATCCCCCATCTACCAACACCAGCCCATTGGCGACCAGTTGGGTTTGCTCCGACTGATCGGTCAGCGGTCGCGGGACGCCCGGCAGGGGGTTCTTTTCAGTGATGTCGAAAATCAGGGCGGCTTCTCCCGCTAGATTGTCTACCTGGCGGTCTAGCCGTGCCCGGGCTTCCGTGAATGCGCGGAGATCGTCATCAAGGGATTCCAGAGCCTCGAACGAAGCCTTTGCGCGACCGAGCTCCTTCTCTCTCTTCTCGTGCTCCAGTTCAGCCCGGATGATGGGCTGCGCGCTGTTCTTGATGGTGTCCTCGAACCGGATCTCCCCAGGCAGGCCTTCGCCCTTCATCGCGTTGGCGAGGATCTCGGGGGCCAAGTATTCGTAGAAGACCGCTGTGTCGTAAGCGATGTGACGGCCGGTCGAGTCTCTCAAAGAGACGGGGAAAAAGTCCTTCGTCGAGTCGCCGCCGCCGGCCTTCTGATAGCTTACGAGCTGGCCGAGCAGGCCTGCGTCGAAATGGTCCTGAACGATTGTGCGCCACTCGTCAGTCTTTACACCGCGCGCGACACCGGGAATCGACTTCAGCGCCTCGATGAACCCTGGGTTGTCGACGATGGTGATCGTGCAGTCCTCGGTGATCGCGACGGGACAGTCCTCAAGGCGACCTTGGAAATAGTAAAAGGTCGGAGAATCCTCAGCGTTCAGATAGACGCCGAACACGTATGGTTCCCCCTGCACCTCAAGCCCGACCTGGCCGAGAAGGTCGTCCGGTTGGTCTTTGAAGAGCACTTCGAGCCGAATGTGCGAATAGGCGCCGAAACGGTTTGGAGCTGCAACCTGCTTGATGCGTTGAACAAAGGTTCGCTCGCGCGTCAGAAGGGCGTAGATAGCGCAGTTCAGCGTTGTCTTCCCCGTGCCGTTCGCAGCGAGTACGGCAGAGCTCGCGCCTCGGAAGTTTAGGCAGAGATGGGGATAGTGCGGCTCCCAGCCCGGTTCGTGCGGCAGACGATTATCCAAGTTGAGGAAATTCGCGATCTCGAGCCTATTAACAACGGACATGCTAGTCCTCCTCAGGATAATTGCTTGAGACTGGAGGCGCCGCGGAGCCAGTTTCCTCCGCTGTATCACCGGACGTTTCCGCGGGTCTTTCCTCCGCGCCAACGGCGACCATGACGTCCATCGGATCACCGCCAATCAGATGAGGGGCGTAGCGGCGGAAATTCTCGGCAATGTCGATCGCGCTCCAGACAGACTGCCGGTAAACCTTCACCTCTCCAGCTTCGTCCCGTCCCGTTTCCGACGGCTGGATTTCCTCCAGGACGCCCAGCTCGACCAGGGTTCTCATAAAAGAGGACACGCGGCGCTCCAACTGGGCGGCGGACGGTCCAATCAAGGTTTCGTAGATCGTTCTTCGGCGCTCGTCCTCGGGGACTTCGTCCTTCCGGACTTCCTCCATCCAGTTGTGGGCGACGTCGAGGAAGTTCGCTTCGTCAATCCACGACTCAGACGAATCGATCACGTTCTCAAGGGTGCGACCTTCATCCGTGTAGAGCAGTTGCAAAAGAACTAGAGACAGAAAGATGCCCCATACAGCGGTTTGCGCCGCGGTCTCGTCTCGTCTCGCGTCGGAGAACCTCCTGATAAACTGATCGCCGATCAGGTGCCCTGGAGGTTCGGCGTCTGGGTCCCGAATGATTGCGTAGACCATGCCTTCTCCCGGCAACCCAAGCTCGATTGTTTCTTTCACAATCAGCGTGAGTCCTTGCGTCCGGAGGAACTCCTCAAGATCGGAAAACCGGCCATATGCATTCGCCATGATTTCCATGGCGTGCTTCTCCACTTCGCCCCGTCTCCTGCCACGAACGGGAAGCTCGTACAGCACCCTTTGCGAACGCAGAGCGTTATAAACAACGCCAATTTCCTCAGGGGTCATCATGGTCCTCCGGGCCTTTCAGCAAGCGGATTTTCGCCGCGGTCACTTTTATACTTTCTGCATCTGACAAGTGATCCTCGTAGCGATTGGTCCCCTCGATCCGGATACGGGCGCGTTCCCCAACAGGGTCCGGGATCAGAAAAGTGGTCCAGGCGCCGCTTAGGGGTGGTCGATCAGAGCCGTTGGCTACCTCGTCGACGAAGGCGAAGAACTCTCTGGGCTCGCCATCGCTCAGCACCTCCAGGACCCGCTCTCGATTGCGCATCAGCCACGACTGCAACGGTTCATCACCTCCATCGGGCTCAACGTGAAACTCCAGACGCCTCGCTCTGGGGTGCGCTGGGATTACGGGAAGAGATCCCTCCAAATCCAGAAAGCTCATCACTTGTTCGGCATCTCCCCAGCCAAAGGCTGCGGACAAAAAGGAAAGATCCAAGTCTTCACTCGGAGGATCCTTGCGGTACTGCCGCCAGGCGGCAGTAAAATCAATGGATCCGACCGATGAGGTTGCCAACTGAGGTGCGCGCTCGATCAATTGGTCCCAAAGCCTTCGCACCCTCTCAGCCGCGGCATGGACACCCTGAACAGCATGCTGAAGACCAGAGAGAGTGATTTTCCCATCTACCGTCTGCCGCTCCGACCACGCATCGAACTGCGCTTGGATTCCATCCGAGGATAAGAGGGAGAGAGCCCTCAAGGTGGCCGTCTCGCACCGCTGCATCATTGGGCCGTAGTGCTCTCTCTTCGATAACCACAGTTCATTTTGCTCCCGCGACTTCGGATGCTGGAGAGCGCGAGCGAGGCTTTCCGCCATAAGACGAAGCGATGTATGGTTGGATCGCGCAATCTGGGGGATGGTGTCAAAAAGTCCGTTCGCGATGGCGCTCGCGAGCTTCTCGATCTCCTTGTCTTCGAACAGCCAGTTGTCTCGCTGTTGAGTTATCCGGAGCCAACTCCGGCCGCTTTCGGTGAGAGCCACGCGGTCCGCAGTTGACCCGTCATAGCGTACCAATCGCGTTGCGACTGCGGTGCTCCGTGACACGATGCGTCCGTCCGCGGCCTCCTCATAGTGAAAAGGGCGATCCGTGCCGAGAAAGCGTGCAGCGAAGCGGAGTTCTTCCTGCGTAATATCCTCGTCCTCTTCGAGTCTTTCTCTATGGATAAGCGAGATTGGAGTGAGCTTCGTCTCGCCTTCCTCGAGACGGGCTTGGAGCACTCGCAGGAGGGCCGACGCAGCCCGCATTCGCCGCCCAGCGTTCGCAGTTGGCTGCGGCGAGGTGATCGTCTGGCTGTCTTGCGCGATGTTGGTGTCCTGAAGATCGGCGAATCTTGATGCCAGTGCCGCCGCAAGCACCTGCCCGGGGAGCTCCCGTAGGACCTTTGAAGTATCGTTCATTGCAGAGCTGCCCAATCCATCGGATTATCCGTGTTACTTACGGTAGCGCAAATTTCTCGCCATGGGAAGAACATCCCGTCGGATTTTCCGAGCCATAGCCCCTCGACGATGTTAAAGTTCAAAGAAGAGGTTTTGCGAATGAGTTTTGACACACTTCAGAAAGCCAAGAACGGCGCCGGCGGCGATCTATCGGATTTTCCGTGGGCGGCACGCGAGCGCCTCCGCTTCATTGAGGGGCGCTTGTTTTGGTCCGGTAAGCTTCGCCGGGCGGACATTATTGATCGCTTCGGCGTCCATCCGTCAGTCGCGTCGACTGATCTCGCCTCATATCAGAAACTGGCGCCAGGCAATGCTGAATACGACCGCTACGCCAAAACGTATAAAGCGGGCCGGTCATTCATCCCGCGGATCACCGCACCGGCGATGGATCACCTCTTCGGTCATGCGCTCTTAGGTGATGATCAAGCTGCGCCAGAGGGGGTCTTTGCGTGGGTCGCCGCGCCCCGGTTGTATGCAGACCCGAGCGTCGTGAGAGGCGTTATCGAGGCGGCGTTGCACCCCAGCGGGCTCAGCGTTTTCTATCGATCCATGACAAACCCGCAGGGAGGTTGGCGCTGGATCGAGCCGCACAGCATTGTTTTTGACGGTCAGCGTTGGCACACGCGAGCATGGTGCTCCCGTCGGCACGAGTTCCGTGATTTCGCCTTGGGACGCATTGAGCGCACGGGTGCGACGAGGCCATCGAAAAACAATTCCGATGATAAAGATTGGCTCACAATCCTAACGCTCCGGATAACGCCGCACAGCGCCTTGAGCGCAGAACAGGCTGAAATCGTGATGCGTGACTACCAGATGACGGATGGTCGCCTCGATATCGAGTGCAGGCGCGCGCTTATAGGGTATCTTTTGATCAATCTCGGCCTGGACCGCGATCTTGCTCCCCCCAGGCAGACTATCGAATTGGCAAATCCGTCGATCCTAAATGAGGTTCCTTGGATAAGGCGATAACTCCGCCCCCCGGTCACAACTAGCGCCTCGCAGATCAAGCGAAATCCCTGCGCGTAGCGGCACGCGAGGCTTTCCGGGTTAAGTGAGTGAATGAGATCTCAGTGGGTCGCCCATGCCGTACCGAGAATTTCAATGAATCAACCCTTAACCAACCCCACTCGCTTACATCTGTGCCAATGGCGTCTTTGATCTGAACCGACGTGACAATATTTCCGATGTTGGCGAGCAGAAACCGCCGAATGCGCTCTTTCGATCCCGGCTTACGCATTCTTGCGC
>Ga0136554_1001184_pt1 | contig 10456 bp, 10 predicted proteins | sample AntRauTorckE5431_FD_104637 | JGI IMG/M metagenome (GOLD analysis project Ga0136554, IMG submission 104637) | Saline lake microbial communities from Rauer Islands, Antarctica - Metagenome Torckler E5 #431 | ecosystem: Environmental > Aquatic > Non-marine Saline and Alkaline > Saline | place...
CGGCCGAAGCGGGCGACTTGTTCGATGCTCTCGACACCGACAAGAGTGGCAGCATCACGCGGTCGGAAATGGGAGTGCTCAACGGCATCAAAGACATGTGAGTGGGCACAAAAGGGTGTGTGCCTGTACAGAAGTAACTCGCTGATGAAGAAGGAGAAAAGAAACAGTTGTTCCTCGTACTTGATTTAAGTTTACTTTTTTTTGTTTTTGAGACTTATGAAAAAGACTTATTTCTTTCTGATTGTCTTTTTCTCTTTTTTCCCTGTCTCACCCTCTCTTTTGGTCGTGTTCTTTCTCGCACTTTCTGCACTTCACAGGTACGTGCTTCTCTTCAAGAAAAAAGCAGGCGCCCTCGACCCACACGCTGCTCCTTCTAAAGCGACGAAGCCCAAAAAGAAGAAGATGCCCTCGATCAACGATTTGTTTGACGTTTTGGACGCCAATGGCGACGGCACCCTGACGCGGTACACCATTGGGCGACAATGATAGCAACACTCTGATCTATATATGAGTACTTTACATGTGCGCCTGCTTAGGAGCATCAAATCCTCTTCTGTGCATTCTTGTTGTTGTCTCTAACTTTTTTTCTTTTTTTTTTTCTACTTTTGTCCGTGCACTTGCAAAATATATTTTTTAATTTACTATAGAAAAATTGATGATTCGAACACTTTTGTGTATACTCAAAATAGAATAGACTGACGAGTGCGTAATTTTTGGAGGCACTTTTTTGTTCATTTTTCTCACTACTTTTTAATTTCATTATCAAATCCTACAGGGAGGAAGTGGTCGCGTCGTCGTACCGTTTGGAACTGTCTCAGGCCGAAGCCGGAGCCCTTTTTGACAAATTAGACGCGGACAAAAGCGGGGCTTTGTCGAGGCAAGAACTCGGCGTCTGGGGTGGCTTGAAGGGCGCGTGGGACTCGTACCGCTCGAAAAGCGAACAAAGGAGCGTGGCGAAGAAAGAGGCCACCAAAGAAATGGCCAAAGAACACATCAAAGCGGGCACCCCTTCGCTCGCCGACCTGTTTGCCATTTTGGACACCGACAAAAACGGCATTTTGACCCGCTCCGAAGTGCTTGCAGGAGCAAACCAATTGGATCTCAGCATTTCGCAGGTTATTCCTAGTGTATTGCCTTTGATAAGCGGGCCTAATGTATTGGCGACATCTTTTTCTGTACAATTTAATCTTTGTTCCCGATAGCTGTGAATGATTGTCCTGCGGTCTTTTGATTGTGGTTTGTGCCCTCACCCGTTTCTCCCCCTCTCAGGCGGGTAAATTGTTCGACGAATTGGACGCCGACGGCAGCGGCACGCTGACCAAGAGCGAAGTGGGCCTCGTGGGGAGCATGAAAGGAGTCTGGAGCCGCTCCAAGAAGCCCAAAGAAGACAATGGCTCCTCGTCGTCGTCTCCTAGCAAGGCGAACGAGAAATCTCCATCTGCGAAAGAGTTGTTTGACATGCTGGATGGTGATCACGATGGGTCACTGACGCGCGAAGAGGTCTATAGATAAACGACACTGTTTTTGAACAGATAAGCATGTGTACATCCTGCCTGCTTGAGTGTGTGCTAGTAGGGTCTCACTCGTGTGCCGTGCTCTCCTTCTCATTCATCCTACTACAAGATACATGTCTGAATGGTGTGCCTCCTTCATAAGCCTTACTTCCTTACTAACACATCATGAATACCATAATCTATATCACTAGGTGGTGTCAAAAGCAGATAAGTTGAATCTGACCGAAGAAGAAGCCGGAGATTTGTTCGACCAATTGGATGCCGACAAGAGTGGCACTTTGACCCAACAAGAACTCGGCCTGATGGGCAGCTTGAAGGGAGTGTGGAATCGGTTCAAAAAGCCTAAAGAAGATGACAGCAACAGCAGTAAAGCCAGTGCGGTGCAATCGCCTCTGGGGGCACCCTCGTCCGTCGAGGACGAGGACAATGACGGCGATGCCGCCATTGAAAAGACGTCTACCGCGGAGGGAGCTAACAAGAAATTACCTACCGCAAAAGAGTTGTTTGAAATGCTGGACGGCGATCACGATGGGTCACTGACGCGCGAAGAGGTACTAGCATGAAAGTGCCTAGTGTTTTTATTTTTTTAAAGTATGCGTATATGTGTGCTCGCCTGCTCAAGTTTCCTCACCTCTCCCCCACTTAGGTATTCACTGCACTGTTGTGTAGCGACTTCTGCCTAATTACGGTACAAACTCTTTTTAAAACCTCTTTCATCCTTTCTTCACATCACTAGGTGGTGGCAAAAGCCGATAAGCTGAATCTGACCGAAGAAGAAGCAGGAGATTTGTTCGACCAGCTGGATGCTGATAAGAGTGGCACTTTGACCCAGCAAGAACTCGGCCTGATGGGCAGCTTAAAGGGAGTGTGGGGCCGATTCCGAAGGAAGTAATCGAACAGAAATTGCATCTTTTCTCATTTATTTTACACCACTGCACTGAGGCGCATCTTGCGATTTATGCGCTCATGAATTCACACACACAACCATCTACCCTTTTTAAAGCGCCACTACTAGCACTAGTTACTGGCACTGGCGCGTTTCGATATAGGTACGGTATTTCCGATATAAAATAGAAGTTCGAACCCAGGACTTCATGCCACCCTTTGGCCTGGTGGGCTCTAGACAAGGAAATGTTAAGATTTTAGATGGGAAAGCTGCATGCGGCTCTACTGAATGTCGCTTACAACTCTGCACTTCGTAACTCCTCACTTGCCGAATGCACAGCCTGGTTCTGGTTGCTTGCTTTGATCTCTATTTCCTAAGACCTAGTTGCGTGCGTGCGTGCGTGCTTAATGCCCCTAAGGCTAGAGATAGCACTCCGCAATGAGCGCTTCCGCGTGCCTGAGTTGCACCGAAAGCTGCTCGTTTTGGAGGGCAATGTCCACCACAGCATTGACGGTTTCTTTCAATGTACGCCTGGCTTCAACGAGTTGAACCTACCGTCGACATGAAAAAAAGAATTAGCGATGACAATTATGAGATCAAGGAGATGTAAGGAGGAGCGGAAGATGCAGCATACTGGATAGAAAAATAAGGACCACATGTTACGATAAGGTAAGTAAGGACCGAAACTTTGTGCAAAGGGGACTGAGGGAGACTTAAAAAGACAGCTTGAGGAACCTCGAGTTCGCGAAGTTCTTCTTCCATCCGAGCTTCGTCTGTGAGGGCTCTTGAACTTGAATCAAGCTGCCCATAGTTCGAGCCATGGTACAGCGAGAGCTGAAGTACTCTTGTCATTTCCGGATCGTTCTGAATTGATACGTCTTCTACTGCCCCTATACCATCGCAGTTCACGACAGCTTGTTGCGAAGTCACTTCGAGGCTTGTACACTCTGCGAATTCCGCGATATCTAGACCAAATGCGGAATCTGGTGCTACTTCTACCTCCGAAATAGTAGCTGGGTGCTCCTGCTGCGGCCCGGCGGCTAAGGGTGGCCAGTAAGTTTTGGAAGCCAGTGCAGCGGCGACGCACGCCACTATTGCGCCATCTTGAGCCCACGAAACATCTGCCGCATGTGATAGTTGACTATGTTGATGATTAGAATCACCTTCTGCCAGTGCAAAGTTAACGCCAAGGAAGTACTCGGAATCACTACTGACACCTCCTTCCTGGCGGTGCGGTGTCCAAGTACTAGTGGTGGTAGACGGTGGAAGCGAAGCAGCGCCCCATTTGGGCGGAGGCCAAAAAGTGTTGCCAAAAGTCGAAGCCACAAAGGATGCCGCCGGTGGCCAGTAATTCTTTCGAGGAGCTGCTAAGAAAGCATCTTTCACTGACGCAACTACAGCCTCAGTGGGGGTAGGCGGAACCGGCGGTCCCGTCAAGCTTGCAGAGGGTGTCGATTGGGAGTCTTGAAGTGGAGGCCAGTAAGAGCGGGAAGGCGCGTTGGTGGAACCAGATGTCAGAGCTCCAGCAATATTCACACCAGCTAGAATGATCAGGGGCAAATGATTCATTTCCCTGGCTAGCTAGTGCTCTCAGAGTGCAGTATGAAAAGTGTGGCACTGTGCAAAATTCAAAAATATTGTTCAATCTATGACATGTTTGAAAGTAGCACAGATGAGATGCACAACCAAAATGGAGTCAGTTGACATGATAGGCCCTGCGTCCTGAGGAACTTCTTTATATATATTGTTTGCGTAGACTCTTTGCAACCGGTTAGTAGAAGTTGGGAGCCGTCTATTAGTATTCGATCTTCTACTTATCTGAAGCGACTTCCGGCTTCAATTCTGTAAAGTTTTCGTTCGGTAATCCGTGTGCCCATGCGTCTTTTAGCCCTAACGTCTTCAAGGTTGACTTCCTTTTATGAGTGTAACTACTAACAAGGGTATCTTTTCATACCCTTGCTACTAACTACTTCCGATAGCAAGGGCTAATAGGAGATTATCTGTAAGTACGGAGTAGGGAGTACAGAAATAGATCAACGTAGTTTGATGTTCTATCCGACCACGACCAAAAAGTATCTATTGTACATTGTACATACCACTGTTGATTGCAGAGCAGTATTTCGCCAAGTGAGCAGGTTGCGGTGCCCGTTTTACAGGTGCTCAGGTGCTTCGAAAGCTTCTCTTCTCGTAGAAATGATTCGTTCATCAGTTCATCAGTTTATCAGCACGTCAGAATCAGGATATCAGCGCATGTAATAGAATAGTGGCAACTTGAAAGCTAGCGACTCGGTCAGAACAAGCAGGCATTATGTAAGAAGCAGAACCAGCTATGCGCACATGTTTGGCACCAAAAAGCACTGAACATTTACTTCATAGTTCACTGTTGCTTCTGCTTTATGCTTTGCACTTACTCTCTTCAAGTCCTACTGACGTAACACACACTCTCCTTTCATTCTGTGATATTCATGCTACGGGTTGCCACACTGACCGACTATCTACTTCCACTCTCGTAATTCGCTCTCAGTCTATCGTCCAAATGCCGGGTACTATGCCCGAGGAGAAATACAAGAAAGATTCCACCCTCACTGGCAAAATTTGCGGCAACTGTTTCGCTTCTAAAGGAAGTGCCAGTGCTCGTGAGCTCTCGGCTTGCTCCCGATGTAGCCTTGTGGTGTACTGCAGCAGAGATTGCCAGCGGGCGCATTGGAAGATAAACCACAAATTGTACTGCATCCCCAAGGCCTACCGCGCGCCCCAGCTCAAGTGTCCTCTAGAAGTCTAGAAGATGGCGATGCTGTGGTATTATCTCCTAGCACTATCATACCAGGAATAACCGGGGAGACATGTGCAATCTGCCAAGATATTTTAACAGATGCATCGGCATGCACTTTACCGTGTGCTCACGTATTTCATGGCGCATGCATAGCAGCACTCCAGAAGTACGGAGTGCAGCAAGCGTGCCCTTTGTGCCGCGTTCCATTGCCTCCAGGGCCCGAAAAGCTCAACGAGGAGGCTACGCTGCATTTTATGGTAGTAGATCAACTCGTGGAGCGAGGTTATGCATCTTGGAATCATCTCCCAGGATGGGCACAGCATGAGTTAAAGAAGGCAATTTCTGGCTGGCAAGCTGCAGCTGAAGGAGGCAGCGCGTCGGCGCAGTATAACCTGGCGATTTTGTCATGGGAAGGTCGTTACATGGCGAAGAGTAACATGGGCGCGGCGCGATGGTGCAAGAAAGCTGCTGAGCAAGGGTTAGCGGAGGCACAGAGTTTTTTGGGGGATATGTATCTGGCCGGTCGCGGTGTGGTGCAGAGCGATGTGGCGGCGGCTCAATGGTACAAAGAAGCTGCAAATCTGGGGATTGCAGAGGCACAATATAATCTAGGGCTCATGTGTGAAACCGGTCAAGGCGTAATGCAGAGCGACGACGAAGCAGCGAAGTGGATCACAAAGGCAGCTGAGCAGGGGTTTGTGGAGGCTCAACGTCAACTAGGAGTTCTGTTCGAATCAGGCCGTGGCATGGCACAGAGCAACGCACAAGCGGGTTGGTGGTATGAAAAGGCCGCGAACCAAGGAAATTCGGAGGCACAATGTCGATTGGGGACATTGTTTGGAATAGGTCATGGCTTTGTGCAAAATGACTTGAATGCAGTGTCGTGGTATAAAAAAGCAGCTGAGGAAGGTTATGCACAGGCACAGACCAACTTGGGACACATGTTTCGAGTTGGTCGCGGCGTCGCACAGAGCGATTTTGAAGCGGCACGATGGTACAAAATGGCAGCCGAGCAAGGGAATACAGTGGCATAGTGTTCCCTGGCGATAATGTTTGAGAGTGGCCGAGGCGTGGCAAAGAGCGATTTCGAAGCTTTTTCGTGGCTCACGAAGGCGGCTGAGCAAGGGTTTGCTATCGCACAATGTAACCTTGCGATTTTATTCGGAGGAGGTCGTGGTGTGGCCCAGAACAATGTGGAGGCAGCGCGATGGTTCAAAATGGCGGCTGGCCAAGGGTATGCAGTGGCGCAGGCCAACCTGGGATTGGTGTTTGAAAAAGGTCGTGGCGTAACTCCGAGCGATGTCGAGGCAGCGCGATGGTACGAAATGGCGGCCGAGCAAGGATTTACAAATGCGCAATTTTATGTGGGGACGATGTTTGAGAGAGGCTGTGGCGTAGCACAGAGCAATAAATCAGCGGCGCAGTGGTACAAGAAGGCTGCTGACCAAGGGCACGTGGAGGCGCAGTACTCTTTGGGACTCCTATTATCACACGGTCACAGCACAGAACACAGCGATGTCGAGGCAGCGCGATGGTTCAAGAAGGCTGCTGACCAAGGGCACGCGGAGGCGCAGAACACTTTGGGATACTGCTATGCAAACGGCAGTTGCGTGGCTCAGAGCGATGTTGAGGCAGCGCGATGGTTCAAGAAGGCCGCTGACCAAGGGCACGCGAAGGCAAAACATAATTTGGGAGTCCTTCGTGATTAGTGTAGAAATCGATCCCCCCTGTAAGGGGAAGTTACAGAGGTTGAACTTGCCGTTGTTGAGTGTTGTGTGCTCCCCTTTCTCTCCTACAGCCATTATACTTATATGTAGGTCGAATTTACCGCTGTTGTGTGCTCCCCTATCTCTCCTACAACTATTTTGTTTATGATTGCGATCTTCCTCTTCTACAATTAGGATTGTAGTCTAGTGCTATATTGTGTTGCGGCGGTAAAAACTTAACTCTTATTCATATCAATAGAAATATATTATACGGATTGTGAAGACACTCCGACTTAAACTTAAACACGAACTCCTCTTATGTTTCGACCAGTCAGCCCGGAGACCGAACGACTTATACTCAAACATTCATAAATCATAGAGCTTAGTTTATAGAGCTGTCTCATCTTAAAAAGAAATATTGCCTATTTCCATGAATTCCAATTAAATTCTGCTTTTCATTTATGGTTAAAGGACGTTACTTGAGGCGAGTATATCATATAACACACAAGGGTATTATACTTAGCTCCCTTCACTACTTCCTAGCGCAGTTCCGGAATGGACGGCGGCTGCTGCGCGCCGGACACGACGTCGTAAGCGCACGTGTTTCCACCAAAGGCGTCGACGACACCCAAAGCGTCAGGAATCGGTGTTCCGCGTGATGTCTTAAAGCTTTTCTTCCTTTCGTAAGCTCAGACTACAACTTCCGATATTCCGAATATCTTCTGTAGTACTGAGTACGACGGCTATGGCTGTTTGGCTGACAAGCCTGACAAGTCCTGTTGGCAGGAACATTACGACCCAGATGGTTTATAACGGTGTTATGGTTACAAACAGAAGAAGAAGAACTTTTTGAAATGAAATCATTTTTGAGTCTATGAGTAACATCGTGACCTGCAGACACCGCCTGCCAATAGACGCAGGAACACTGTTTATAGCTGTGCAGTATTTCGCTAAGTGAGCAGGTTGCGGTGCCCGTTTATCAGATGCTACTTAGCTACAAAAGCTTCTCTTCTGTCTGTCTTCTTTTCGTAGGGAAAAGATTCGTTCATCAGCAAGTCAGAATCAGAATTTCAGCACATGTAATAGAATAGTGGCAAGTTGAGAGATAGCGACTCTACCGGGACAAGCAGGTATGTGTAAGAAGCAGAACCAGGTACTAGTATGCGTGCATGTTTGACACCAAAAAGCACTGGAAATTTACTCATCAATAGTTCATGTCACACTGCTTCAGCGTTCTGCTTGGTGTTTGATCTTTTGAACTTCTACAGGCGTAACACTCTCTCCTTTGATTATGTGATATTAACACTGCAGGTTGCCACGCGGGCCTACTATCTTCTCGCTTCCACTCTCGTAAGACGCTCAGTCTATCGTTCAAATGCCGGACAAAAGCGTGCACGGAGAGAAATCCAAGAAAGATTCCACCCTCAACGGCAAGATTTGTGGCAACTGTTTTGCTTCTGAAGGGAGTGCCAGTGCTCCCAAGCTTTCGGCCTGTTCTCGATGCGGCCTCGTGGTGTACTGCAGCAGGGACTGCCAGCGCGCTCATTGGAAGGCCGATCACAGAGAGCATTGCATCGCCAAAGCTGAGCGAGCATTGTGGCTCCAGAATTCTGTGGAAGTTGGCGAGGGCGCATCTTCCAGTACTGGTGATACAGCAATCACAACGGAAAAATGTGCCATATGTCAAGATTTTTTGACTGAAATATCGGCGCGCGCACTACCATGTACTCATGTCTTCCATGAGTCATGCGTAACAGCATTGCGGAAGTACGGAGTGCAGCAAGCGTGCCCTTTATGCCGTGGTCCATTGCTTTCTGAGCTACAGGAGCTCAACGAAAAAGCGGTACGGAAATATATGGTTGTCAACCAATTGATAGAGCGAGGTTATGCATCTTGGAGCACTCTTCCAGAATGGGCGCAACAAGAACTGGACAATGCACTATCCGACTGGCGGACTGCAGCGCAAGGAGGCTGCGCACATGCGCAGTATAACATGGCGACCTTACTGATAGAAGGTAAATGTGTGGTCAAGAACAATATGGAGGCAGTCAAGTGGTACAAGAAGTCCGCGGAGCAAGGGCATGCACAGGCACAATGTAAACTAGGGAGTATGCACTGTGAAGGACTCGGCGTGACGCAGAACGACGTGGCAGCAGCTCGATGGTACAAATTGGCCGCTAATCAAGGGGACTCGGAAGCCCAAGGCAATCTTGGGTTTCTGTTTCAGAGTGGCCGCGGCGTGGAGCAGAGTGACGAGGAAGCAGTGAAATGGTTTATGAAGGCAGCTGATCAAGGATTTGCAGGTGCGCAGTGTAATCTCGGGCTGCAATTTATGAATGGCTGTGTTGTAGCACAAAGCGATGTCAAAGCAGCGCAATGGTTCAGGAAGGCTGCTGACCAAGGGTTTATGGAGGCGCAGCATCTCCTTGGAACAATGTATGCGAGTGGCCGCGGTGTAAAACAGAGTTATTTAGGGGCGGCAAATTGGTTTGCACAGGCTGCTAATCAAGGTTATGTGGTAGCACAATATGATTTGGGGTGCATGTTTCGAGAAGGTCTTGGAGTCGCGAAGAGCGATGTAGAGGCGGCGCGGTGGTTCAGGAAAGCCGCTGAGCAAGGGAACGCAAATGCGCAGTCTAATCTTGGGGTTATGTTTGAACAGGGCCTTGGTGTAGCACAGAGTTTTTCAAAAGCGGCCCGGTGGTACCAAAAGGCAGCTGATCAAGGTAACGCACATGCGGAGTGTTCTTTAGGTAAATTACTTTTGGGAGGTTGTGGCGTGGCACAGAACAATGTGGCGGCGGTACGTTGGTTCAAGAAATCTGCAGAGCAAGGGGACGCGATGGCTCAGTCGAATCTTGGAATGATGTTTGCATTAGGCCGAGGTGTAGCGCAGAATGACGTAGAAGCAGCCATGTGGTACCGAAAAGCAGCTTATCAAGGAAATGCTGAAGCCCAGTACCACCTAGGAAGATTCTACTACATGGGCCTCGGCGTGAAAGCAAGCGATCCGGAAGCCATGCGATGGCTAAAGAAAGCAGCTGATCAAGGACATGAAGCCGCGCAGTTAAATTTAATGGCCATGTTTGATGAGAGCTGCTGCAGTCTATCGCAGGAACATCGCAGGAAGATATTTAATGCGTAATCGTAATAAGTACCGGCATTGTAGAGATCTGTCTCTTCAATAGGGATGTGGCTTCTGCAGAGTAGAACAAGCTTGACTGGGCTGTATGAAAACTCGCGTGCGATTCCCAGATTCCATTTACCTTTGTCCTTTGACCCAAAAACCACGTCCGTGCAGAATCAGTATAAGAAAAATACTCCCCCCTCTTCGCACTGCACCTGTATCCTGCATCTGTCCTGCATCTGCTTCTACGTACTTATGAATTTGAGTTCTGCGTAGATCAATGTTTATTGTTCGACCTATGATCTATACTCCCAAATACATAATATATCAGCACAAATAGAGATAGTTTAACTACCAGAACAATGAACAAATCTGACAAAAGGCAAAGCTGAGTGCCCTTGGGATGGAATATGGATGATGAGTTGGCATAATGCTATTATTTAATACAGA
>Ga0136554_1001185_pt1 | contig 10454 bp, 7 predicted proteins | sample AntRauTorckE5431_FD_104637 | JGI IMG/M metagenome (GOLD analysis project Ga0136554, IMG submission 104637) | Saline lake microbial communities from Rauer Islands, Antarctica - Metagenome Torckler E5 #431 | ecosystem: Environmental > Aquatic > Non-marine Saline and Alkaline > Saline | place...
GATGATGATGATGTTATACGACTGGTTTGGATCTGTTTGGTGTTTGGATGATGATGGATGATAATTCTAGAATTATTGATGATGATCCCTTCTTGTGTGTTGTCTTTTGTCTTTTGTCTCATCAATACTAATTTAGTCAATTGAAAAGCCTTTACTCGAAACTTCAAGGAAAGGTGAAAAAGTGAACGAAGAAAAAAGACAGATAGATCAAGCGATAGGTAGCAACGCTACTTCAAACTTTCTTCCACCTTCCTCTCCTTCCTATGCATACACGTGCGGGATCACCACAGCAACATCACAGCATCAGCGTAATATCCTAACTATATCATAATTCCTTACCCACTTACTGGTCAATTGAATCTCTACGATATGATTTCAAAAGACTCCGCCTCGAAGAACAAAAGGAAGTCATCGAAATCGCTTCTGATCCGACTCTCCGAAAGCTGCAACTCTCATCGAACTAAATTTCACAATCCTGACGATCATGATCACGATATCGATTGTGATGATTCGGATCCTTTTCCGCAGTGTGAATCTGATATGAAGGCAATCAGATACATAAACAAAAAACAGAAGAAAGGCACTAAGCATGATACAGATCATATCAAAAATCACGACCAAGTTATATCAGCTGTCGATCGATGTTATCTCTAATCAATTCTGCATATGCCTTCATCACCCAACAAATTAGACAGGATGATGGGTCAAGAAAAATTTCAAGACTTGGTCAAATACTAATATTGGTAGATGCCAACGTTAAGAATGTTAGAGATCGAACGTGATGTGAACAATACTACACAAAATATGCGACAGTGATGATTGGTTGACCTAATCTAACCTTCCACCATCAAAACCTGCAAGCAAACTATAAATCAACCTCGCTACGATTAAATCATGCATTATGTATGTCTGTTAGCACCTTATCACGAGGAGCTCGAAGTGTTGGTCGTCTGTCGCAAATCTCGATTCTCGAGCCTTGGTAGGTGCTGTAGGGGAGCCAAACAAACTCGATGTAACGAAACTGAAGCATGGTGAAGACCACCCTTAGCGCTACCAATGTCGCGCCTAGGTCCAATTAAAATTCCTGGCCTCCACGCAAGTGCTATCATTGAAGGTGTCACTCTTGTTATCACCTTTTTATAAAATCCATTTAAACCCAAGATCTTCCATTGCTTGGATCCTGTCGCACGATGCAATGGATGAGCGACCTTTTAAATCAAGGATGATGTGGGCACTTCTCATGCTTTTGGCGAATCTAGCAAGATCATCATTCGCTTTCTCTGCTTCGTAAATGTCACCACCGGCATCTCGAATCGTCTTCACCTTCTCAAAGCAAGCGTCAAAAAAGTGATCGTACTGCGGTTCCCAATCAAATCCAATCTGGGCCAAGGATCTAATTCTATCAGCGGATGCCAATCCAGCTCCAGGTTTGTGAAAGGCAATCCTCATCTTGGAGCAGAAGTCTGTAAGTTTCTGCGAACCTGCTTCAGGAGTGACAAAGAAATGACCGTGAATTTTTTTGAACTCCTTTAGTTGCTCCAACATATCTGTGAAGTCTACTGCTGTCTTTCCAATACCAGGTTCCCATACGAAGTCCAGCTCATCAAGTGATCTGATTCTATCTGCGTTAAGCCTCCTCGTAGTGGTGCTACTACCTCTCCTTGTCACTCTCAGGTTGTTACAAAATACTGCCAACTGCTTGTCGTGTTTATGTGTCACTAAAGAGTGACCATGTTTCTTCCTAAAAGCTTTCAATTTTTCGATATGCCCCCAAAAGTTGATGTCTCCTTGGGAAGGTTTTGGATTCCATTCAAAACCGATTTCGTCTAATGCTTTTATTCTATCCTCGGTAATTCGAATTGCTCTCTCTGGGTTTCTTCTTGCTTTTCGAATATTCGCGCAGAAGTGCGCAAGGTTGCTATCATATTTTTTTGTAGGTCTTACGTGTCCATGATTTACTTTGAACGCCTTCAGTTGTTGAATACGCACCTCAAATGATTTCTCGTCGCCCTCCTTCTTGGAGTCCCATAGGAAGCCAAGGTCGTCAAAGGCTTTGAAATGTTCATCTCTAAATTTTCTTCCATATGTTGTGTCAGGATGGCGTTTGGCATTCTTGATTTCAGCACAATAGCGTGCTAGTTTTTTATCGTACTTCGGGGTGACTTTTGTATGTCCAAATGAACTTTTGAAGGTCTTAAGTTGCTCATAATAATTCTTGAAAGTTGTCTCCATACTTCTATTTGGTTTCTTCTCTGGTTTGTCGTCATCGTTGGAATCACTGATGCAATTTCTTTTATTAGATTTAACATTTCTGAGATTTCGTGTGCTGCCTCCCATAGGAATTGTAATTGTGGTAGAGTCACCACCAAAACTTCCGTGTTTGTTAAAAACAGAAGAAGTGCAGTCTGATGTAATGCTTCCAATCGACTTCCTTTGCTTCTTTGTTTGGGGAGACTGACTACATGAAAATGATGAAGGATCCCTCTCGTTTTTGACATGTCTACCTGAACTGAGTGTACTTGTGGAATCAAGAGAATAACCATCCATCTCCATTTCTTCATCATTAATTGGCTTCATCGTTAGGAAGACTTTGCAATAAGCAATAAGTGAGACTGTTGTAATTCTATGTACATCTTTAACAAAAAGATGCAGACTGCAGACCTGATCACCTGAGTCCGCATGCGTCAGGTCAGCTGTCATCAATGGTGTCATAAGTATCATAGAAAGACCTTTTTAGAAATATAGCCTGTCGATGGTAAGATTTTATGTATATCTAGCACTCACTTTGCTAAATCTCAACCTCTTAATCATTTATTACTATCCTCTACTGCATTTTTTGTCTTAACGTCTCATTCTGTCATTGAAGTGCGGTAAGTGCCCTGAAGAGTTCCGATCTATTCTTCCTTTCCAATGTGTTTGTATTTGTCAACTTACTCAAACTTCGTCATTTCGATGCAACGATTTTGGTACGAAACCCCATCAGTAGATTCCTCTTACAGGTTCTTTCTCCTCTTCTCACACGAATGCAGACCTTGGTGCTCGTTCACAAAAATACTGAGTGATTCTTATTCAATATAGAGTGTTCGAGGAAGAATTGATAACACCTTATTGCCGATTCCTTGTTTTCATCCACCTCCTCCGACAGGAAAGTGTTTATTATTTATGCACATAGTACATAAAATAGTTTGATGGTGTCAATGGTACCATTCTTTCTTATGTACAACCAAATTTGCTATCTCAGTTGCAGAATGTAGACTAGATCAATGCCATTGATGGTGCTGCACAAGAGAGCTACCAAGACAGCTAATGAAGGACATTTCTATATTATTTGATTATTTGATTATTTGTTATTTGTCATGAGGTTATAGTATAATTCGAAAATTATGAAACTTCGCAGCTTAAAGCTGCTAATACTATCCGTGACAACAATCTTGTCAAGTCACTTCAGGAAACTATTACTGCTGTAGAAAGACGAAATACCAGAAGAGAGAAAAAGACAATGACAAGAAGAACACTGTCAACCTATCCTTTTGTATCTCCCCAACATGGTAAATCTGTATGTAAGTCGAGTTCTGTTCAATGATCTCAATAACAATTTAAAATCGTGTGCATTAATTGACAGTAAAGGATCTTTCTTTTCTAGGACGATCAATTTGCAAAACAAGAGGCGAGATCTGTTGCAATGGGGCAAAGGTTTGAAGAAAGAACCAAGCGCTTCCTAAATGCTAAAGAAAGGACAATCGGAATTGATAAGCATTTTCTTGACAATCAGGTAGCTGAAAAGAAAGTACTGAACGATGAAGACATAGCTTCAACGATGGCAGAAGGTATGTCTAAAAGCAACTCATTTCTTGTCAGATGAGTCCATGTATTGGTCATTCATATATTTTCTAGGAACTGCAATCTCACTGTACCTATTTACAAAAACAAAATGTGTGTCTCAGGTCAACACTTGCAACAGTTGTGTGATTATCTGGAGCTGCAAGAACTTGAAAAACAGAACCTTCAATTGAAATTACAGCAGGAAATTAACGACACGTTATCTCATCAGGCATCACAACCGACAAACAATGCAATGGGGAAAGGAGAACCTTTGAACTTGGAGAGTTGCGGTTCTTCGTCTTTGCAGTGTTTCATTGGGGAAGATGATGACTTCTCGGAAAGGAAGAAGATGCAGCAGCGTCAAATTAGACAATGGTGCTCGCAAAGCTCTCTAGAACGTAGTACCAAGTACAAGGACGAGAAGGAGACAGAAAATGAACATGCAAAGTGCATCCTTCAGGAGGATCGTATTCGGTGCGAGGTTGCACTAGAGGAACTAAGACAGAGCCGCGAATTAAAGATTTCGATAATGAATGAAAACAAACGTTTGGCGAAGGATAGACGAAGGGATCAACAGCAACAAATCATAGCTGATAATGAGAAGATAATTGCAACATTACCTTTCTTTTCCGAAGATACTGACCACTTGAGGAGCGTTATTTCTGGCCGTCGCATTCATCCTGACCAGTTGAAGAGGTTGGACTTCGATCAAATGCAATCAATCACTAACGACAATAAGATGATAGTCAAAGCACAAGAAAAGCAACATTGGAAGGAGAAGCTTATAGAACATGATTGGGATGAGCAACTGAATGCACAGATGGCGCAGATGGATAAACAGGAGTTGAAGAAATTAAAACTTAGGGCGGAAGATAACAACATTCAGATACAAGCACTGAAGATGCAGCAAAGAGAGATGAGTGGAAGAGAGAAGCGTATAAAGAAGGATCGTTTCGGAGAAATTGGGAAAAACGGTTTCTTTCAGAAGTTTGGTCGCTAAATTACGATTTTGTGTAAAAGCATCAGTAATTAATGCTACGAGTTGGAGCAACGTTCTGCCTGCATTGTTTCCATACTCGCGAAAGGGAGATTTTAACTAAAGGTTGAGTGATGGCGGAAGGGGCATTATCACTGGAGTGAAGCTGGTGTTGTAACACTACACAGTTTTTAACAACAAAACCACGTTGATGCGTAAATCTCCTTGTGGAAGCAGTAATGTCTTGAAGTGCAAGACTACTCGAAATCATATTCAATTAAATATAAACAAAATTAAAGGAAGGTGTTATCGTGATTTGGCATGACCTTCTCCGCTCCTATAAGCCTTGTCACACCATGGCGGAAAGACTCCTGTCCCTTCAAAGTAAGTGGCGATGAAGGAGCAATCCTTCGAATATCTATTACAGCTCTCGCGGTGACTCCAGCAGTTTCCCGGGTCGTTCTCAAGTGAGTACTTCACAAAAGACCACTGCAATGCAGTCTCAGATATACGATTGTGAGAAAAGGGGAGTCCAATGCTTACATTGACCAATTTGTGGAAGTATCCCGAATAGCACTTGTTATAGTCCATTATGAGATCAGGTAACGAATTATATTTGAGGGGTTTGTACATCAGGTTTGGCAAACGTGAAATACCGAGAGAACCCCACAGATTTTTATGCTTCACACCCAAAATAATGTGGCAATATTCAACTCCATCTGAAATGCTTTTGAAGCTGACTGGTATACGCAAAAGCTGAAAAAACGTTGGCTCGAGATACTTGCCAAGTGCGAAAAGAAAAGTGAAGTAATATGCGTCATGTCCAACTCACTTCTTCTATGCCATTCGTTAGGAATACTCCAATGAATAAGGCTTCGACACATTGTATGGGCAAGCATTCTCTCATAAGGGCCTTTGCAGAGAAAACCAAGTGTTTCATTCCTTTGTCTCGTCGTAAAGGAACAAAAGTTTGGCCTGTAAAGTTATACTGAAATGAAGATAAGTAACGTTGAATGGCTTGCATTCTCCTCGGCACAGACATGGTAGGATTTATAGAAGGCGGGGCCGGAGTTTGAGGCTAGCGATAAAATAGGTTGTAAGAAAATATGCTGAAAATCCTTCTGTTGTAGAAAAGTCATTGCATTGTACGCACCGGTGGATACATCAACGCACTTGGATCTTTTCGAATAAGGGCAATGCGCTCTTGGATCTCGAGATTGCTGCATGTCGTTCCTTTGATTCCTTCCATCTTTTGGTCTTCTGGCTGTTTCTCTTTTCCCTGTCTAGAAAATCCTATTTCAAGGTTATTGGATCTGCCACTTGACCATTGTCTACAACTTTGCTCGTTATTAAGGTCCGTAAAAACGGGACTCACAATAAAATTAAGCTTCTCATGGGTCATTCTCAAACAGTAGCCCTTGTTTTGCCACTATTGATCATTCTTGTTGATTCCTGCATTCATAACCCTCTTCTTATATTGTAGAGTCATATTTATTTAGCCCACATTTAATCGTCTTTGATAGCACACGCGACGAGAGTAGAACTACAGATAGTGTATACTTATTATATTCAACTTCTTGTTGCGTCAGTCGATCAGGAATAATAAGTGTTTGTAAGAAGTCAAATTCATCTTCTCTACAATAAATGGGTGAATCTAATAATCTGAATGATATTAAGGAGTTTCGAAAGTGAATGGTTTTCAAATTTCTAAAAAGACACTGGACTCACAAAGTCTAATCTCCTTAATTATATTTCATCCTGTGATACATCGCTTAAAGGATCGATTTTTATGGCGAAGGTATTTACTCCGTCGTTGAATGGAGATGGAATCCGTTTTGCATTTTTCCATCATTTGTGGAACAAGAATAGAGGCAACGATAAGGAATATGGCAACGGATGCCGAGCGACTCACAGGCAAAATGACTCCAACGTTCAACTTCGGCTTCCTGATACAGTTGTATTCCGCTTGGGGCAACCATTGCAATGGTACTTTACTAGTGAGCGTAGTGGACAAGCAAGCATTCTTCGGAAGCGAAAGCAAAATATCAACGTAGAAAAGGTTGAAGAAGTATTCCTGAGGAAAAACAAGTCTGCCAACAAAGGGTGCTTAGACTCCCACAGTTATATAGTCGCATATTTCATTGCATCGAAAGAATGCTCAAGACAAAAACGGAGTCTTGATCCTAGTTTAGAAAGAGATTCTCATTGCGTGAACAATGATGTAGATCCTGAAGATGAGGAAGGTCGAGGCAATACATGCGATATCGAATACTTTAACGAAGAAGGGCTACGTGAGTGAAGGATACTTTTATCTTTGACATGCATTGTATTGACATCATCTAACACTGATTGTTCGGCAGGAAAATTTCTGTACAAAGATCGAAAGAACCAGACTGGTATTTTACAACGCTTTGTTGACCCTGCGGGTGGTGGAACAAATAACTCACAAATAAGAGCAATATGCACACCCAAAATGTGTGTTTTGGAAAGGAGAAAGACGAAGCAAAGTCTGCACGACACAAGGTATGGTATCTACGAGAGAACCGTTACATTTGAAGGTCCTGAAGTCTTCAGTACTTTACTGCCTATTCGGGGAGCAGCTCTCCCAAAGAAACTGAGGCATGTATGTGACAAAGTACTAAGTGACGTGTCTGAAGCAATGATTAATGCTTCACGGAAGTCAGAAACAAAAGATGACTTGCGCATGGTACTGAATCTAAAAGTTGACTGCAAAGAGCGGGTATGGATTCTCTACAGCAGCTCGATACGTTCACTGCCTGGACAATCTCAGTTCGTAGCCGATATACCATCATACAAAATCAGACTGTCAAAGTCCAATGAACTTCTCAACACTCAAAATGTTATTGCCTTGTCATCAAGTGCAAAACTTTGTCAAAATGCGAATCATGATCCTTCTGTTAAAATCTCGAATAAAAAGTCATTCAGTGCTTGCCCATCATGTGGCAACAGAGGAGCTGGGGAAACATTTCATCCGGTTCCCTATAAGACAATCATATCCCATTTCGAGCATCTGTTAGCAATTTCAGAAAAAACAGATACATGGCCTCCTACGTCAGATATCATCAAGAGTGCCGGTGGTGTTGGGTTTGGAACTTGTACCATTGCAAAAGGGGACGATGTCAAAGACGAAGATCTTGTGATCCCTCCAGTAATCCGTCATTTACACCAGCGTCTCAAAGTTGAAGGTTATAGGAGGTATAGGTCGGACCCACTATTCCTCCATAAACAGTGCGAAGTATGCGAGGACTGCTTCTTGGCGTATGCAAAACTAGTCAGCACATCTTTCCAGATCATTCTTCCTATCAAGACCGATACAGTACTAGAAACTTTAGGGTTCGCATCACTGAATGAAAAGATAATGTTATCGAGTAAACCTTCATTATCGCGAAGGGAGAAAAGGATTCCAGAAAGGGAGAAGAAATCTTCTTCGTTTATGGATTTATTTGTGCAGTGTCCATCTTTGCCGAAAGCAATTGTTGACCCTCCTGCATTAGAACCAGAATCAGGCTTCAACAAGTTCCTGCCTCTGTCATCTAAATACATAGGGTCGCCACAGCAGCCGTTGATCCACATGATATCTATGCAACAAAAACTGCCTAGGTCAAAGATTAAGGAAGAGACAGCAATTAAAAATCCTTACGAGGAAACAATGAAGATTGTTGACACGTCACGACGAAGAAAAAAATGCAAGAAACTCTGTGTTGATTCCAATTCATTCCATCGTGATGGGGTTGCACCCTACCTCGAAAACAATCTTCGCGAAAGATTGGTTGAGAAAGGAATCGGATATGGATTTTCGTCCGAATCAATGACTTAGTTTGTGCTGCGATTGGAATGCAGTCATTATAAATGTTGTGTAATTACGGTGTATTATCTTATAATAAAAAAGTTTCTTTATACCATAGCCTTCTTGAGACGCTCGCATGCCTCAACAATGGAATCCCTAGGAGCGAATGCGCTCAAGCGAAGGTATCCCTCTCCTCCAGGTCCGAAACCGGCTCCTGGAATGGTAACTACCTGTGCCTTCTCCAACATTTCGCTGAACATATCCCATGATGACTTTCCTTCAGGCAATTGTACAAACACATAAGGAGCATTGTCTCCTCCGAAAACCTTGAATCCAATCTCTTGCATGGCATCCTTCAACAACTTTGCGTTTCCAAGGTAATAGTCAATGAGAGTATCAATCTCTGCCTGGCCCTCTGGGTCAAGACAAGCAATTCCTCCATTTTGAACAATGTTGGAAGCTCCATTAAATGCAGTTCCCATGACACGGTTGAAATCTTGTTTGACAAGAGTCCCATCCGCGAAAGTCAAACCATTGGGAACTACAGTCCATCCAAGACGAACTCCAGTGAATCCAGCATACTTGGAGAAAGAGTTACACTCAATTGCAACATCTCTGGCTCCCTCAATCTCGAAAATAGACTTGGGTACATTAGGATCGCGGATGAATGGAGCGTATGCAGCGTCGAAAACAAGGATAGATCCACGTTCCTTACATGTCTTTACCAACTCAGTCAGCTGATCCTTGGTAGCAGCAGCACCAGTGGGGTTATTGGGTGAGCAGAAGTAAACAACGTCTGCGCGAGGGAGTGAAGCATAATCAGGGAAGAAGTCGTTCTCAGCAGTGCATGGCATGTATACCATGTTTTCGTACTGGCTGGTAGATTCATCAATATCTCCAGTCTGGCCCATCATGACAGAGGTATCAACGTATACGGGGTAAGAAGGATCCTGAACTGCGCTCACTACATCGTTTCCAAACATTTGCTGAACACGCATGATATCACATTTTGCTCCATCAGATACGAAAACCTCGTCTGCGGTAATGAGGTCGTTGTAGAGAACGGATGAGATCTTCTCACGGAGCTCAATCATTCCCTGTCCATCACCGTATCCAGAGTATCCTTCCTTAGTTCCAAGCTTGGCAGCCCCCTGGACAAGTCCAGAGAGGATGTGCTCAGGAATGGGCATGGTGGTATCACCGATTCCAAGAGAAATGATGTGATCAGCCATGTCAGGATTCTCCTCAAGGTAAGCATTACGACGACGGGCAATTTCAGGGAAGAGGTATCCTCCAGCCAACTTTGCAAAGTTGGGGTTTCTGGTAACTCCCGACATGTCCAAAGAAGTAGATGGACTTCTGGAAGAGATGGTGTTGGGTGCAAATGCACTTGCTGCAGTTGCCATGCATAGGAGAACGGAAGCGGTGCTGAACTTCATCTTACTGTAGTTTCTTAGGAATGCTGCGAACTGGTATGTAATGTACAGGACTACTGTTGTGGAATGCCCATGGATGTGATGGTAGGCTTCCTCGCTCTCCATCCGTGATGCTTCAAGACATTACAGTTGTCGGTTGTCGGTCGGGTGGTGTGGATGTGTGGCCAAGAGGGTGTGCAAGGTGTGCGATCACGAGCCACTGACGTCATACAGCTTCCAATTGAAATTAATTGCGCGCTGAGGGGAAAGGATGATTCTTCTTCTGTTTTTATTTTTTATGTCTGGTTTTCTCAGGTTTTCTCACGAAATCTGCACAAATCATCATCAATTTCAATTCTCAATTCTGACACTCAATAAAAATGTTATCTTAGGGCCATCATAAAGCAAACTTTCAATAGCACACTACTTGGTA
>Ga0136554_1001186_pt1 | contig 10450 bp, 8 predicted proteins | sample AntRauTorckE5431_FD_104637 | JGI IMG/M metagenome (GOLD analysis project Ga0136554, IMG submission 104637) | Saline lake microbial communities from Rauer Islands, Antarctica - Metagenome Torckler E5 #431 | ecosystem: Environmental > Aquatic > Non-marine Saline and Alkaline > Saline | place...
CGAAACAATTATGTCGTGCTTTTCCCCCGGTTTCTCGTCCACTTCGGTGCACCCGGGAAACAATTCCAGAAAAGTCCATGTTTCGTTTCTTCCTATTTTCCGTGTTTCAACTTCTTCCCTATGCATGATGACATGATTATTTACAAAAAGAATTCTCGCTCGATCGGGAAGAATCGAAGAATCTTTTCTCTTGCACTGCCGTCTCTGAATGGACTCCAAAGAATCGCCAAAATGCGTTCTTGTTGTACTGGAGTAGAGAAAACGAGCACAACTCGTTCAAACATTCAAAAGCATTACCTTTCAAGGCCTTCAATCAAACCCGTGAGCGGCTCCTCGACATAGCACCTCTCCATGCAATTTTAAGGATACTTTCAGCTTTATTTGATTTGCCTTCAAATGTCTCATTTTATACCACTTGTTTTTTCTTTTTAATTGTTCGATAGATGCCGCCTCTGCCGCCCGGGCGTGGAAGCACCAAACCTGTGTTCAAGTGCACGATTTGTCGCAGGAGCTGTCATGGAGGCGCCGCCTTGGCGAATCATGTCAAAACGCATCCTGAAGCAAGTAACTTTTCCCTGAAGAAGAAATCGCACACTTCTAAAACGCGCTCTCTGCAAAAGATTCTACGAGCGACTCCGATCATGCCGAAGGAATTCACTTTTCGGAACAAGTTGAAAGCTAAGCAAGACCAGAAAGAGGCTCAAGAAATGCGTAAACTCCGCATTAATCGACTTCAAGAACAAGCTGAAGACGATCCAGCATCAGTCTTGTCTTACGCTTGCCGTGGCGAGGAACTCAAACACGAGGACCAAGAAGAACCCGGAGAATCAGGAGAGAGCGAGTGTGACGAGCACGAAGACGAGTCAATCTGGAGTAACACGCCACCACCGGATGAATCTCTGATGCTTGGTGAGATTGACAGCTTGGATTCGTTTGATTTGCCGTGCTCGTCGCCCAAGATGTTTTCTGACGTGGTCGAGAACGGACTCCTTCTGGCGCCCTCAGCTACAGACTGGGCGGGACTTTATTGCCAGCTCACGTCCCCTGCTGAACAAGGTCCTCCTCCTCTTCCAAGCGACGACCTCTTCTCCTTCATGATTGAATCAAATACGGATCGAACTTCTGGCGCTATTGAGGAACGTGGCGACATGTGGGTGATGAATGAGGTGCGCGTGAAGCCGGAAGAAGCCCCTTCGCAAAAGATGGATGACGCGCTGACAATCCCATCTTTCGCGAGTGACTACGTGGGTGGCCATGCAAGCGACGAAGCCAATTCGGCTGGACTCGATGCCGGAATCAACGAGCAATGTCTTACAGGAGAAAAGATTCGCGGCAAGAACTCGAGCAGTATTTGGTTTCAAAAGCTGTATTCGATTTTGCAACGAAAATCAGTTCTCACTCAGAGAGGATCCAGGGTCTCGCCTCACGATTCAACCCTTTTGGCGGAGCAATTTGACACAATTCGATGGGGGCCACAAGAAGAGAACGGAGCCTCGTGCTTCATCGTTGATTTCAATGCAGGCTACTCGCTTGGCAAAAATGGGGCCAACATCTTCGCGTCTTCTTTAACCGAGTCAATTCAGCGGCAGCTCACTGATTTCGGCTTCTCGCAGATTACACCTGCCAAACTTGCTCCCCCTCCAGTGTGGGTCAAAGACTTGCACAAAACGCTCGACAGAAATGTGCAGCTCACATTCTACCATCTCAAACAAAGCGGTTGGAAATGCAAGCTGGGTAGTGAGCAAGAATTTTTTAACGTGCCACTATTTTACCCGCCAAGAGTAGGAGCCAAGCGCATTTCAAAAAATGATCTCCTAGGCGTCGACTTTTTCACAAACGAAACTGACTGCCTTGAATTTGCGCGTGAGCAACTTATCGCATGCGAGGACTACATGGCAATTGTTGGCGATGAGGCGTGCACGTCGGCAAAATTCAAAACACGCTACTACACATGTGCGGGGTTATCGAAGACAATGTCCTTTGAAGAATTCTCTGAATGCAGCGCGCAATCCATTCAGATGCGTAGCAAAAGGCTTAAAAAAAGCAAAAGTTCAGCAAGCGCCAGCAAAACAAATTAAAAGACGCTGATCATGCTTCAAGGTGAAGTTGCAGTCAAGAGAATGGAATTGTCTTCCATCTCTAGACCCAATCGAACTTGGAGCGGGGAGAGGGAGAGTGGAAAAGATTAGTAAATTCATCTCAAGTGGTAGTAGAGCGCAAAGAGAGAGCAGAAAACAGAGAGAAGGAAAAAATCTTAGTGAGTCGTGTTCATCTATTTTGGAGATCAAGTTTTCGCCCTGCTACTGGTTCACTACTCAAAACTAGGACACTGGGCTAGAGGCTAGGAACTTCTCATTCTAAATTATTGGTGTAGTAATTTAAAAATACGAACGGCGTAACCACGGCGTAACCATCATAAGGAAGCCCATATCAATATCAAAAGCACGGAAGCAGTCGCGAGTACGAAATTGAAGTCGCAAGCTTTTATCTTTCATCATGCGCATATATTTCATATATCCCTTCTGTCTATCCTGCCCCATTTCCCTTGCTTCTAAATAGAGTTGGGTATCAATCGACCATGGATTATGGCTAGATAAACCCAAGTAACAAATATTTAAATTTCCGTGTTGGTGTTACACGGTGTTGAGTGTTTTTTCATTTTTGTTATATTTATTGCTATTGCAATTGCCAGTGCGGTATGGATTTGGGCATGGGAATTTTGACATTATTAGCGAGGTGGGGCATATATCCCTATTAAATCAATACGAAGTTTTTTCTTCTTTTTACAAAATTCAAGATACGGCCTGTGCCGCATTATTTGTTGTAGCTGTTCGTGTTCCAAGTGATGAGCTTTTTGGCTTCAGTAAAAGAGAACTCGGACACACCGTCGCAGTCGTATTGCTGCACGTATTTGCCCGCGTAAATGTCTTTGCCTACCCCCAAGCACATGTTGGTGCCGCGGTTGCGCAACGGGCCTCTTTCGCCCTGTATAAAATAGAGCCGCGATTCAAAAACAAGAGCAGTCAGTGAGTTTTTTTTGTGCTCAGCATATGCATCAAAACAGTAGGGGCAGCAAAAAGAAATATCCCAACACCCGAAGTAAGCACGCACAGACATGAATGAGTGGGAAAGCAACGAAAAAGAAGTGAAGTGCAGGATGGCAACAGAATAGAAAAGGGAGCGAGCACGAGGAAGTGTCTTTACCTTGACGTAGTTCGGCCAATGCCAGCGTTGGTGCTTGTCGTCTGCGAAATCACTGAAGGTTTGGCCGCACTTGAACAGCGTTAACGGCCGGTACCTGTTTGCACAGACGCACACAGGATGGTTTAAAAGAAAAGGATAGCAAGAAGGAATGGAAATACAAAAGATCAAAAAGATGCTCTGAGGAGTTAGAGAAGTGAAATACAGCTGCGCGCCCACAAGAAAATGATGTGACAAAATTATGGGCCTAGTTCGACAGTGCGCAAACAAAAAAATCAAGAACTGTCTCCTCATTTCTCGTACTTTTTGTCGTCGAAGTCGAAGTCCAGGCACCAATTCGGGTCGTCCGCCATGGTGATGTAGTACGAAAACGGGTCAAACCTGTTGGGTTCAGAGCGAAAAAAGAAGAAGAGTGGACAGTGAAGAAATAAGGATCCGGACGTTAGCGAGCTACGAGCTACGTTCCACTTGGCCTTTTGACAAGTCACTGACTTTTCTCAGTGCCGGAGATATGCTAGTAGGAAAAATACGAGGCCGTCAATAGGAATGCATGGGGCTTGGATGTCAAGGAAAAGCACTGTTGGGCACAGGAATACTGCTCACCGGAACATTTGTTGCGCGTTTTCTTTGTCGCACTGCCCCAAAATGACCACAAGCCCTTGCCGGTACTGCGACGTTGGCACCTTCACAACATTTCAGATATAGGCGCACACGGTAGAAGTGCAAAGTCATGCCATAACTTAGCAGGTATGGCATACTCAGGGCCAGCTACTCAAAACATATCCTTGCAACAATCCGCATGAATGCAACCCCCTAGAAAAGCCCCTTCTTTACTTTATTCTCGCGTGGTTGAACATTTCTCGATGCTGCTTAAATCACAACTCTGAACAAAGCCTAGAAACAAGAGCGTTCGCAATGAATACGCCCGTCACATGAAACGGAACTGTCATGAAGTCTCAGCCTGTAGAGCCTCTGGTGTATCAAAGTCAAACTCTAACGCCTCCGAAAGGTAGCGAGGATCAGCTTGACATGGCACAGCATAAAACATAGAATACGAGCGTTGCGGTTACCGTGATACAAAAATTGTCCTCCGTGACGGTCTTGATCATGTATGAGCAGCTGATATGTTTCGGGGGGAGAACGCGAGCATACATGAAAGATGTGAGATAGGTCGACACCCAAGGTTATATGCACGATCAATTGGTCTGTTTCGCTAGATATATTTAGGCACTTGGAGAAATTTTAGACAAGCGTAGAATATTATGCGCCCCCATGTATCCCACGCCAGAACGCACTCATCCATCGCAGACGCGCTCCAAAGGCCCGCAAGCATAAGTAAACGAGCAATCAGTTGCATGGTAGCTGCGGCTGCTGACTTGCGTATATTTCTGAACAGTAAAGAAGGGATTACGATGAGCCAGCCGCCAAAGCGAAAAACAAGACGACACGACGCGGCCTCTCCATTTTTACCTTCGTTTGTTTCCGGTTTCCCGAATTCAACGGCACTCAATGACAACAAGCTTCACCTAATATAATGTACGATGTTTAATATTTTCTTGCAGAGATTTTACAGCAGTGCGAAGAATGCGAAAGACAAAACGACAAAACCTATTACTAAAAGCTACCCTATAGCTGGCTTTTGAGGGATGGTTAGCTAGAGTCAGCGGCTTGCACTTTACCTAGCTAGGCTCTGGCTTTTACTAAAAAGCAGCTAATTTTATCTGATCAGTTCATCATTTATATTTTTAGCCGTGCAACTAGTTTGTGCTTCAAAAAGCGGAATTGACTTCATTCAAGAACATGCGAGCAGTTCCAGCGACTTTCCTACTATTTAGTAGTATAGGGTTGTTCGTTTCGATTGTACAGGCAGCCGATGTTGCTCTAGTGGCATTGCCAGAAGAAGACTCAGTTTCGCCTATGCGGGCATTGGCACTGGAGCTATCAACCCGTGGCTTCAGCGCAGTCGTTCACATGCCTGGCGGGCTCGGCACACGTACTGACGAGGAATTTGAACCACCTAAAAGGGCCGCTGGAACGCACTCAACTTACAAGCCCTCAGCTGAAGGTACAGCGAATAGCGGTGTGTTTACAGCGGGAGTAAGGCTTCCTTGTTCTGGGTGTTGGGAAGTCTTTGACGACGTAAACTTGGAGCTTCACGCCGCCGGATTCCTGAACAGGAGCGCTTTTCACTCGTCACCTACTGGTAGTATTGCTGCTGAAAGCACAACGGGACAAGATTCATTGCACAGACCGGAACTCTCTCTCCTATTCCCACACCCGTTGAAACGTCATTCCTTGGTGCCGCAGCAGCATCTCCAAAGGCCAGTCGCCAGAGCTACTCAAACCTCAACGCAGGCTGACGATGACGCCACTGTTGGTGGAAATAAGAGACATTCGGACGCAGGGACACGTGAAATGGCGACGCCTGCGCCGGTGCATGGTTGGGGTGCTGCAGAAGTAGCCAGATTTATATCTTTCCATGCTGGAGCACCCGTGTCCACCGCTGCGTGTGCCCTAGCAGGCCTGAACGGGCGCTCCATTATCAGTGCTCAACAAGCTGCATCAAAGTCTGTAGTTTCTGGCAAGAGTAGCCCAAAAGTTGGTCACATTGGTGGAACGGTATTAACCGCAGCAATTCTAGTTGAAGTGGGGGTTACTTCGTCGCGTGCCCAGGTACTTTTCTGCTTCGTGGATAGAAGCAGGCTACCCATTACAAATCTTTTGTACCTTAGTAGTGTGGCAAGATATGTATTATTCATAGAATACTGTAATTTGTCGTGAGCGTGGCTGAGTAAGTCTTTAAATCTTGTTTGAATTGAATCCCATCTTTGCTATCTCTCTATTACCGCAATTAGAGCAAGGTTCTCAAAGCGCTGTCAGCAGTGAGCAGTGCAGCAGCTGCGGCTGAAGCTCGAGGCGCCCTCGAAGCAGAACAGTGGTGCATGTTACTTGAGAAAAGTGCAGGACTAAATGCCGACCACCACTGCAACAACACGGAACATGGCTTCCTCGATGATGAAGCTAACACTAAGAGCAGTGAAGATGGCAGCAGCAACGAACCTGGTCGCGGCTCTTGCAGCAGCAGCGGTGGTGGCAGCGGTGGTGGCAGCGGTGGTGGCAGCAGTGGTGTCACCTCAAGCAACGACTGCCGTGACGACGGCAAGAAGGAGCGCTTAGGAGTGTTCCAATTGCTTTGGAAAGTCCTCAGGGCGGGGGCTTTGCGGCTGATGAGTGCTCTCATGGAGTGGTTCAATTCAGTGATTGGCGGCAACGAGACCTGGATGCACGCGACTGGCGACGGTCAATTGGACAGCGTAGCAGAATACGAGGCCTGGCTTGCTTATGTCGACCAATTTGAAGATATCATGTGAGCTTATGATTGGTGTTTTTGTGATAGTAGCCTGTGAATTCTTCTAGATTCAAACATAACATGTTGTTTTTAGTGGCATACGCGATGTGTCTCTCAATCCCCTTCTTAATTCTGTCTGTGTGTTCACGCCAAAGGCTGGAGCCGCTCCTAACGGCTTGGACTTCGAAACGGCCTTCGCTTGTGGTCTGCGACCGTTGGTGCTACGCATGCTTAGACGCCGCTGAATTGCTTGACTTGCCACTCGTCGTTTACAACACGGGCCTCTTGAACCATCTTGAAGACATTTCAACGTTTGCGCATCCAAGTTCCTTGAGGGTCAAAGAAAAGTCCGATGCGCAAGTTGCAAAGGTACGCGTTCAGACATATAGACCTTTCTTCTGTTGACATTTTTCTTTTAGCACGACTTGACGAACTTAAAGTCGAACTGTTTTCTATGTTGCATTTTCTTTGACTAAAATAAAAGGCACCTTGGAGGCCATCCGCAGTACTACGCTTCACGGCACACCTCAAGGCTTGGGAGTCCAAACTACGGTCAAGACTGAGCGCGAACCGCTACGCCAGAGCAAGGGACGCTCGCAGAGCTAGGTTAGGGCTAGGCAGTGTTGCAGCTCGAGATTCTCTGATGTCTGGAGGTGGCCTCTATTCGGTGCCACACCACGCTCGACACTACAGTAGCCGCAGCAGCAGCAGCCGTTTGAAAAAAGAGAGCCAGAGTGCTGCCAAAAGGACAATACCATCAACCTCTGCGTATCGAGCACTCGCTGTGATGGGTGGCTCGGTGCTCGGTATAGAAAGACCTCAAAGCCTGCCTCCAGCCGTGCACTTGACAGGGCCGTTGCTTTTCAGCGATCTGAGCTGCAACAGCAGGCCCTGCACGAACAGGAGTGGTAAAGGGCGACGTGCCCAATTGCCTTCAAGTCTCTTGCGTTGGGTTGAAGGAAGTGACCGTTCCCATGTACGTACCATATTTTGGTTGCGTCTTATTGGATTGTCATATCTATGTGTGCGTGTGTAATACTAGGTATATGCCTTGCCGCAGGTATCCGTAGCATTGCCATCAGTCAATATTGCTCTGGCGGCACCAGATTCCGCTTGCGTCTCTTTCACAGTGCCCTTCTTCTTTTTCAATTCTCCCCTTCTTCCAGCCTACTTTAGATTCCACGTGGGTTGCGCACCCTATCACCAACGACAGCAACGTCACCAATGACACCAGCAACAATAACGACAACATCAATAACGCCAAGAACTACACCACCAAGAACCACACACCGTCAAGTTGGGCCGTTCGTCCTGCGCCTGTGGTTGTGGTAGATTTGGGACCTCATTGGGCTTCCAACGCGCGAATGTCTCAAGCCGCGTGGACACACGCAGGACGAGAAGCCCTAGAACTCCTTCAGGTTGTGCATTGAAATAGACTGCTGTCTGTTGCATGCACCATCTAGCGATGTGGAGCTGTGTTGGCATTTGTGTCCTATCTATATATTATGTGTGCGCGTTTCTGACCTTTGATACCGCTAGCATGCATTCATTTTAACGTTTCTACTTTTTGTATTCTGATTCAAGGGGCTGGGGCTCGTGAATTCTACGGGGCAAATCGCAAAACACCGTCCTGGCCCGCCCACTGATTTACGTGTTGCTGACATTCTCGTCTATGAAGCGATGGTATATGTAGTACACTATGTAAAAGGAGTTGGTTGATTTGTTAAGTGACAGTAGTAGTACTTAGTTTATGCCATTCAATCATTGTGTTCACATGGCATCATTCGCCAGTTCAAGCATCCCCCCCCCCATTCTCTTCACAATTTGCTGCCGTGTTTTTTTCTAATTGGCAGAGCAACGCTGGAGAAGGTCAAACACCGAGAAGGCAACTTCATCAGCAGTTCTCTGCGCTTGCCGCGAACGCAGGCCTCACGTTTCGTGTCGTTTGGCTGCTGCCCGAAGATCAATGGGGTCTGCTCCCCAGAGAAGTGCTGCAGACCGCTAATGCTCCAGGAAGTAAATTGATGCTGGTTTCCCCCCTCGGTGCGGATGGCGTTCGCGCTAGCAACGGCAAGCTTGACGCCCTTCTCGACCACGGAAATGTGAGAAAAAATATTTGCTTGTCATTGAGAGATAAAGTTTAATCGTTTTTTTAATGTGCACCACACTAGCAAAAACCCTACAAATATCTATCCCTTTACCTGTGCCTAAATTCTTGAAGATTACCCTTTTGATTATAAAAAATAATTGATTTTTTTGGGCTTTCTATCTTACGTCGCAACTCCACGAAGCTCTTATCTTCTAGTGATATCTGCGGTATGCTATTCTCAGGTGGCAGCGTTGGTGGCCAGTGGCGGAGTAGAGCGCACTCATCGAGCGCTTGTGCACCGGAAACCACTTCTCCTCCTGCCCAGATCTAGTACTGATCGTGAGCTGGCTCGCAAGCTCACTACTCTCCGAGCGGCGGTGAACAATAGTATACACTATATTACTTTACAAAAATGGAACTTATACATGCACTCAGCTACATATATTATGATTAGACTGTTTCATTCTTGCTTCTCTTTTTTACTGGCGTATTTGCCTATCGCTCATTTTTTTTATAGGTGACAATAGGCAATAAAGAATTCCAAAGAGACGAAGTTAGCCAACCTCATCTCTGGAACTGGAGCGATTCAATCAACGAAAGCCTTTGGCGCCTTTTGCTTGATCCGGAGGTGATTTTTTAATCCTTTGTTTTATGATTGTTATGCAATCTCGTTGGGCAGCTTTAATTTGATGCTTTAATCTCGATACCATGCGAAGCATTCGTTTGAAACTCTATCTTGGTATACACCACAGGTGCCGAGTGCCGTAGCATCAATGTTCGAAGTTTGCGGAGGTGTACAGCGTGCCGTGAACTTGATTGAACAAGCCTTGCTGCTGACCATCAGTGAGGATGACGAGAGTAATCAATCACATGGTCGTACTAATACAAATACGAGCCGAATTATTTCATCGCTGCTCGATCCCCGCCACGCTACCGCTACTTCCACAGCATCATCTGGCAGCGCTTCTGCTCCTTCACATGACACATCAAAGAAGCTGCCAGACAACAACCTTACCGCCGCGTGTGCTGCTGCTGGGCTCACCAATGATCATAACCATGAATCTCCTTCTGCTGGACGAGCTTCAGCTGCTGCAAGTTATAGTTTTGGCACAGGAGTGCATATGGTCGCAGGAAGAGAATGGTTCAATTTGTTGTCAACCATCGCGAAGAGCTCTAGCAATTTGGAATGGTTTCCGTTGGATGTTTTGATGGCACATGCGCTTGTTGCCATGGTGGCTCTTCTGAGCGGGAAATTTCTCATTAAAGTCTTCCTCAAAGTAAGCAATTTGTCTAAATACAATTTCACTACTATTGCAATGTTAATTGTCGCCCATTTGTTCGCAGACGTTCAAGCGGGCAGCTCGATTACTGGTGCGCAAACTTGGGATTAGCCCGAGCCTCTACTCCAAGAGCGGTGCACGTAATCGCGACGCCAACAGCCAAAGAGGTCAGGCAAACGTGATCAATGGTTTTGTCGGTGCCGATGACGAGCTCGAAAACGCTGAGGACGATGAAGTTGAATGGACAGGGCTTTTGCTAGCCCTTGCAGCGGTGCCTCTAGCACTGGTTACTTGTGCTTGCCGAGCGTTTGGCCGCTTCGTGGTAAGCAAAACACTACATTCTTTTTGTTTGCTTTATTTTTTCCTGTATGTACTGTCTCGTATTACTTCAATCAAAAGTCAATTGCATATACTGCTACCAAAAGTACGGTCTTATCCATTTATGTCACTGACATTACTATATAGAAAGAAAGAAAGAAAGAAAGTAGCGTGCCGTACGACAATCTTGTATGCTTCATTTCTCAGTGCACA